>Ga0187827_10001398_pt1 | contig 35611 bp, 36 predicted proteins | sample ETNtaG_39_FD_167969 | JGI IMG/M metagenome (GOLD analysis project Ga0187827, IMG submission 167969) | Marine microbial and viral communities from oxygen minimum zone, Eastern Pacific Ocean - ETNP2014_SV_150_PacBio MetaG (Illumina Assembly) | ecosystem: Environmental > Aquatic > Marine > Hypoxic...
GTCGAGGCAGAGCTGAGCGGGGCCGACCTACGCGGTACCGCCCTGAACGGGGCCAAGTACAACGCCGATACAACGTGGCCTAAAGGCTTCGATCCGGAAGCGGAGGGAGCGGTGTTGGTAGACGACTGACCCGCTGGGGACGGGTGTATAGTTGGGGCATGGCTGAAGCTGAACCTCTTTCGCAAGCAGAACTCGTTCGGTTAATCAACAGCTCCATACTATCGGATAAGCCCCTGTGCTTGGCGGGGACCACTTTGCGCGGCGCCAGCCTGTACGAGGCCAACCTGAGCGGAGCCGACCTGCGCGGGGCTAACCTGGAAGGCGCCAACCTGACCGGAGCCGACCTGAGCGACGCCGACCTGAGCGGGGCAGACCTGAGAGAAGCCAACCTGGACAGGGCCGACCTGAGCGGGGCCAACCTGAGTGCGGCTAACCTGAGCTGGGTCGACCTCACCGGGGCCAACCTGTTCGGGGCCAAGCTGGTTCGCGCCAACCTGAAAGGGGCCAGCCTGCGCATGGACGGACTGAGCAGGGCCGACCTACAAGGAACCCACCTAACCAACACCGACCTGCAAAGGGCCAGGTACAGCGCCGACACGAAGTGGCCGGAAGGCTTCGACCCGAAAGCCGCCGGGGCGTGGTTGGTGGAAGATGGTGATGAACCGGCTGCAGGAACTGTGGAAGTGAGGATTGGTTAGTCTGCTGCAATGCGGAAGCCGAAACCCGGCAGGGGGCTAAAGGCAGCGCGCGCCAGGGGGTAGCAATGGCGCGCGCTGCTGCAAGCCGAGGCGCTGCAGAAGGACAGATTCGGGTGATAGAGTGAAACGTGGAATTACGGATCAGGACATTCCAGGAGGTAAAACATGACTGACGCACCGAAAAACTACCTGTTCATCATCAACGACGGACCCTACGGGAGCGAACGCCCGTATAACGCGCTGCGCATGGCGCTCGAATTGGTCAAGCGCCCGCAGACCAGCGTGCGTACGTTTCTGATTGGCGATGGAGTTAACTGCGCCATCGCCAATCAGAAGACGCCCGATGGCCATTACAACATCGGGCGCATGCTGCGATCAATAGCCCGCCGGGGCGAAGTCGCTACCTGAGGGACGTGCGCAGAGGTCCGCGGGCTCGGGCCTGAAATGGTAGACGAGGGCGTGCAGCCCGGCAGCATGGATTTACTGGGCGAGTGGACGCTGGCGGCGGATCAGGTATTGGTATTCTGACGCGCGGCCGACCTGAGCGGGGCCAACCTACGCAAGGCCAAGTACAACAAATATACAAAGTGGCCCGGAGGTTTCGACCCTGAAGCGGCCGGAGCGGTGCTTGGTGGAATGACTGACCCGCTGAGGCGGGCCGTTAGGTAGCATAGAAAATGAACAAATTGCGCCGAAAAGACCGTGCTATCACGGAAGAGGAAGCAAAAGCTTTATTAAACAAGGCGGAATACGGCGTGCTATCGACAGTCGCTGAAAATGGAAAACCCTATGGTGTGCCTCTGAACTTTTGCATTGTTGACCATAGTATATATTTTCACTGTGCTGTTGAAGGACAGAAAATTGACAACATCAAACAGAATAAATCTGTCTCGTTTTGCACTATTGGAAACACAGAGATATTACCTGATAAATTTAGCACAAAATATGAGAGTGTAATAGTTTCAGGAGAGGTTGAGGAAGTATTTGATATGAATAAGCAGATTGCTCTGGAAGGACTATTGCACAAGTATTCTCCAGAATTTATTGACGAAGGGATAAAGTATATCAAGGGTTTAGAAGAGAAGACCAGAGTATTCAAAATTGCCATAAATAAATTAACCGGCAAGGCACGTAAACAATGATTCTGCCTAACAAAGAGCGAGGCCAACACAGTGTGGCCCGAAGGCTTCGACCCGAAAGCGGCGGGGGCGGTGTTGGTCGAAGACGGGGACTGACATTCTGGGGGCGGGTGTATAGTTGGGGCGTGGCTCAATCGTGCACACATTGAAAGGAGGTGTCGTTATGGATAACGATAAGCTCACTCTTCTGGAAAGACGTATTTTAGAGGCTCAGGCTGTAGCCCCGGTGATCAGGGCTTTCACTGAGGTGGTGGGCATAGACACGGCTAAGGAGGTGCTTCAAAGGGTGAACGAAGATCTGGGCAGGGAAAGTGGCTGCCAGATGGCCAGGGTTCCTGGGAACGACAGCCTGACGGCCTTAGCTGAGGAGATGGTCACCTGGGGCGAGGATGGTTCTCTGGAGGGGGAAATCATAGAGGAGACAGACAGGACTTACGTCTTTAACGTGACCCGATGTAAATTCGCCGAAAAATACGAGGAACTGGGAGTCCGTGACTTGGGCTATGCTCTGTCCTGCTGCCGAGACATGACCTTTGTTGAGGGTTACAACCCCAAGATAAAGCTCCGTCGAACGCAGACCATTATGGAAGGTGAATCGTGTTGCGATTTTCACTATGTGATGGAGGATTAACCGGCTTGGAGCGGGTGTATAGTTGAGGTATGACTGATTTCACGCGAGAGGAGATACAGGCAAAGGTGAAGTCCGGTGCCAACCTGAGCCGGGCCATCCTGAGCGAGGCCAGCCTGGGCGGGGCCAACCTTAGCGAGGTCGACCTAGGCGGGGCCCTCATGAGCTATGCCAAGATGACCGGGGCCAATCTGAGTGGATGATGTGACAACTAATCGGGTGCCGGAGGCTTACGATGATAACGAGCGAACGAGCATGACAAGTACGAAAATGAGAGATGGTACATGAGCAACATTGCTTTCCACTACAACGTGATGATATGGTCGGGAGGGTTTCCAGCCAGTGCCGAATACAAATTGGGGAAGCACCCCACTTGCACCCCTTCTACCGTATCGACAGGGACACATCGTGCTGGCTCTGTTAATCCTGAACCACCCGGAGCACTCCAACAGGGAGTTCCTTCAGCTAGGTTACGGAAAAGGGCACACATGTCACACATCATCAGCAGAATGTCCTGTTGGCTCGCTAGCCTGGACAACCTCTCTCCAACTGGGTCGCCCTTGCGCAAAACAAATATGTTGTCATCAAAGAAAAACATACCGACTACCGTGGCGCCGTGTGTGCCAGCCTCGAGTTGGGGCAAAATCATCTGCGCCAGTTTGTAGCTAGACGCGTGCGGATTAGCAAATACGTAAGCCACTTTCATGTTGTTCGTGCCGCTCCTTTCACTAATTGATGGAGGCATTGTAGTCCCAACGAGTAAGATTGAGCAACTAAGACGGTCATGACATCTCTTGACATTGCGGAGTACACCAAGTGATGAACTATATCGTTTATTGTCCTGAATTCTGACCCATAGATTCTTGCCTCTCCTTGAGCTCTCGCAATCTATTCTCGTCGTCTCGAACAAACTTCTGAGACAACGGCTTGTTGAAATACGAGTCCCCAGTTTGCGATATCCAGGTAGATAACCGGGACTGCATTTCTTCAAGCAGCCCTTTCGACCCGCTCTTCCCCGCTACGTTCTGTAGCTCAAATGGATCTTGCACAAGATCATACAGTTCGTCTAAATCATCTTGCCAGGCAACATACTTGTGATCTTGAGAGACTACTGCACGGCCTAGATCCCGCCGACCAAATCCGTGCCCAAAAGTTTCAATGAGCAGGTCATCGCGCCACCGGACAGATTCTTCCTTTACCAGAGGTAAAATGCTCTTCCCATCTACCGGACGATTAAATTCCAATCCGGCACAGTCGAGAATGGTGGGGGCCATATCAATCCCTGAAACTAGCTCGGCAATTCTTTGCCCCACAAAAGCACGGTCATGATGACGAATGGCTAGTGGCACCCGGATAACTTCCTCGGCCATGAAGGAGCCTTTGTCAAACCGGCCACCGTGGCTTGCAAGAGCATCACCATGGTCTGTCGTCCACATGACGACAGTATTATCTGCCAAGCCTAACTCATCAATTTTGTCAAGAATACGTCCGCCCGCTGCATCAATCATCGTTATATGTGCGTACGCTCTTGCTACAATCACTTGCCATTCACGCCAAGCCAGGGGACTGGGTGAGACAAACCTGTTTGACGCGTCTGCAAGTGGTTGTTGAAAGTCATACCAGTAGACACTAGGTTTTCCGCTCAGGTCATCACGGAAGCTTCCGTACTCGGAAATTTCGTCCGCATCATATAGTTCTGCATATTCCTGGGTAGGAAAATGTGGTTGGTGTGGGCCCCAAAAGTCAACCCTAAGGTGAAATGGTCGGTCAGGAGCGGATTTAGACAGGTGCTCTAATTTATCACACGCTAGATTTGCCAGAAAGAATGATTCGTGTGTTTCCTTGGGTGAAAGTGTGATTCCGACAGCGTGTTCACCGCTCCACGAACCCTCAGATCGGTAACCGGGCCCTTTTTTCATTGCCGGAAAATTTGTTTCCAGCATTTCACCCGAAAAAAAATACTCCACACAATGTTCCGGGTCTGGTAGCTTTCTACTCTTAAGGTAGTCCTTATATTCCTGTGTCCTATATGGATTACCATAGTCTTCGCACGAGAAGCCCTCGGCTTGGAAATCCAAGGCGGTACCTGAGCCAGCATGCCATTTTCCGATATAAATATTCTGATATCCGTGTTCGGCTAGACGACTCAGATAAATCTCATGGTCATATGGTGGGTTGGAATAGTTGTAATAATTCCTGTGCTTGTGTGGATAAAGACCTGTCATTAGAGTCCGCCGTGCAGGCCCACACAACGGAGAGGAACAATATGCCCGTTCAAATAATGCCCCTTCTCCAGCAAGACGGTCAAAATTTGGGGTATTGGTTTCACACCACCGTCCCAGCCATGGCGATAGTAAGCTTGATGGTCATTGACGAGAAGCACGATGTTAGGTCTATCAGTTGCCATAATCCTTCCTCATATAAATAGGAATACAGGGACGAAACCCCAATTCATTTGATTTCCGGTTAGCGCCCCTCCCCCCCGTAGTTCTGAGTGGCTGTACATTTCGTATGATCTGCACCCGCCTTCCGCATTGCTATTATAAATAAGGCAGGCCCAAGCATTGCGTACTACGTTGCCAACAATTAGAAAGCGGTCACCATTAACTTGTCTTCGAGCGCAAGGGGTATCCGTGGCCCACTACACGCATTCCGCGCCATTAGCGAGAAAGTTCAAGGCCCCCAAACAATTTCCTAAATTTCGCATTATAGGTGCTTCATACCCCAGAGTCTGACAAACCACGTGTACCCCGGCTGTTTATAGGTCCTTAGAGCCGCCCTCTAATCTTGAGATGGATTTCAGGAGTATGGGCATTTGCAAGGAACTCTACATACATCGCATGCAGACGAGTGACAACCTCTGGATGTGCGTCAGCCACATTGTTCTCTTGTTTCTCGTCATTGCGCGCATATAGTTCCACCGGCTGCCCTTCTGCAGCGTAGAGAAAGACCCATTCCTCGGTCACTAAGGTGCAGGGTGATATTTCAAGGATCACTCTCTGTTTGTCGTCTACTGTCTTGGAAATATGTCCCTTTTCTTCCAAGGGGGCCGACACGACAACAAATTCATTCGGTGACTCGCCATCATCACCAGCCTGCATCAGATTCACAAGTGATTTCGCTTGCACCGTGGCTGGTACGGGAACATCACCTAGTTCGAGAACGGTAGGCATGACATCGGGAAGACTAACTAATGACTGGATCCGCTTAGGTTCTAATCCAGGGATTCGCGCCAGGTAAGGCACCCGAATTAATTCGTTATACAACGGCGATCGATATAAGGTACGATCCTCAACCGTAAGTCCCTGGCGAAAGCCTTCTTCAAATTTATATTTGTTACCTGGCCAACGATGCCTTCTTTTACCAAACAAACCATGCTCACCAAAATAAAAGCCATGATCGGAAAGGAACATGATAGCGGTATCATCTAGTAGATTGAGCTCTCTCATGCGGTCCAACAACTTGCCGAACCAAGTGTCTACCATGGTTATTTCGCCCATGTAACATGCCCGCGCAATCTCCAAATCGCGCTCCGAATAGCCATCCTCGCGCCACTCCCAATAACATGGGTCTACTCTCTCTCCAGAATATTCAGGAAGATATTTCTTTGTGTAGTGTTCTGGTGGATCCCAGGGCTCATGCGGATCCCATGTATCAACATATAAGAAGAATTTCTCGTCGTGATGATTGCTAATCCAATCGATAGCCGTTGCGAAAGTCATGGGAGCAAAATAGTCTTCTTCGCTTTGTCGGTTCCGCGTAACATCATCATGCTCTAGGCCTGAGCGTTGACCACGGATCCAGTGGAAATCGGTGAATCCTCTGTCATGGCCATATCCATTTCTAATAAAAAAGGGGGTGTCCGCAATGCCAGTGGTGGTATATCCAGCCTTAGTCATACAGTCCGGCAGGGTGATTTCCTCTTGCGGAAGTGGTCCCCACGGAAGATAAGTAAAAGTATACCGTCCGGTCATAAGGTCTGAGCGTGCCGGAACAGTGGGAAACGACGCTGGATAGCATCTGTCAAACACAATGGATTGCTGTGCAAAATTCTCCAGGTTGGGAGCAATCACACCACACTTCTCGTAGAAGGACAAATAATCTCGACGTAGTGTATCTGACACAACTACCAGTATGTTCATTTTGGCTCCTTTCGATGACAGATCATTAAACGCTTTTGTGAATTCGAGCTGCCCGTTGCCTCGATTGTCTCAGGGCACCTTTCATATCCAGCGTCTTTATTGCCCAGTCGTTCAACGAAATCCTATCGTGCACGAGACGTCAAAGACAAATCGCGCAACGAGCTCACCAATACCGAATGCTTACTCCAGAAGGCCGCGAGTGCAGCGTTTGTCAGACGAACGGTACAGCCTAGCGTCACCTTAAGGTGGAATTAACCCTCCCCAACCGCAGAGCGTATGTCAACCGTGGAGCGAAACCATGGCACGAACCGTTTCTGGGCAAGATCTACTAGGTAGAAGCCCACTATCGCAATGATGCAGGCAAGGACCATAGCCATCCACATTCTGGCATCTGAGCGCTCCGCACGCGCACGAAAGATCACGTAGCCAAGCCCCTTGTGTGAACTCAACCACTCAGCAATCACTGCTGCCAGAATTGCAGAAGAAGCTGCTACTCTGAAGGCCGCAAAGATGAGCGGCAATGCGCTAGGGACCCTCAATTTCCAATAGATTTGCCACCGCGACGCCCGCATTGTGTGAAAAAGCTCCAGAGCCGATTGTTCCACAGATCGAAATCCCCTTGCAGCATTCACCAAGGTTGGAAAATACACTATGATGATCACAATGATCATCCGCATGAAGAAATCTGTTCCGAAGAGAGATCGAAGCACTACATTACGCTCAACAGCCTCGAGATCGGCAATTCCGAAACGAAGTCGCAACAATAAGGGAGTGATTGCTACAAGGGGTATGCTTCTCCCAATCAATGCAATCGGCATCATTCCACGTTCCAGAAGGGTCACATATAGAAAAAGAGTTGCTGTAGCAATTGCAATTAGATTTCCAACAACAAAACCTAACCCCGCTGAAGCTAGGGTGACACTTGTGTGCGTCCAATAGTACGCCGGCCCTCCTCTCCCATTGTTAGGAGTAACCAGAAGTTGATTTAATATTATTGATGGGCGGGGAAGAACTATCGGAGAAACTGCTGACAGGCCGGGGTTCCACCCAATAGCTCTCTCTATTCCTCTGTTGACCGCTTCAACATTTGCATCGTTGCTGATTAAATATTCCCAGCATAGTAAAAGCAGCAACCCAAACAGCGCAGGGCGTATATAGCGAGGTGCACCTTTCGGCGTAGCCATCAGAAAGCTCCGAAGAAAAACCAATTCATGGAATTTTTACTCCACCAATTCGATGGTTTTCATGGATGAATGCCATGGAATGATCATACGCTCGGCCAACACAGTCAGCACATACGCAACGATCGAGAGGGCTGTAGCAATCGCCATAGCCGACCATAGTTGCGCTCCACGCATGTTGTACATCGCCTGAATAATCACAGCACCCAGACCTCGCCAAGCACCCATCCACTCCCCAATGATAGCGCCCAACACTGCAGCTGACGATGTTATCTTGAAGGAGGTAAAAAGATAAGGCAAAGAAAATGGAAAACGCATTTTCCAGAACATTTGTCGGCCATTAGCATTTAGTGTGTGCATAAGCTCTAATGCCTGAATGTCTATAGCTGTAAGCCCTTGCACCATATTTACCAAGGTGGGAAAAAAACAGATGATCGCTGCAATCACGACTTTCGAAAGCATGCCCTGTCCGAAGAAGATTACGACAAAAGGGGTCAGTGCAACAAGCGGAATACTCTTCAACACTACAGCCAATGGGTAAACCGTGTCTGCCATTGACTGAGAATAAACGAAGGTTGCTGCAAGTATGACTGCGATCAGATTCCCTAAGGCGAATCCCATTAGTGCCTCGGCGGCGGTATACATCATCTGCTTAGATAGGTTAGGCCAATATTGCACCACGGCTTCTGCAATGACGTGGGGTTTCGGAAGTGCATTCCGCATGGATGCTGGAACAAGAATCTCCCAGCAGGCCAAGAATGAGAAAAACAAACTCCCACTTAGAATGTAGTCACGCCAGGATTTCTTGTTCTTCTCGCGCTGTCTATCTTTGTCAGATATCTGGGTTAATAATTCAGCCATGCCTTGTCCTCGAGGTCACGGTATGACATCTTCATCATCATTGCCAGCGTCCGAGGGAGACACCCCTTCAGCCAATGCTTGGCGCAGCACCGCTCCCAACTGGAAGCATTGCTCGCTCTGTTTGATCTCCAGCGCACGTGGACGAGGGATGTCAATCACAACATTTGCCCTGATAGTACCAGGGCGAGAGGATAGAACTATGACCCGGTCCGACAAAAAGACTGCCTCTTCAATGGAATGCGTCACGAAGAGGACCGCAGCATCAGTTTCCAGCCATATCCGAAGCAATTCCAGATTCATTCGGTCACGTGAGATCTCATCCAGAGCCCCAAAGGGCTCATCCATTAGCAACACTTTGGGATTGAGAAGTAGAGATCTGGCGATCGCTGCGCGCTGCTTCATGCCACCTGACAACTGATCAGGAGTGGCATTCTCAAACCCCTTCAGGCCCACCAAAGTCAGCAATTCTGCTGGCGAATTGGAGACCTCCTTAATGTTGTTGCTCCCTACAATCTCAAGGGGTAGCGACACGTTTTGAATCACTGTGCGCCAAGGCATCATAACGGGGTTCTGAAAAACAAAACTGTACAGCAGGCGCTCACGTGCTGCCTGAGGGCTCACACCATGTAACAGAATTTCACCGGACGTCGGCTGGAGTATATCAGCCACTAAGCGTAACAATGTGGATTTCCCACAACCGGAGGGACCAATCAGGGTAACAAACTCGTTGTCTCCTACTGTGAGTGAAACGTCGTCAAGTGCAAGCAGGGAGCCATTGTCTAATTGGAACTGCTTACTCACCCCTTTGATTTCAATGCTTGCCATGTGAAGCCCTTAGATCCAAACTTACTCTGAAGATGATGAGAAACACGTGTCCAAAAAAACATAGGGTGCCCAAACTGGTTAGAAAAACCAACTTAGACACCCTGGGTAAATCTAGTACGGGTTCGCCGGTGTCAACACTACATGTAAGTAGAGAGAGAACAATCGTACCTTACTCACACCCCTTCCAAAATCTCGAAGGTCGTAAATGTGCTGGGGTCAATTTTCTCGTCAAGTTCACCCTGCTCGATCATTATATCGATCGTTTCTTCCCAAACTTTGAGATCAAACCAGAATAAGCCTTTTTTCCTAGTAAGATCCGATACCATGTAATCAATCTGGCTGGTCGCCTCATCTTTCTGCTGGTCGAAATTCAGATCATAGTCAGCACCATATGTGTCTAAGGTGTATTGGGTTATCTCGTCAATATGGGTGTTTGCATATTCCCAACCCTGGATCGATGCTCGCGTGTAACGAGTCAGGGCATCTTTGTTAGCATTCAAGTAATCTTCATGCACCACACCGAAATTGCCGTAATTTCGATAACCCCAATCCCAAGGATCAAACACACCGACATCATAACCCTGCAACCTCAGAATACCGGGCTGATTAGTTGCATAACACCAATAACCATCTACAGTGCCATCGGCAAGCACGGATGGATCCCAACCTACTGACACTATCTCCATGTCCTTTTCTACATCCAACCCGTATCTTGACATGATGACACTCCATATACCGGTAGCACCGCCTTGCAGCCCTATCCGTTTTCCAGCCGCATCCTGAGGGGTTGCAATTGGATTATCATTTAGGTACATCAAACCGGCGGGAGACCGCTGAAACACCGAACAGAATACTTTCAGTTTAGATCCAGCAACTCTCGCCTTGATAAAACTTGTGGCGGAGCCATGAAAACCCACTTCAGCAGCCTTGGAATCCATTATTTGCAGTGTGTCAACCCCTGGGCCTCCCGCTAACAGCTCTACGGTCAGTTTTTCATTTTCATAGAAACCTTGCCGTTGAGCGGCATAGAAGCCAGCAAACTCCGTGTTCAGGATCCACAGCATTTGAGTACGGATGTGATCTGGTTCTTGTGGAGCACAGGCTGCCAGTATATTTCCGCCGGCTGCCATTAGCCCTGCGGCACCCATGCCCTTAATCACTCCACGGCGGGACACCATGCGATTTGCAAATCCCGGATCCATCTCTTGGTCATTCATTTTGTTGCTCCCTATGTGCAATTTGCGCCAGCGTCTCTTTTGAGTGATCAGATTACATGTCCCATTACAACAACTAATCCACCAGACGCCATCATTCTACTTCAGTTAGTTATTGATTGTCAAGAGTTACCTAGTTTTTTCCATTGAAGTCAGACAACCATGTGTTTCAATGGCCATTTTCGGATACACAAACAGAAAGATTCATCTCTATACCCTACTCCAAACCCAACGATTTGCCTGCCATAGCCTCCTTCAAGGCGGCCACCGACTCGTGCCAGGGGATGGCAATACGCTCTAAGGCGCTGGCGATATAAAAGAGGCCTGTTGCCGCGCCTGACACAATGAACAAGCCGATCCACAAGTCTGCAGGTTTCAAAAGCCCGGATTCCTTAGCATTCAGCATCATCCATCCCAAGCCGGTGCCGCCGCCCAGCCATTCAGAGACGATAACGTCGATGAGAGGTGGTTGTTGAAAGTCATACCAGTAGACACTAGGTTTTCCGCTCAGGTCATCACGGAAGCTTCCGTACTCAGAAATTTCATCCGCATCATATAGTTCTGCATATTCCTGGGTAGGAAAATGTGGTTCCAGCATTTCGCCCGAAAAAAATACTCCACACAATGTTCCGGGTCAGATGGCAGTTGGGGAATCGCGGTCGGCTGCACTGGCAACCAGATGCGTGTTGATAGCTGTGTGCCGTCCGACAGGGGAATGAGGGTGTGATCGCTGATTCGTACTGTACTTATGCGCGTCTTAGTGTGTCAGGATGGGTGATTTGAGCGGATGGTTGGTGAGGTCGATCGCGTCGCAAAGCGCGTCAACGGGATGATTATTCGCGTACGATGCTCGTGCTATACTTGATAAATTGCTTCAACATAGTGATTGCTGTTGACTTGTAGCATAGTGAACAATTCATTTGAACTACTTTTAGGAAACGGAACATGGCGCATCCTACAGAACAAAAATATATTGGTGTGATTGGTTCGTCCTCGAATGTGCCTGAGGACATATACAAGATGGCAGAAGAGGTTGGACATCTCATCGCAGCGGCTGGATGTATCACTGTGACCGGTGGCGGTACGGGGATTATGGAGGCGGCTAGCCGAGGGGCAAAGCAGGCAGGCGGGTTGGTCGTCGGCATCTTGCCCGAAGGGGATAGGCATGGCGCTAACGCCTATGTTGATGTGGCAATTCCAACTGGGGTTGGATATGCGTTGCGAAACATCACAACTATTCGCTCCTGCGATAGTGTGATTATGATTCGAGGCTCAAGCGGTACGCTCAACGAAGTCACACAGGCTTACTCACATGGCAAGCCCTTGACTGTGTTGCAGGGTTCTGGCGGTATGGCTGATCGATTAGAGGCTTTTTTGCCGATACCTGGCTATCTTGACGAAAGACGAACGGTACAAATTGAGTTTGTGAAAACAACGAATGAGGCTGTTCAGCAGGCCGTTGCACGTATTGGCACAGTGCCACCACCTAAGCTAGGCCTAACCGTTGAACATGTAAGGGATTAATAGGTTATTCAATCTCAATCGCCCCGTCCTGGGTCGAGTCGGGGTCTTCCGTCTCAAACCACCGTATCGCGCTTCGACTGTTCCAGGCGGCATGCTCAACAGGCAGTCGCGGGGCAAGTTCTTCCACTTTTGCCAGCAACTCCCCTCGTGTCCCCATCCGCGTGTAGGCAAATCCACGGATTTTAAGCACGGCCGCCACGGTTGCTCGTTGTAGGCATGTGGGGATTGATTCGCCCTGAATGCGCTGATAATGAAAAGATGCCGCAAAGGTGTCCCCAGCGCCAACGAGAAACTCAGACTCAATTTGAGGTATCGCTGGGATGCTAAAAACTTCATCATGCCCGATAAACCATGCCCCATTTCGTCCCCTGGTGAGCAGGATTTCTAAGTCGGGATTAATCTTACGGAGTACGGTCAAACCCTTTAATAGCCGACCGTTTCCGAGCGTCGCCATCTCAGCTGTATTGCAGTTGAGAAAGTTCAATTGCTCAACAAGCTGGACGATGTCTTCCAGACTATCGCCGAACTGTCCTTGTGGAGAAAGCACCACTTCACACCCGTGCGTTCGTCCTTTGTTGGCAACCGCAACTGTGTAGTCATGGGGAGAAAATCCAATCCAGCAGACGCGTGCTTCCCAAAAATCGTCGCTGAGTTGTTCTGCTTGAAACTCCGTTCCGACACCTAGATCTATCTTTATGGCGGTCACTTGGCCACCGTCCGCAAAGACCATTTTCAGCCATGGCTGTGGTCCAGCTATCTCATTTAGCTCAAACATTACGCCCGAGTCTTGCAGTGGGGTGAGCAGATTTGGGTTAAGATCGGTGCCGACAGGCCCACTAAACAACACATCTGCACCCTGTTTCGCAAGCGCAGCAGCAGCATAGATGGCCGTGCCTCCAAGCATGATGCGACTCTCTGTCTCTCCAAGAAAGTCATAATAGTCTACAGTTGGGATGCCGGTAAAAGAAAATTCGCGCATTAGCTTACCTCATCTTTTTTCCGAGTTAACGACACAATGTGTAATGGAGTTACCTGAGGGCGAGCACAGGTAGGTAGATTGGGGTTTGTCTGGAAAAAGTTTTCCCTTAACATCGAACGCCAAAAGCGCTTCGCGCACATTGGGGGTCAAAACATCACCATTCCTAAAAAAAAAAAGGGGGGGGTCCGCAATGCCAGTGGTAGTATATCCAGCCTTAGTCATACAGTCTGCCAGAGTAATTTCCTCTTGCGGAAGTGGTCCCCACGGAAGATAAGTGAAAGTGTACCGACCGGTCACAAGATCCGAGCATGCCGGTACAGTGGGAAACGACGCCGGATAGCATCTATCAAACACAATGGATTGTTGTGCAAAATTCTACAGGTTCGGTGCAATCACACCACATTTCTCGTAGAAAGACAAATGATCTCGACGTAGGGTATATGACACAACTACCAGTATGTTCATTTTGGCTTCTTTTGATGACAGACCATTAAACGCTCTTATGAATTCGAGCTGCCCGTTGCCTCGATTGTCTCAGAATATTTTTCACATCCAGCGTCTTTATTGCTCTGTCCTGCATAATCACCTTTCCGTCCACTATGACGGTCGTGACATCTCTAGATAGTGCGGAGTACACGAGGTGATGAACTATGTCGTTGAGTGGAGTGAAGCGAGGGGTATCCATATCCACGAGCACGATGTCGGCCTTCTTCCCCACTTCGACGGTACCTATTTCGTTTTGCATCCCCAGCGCGCGCGCGCCTTCAATAGTAGCCATACGTAAGGCAATCAAAGACGCCGGAGTACCATCTTCCCAATCATGGATGAGTGCGGCAACGTGCGCTTCCTTCAATATATCAAGACAATCGTTGCTAGCAGCGCTATCGGTGCCTATACCTACGGCCAAATGTTCTCGGTCTATCAATACATCTATAGGAGCCTTTCCAGAGCAAAGCTTCAAATTGCTAGTGGGATTATGTGCTATACCAACTTCAGGCAAATCGAGAGTAGTTATGTCTCTAGAATCTAGATGCACACAATGCGCTGCCATAAAAGGGACATCCATATGACCCCATTCGGAATATTTTGTCGGAGGCGTAGATCCAAAAGTTGACTGAGAAAACTCAATTTCAAGTTGGGTTTCCGACACATGAGTGTGTATGCCTAGACCAAGTTCCTTTGCACACACTGCGGTCTCCTTGAGAGTCTGCTCAGACACCGTGTAGAGAGAATGAGGAGCTAGCCGAGTACTGATGCGGCCACTAGCTTTACCATCCCACTTCTTGGCGAACGAACTAGAATCTTCCAGTAGTCTACCTGGCACACTCAAATTTCCCATTTCCTGGGTAAACTCCATAATGCCCTGCCCCAGACATGCCCTAACTCCGGACAATTTCACAGCCTCAGCAATCGCTTCCTCGAAAAAAAACATGTCGTTGAAGGTAGTAACACCATTCTGTATCATCTCGATGATTGCCAAAAGCGCAGCATAGTGCACGTCCTCAGGCGTCATTCTCACAAGTCGTTCGTTGTTCCATTCTAGCCAAGGTTTTAACGCCATACATTCTGTAGTTGCCTTCAAGAAGGTTTGTCCCACATGAGTGTGTCCATTTATTAGACCCGGAATAAGCACGTGATTGCGCCCATCGATGGTCATGTGGGACTGCGGAGCCTGTTCGGTGGTGGGTGCTACAGACACTATTGTGTTTCCTGACACTGCAACATCGTGCCTAGTCAAAACCTCTGAACCTGCTGCCATAGAGAGCAAGGTCGTGTCTCTGATCAGAAGATCATATTTATCATTATGCATATCGCACTATCTAGATTGTTTGATCAAGAATGACATTAGCAAGATCAGAGCACTTTCTGAGCCCGAAGGCACCAAGCATTCAAGTCAACCTTTGCTAGCGTGTCATAAGCGGCATAGAGGTCTTTTCCGGCAATGAAAACACCATGCTTAGACAGTAGAACTGTTGCCGCATAATCGCTAAACAAATTCTCATGTCCGCTTAGACCTTCCACAACGTTATCTGCTAGATCATGAGCACCAAGACGATACATGTTTGGCCAAGTCAATCGTTCCAAGCCTCATAGTGGCGTCCAGGGCTGGCCCTATGGCCTTTTGGGCCACGCAGAAAGGCAGCACATGGAAAGGATGAGTATGGATTACCGCGTGAGCCGCTGATAAAGCTTGATAAATGCTCAGATGCGCTCTTCCTTCCCTAGCAAAGGATGGTTTTTTCGTCAATTCATCGCTATTTATCGGTCCGACAACGATGTCCTCACGGTTCAATTTCCAGTTCCACACTAATCGGCGTACCGATAGGACTTCGGGTAGAATTGGGGCAGCATGCACGCGGAAAGCACGCGGATGCAATCTTTTTTTGCCAGCAAAAACACTCGAGAAGTACACGCTACATGTAGCGCGTTGATTAGCATTGGGAATTATTCACCCCGCGTCATCCTCCGAAAGCGCTTTGTTTTACCCCGCAGGGCGCGTCGTGTGCCGGGAGTACATCAAGAACGCGCTTCCCAGCACAGGCGAACCATTCGCCATGAATGACAGGTGCACTCACCAGTCTCCATCTAATTGGAGCTGTCAATCCAAATTCAAGCATTAAGTTTCTTGACATATTCAACACTCTCAAACACTGCCTGCTCCTGAAGTTCAACAAGCTCCTCACGCTCATACACTGATCTGGGTATCTCAGCCAAGTCTTGCCAACCATACGACTCTAGTTCAAAGGGTTGGTCAGAGTACCGTAACAAATATGGGGCTACGACTTCAGGATCAAATGGAGGCTGCTGGATTTGAAAGCTGCCCTGACCCAATTTGGCGCCACAGCCTTCAGACTCCGATACACGAAAAGGTGCCATGTATCCGTAGCAAACCTCGATATTGATGCGGTCAAGAGGGGATTGTTCAGTAAGGATTCGAAAACTCTCGACGAGATTGATGCTACCTTTGCCCAAGGGGACACCAATGATCATTGGTTGATCACTAAGCATGATAACAAGGTGATCCTTGAAGTGCGTACTGACTGCATGCGGGGCCATAGCCATAATGGCATCAATGGGTTCCTCCCACATCCCCATGGAATTTCCAACATCGATATGGGTGCCAACAAATTCACTGTTGACCAAATGAACCACGCCCAATATATCCTGTGATGATTCGAACTCATGATTTTCGTAAGCGATTTTGATGCCATAATCGGCACAGAGAGGCACGACGTGCAAGAAATCTTCGGCGGCTTTCGTCAGCTCTTCTTGAACATCGCCGCCAACACTGGAGTAAACCCGCATTTTGTCGGCACCCAATGTATTGCATATCTCTAACACTCTGGTTAGATTGCTCGGATTTGTGTCACAAGTGTCGAGTTCGACGAACAATCCAAGGTCATCAATTGTGGCCTGCACCTCGCGGAGAAATCCAGGATCGTCGCTGCCAAGATGCGCCAAGCCGTCGCCCTCAACATTGATTTGAACACCATCCAGACCTAGTGCAGCAGTTCGCTCAATAAAATCGAAAATATTCATTCTGCCGTAGGCAAAGGCCAAATGATAGCTAAACGTTTCCAATCCTAATAACATAGTTGTCTCCTTCACTCAATCGGTCGTGGCTGTTGGTTGAATTGGCCCAGAACGATAATGGCAGGTAGACGGATGCAGTATCTTGTTGTGCCGACAATAGTAACCCCGGAGGAACACACTACGTATATCGCGCACTATAGCATTGGGAATTGTTCACCCCGCGTTATATTCCGCAAGCGGCCAACTTTACCCCAACGAAGAAGGGGTCGTCTCAAAATAGCACACTCATAGGCAGTGCCCCATCCCTTATTTTACTGACTCTGAGCGGGAACAACTTTCTCGGATATGGGAAACAGCCCTCTACGCTAAGAAAGATGATTTCCCCGACTTGTGCAACGGCCTCTACAAGAATTACTAGGCGCCCTTACATCCTCGCCCGCTCCGCCCAGTGATGCACGACCCAGAGTGACAACCGACCCGTTGTACGCGGATGCCGCTAATCCTCACTTCAGATATCTGTCGAACCAGTCTACAATGAACTTCAAACGTGCTTCGCGACGATCAGGTCGACCGTGACGTGACAAACCGTGGGGTTCATCCGGGAAGCGCACATATTCTACGTCGCGCTTAAGATATTTCAGGGCCATAAACATCTGGTCGCTCTGTTCGATGTTACAGCGTAAGTCAAATTCACTGTGGATAATCAGCAGCGGAGTGGTGCACTTTTCAACATACGTTATCGGGGACCATTTGAGATAAGTTTCACGGTTGTCCCACGGCGCGCCACCAAACTCCCAGGACAAATCCCAGCCAACATCTGAATTGCCAAACATGCTGGAAAGGTCAGAAACACACCGTTGTGTCACCGCGGCCCTGAACCGGTCCGTGTGCGTCACCACCCAATTGGTCATGTACCCACCGTAACTGCCGCCGGTAACGCCCATTCTGTTCTCATCGATGTAGCCCAGCGAAACCACGTGATTTACAGCGGTCATAAGGTCGGCCATGGCCGGTTCCGCCCACTGGCCTTCGATGGCTCGGGCGAATTTTTCACCATACCCCTGGCTTCCGCGGGGATTGGTATACACGACGACATATCCTGCTTGAGCCAATACGTACATTTCGTGATAAAAAGTACGCCCATACTGGGCCCGAGGTCCACCATGTATGTTTAAGACCAGAGGATATTTCTTGCACGGGTTGAAACCTGGAGGTTTGACCAACCAACCCATCAAATCTTGCCGCCCGTTTTTGAAACTGATCTCCTCTGCTACGGAGTAATTCACGCTGTTGATAAAACGGCGGTTGAAAGTGGAGATCTGCTTTGTCTCACCGGATTCCATGTCTAACAAGTACAACTCATCCGGTGAGGCAAGACTGGCCCCGTTAAATACCATGGTTGTTTGGCTATCACCCGTTGACCACGAAATAGCCACGGTATTATCTGCTGTAATAATCCTGGTTTTTCTGGTCCTCAGGTTCGCTTCTACAAGATGCTGGCGGCCCTCATTGGAAATCCCGTAGTAAATTCTTTTCCCGTCAATGCTCCAAATGGGTATGTTGGCGACGCTAAAAGAAGGGGTTACATCTCCTAAGGTGATCAGGTCAGATGTACGGTCCAAATTCCGGCCAATTTGTTGATGGTTCTTCCCGTTAATGCGCACAGTATTCAAAATGGAATTGACGGTCCCCCATCCTTTATACGGTTGATCATGACCGATATAGGCTATGGATTGGCCATCTGGCGAATAGGAGATACCCCCGTCTTTTGGCCCCACGGGAGTCCTGACAGTTTTGATGGACCCTCCATGCGCCGGCACGCGATGAATCTCCTGTTCTTCTATCCTGAAGCGCCAGTCAGGCTCACGCAATGAAACAAATGCAATCTCGTTCCCATCAGGGGACCAGCACGGATGCAGGTCGTCATAATCACCGGTGACCAATTGTTTGGCTGCTCCCGATCTAGTGTCGGCCACCCAGACGTGCGTATTCTCGCTGTCAAAATACCCCTCGCCATCCAGACGGTACCAAATTTGCTTGATGTGCCGGTATGCCGGTGTTTCCAGTTTCCCCTCTTCATCTACTTTGATTTCTTTGCCAAGAGGGTGGAAAAGAAACAGAATATTCCTTCCGTCAGGGGACCATCGGATGTGACTGACGGCCCCTCTCGAAAGCCGGGTCAGCGGCCTAGATTCGCCTCCATCCATGGGCAACAGCCGGATCTGGCTGGTTGTCTCCCGTTTGCTGATGAAAGCAATGGTTGTTCCGCTGGGTGACCACGCCGGCGAATAGTCATTCCGTTGACCAAAAGTCAGCTGTCTTTTGTTTTTGCCATTTGTGTCAACAATGTGGATGTTTCTGCAATACTTCTTGTCCTTCTTATCCATGCGTTCGACAGTGAAAACTACGCGTTTTCCATCTGGGCTGACACTGGGTTCAGACGGGACCCTAATTTTGTAGAGATCGTCTATCCTGATCGGGCGTTTTCCCCGCATTGCAATTGTCTCCTGTTACGGCATGGCCACCAGCAGCAATGCAAGTTTTACTGAACACTGCCGATTTGCCACAGAACTTTCCCTTACTATAGCAGAACACAACCCTAGGCGAGTGCAAGTGCCTAGTGAGCATTAACCCAAACCAATCGCCGTATGGAAATCGGAAAAGTGTGCACGCCAGCATCTCAGCACAATTGCACTGCCATCTGATTGGCGTCAATCTTGTTGGCGGCTTTTTGTTTTGTAGTGCTTGCGAGGATCGTGTTGCGCACATGATGCATGACGTCTTTACTGACCCCCCCGCCCCCGGTGACGCCGAGCTGATTCACTTACGGGCGGGTCTTTCTTTTTGCAACTAGCGACGCTTGCTGATCCGCTGGGGACGGGTGTATAGTTGACGCGCAGTTGCATTTCACTGTTGAACCTAGAGGACGGACCATGAAAACCCTCGCTTTGATTGTAATGATGGTTCAGTTGACTTCGGCCTGTGCGCCATTGAGCAGCGCGGCGCAAAGCGCACCCGCAGAAGCGCCCCCGATGGCCACGGTATGGGTGGCCATGCAGCCCACGGATCCATCCACGGTGGTGCTAGCTGCGGGAAAACCGCAGCTAGTTGAGTTTTTCGCTTTCTGGTGACGGGATTGCCAGCGCATGGCGCCCGTGGTGCACGGGCTAGAGCGAGATTACGCCGGAAAGATCGGGTTTGTCTATCTTGATATAGACGACCCGACAGTGGCACCGCTGAAGCAGGAGTTGGGGTACCGCGTGCAACCGCATCTTCTTTTGTTGGATTATGAGGGGAATGTAGTCAAGCAGTGGGTCGGTCTTCCCTCGGAGAATAACCTGACCGCTGCCTTCGACCCGTTGCTTGCGGGTAAGCCGATTCCATAATTATTAGATTTGCGATTGCTACACTCAAAAAATAACGTGTCTGTTTTCAGCACCCCACCTCCCAATTTTTCCACCGAAGAAGCGGAAGCCATGGTTTTCAACTTCTACGGTCTGTTGGTCACCGCCAGCGTTTTAGACAGTGAGCGGGATCAGAATTTTCTCTGTTCTACTCCTGATGGGCAAAAAATGGTATTAAAGATCTCAAATCCAGACGAGGATGGGGGCGTCCTTGAAATGCAGAATAGATGCATGAAACATATTCGTGACCATGGCGTTCAGTTGCAAGTTCCTTTAGTTGTTGCAGGTATTGAACGCAATGAAATCATGGCGGTTGATCAAGGAGCCACCACTTGTTTGGTACGGCTTGTACACTATCTGCCTGGGCCACTGTTGAAAGATGTCTTACACCAAGAATCTATGCTTAGTGAATTGGGGTCATCCTTGGGGCATTTGTGCCTGGCTATGTCTGGCTTTGAACATCCCAACGCGGATCGTGATTTTCCGTGGGACATCGCACGCATGGATTTCATTAAAACCCACAAGCACTATGTCTCCGAAGATGCAGGAATAGTTGATCATTTTCTTAGACTTTATGAAAAGAATGTTTTGCCAATTACTGCCCGCCTGAGGAAAGCCGTGATTCACAATGATTGCAACGATCACAATGTGTTGGTGCATAATGACGGGAGCATACGTGGCATTATTGATTTCGGTGATATGGTTTGTAGTTTTGTAGCATGTGAACCGGCCGTATGTATGGCCTATGTAGCTCTAGAAACGGATAAGCCATTGAGGGCCATTGGTCAAGTACTTACAGGTTTTCATGGTGTTTTCCCTTTGACTGCAGTTGAATTACGGTCCGTAATTTATTTGGTCTGTATTCGATTGTGTATCACAGTCACCATGGCAGCATATCGTAAGAATTTGTTTTCCGAAAATGAATATATATCTGTTACAGAAGTTCAGGCGTGGAATTTCTTGAAGAAAATGCAAAATGAAGACCTGCAAGAATGGTCCCGGACCCTTAGTGAATCATGCTGAATCATAAAGAGTTACAGGATCTTCGCGACAAATATTTAGGGCCGTCGCTCCGTTTGTCTTATGATGAACCGCTTCATATTGTCCGAGGAGAGGGACAGTATTTGTTCGATGCGGGTGGAAATCAATATTTGGATTGCGTAAACAATGAGCAGCATGTGGGTCATTGTCATCCAAGAGTGGTCGCTGCCGCAAGAAAACAGTACGGAAAACTGAATGCCAACACGCGCTACCTGAGTAACACTGTCGTGAGATACGCCAAGAATCTCATCGACACATTGCCTGATAGATTGGATGTGTGTTTTTTCACCAATTCTGGGAGCGAATCGAATGACCTAGCCTTGCGTCTCACTCGCCATTTTACGGGAAGTAAAGAGACCATAGTCTTTGGTGCAGCCTATCACGGCCACTTGTCTTCTCTTATCGAGATCAGCCCCTACAAACATGTCGGGCCCGGTGGTAGCGGACCACCGGATTTTGTCTACACTGTGCCTGCGCCCGACCCGTTCCGAGGCAAATACAGGGGGCCCGACTGTACAAACGATTATGTACAGGAAGTTCAACGGATCATTGCGAGGATTAATGGTAAAGGGCTGCGAGTATCTGCCTTTATCGCAGAAGCTATTATGGGCTGTGGTGGTCAGTTGCTAATTCCGAAAGGGTTATTAAAAGGTGCTTTTGAGTTAGTAAAAAAGGCGGACGGGGTGTGTATTGCGGATGAAGTTCAGATTGGTTTCGGCCGGATTGGATCACATTTCTGGGGTTTTGAACACTGTGGTGTCGTTCCAGATATAGTGACCATGGGCAAGCCAATGGGAAACGGACATCCTCTCTCCGCGGTAGTTACAACACGGGAGATCGCAGATACCTTCAACAATGAGATGGAATATTTCAATTCATTTGGTGGCAATCCAGTTTCCTGTGCGGTGGGACAAGCTGTGTTGGATGTCATCAAGGATGATGAACTGCAAGAAAATGCCCCACATGTAGGCTCACATTTATTGGATCAATTAAACACATTAAGATCAAAGCATGACCTGATTGGCGATGTGCGGGGAGCAGGATTATTTATTGGCGTTGAATTAGTGGATGGCCGCTGTTCACTTGATCCGGCCGGCAATGAGGCCGATGTCCTGATTAACATGATGAAAGAAAAAGGATTCTTACTCAGCAGCGAGGGCCCGGATCATAATGTCATCAAGATTAAGCCACCGATGGTGTTCACCAAAGCAAATGCAGATCTCCTGGTCAAAACATTAGACGAATCTATGTAGTGTGCCAGTCCTCCCGGGTTGTAGCACAAGGAATGAGCAAGAGTCCAAAGTTCGACATTGCCATCTTCGATGAGGCGCACAAGACCGCGGAGAGAACTATGACACGGTTCAGCTTCGCACTGAGAAACGACAACCTCAAGGTCCGCAAGCGGTTGTTCATGACTGCAACGATCCGCCGTTACAACCCCATGAAGAAGGACAAAGAAGGAGACCTGAAGATGGTTTTTTCCATGGACGTACCCGAGACCTATAGGAGTGTCACCTACCGTTTGACCTTCGCCGAGGCCGCGAAACGCAAGATCATCTGCGATTACCTCACACCTTACGCTCGCGCCGATGGAGATGGTTGGGTTTTGTTTCAAAGAAACCGGCGCCTAACGCAGCGGACGAATGCCGGTTGATGTTCTGCTCGCGGAAACGTTCCAAGTCGGAGCGGCGCACCAAATAACCGGTTACTCGTATGAATTCAGCATCGGTGCCGCCGATGGAGAGAGTGCGCGTTCCGCTATCCATTGCGCCTTTGACAATGTCCAGCAGGGCCTGTGGGTTTTTCTGCGCGGTCTGGTCAAATTCAAGGATAGTGCTGACGCCGCCGGGAATATTGGCGTGCAAGGGCGCTTCGCATAGAATATGTTCATAAAGTGCAGGCTCATCCCCACTTGGTACACGCACCCCTGGGGTGACATCCACGTCTGTGTTGATTCCCACCTGAGCGTGGCAATTCACTCTTCCGCTGTGCCAGCCCGAACAGTAATCCGCCGGACATTGTTCGAGTTCTGCTTCAATCCGGGCAATAATCTCTTGTGCCAGCGCATTCGCTGCGGGGTCAGCCCCAAATTGGGCACCATTTCCGCTCTGTTCCATTAGCCAGTTGACGGCCTCCGCCAAACCGAATATACCCGCATAGGCAGTGAATTTGTCAGGCTCAATCAAACCTTCTTTAACCCACCAGTTGTGCTCAAACCAGCCGACTTCTTCAACAATAAAGCGCGCCCGGCTGTTGATAATTTCTACGTATTGAGGAGCTAATGCCGGAATCACACGTTCCAGCACATCGGTGGCGCTGCCATCCGAAAGCTGCATGACCATTTCTTTAAGATTCAAGCGCACAAGTGTGAAGATACCCCCGCCGAGACGCATGGCGTTGTAACAGCTTGCAATGGCATAGCCTTCACCCCAGCTATCGACCATGAGGGGGTGATTGACAAAATAAGGTTTGGCAAGTTGCAATTGATTCTCGATAGCCTGAAGAGCAAAATCGTCCGGGGTGATCGCTGGATCGTAGCGCAGCGAGAGATTGGTGATTGTTTTTAACTCGCGGTCAACTTCCAGCAGCAAACGCCCCAGGCGGGAATCTTGCGGGCCAATATTGGCATGTGCAAAGGCGCTGGGATTCAGGCGATCTACCATCAGCCAGAAAGAGCGGAGAACAGAGCGGGCTGTTTTTTCGGATACGGTTTCCAGATAGGGTTCCAGTAATTCGTCCAGACGCCCAAGAAAGACGGGCAGCCCCTCGCTGGGAAAGTAGTGGTACGCGGTGAGCAGGTGGGCGACGGCCTGATGAAGGTCCTGCGCCGGGCCGAGTTCGAGAAAATCAGAACCTTCGTTGAGCAGTTTGTCGAAGTGGGGTGCTACATAGCGCGGGTGGAATGGTGCGGGGCCTTCAAAGATGAGATCAATGACCTCATCGCGAATCAACGCTTTGGCCTGATCGCTAACCGGAGGATAAGCCAATGTGCGCACGGCCATCGCCGCCAACGCCTGACGTTTTTGCTCATAGATGAGAAATGAACGTGCGGAATGAACGCCTCACCCTTCAAGCCGGCAGTTTTGCTCTGCTCACCGCCATCCTCTGGGGCGGCAACCCGGTTGCCATCAAAATGGCTCTCTCAGGATTCCCTCCCCTCGCCGTTGCGGGCATCCGTTTCTTCCTGGGTGGATTCACCGTCTGGATCTGGGCCCGAGTCATCGGGGTTTCCCTCAAAATGGAACCCGGGGGAAAGAAACCCCTGCTCGGTCTGGCCCTCCTGTTTCTGTGCCAAATCTACCTGCTCAACGGCGGCACCCATTATTCCATGGCCAGCCGTTCCACCGTTGTCATTTCTTCTCACCCCTTCTTCACCGCAACCTTTGCCCATTTTTTTTCTTTCAGGCGATCGGTTCACCCGCCTGAAAATCATGGGCATGGCCCTCTCCTTCACAGGTGTTGCCTTACTCTTTTCCGAAAGCCTGACCCTGAAAGCGCACCCCTACCTCCTGGGTGATGTGATGGTCCTTTTCAGCGCCATCTTCCTCGGGGCCCGCCACGTTTACCTGAAACGTCTCACCCAAGACACACACCCCGCCCGGGTCCTGATCTGGCAGGCGGGTTTCAGCCTGCCGGTCTTCTGTTTGCTCAGCCTGATCTTCGAACGCGATTTCCCTCTCGTCCTTGATAGACCCATCCTAGGGGCTTTGCTCTTTCAGGGCTTGGTCGTCGCTGGATTGTGTTTCATCGTCTTCACTAGTCTGCTCAGACGCTACCAAGCCAGTAAACTCTCCGTCTTTGGCTTTATCACCCCGGTCTTCGGTGTCCTGCTCAGTAAATATCTGTTGGGCGAAGGCATTTCCACCGCCCTCTTAAGCAGCATGGTCCTTGTGGCTATTGGCATCGCCATTGTGAACCATGAATCCAATTAACCCACTAACACCAGCGCACCTGTTCAATGCCAACCTGATCGGGGCCATGTGCTCATGTTACAATCTCACACGGCATGAACCCTAGAAAGGTCATCCTTACCTCCGGCAACTGGCAGGACTTCAAGGCTCAGAATTCTACAACCAGAGTTCTACAACTTGATTAATAGGTCAGGCGGCCCCGACGGAGGTGGGTGTATAATAAGGGTAGTTGTGGATGACTTCACACGTGGGGAGAGGTGAGATGGTCAGGTTTGTTGGTAGCATTGATCAACGAACCTGTAGCCTAGCGAGGAAGCCGAGCGCCGAGCATTGATGGCCCCAACAAGTGGACGGCACCTGAGCAGGGCTAGCATCCTGTTTGCGTTGGCACATTTCGCAATCCCACAATCCCACAAGACACTAAGACAATCTGGGGAGACAACATGAGTTTCATTGAAGTTGAGACTTGGAGAATCGACGAGGGCAAAGAGGAAGCACATCATGACATGATCCGAAGCTGGTTCAGATTCGTGAAAGAGCACCACGCTGAAATGTTTCAAGAATGGAAATCGACCCGCTATTATCGGCAGACCACCAAGCACGGAAAACCAACGGGTCGCTACATCATGCTCTTTGAATTTTACACACGCGAGGGACATCGAGCCTACAAAGAACGGCGCAAGGACTGGGCAGGCCCCTATGCTGACTACAAGAAGGTTGACCCCTACGAGTTGTTCAACAAAGCAAGCACTACGGAAGACTATTGGCAGCCTCAAGAGGAAAATCTGTGGTTTACATTTGACTAAGACCGATATCCTGTATCAGACACTCCGAGACACAAAATGGGGCAAGACATGCTCGCCCAACATCCGCACGGCTTTTGCTTCATCGGGCCCATGAGGCGTGCCGAATTCAATGCGACTGACTGGAGCCTCTCCAGCCATACGCTCTATCTTGGCTATAATGTCTTTAGGCGTACCATAAAGCGTGAAATTGTCTAAGCTCGTGTCAGACAAAGCTAGTGCTGCCGCACCATAATCGCCACGGACCGACGCTGTCCTTACCCGCTGCATCTCTTCTCCCTCGACACCCACTATCTCCGTCATAGGGGAAAGATACGGAAGATAGATAGCCAAGGCCCGACGTGCGTAAGCTTTGGCCTCTTCCCTATCATCGCTAATAGAGGTCAGCACGCCGACAACAAAAACCACGTCTTTCGGATCTCTCCCCGCACGCCGGGCCCCTTTCTCTAGATGTTTCCACAGAAAGGAAAGGTAGCCTACATTCCAAACCGGGCTGACCTTCACCTCATCGGCCAATTCCCCGGACATTTCACACATTTTCGGTCCCCACGTACCGACCATAATGGGCACATCAGCACGCGGTGGTGACCAGCGTAGAAATGCCGATTCTGTCGCATGGAATATCTGACCATGGTAAGGGGTGCGGTCACCGCGCAGCAATCGCTTAATTACCTCTATGGCCTCCCGCACGGCAGTAATTGGCCTCGGCTGATCCATCCGCAAAAAGTCCAGAAAAGCCCCCCGCCCGATGCCAAGAAAAGCTCGCCCATCCGAGAGTTCATCCAGTAAAGCCAGATTGCCTGCAATTGTGGCAGGGTGCATTAGGTACGGATTGGAAATCGCCGGTCCGATTCGCACCCGTTGAGTGTGAGTAGCTGCCAGACTCAAGATTGGCCACGCTGGTTTGAACATCAAGTCGTCATAAATACTGAACGCATTGAATCCGTACTCATCCACCGTTTTGGCCAAGGCGATATAATCGTTCAGAGGTTTATCACCCGAAAACGCAATGCTCAGATCCACCATGAGTTCGTTGTCCTAGTCGCCGTCAGATGACGCGAGACTTGGGATCCATCCAATCTCGCAGATAATCGCCCAATAGATTGAAGATCATCACCGTGCTTGCAATAGCGAAGCCAGGAAACACGGGATACCACCAAGCATCAAGAAAGTAAGCGCGCCCACTGCTGATCATTTTACCCCATTCAGGCATAGGTGGTTGGGCTCCGAGGCCCATGAAACCCAATGCCGCCCCCGTGAGCACCACGTATCCCATATCCATAGTGCATTGGACCAATATAGGTGCTAGCGCGTTGGGCACGATGTGACGAACAGTCACCTTCCACGAGCCTGCCCCGAACGCCACCGCTGCCTCCACATAAGGGCGCTCCTTGATGGTAATCACTTGGCTACGCATAAGCCTAGCATAAACCGGCCACCACACAACAATCAAAGCTATCATAGTGTTGATCAGACCAGGCTTGAGTACAACTACCACTACCATCGCCAGTAGAATTACCGGGATGGCCATAAACACATCGGTAACTCTCATCAGCACTTCATCCACCCATCCCCCTAAATACCCAGACAAGACACCGAGAGATGTGCCGACGACAGCGGCACCTGTCACCACGGTCACGCTAGTGAGAAGTGAGATGCGTACACCGAAAATTACGCGGCTGAACAAATCCCTCCCGAAGCTGTCAGTGCCAAACCAATTGGCACTGCCAGGCGGCTGCAATCGGTCGCTCAATTCTATTTTGATGGGATCGTAAGGTGCAATTGCCGACGGGAACAACGCCAATACACACAGCAGAATGATTAGAATAGATCCTGCAACTGCCAGTGGACGCCGGATGGCTTGGTGTGGCACAACGGCATCGTCGTGGTGCAACATGTCTGTCCTCTTATTCACAGCCACTTAGCGCGCAGCAAATGTCGTCACATCAAAGGCGAACACGTCCCCGTTACTCAAGGCGTATCCGTGGATCCAAGACCATGTAGAAGATATCGACTATCAGATTCGTGCTGAGAAACACTAGCGTAGCCAGTAGTGTGACACCCATAATCGCAGGAAAGTCCATGTAGATGATCGACTCAAAGGCATATTTACCCAAACCAGGCCAAGCGAAAATGGTCTCCACCAACACGGACCCTCCGAGCAAATATCCAAAAGAGATCCCCACTATGGTAGTTGTCGGTATCATGGCATTTCTAAGCGCATGTCCATACAGAACCTTTCTCTCCCGTAGCCCCATGGACCTTGCCGTAGTAATGTATGGTTCGTTTAGCACTTCAACCATGGCGGTCCGAGTCATTCGTGCGATGCGAGCCAGCGTGGACAGGGAGAGACTGATTGCCGGAAGAGCAAGGTGCCAAAGGGCGCTGCCTAATACAAGCCAGTTCCCGGCCAATAATGCGTCCATAGTCAGCAGCCCAGTGATTGCAGGAACCGGCTCACGTAAGACAAGATGTGTGTCCACGCGACCACCGCTGGGGAACCAATCCAACTTGTAGTAGAAAACTAGGAGGAGCACAATCCCTACCCAAAACACAGGAAAGGCAATTCCCAGCAATGCTCCTAACCTACTTAGGTTGTCCCACATAGCATCCTTGTACACAGCAGAGAGTACACCAAGGGGAATCCCAACTAGCAGGGACAGAAAGAGAGAGGCCAGCGAGAGTTCCAATGTTGCGGGGAAGAAGATCTTCAGATTATCCCGAATGGGCCTGTGATTGATAATTGATACACCGAGATCTCCCTGTACCAACCGGCTGACATACATTCCATATTGAACCGGGAGACTCTGATCGAGTCCCAGCTCAATGCGAAGGGCCTGAACCTGTTCCTCATGGGCTTCCAGTCCAGATGCCAGTCGAGCCGGGTCGCCAGGAATGACATGCGACAAGATGAAGGTAATGATACTAACGCCAGCGCAAGCGGGAACAAGAAACGCTGCACGACGCAGAATATATATGTGTAGGCTCACGGATCTTTAAATGAGTACGGCCATGCCAACAGAAACCATGTCATCCACTAATCGACACAGATCGTCAATGCTGGCATCGTCATCACCATATTCGGCCATCAGCATGTCCTGGATTTGCCGAATGGTGCGACGTCCGTCAATCAGGTTGCTTGCCTCAGACATCCAACCGACAAATGTCCGGTCTTCCAAGGATTTGGCCTGATAGAAAACAGATTTTGGACCCAAAGATTCCAAGAAGAGAGAGAGACCCATTAGGTGGGATGAGATAGGCCCACTAAACAATCGCCTCGGCACTTGCGCGTCACGTGAATGCTGACGGTTCACAGGCTGGGCTTCTCCTAAGGATTTGTCCATCACGGCAATCTGAAGGTCACAAGCATCTGCCAGACGCGCCTTCAAGAACTCAGTCTCGGCCTTAGCCACTTCCTGACTTTGGTCATCGCAGTGAGTCACGATTGAGCAGAGAGCAGCCTGTTCTTTGGCGAGAAGATTGTGCATCCACGCGCGGTAGTCAACCGTTCCATTTTTTCGTTCAGTCAACATCCTCTGGATAGTTCGCTCTCCATAGTCGACGATCCGCTTCATTGCACCTTGATACACCAGATGAGCTAATGTACTTGCCCACTCAGGCGTGATTCGATCAGTCAGCAGCAGCGCAGCCATCACCACTTGAGCCACTTTCTCAAACTCTCCCGGCGCCGTTTTATCCACGGTATCTAGGTCCGAGTGATAAAACAGATCCGGCTCGTGCCCTAACATGACAGCAGGTACGCCAATCTCCGGCGCCAGGAACATGATGTGGTCTGATCCCCCCATGTGTTCGCGCACACCATATTGCCAACCGTTGAGGGATGCGGTAGCGATCTCGGACATCAGGGCAGCCATCAGATCATTGAGATACGTGGGCATGCTCCACGGAGTTTGATCGAGCCACAGGTGTCCGCATGTCTTCGCGCTATCACCCCCTACCATGTCTAGATTGACGGCCCATAGCATGTCCCCTCTAGGAAGATCACTTTCCAACAGCCATGCAATAGTGCCATACGCTTCGGGTACAAAAAGCAGGCGCAAACTGTGACGCATTGGCGAGTCGGCATGGTCCCATTCTGCAGACAGCAGGCGACGCACTATTTCTAGGACGAGAGCTGGACCGCTGGCATTGTCGTTGGCGCCCGGCTGGGGATGGCAGAGATGAGTCACCAGCACCAATTCGCGCTTTGACAGCTCGGCACCCGGGACGCGTGCATTCAAGACAGCTAGTTCACCAGATGATGCTCGCGCGTTCACAGTGGCACGTACAATCACCTCCCCTTGACGCATCAGGTCACGGAGGCGGGCCTCTTGTCGAGCTGAAATTCCAAAGGAGAAAGCTTCCCGGTCGATCTCATCGTGACGCACGTTGATTTTGTTGAAAGACACCATATCGGGTTGGTCAAGTGGCGATCGGCCGATACTAGGCGACTGCCAAGGCATCGCGCCACTGATGATCCCACGCGCACCGCGACAACGCACAGCTTCCTGATACACTTCACGCACATTGCCACTGGTCAGAACGATGCGACCCGTCACATCCTGTCCGGCATAATGCGCATCGGTCACGCCATCACCAATATCTACTAACTCGCCAAGGACAGCATCTGGCGATGACGACCGGCTGCCCACATGTAAACATACCGGGGTTTCCGCATAGTCACACAGGCGAAATCTCTCCGGGCTCTCCACCCACAACTCGGCAGCACTGGCCTCCCAGGCTGCCGGCGCAATCCAGTCCCCGTAAGCGCGTGCGCCGTTCATCGAAAAACGCTCAACCACCACATCCGTCAAACCCATTGACATGAGTTGGGAATGGACGTATTGCACCGCATCTTCATAACCGGGGCTACCGATGATGCGGTGCATTTGGCTGAGGCGATCTACATGCTGTTGACAACGAACCCCGGAAATTTGGACGGCAGGGGATGCGAGTAAGTCACGAAAATGAGGCATAACATACCTCGAAGGCTAAAGGATTATTAACGCATGGACGGATACACAAAAGCCGTAAAGTGAAAGCGTTGAGGATTAAACACCCCGCGTCACTTAGTTCCACATTGGAGATCGGGCAATCGGGTTACACTACCAGATCGAACAGCATCCGCGCGTTACGCCATAAAATCTTTTCCCGCTCCTCAGTTGTTAGTTGCCATGAGAGGAACTTGAACATCTCCACATCAGGATTGAGGGGCCAGTCCGATCCCCACAAGACGCGCTCCGCCCCGATGCGTCGAATAGCATATTCGAAAAATTCAGAGGGGAAAGATACGGTGGCCGAGGTGTCAACCCAAACGTTGTCGTGCCGAAGTGCGACCTCGATCGCGTCGACGGCAAACACCAAGCCAAAGTGGGCCATGATCAGTTTAAGGTGCGGATGCCGCTGGGCTATAGCCCCCACAGCATCGGGATGGCACTGAGGGCTCGGGAAACCGGTGTGACACAGCACGGGCACCCCCATTTCCTCGGCCTGTGCCATGAGAGGTTCTACGAAGACTAGATCGTCCAGACGGCCATAGCCTAGCTTGCCGATCTCCCCAAGTCCCTTGAGTCCCAAACCACGAACTGCTCGCTCCAACTCTGTGGCGGCCTCATCTGGAAGCCTAGGGTGGACCGACGCCAAACCGATGAGTCTGCTTGGATGGTGAGCCACGATGCTCGCCAGCTGATCATTATTTTGCTCGCAATTCTCCTCGCCCAAACCGCACACCACACTTGTGCCAATGCCCATCCCATCCATGCTCCCTACAAGCTGGTGTGCATTTTCCTCGGGCAACCACGAGGCATTGCGCCTCGATTGCACAAACGTATAACGCGTGAGATGCGTGTGGCAATCAATTATCTGGCCCCGAACCTCGGTGCCTAGCTGGTCCACAAGGGCCCTCAGAGTATTACTTGACGATATCAACGCCCCAGAAATCAAGAATACCGATCACGGGGATTTCGTAACCCAGCACCCATGAACGGAGTGGTTGCTGTGTCACATTTTGTGACAGGAACACCCAAGCTGCATTACCAGTAACGATATGCTGCACTTCTCCATAGAGTTCCAAACGCCGGGCATTGTCGGGGTTGGTACGAGCCTCGTCCAACAGTGCATCCACCTCAGGGTCACTGTAACGCCCCACATTGCCCGCAGCACCGAATGCGATTGCAGTTGTATGGAATTTGGGATACAAGGCAGCATCTGGGTCTGCATATGTCGGAGTAGACACCCAAGGGAAGAAAGGACTCGTTCCATTCACCACATGTTCGACCAATGTGCCCAGGGGCACTTCTTCTAAGTCCAGCTGCACGCCAACATCAGCGAAGTTAGCTTGTAGAACTACTGCAATGTCGGCTATGTTGCGCCAAACAGGGTAATGGGTTGTAACTGCAAACCCGTCAGGGTATCCTGCCTCTTCCAAGAGTGATTTAGCCCTTTCGATGTCCCGATCAAATAGCGGCACTGTCTCATCAAAACTAGCCAGGCCCTTAGGTAGAGGCCCGCGCATTCGTATGCCACCATCTTTCACAAGGTTATCCATGATAGCCTTGTAATCCACAGCATATGAGAGAGCCTGGCGCACTAGAGGATCATCGAACGGCTCCATCAGGCTGTTGAAAGCCCAGTACATGGTTTCGAGACCGGGCTTCTCGGCAATTGCTACATCTGAGTTCTGCTTTAGAGCCTCAACCATATCGGTGGGTAAATTGTGGACGACATCCACTTCACCCTTTTCGAGCATTAGGCGAGTGGTCGCCGGTTCCTCCACATGGCGGAAAACGATGCTTGTTAATCGGGGAGGCCCTTTCCAGTATTTCGCATTGCGCTCCACTGCCACAAACTGCTTGGGTTGCCATTCAACAAACTTAAACGGCCCCGTACCATCCATATGAGTAGCCAAGTATCCCTCAGCCCAAACATCGTCATCGGTCCTATTCTCAGTGACAAGCGCCGGATTCAGGACCGCGCCGACATTCCACGAGGCAAGTATGCTCAGGATGGGTGCGTATGGCTTGGTCAGGGCAATCTCCAGTGTCACCTCATCCACCGCTTTGATGTTTTGTGGCTCAATGTATTCCTTCAGCTTGAAACTGTCACCTTTCTCGAGAGTAAGTACGCGTTCCAGCGAAAAGCGGGCCGCTTCAGACGTTAAAGGTGCACCGCTATGGAAGGTAACACCTTGTCGGAGATGGAAAGTGTAATTCAATCCATTGTCCGATATATCCCACGATTCTGCCAAACCAGGAATAAGCGTCTCACCATCGGGGGCCAGTTCGACAAGACGTTCGTAAACATTGCGTATGATTAGACCTGACTGGCTCTCCACAGCAACGGCCGGATCCATGACGTTAGGTTCTTGCGCCAGGACATAGGTCAACACTTTCGGCACTGGGGTGGCCGTGACCACTATTTCAATTTCCTTCTCGACGATCTTCTCGACGACCTTTTCGACCTCAACGACTTTTTCGACTTCAATTTCCTCGCGCACCACTTGGGTGACCACAACTTCTTTTTCAACCTCGATCACCTGCGGTTGGCAGGCTGCCAGCGTCAGACTGGCTATCAGCAGTAGGCCAAGCATTGAAAATGTCTTCTGGCGTTTCATCTTAATTCGCTCCTTTAGGGCGTAATGACCTCAACAGTGCTCTCAGTGCCGATGGGAAAAAGATACCAAGCACGTAATTTTGTTAATGGCCTCCTATTCTCCCCGGCATATTCATGAAGAAGAAAATAAGATCTTGTAAGATCTTGACTGAATTCTTGACTAATCACCGGAATTCTAAGATGCACGAGTATAACACAATGTTTGCACTGCTGACCAGCTTGTTTCTGAGCATGTGTGGTCCACACGTCTCTGTAATGGTTCACGCCGTTGCTCGCTCATCACAGACCAATTCAGGAACTTTCAAGCCTGTCAAGTGGAGAGAAACAAAGCCCGAACATTTTGTTGCCTGCCACGAAGTTTGAGTTTCGATGCCCGATAAGACAGACCTGCTGCCTTCGGCGTAGGTCTGTCTTATTGGGTGAGAGATTATGTAGAGAGAGCGTCTTAGACCATAGCTATCAGCTTTTAGCCAGAAGACCGAGTTGAAAGAAGCGCAGTCATTGCTGTCAAACTACGCCCAGAATTCTACGACTTGATTTATCGGCCAGACGGTCTCGACGGGGGGCGAATCCGCACGCATTTACATCATAATTACACTGATGTAGGCGGCAAAGCTTTGCATTTCTGCGGGGCAGAAATCCTTCTACCTCCCTAGCCTAATCCGCGACGTGACAGGTGCCCAGAGTCACATCCGACCCACTTCAAATTGAAGCGGGTAAGCGCGCGTCGCGATACCGGCAGTTCCCTTCAGCTAGGTTGCCCAGTCAGCCCAATCTTTATTTGGCCGGTCCGCATCGCTATCTTTACCACTGCCACTACCACCACCAGCATGCCCGCTATTTGCCACGGGACTATGGGCTCCCCGAACACGGCCAGCGCCGACAGGGCCGCAATAACCGGCATGGTGGATGTGAGCGTCGCCGCCACCCATAGTTCCAGGTGCGGGTGCGCCCAGTTCATCAGCAAGTGGCCGATGCTCGGTACTAGCGCCAGCAGCCCGACCCCCAGGGCCACTCCGGCTGAGTTCATGGCCAGTCCTGTGCCAAAGATCAACGCTACCGGTGTGACCGCAATCGCGCCCACGAGCATCATCGCCGACTGGTACTCAAGTGTACCCACAGTTTGCCGCGCCCGCTTTGAAGCGATGAAGTACGCTGCAAAGGACAGCATCGACCCGACCGCCAGCAGGTCCCCTTTGGGACTCCAGTTGAGCGTACCGGACGACCCGTACACCACCAGCGACACGCCCCCCAGCGCGGCGGCCACCCACCCAAGATCATGCAACTTAACCCGTTCTCCGAACATCCACGGCGTCACGAGTAGGATCGGTACCGGTATCAGGGAGCAGATCACCGTGGCGTTGGAGACTGTAGTCAGCTTCACAGCGGTGAAAAAGAGGCTGGCGTCAGTGACAAGGGCCAGGCCGCCGGGCACGGAGACCAGCACGCACTCACGCATCAGGCGCCCTCCACGCAGATAGAGCAGGACCAGGGTTGCCGCGGCACCCAGCCACATCCGGTAGAATGCTAGGCTCAATCCGTCGAGCGCTATCCACTTCGCAAGCGTCGGCGCCAGACCCCACGACAGCGCGGCGCCGGCACCGGCACCAACCGCCAGACGGTGTGTACGCATCCGGTTGCTCAAGTACCCTTCATGCGGCGCCATCAGCCTAAGTCACTTCGCGAGAGTTTCATAGCATGCCAGCAGAGGCCGATGATAGCACTTTTTCTGGAGCAGTTCATGATCACTGACCCGATTTAATTTGAAGCGGGTTTTTCGTTTTTAGCAGGCCATGCTTGCTGACCCGCTGGGGACGGGTGTATAGTTGATTGATGTGGCTGTTCCGGATTATCAATTTTGTGTTTCGATTGCGGCTCCGCATGCAAGGTCCCCAGGGGAGGCTCATCCGGTTAGCGGGAAGTCATCTCGTTGATCGAATACTGAAGAGTTCCCAGTCCAACGCTGAGAGTCACTCGGACATCACCGAGGGTGTCGCGCCTAGCAACGGTGGACAAGCGAATCGGGTGTACTCCGATGCCATCCTGTCGAAGAAGCGCGGTGTGCGGATCGGCCTGTTTCTGCTCGGTATTCTCGTGTTTCTATCCCTGCTGGTCT
>Ga0187827_10001402_pt1 | contig 35558 bp, 21 predicted proteins | sample ETNtaG_39_FD_167969 | JGI IMG/M metagenome (GOLD analysis project Ga0187827, IMG submission 167969) | Marine microbial and viral communities from oxygen minimum zone, Eastern Pacific Ocean - ETNP2014_SV_150_PacBio MetaG (Illumina Assembly) | ecosystem: Environmental > Aquatic > Marine > Hypoxic...
AACCGCGGCATATATGTCTCCTGAACAGATTCAAGGTAAACCATTTGTTAACCTCACAGACATTTTTTCATTAAGGATCGCAGCGATCAGAAGCATTCGGGCAAAGGAAATCATTTCGTTGCCTTCAAACTGACCATCGAGGCCGATCTTAAGCAGCAGCCGCATCCGATCCACTCTTCTTTCACTGGTATCTTCCAGCGGGGAAGTCGGCGTCGACAGCGCCGAAACGGCGCGAGTCCTTTCAATTTCTGGGCATACCCCAAGTGGGATTCGTGCCCACGGTCCTGGCCACAGAGACAGGCAGAAGTAACGATAGGAAATCAGGACAGATGAGCGAACACGGCCGCCGGCCACCTCAAGCGATCGCACTGCCGCGCCGAGTGGAATTTGGAAAACACCGAAAGAAGTGAAGGGATTTCATCAACAGAATCATGGAAAAATCGATCAGCCCTCTTCTTCCTTCGTCCAGTTCACTTCATTTTGAGTTCCAAGGAATGACTTCCAGCGGGCAGCTTCACGCGCTGGGGGTCATCCGCCACCTTTCCTCCGACCACCGCTGCGGCCAGTCCCGGATGATGAAACGAGATTTCGGCGCCTCCGGAACAGAGCGCTCCCCTGGCGTTCTTCAGATGAATGCTGACCGGCTGGTCGCTCCGGAACCCGATGTCGCCCGCTTTGAACTCCGTTCCCTTGCGGACAAAGAAGAACCTCACACCGGTTGGGTCCTTTCTGAAGACTGCTGACTGGCCATTTGCCGTGATGTCATCGAAGACCATTGGCCCGCCCGAATCGGGAGAGGACGCCAGGACTGTGTCGGTGACTCCTCGGTCTGTTTCGATTCTGATACCGGTGTATCCGGGTCCGGTAAGTCGCTTCATTTCGGGGGCCGGGTGCTTCGGGTCGGATGGATAGATGACGGTCGGGATGTTTGCTTTACCTGAGTCACCGGTCTCAAAGGTGGCGTCAAGCGTGGAGCCGAGCGTGCTCCAGCGATAGCTCCAGCCGGCTCGGACTCCAAGAGGCAGTTTCACTTCCAAGGGCTTCAGGCCCAGAAACACGTCGACCTTGGCCTTGTCTTCCCTGTTGAGGCGGGAGCCGCCGTTAATCGGCCATCGGTAATGCTCGCCGGGCCGAACGATTTCCATGAGGACGTGGCCCTTCGCATGCTGTTCCGTCCCACGGCGGGCATGTTCTTCCTCCAGGGCCTGAGCTTTGGCGAGGTCCTCCACCGTCACCGCGCGAGAGTTTGGGTGGAGGTAGAGATTCACCTCGGCGTTGGGTGTGTCTGCACGAACTTCGTCAAGGAGGATGAAGTATCCCGGCGCTTCGTCCTGAGGGTGCACCATGATCAGATTCCGAAGGTGGTGCCCATTGGGGATCACCTTCCCCGAATCCGCGCAGGCGAAATCAAGCTTGTCGCTGGTGAAACCTTCGGCAATTCCCGCGCCCCGTTTGGTGTGGAGCATCCCCTCATTGTCGGGACCGCCGTAGTCGCCACCATTGGGGGTTACGTGACCGATCTTGTGATTCACTCGATCGATGGTGATGGTATTATTCGCCCTGGCCTGATGGGATATGTAATCCCAGTCGAAACTGTAGCGCCCCTGCTTTGCGCCGGGGTACCCGGTATTCTGAATGAGACTCTCGCCGTAGGCGCAGAGGTGAACCGCGTTCACGTCGGAGTGCGAGTGCCAGCCCCGTCGGGTGGGACTCCAGAGCGCGCCGGCCAGCGAGGTTTTCGTCATGGTTTCTTCGTAGAAGACCGCCATGGCCTGCGAGAATATGCGGCTTGGCGGGCTTACAGGCTCAGGCAGTTCTTCTGCAGTGTAGAGGTAAGTGTGCAGTCGCGGTTTGTGTCGGACTTGCCTGCGGACCTTTGCATATCGGTAGGCTGCGAACGCTGCCGCGAGATTCGAAAACTTGTGAATGTTGAACGGGGCCGAGCCTGCGGCGGGCAACCCACCGTGGACAGTCGAGTCACCGAAAATCCAATTGGTGTTCATTGGGGTAAGCCCGTATCCGAACAGCCACTCATAGAATGCGGAAGTCGAGGACTTGTCGTAATAGTTGGCGGCCCCGTGAAGCTCCGCAATATCCAGCAGGAAATACTTTGAGTCGCGCCGGTTGGCGAAGCGGGTGAACGCATAGCCTGGTCCTCCGCACCACACACCATCGTCCGTCCGAGTATCGGAAACGAATTTGTCGTAGAGCGCGATGTGCTTCTTGAACCCCTCCAGGTCTCCTTTGTAGAGAGACCAGACTGCGTGAAGCGTTGTCCAGTTCCATGGCCAGCCGCGGCGGATCTTCCTCACGATCCGGTCAATCTTGGCTTCGGCTCTGCGGCGTCTTCTTTCGCTGAAATCATCATGCATGATGTCGAGTGCGAGGATCAGATTCAGTGTTCCTGTTCCCGGCGGCACCTGCTGAAGGAAGTCAGGGATACCCCGGGGCGGCCTGGCCCGGTCAATGAGGCCGAGCACCACTTCCCGGTAAGCTCTCCGACCTTCCTCGTCCTCGTCCAAAATGTAGCAGAGGGAGGCCGCGCTGGCGCGTGCGCTAACCTGCATCCACCAATCCCACATTCGATCCTCAGGGATACGCTCGACCGCCAGTTCCATGGCCTCCCGCTTCATCTCTTTCCAGGGAGCTATCTCGGCCTTCTCGCGAAGGTCCGGGTACATCGACTTCGTGACCATGATGAAGGGATGCTGCTGCAGTTCGGAGAAGCCTTGCCTTGAGTCTGCAAGGATCGCAGCAATCAGAAGCATTCGGGCAAAGGGAATCATTTCGTTGCCTTCAAACTGACCATCGAGGCCGATCTTAAACAGCATCCGCATCCAATCCACTCTTCTGGTTCTTGGGAAATTGGGCAAATGACAAATGCACTTGCGCGCTCTGTTACCTCCATTCGCGAATAATCGAAAGCTAGAGGCGCTCGACGCGGCGATTGATAAGACAGAAGACACGTAGGAGTGTAAAACCTCGAACCTCGATGATACGAATCTTCTGGACAGCCTGTTTCATCATCCCAGCCGCGCGCGCCGATATCACCATTGTGGAGCGTGGGAAGCCGCTGGCTGCGATTTTCGCTCCCGCTGAAGTCGTGGGAGCCAAAGATGTCAAGCACACACCGGGAGTCTGGATCAATTCTACCCCGGAAGTTGACCTGCAGCGGTTGAGAGACTCGGTAAGAGATCTCGCTCACTATCTTGAGAAGATCTCCGGAGCCAAGATGCACGTCGTGGCAGGCGCTCCGGCGCGCGGGGAGAAGAGACTCCCGATCCTCATTGGAACATTGGCTACGGAAAGGTTTGGTCCTCCGCAGAAGAAAGGGCCCTTCAAACAGGGCGGGCGGCTGGTCGTCGCCCGTGAGGCGGTCGGGATCATCGGCGAATCGGACCTGGCGACCAGCTACGTCATCTACGATATCCTTCACCGGCTCGGCTGCCGCTGGTACATGCCGAGCGAGATGGGCGAAGTCATCCCTAAACTGAAGACCATCGAGTTCAAAGAGTCAGACGAATTCATCGCGCCCTATACCAGCTTCCGGAGCATCTGGTTTGCAGATGACAATTTTGGCCGCCGCAATCGCCTCGGCGGTCCTCGCGTCCAGATGAGCCATGCGCTCGAGGGCTACGTCAGCAAAGAACTGCGCGAAAAACAACCCGAATGGCAGGCCATGCACAAGGGCAAACCCTCCGGGCGCCGACTCAAGTGGAGCAGACCCGGGGTCGCGGAAGCCATCGCGGGCGGCATTCTCAACCGTATGGAAGCACACCCGGCCACCCAGTCCATTTCGCTCTCACCAGACGACGGGCTTGGCTACGACGATACGGATGACACGAAACTCGATACGGGCGATTTCGATCCGACTCTGCAGGACATCTCGATCACCGACCGCCAGGTCTGGCTGTGCAATCGAGTGATCGATATCGTCGCCAGGAAACATCCGTCACTGCTCTTCGGCATGCTGGCCTACGGTCAGAGCGCACGCCCTCCGCTGAGAGAGAAGCCGCACAAAGCGTTGGTGCCCGTCTTTGCCCCCATCACCTATCGCCGCGCGCACCCGATGACGGACGACGCAGTGCCGGATAACAAAAGCCTCCGCGCGGCCATCGAGGGCTGGGCGAAACTGTCTCCGCGAGTCGGGTACTACTTCTACGGCTGGCTGCTCGCCGAACCTTCCGCGCCCAACCCATTCATCACCAAGTGGAGCGAAGACCTCCGTTTCATTTACCAGAAAGGCAACTGCAGGTTCTGGGATCCCGAGACTTTTGCGAATTTTGAGAGCACCATGCATGCGCTCACTCTGGGCATCCGCATGTCATGGGATCCGACTCAACAGGCCGAGGACATCATCCGTGAACTGCACCAGAAGTTTTACGGCAGGGCGGCAGAAGACATGGCCAGGTATTGGCATTTCATCGATCGCACGTGGGTGGGATCGCCTGAGTATTCCGGCTGCGGTTTCGGCCACCTCAGGCGATGGCCAGTGGCGAAACTGACCGAGGCGCGCCGCCTGATGAATCGCGGTCTCAAAGCGGCCCGATCCCCCGAAGTGAAGTTCAGGGTCAAGATGGCCGATGAAGGTCTCCAACTCTTCGAACTCTTTATGAAGCTGCGTGGTGACTTGGCTGCTGGCCGCTTCGAGCGCCTGGAAGTAGAGGCGAATCGCTACACTGACTGGGCCAAACAGCTCGCGACAACTTACAAACCGCAATACGCCTTTGGGGGCGCCTATTATCTTCGGGGGCGAGACATCACCCATTACGCGAGATACTTCAAGATCTTTTATCAGCAGACCTACAACGGAGCGTCGAAAGTGGCCAACGAGTCCAAGATCCTCACCCGACCGCCCATGCGGACCTGGCGATTCCTGACGGACAAAGATAAGAAAGGAGAAGCCGCAGGATGGTCGAGGCCGGAGTTCGACGACAGCCGCTGGAAAGTTACAGACCCGGCAATTGAGACTTGGTCTACTATTGGGCATCACTCCTACATGGGCGCCATGTGGTACCGGACGAAGATAGATTTACCGACTATCCCCGAAGGCAAAAAGGTGCACCTGTGGCTTGGTGCAACCGATGGCAGCGCGAAAGTCTTTGTGAACGGCAAGCACGTCCCCTATGCGGACGCCAAAGGTGAGACAAAAGAATCATTCAGCGGATACTGCTCTCCGGCTCCGTTCGAGGTCACCCCAATGATCCGTAGCGGCGAGACGAACCACATCGCAATCCTCTGTGAACGGACCTTTGTAAACGAACTGGGCACCGGCGGATTGCTGTCGCCCGTAGTGATTTACCGGGAACGGGACTAAATAGTATCTGTTACGGATATGACTCTGGGTCACGTCCGGGGCAGGCCCCGTGGAGGCGGGAAAACGTATACGTAACAGATATAAAATACGAGTTCATGATTCGGCACATTCTCAAAGGCGCTGGCATACCGGAGGGATGTTGTGGCTAGCGTCTGAAACGTGTCCCGAAGGGACTCAGGCGAGTAGCCCCGGGATTCATCCCGGGGGAGATTGCTTTACCCAAGTTTTTCGGACCGACCCCTGCGGGCTCGTCCCGCAGGTGAAGAAGGCTGAAAAGTTAATCGGAGAACTATCGATCTCCTGCGCATAAGGCACATCCACCTCGATAACCATTCAACCTGATTCACCTGCGGGGCAAGCCCGATATGTGTTTGGCGTATCTGGGGTAGTAGCTCAAGATTGGCCGAAGGCCATACTCATCGTAGCCTGGGGCAACGCCCCAGGATCGAGAGAGAGCGACGATCATTGGCCGAAGGCCATGTTCAACGATGCAACGTCGCCGCTTTGGTGAGTATGGCCTTCGGCCAAAAGGCTGATGCGAATAACAATCCCTGGGGTGATACCCCAGGCTACGATGAGTATGGCCTTCGGCCATTACGGCCGCTAAACACATACCAAGCCCGCAGGGGGCTGGAGGATGCTTTTCCGCATTCTAACCATTCAACCTGCTTCACCTGCGGGACGGGCCCGCAGGGGTCGAAAAAGTCTGGGCAGAGCCCCAGGCTTCAGCTGACTTCAGCCCGGGGTATGCGAAGAGAGATAAGAAAATGCCCACATCGCAGATTTATGAAAGTGGCTGAAATGGCCGAATTCAGCCGTTTCAGCCGCTTTTAAAATCTGCGCTGCGGGTAGGGAATTCGTGGGGGGCCAACCCCGGGCTGCGCTTACCCGGGGCTACATGCCTCCGTCCCTCCGGGACTGAACCTCGTGCAGAATCGGCTCTCATCCCCTCGTGGAGCGGCGAAAAGAACTACTCCTCCGCCGGACTCGTCGTCTCACTGATTTTACCGAGCGCTTCCTCAAGAGGGCCGAGGATGGAATTCTTCTTGCTGGTCCTTCCTTTAGCGATCAGCTCGTTCTCGCGGGCAATAGCCTTGCGAAGGGAGGGGGCCAACGCCTTTGCCTCGTCACCCAGCTTTGGCATCGCTTTGCATACTGACACACGAGGGTTGCCACGCTGTTCATAGGACGGGTCCGTCAGGATCTTAGCGAACAGTTCAACCAGGCGTTTCCTCTCCGGCTCAAGGTCGATCAGAATGCCTATGGCCGCCGACAGGTTGTTACTCCACATCCCCTCTCCCGGGTGAGCGATGAAATGAATGAGAGCCTCTGCCAGTTCTCGTCTCTGCTTCGAGTCCTGCAATCCCTTCTCTCCTCTCAGGATGCCAAAGACAAAACGAGAATCACCAAAGCTGGTCCGCCTCTTGTTGAGCGTGTTGATCACTCCATGCAACTGTGTCTGCACGGCGGCCTTCCCGATGCTCTGAAGCGAATAGGCGGCCCTCTCCCGTACCCAGGGATGTTCGTCGCCACACAGCTTCGTCAAAGCATTGCCGGCCGATGCAGCCGGTTCGCCAATGTTGCCAAGCACACCCGCGGCGCGACATCTGACCCAGAAATGGGAATCATCCAGTGCCGCGGTGACCGTCTCAACAACACCCGGCATCCTGCTGATCAGAACCGATACCTCGGCTTTTGCCGCTGCACTCCTGGCTTTTGGAATCAGCATATCCAAGGCAGTCAGTGCGCAGGCCCGGGCTCGCCAGGCTTTGTCACGCAGTGCCTCCTTGAGCGTCGGCCAGGCTTCAACTTTGTGTTCGGCGATGGCTTCCGCGACAAAACCTCGTCGGGTCGGGACCTCCTGAGCCATCTCGTCGCGGAGCTCAGAGAGCGTCATCTTGCGATACTGGTCCGCGAAGCGGTTGTTCTTCCAGGGCCCGGTCTGGGCGAACAGAGCCGGGCAACTGACGAAAAGCACGAGCAGCAGGATCCTCCTCATTGTGCATCTCCCTTCGGCGCATCTGCTGAAACCAGATCCACTGCCATGGTGAGCCCTTTGGCGGCCTTGAGCTCCGGTATGCGAACAATCAGCTCATTCCGCCCTTTCTTCAGAATCTCCCGCGTCTTCGGATGAAGCAGGATCGTCCAGGGCCTCTGCGCTTTCCTCAACTTAGCTCTGACCGTTTGAACAATGGCGTGACCGTTCAGATAGACTCTGGACTCAGACGGTGCAATCAGCCTCAGTGCAACAACACCCCCGACCGGCTCTGTTGCCTCGAACGTTCGCCGAAACAACGCCTGTTCCGCGTCGTTGCTCAGAGAGGTTGTTGTCATTTCAGGAATCGCCTTCCACTTCGCGTTTCGGGCGCTCTCTGCTGTGACCGGCACGTCAGCCTTCCACGCCACAACCTGATAGGCGTCCGTTCCCTTTGCCAGGGTCTGCCATTTGTTTTGGTGCAATCGACGAGGCGGAATGAGCAGTGGCAACTGCTTCCTGGCAAACCGGGAGTAATATCCGTCCGGCATCGCCGCGGCCTGCTTCATGGAGTTCATCACGTCCAGGTCGTGCAACCATTTTCTGACCTTGAAATTTGGGAAGCAGGCATCGGCAGCCTCTTTCTCCGCCGCAAGCCCTTCTACCGGGATTTTCGATTCGAGTTTGGCAAGTTCGGCAACATCTTTCCGGTACCGTCGGAGCGCCTTGATCTGTTCGGATGCCAGATAGATGTTCCCCTTGGCCAGATTCGATCGAATGCTCGCCAGCGTCAGGCGAATATCCTCTTTCGCGGCAGGATCATTCCTTGGATCGGGGACCGGCTCCTTCTCGCGGCCGAAGATGCGCAGGCGCTTATACGGAAGCGCGTAGACCAGCGCCATTGCACCCGTGCTGTGCCTCGGCGTTCCACCCGCGCCCGACCATGTGCGACCGGACAAGTTCTCCGGCGTGGGTTGCCCCACGATCGCGCCCCGGCCGGTCCTGCCCAATTCATAGAACCAGCGGATCTCCTCGCAGAGAACCCGGAACTCCTCCTCTGGCGCATGAATGCCGCCCAACGGGGACCACAGCCACGTAAACATGCCACCGGCGTGCGTGAATTCGAATGTATCGTACGACAGGCACACCATCGAACCCATAATGCGGCTCCACTCTGGTTTGCCCAGAAAGCGAAATGCAATCGACGCGGTCGCGCACTTGCCCTGGTTCTCGCGGTAGCCGTATGGGGGATGATCTCCGTAGGGCACGCCACCGATCGAGACGAAGTTTCCAAAGAACTTCACCGACCGCTTCACCGCCTCCTCATCAACTGTAACGCCCGTTTCTCTCGCGAGGAGCAGAGCCATGAAGCAGGTTAGGCCCGCCTGGTTGAGGGCGCCGTATCCACCCCACGGCGCCCTGTGTCCCCAGCTTCCGCATTTCATCTGTCCCCTGCCGATCCAGTCAATCAGTTTCTGCAAAGCCGGAAGCACAGTGGCATCGACGGTGGCCAGGTAGTATTCGCACAGAAAGATCGCCTTGTAGGAGTACCGCCAGCTCGTCAGCCCGCGAACATAGGGATGCCCATACGCGGTATTGTATTCGACCAGGTCGCCGGCCATATAATGCGCTGCCCGCCGGGCATGGTCGCGATAGCGCAAATCGGGGTGGGCAACAAAGACGAGGGGGTTCCAGAACCACTCACAGTAGCCATTGGGATGCTGCCATTGGGCCACGTACGCGCAGGCCTCGTCCAGCACCCTCCGGGACTTGGCACAGTCGAACGGCCAGGTTTCCGAATAGGTACCCATCACTTTCAGGCGCAGGTTGACGGTCCTCGCCTCACCGTCGCGAATGATCGACAGCTCGAGCCTTCCTTTCACGCGCTCTGTCTCGCTCTGCGTGATACCGTCTGCCATAGCACGACGCGGGTCGCAGCCTTCAGCGAACGGCACGCTATTTACGCCGGTGATAATGTCATGCATCCGCAGGACGCCGTCTGCCGGTGACTTGGGGGCAACGCCACGGACCACCAGATGATTTTCCTTGACCCACCCGTAGGCGCCTGTCGGCCCGAACTGGAGCCGCAGTTCAAGCGGCGTGTCCAATATAAAGTCGTGATAGACCAGGTACCGCTCGTCCTCCTGGACTGCCTGGGCGATGAGTACGCACGGGCTGAGCAGAGCCGCGAGTATGACCGTACATGTTCGAGGCAACAATGCCTCTGATGCGAGAACCGGTTTGCGCATGTGCACTTCCTGTACACGAGCAGAAGGGACGTATGAGACAGTATCAGTTATTGCGAGCGTGCCTGAACCATAGGATAAGATGCTGGATTCTTTCGCAGACTGCGGCGCGAAGAAGAGGCCATTTGGGCACCCAAACTGTTCAGGGGGCAGGCTCTTGCCTTTAAGCTTGCTGTCTTCTCTTTCAGTCTCGACCTCTAATCTTCCTTTTCTTCATCTGGTGAAGTCGATATCAGAAGCCCGAATCAAAAGCAAGAGCTGAGGAACTTCAATCCGCATCAGGTCTGACAGAACATTGATTGGGGACATCGGTTAAATTGTTACAGAGCCTTTACACCGATTCTGTGTTTCTGCGCCATACTGACCTCCCAAATTCACAAACCGCCATTGGAGGCACAATTATGTTTAGACTCTTTCTCGTTCTTATTGTCTCTTTCACCCTCACTTGCTCTCATGCAGAAGAGACGCTGGTAAAAAGCCAAATCGTCTCGATAGGACTGTTCAAGAACGGGCTTGCTGTTGTAAGACGGACCGTTCCAATTCAGGGAACTGGTGTCTATCGGTTGGAGGATGTTCCGAATCCGGTCCACGGTACGTTCTGGATTGAGTCACAGAATGCGAAGGTCGTGACGCGGGTGACTTCCCGGACGCGGAGATCAAGAACACGACAGCCAGCAAATTCCAGGAAGAACTGGTGGGCAGGGAGGGAAGGATCCCCACGATTAATGGGAAAGTGGTGAAGGTCGAACGAGCGAAAGGTGAAGAGGCTTGGAACCGCACCTATCAACAACCCAGGTATCCTTACTACTACGGGAACAGGAATCCGGCGCAGCCCGGGCAGTTCCTGGTCATCGAGACGAATACTGGTCAGGCTTATATTGACACCTCGATGATCGCCTACCTGTCCACCACCGACAAGGGGAAAACGGTAAAGAGAAGAATGCCGGTTCTGCTGTTCGATGTCGAAGCCCTTGCGCCCGGCCCGATGAAGGTATCAGTGATGTATCTGTCGAAGGGAATGTCCTGGGCGCCGAGCTACAAGGTGGATACGACCGATAAGAAAGAACTCACCATCGAGCAGAAGACGGTGATCAAAAACGAGCTGGAGGACGTGGAACAGGCGGAACTGCAACTCATCACCGGCTATCCAAGTGTGAAGTTCGGGCACGTGGCCTCGCCGCTCTCGCCTCGGACGAACTGGGCGAGCTTCTTCAGCCAACTGAACCAGCGAATCCAGAGGGGGCATGCTTCTGTCAGAAACGTCATGAGCCAGCAGGCCGTAGCATACAATCGGCCCGCTGCCGCGGCAGGACTGGATCTTTCCGCCACGCCATCCGGGGAAGGTGTGGATCTGCATTACCAGACCGTGGGAAAGCGAACGCTGCTGGAAGGCGACTCTTTATCTCTCTCGGTAGCTTCTGCGAGTGCGGAGTACAAGCGGATAGTGGAATGGGCCGTTCCAGATACGCGCAAAGCGAGCGGGCAATACATCCAGGAATACGAAAGAAACCAGAATCCACAGAAGTATGAAGACGTGGCCCGTGACGCGGTGCAGTTCAGAAATCCGTTCAAGTTTCCCATGACGACCGGGGCGGCTATGTTCGTCTCGGAGGGCCGATTCACGGGCCAGAGCCTCAGCTATTTCGTGAACTCCGGCGAGAAGACCACGCTGCACATTACCCGCGCACTGAGCATCCGCACCCGCCACGTCGAACAGGAGGAGAAAGGGGGACGGGAGACGGTTTACATCGGCGGCAAGCGTTTCCGAAAAACGAAAGTTCAGGGAGAGCTGACCACAAGCAATCATCGCAAAGAAATCGTTCCGCTGGTGATCCGCCGCCGCTTCTCCGGCGACTTGATCAGTGCGGACAATTCGCCCAGGAACACGCTGATGGAAGAGGGCGTCTACTCGGTGAACCGGCGACACGAGTTGCTCTGGACCCTGGACCTGCAACCAGGCGAATCAAAGACACTGAAATACAGGTACAGCGTGCTGGTGCATTTCTGAGCCGGCCCAGCCTTGTGGCGACAGGCTGCCAGCCTGTCAGCCGTCGTTCCTCAGTTCTTAATAGAACAGGTGGATCAACACTGTGTCTCTTTCGACGATCTGATCAGAGCATGATTCTGGGCTGACAGGCTGGCAGCCTGTCGCCACACCATTCAAGGCGTCTGCTCCTTCAGAAATGATTCCTCCGTCTGACCCAAGACTTTTGACCCACAGAACGCGCTCGTCCCAGTTGTCCTCGACGGTGGTCACGGCCGCCCGGTTCCTCCGGATTGCGTGGCTCGATCTGTGGCTGCAATCAGCCTCGAATTCCTTGCCATCCTCGCCGATCACTTTCCCGCTACTCCATTTCTACATTTGCCCACAACCAGGGCTTGTGGATGACATTGTCTGATTTCGGCAGGGGCCAGTAGGCGTTGATTGTGCCGGTTCTGCCGGGTGAGGTCAGGTTGATGGACAGGCCGATGGTGTTTCCTTTGCCGGCCCTGTATCCGGTGATCGCTTCAGCGGGGATCAGGAACTCCATGGCGTAACCGTCTTTGATCCGTTTGGCAAAGCTCTTCACGTCCTTGATATCGTATTGCGTCGCCGCGATCTCGTTGCTGCGTTTCCAGCGGCCCAGGTAGGCCCGCTTCTGTTCGACCAGCGGTACTGCCCAGAACTGGTGGTCAGTCTTTGCATAGCCCTTGCGCTCGACCTTGTCGTTCTTCGTGTCGACGCAGACCTCGATGCAGTCCATGCTCCAGAAGGTCTTCGGTTGGGATGCGGCAACATCTGACGGCGCGATCTTGACACCAAAGTAGAGCCCTTCCGGGGCATATGCACTGTAGAGCTCGACTGTCTCCGGAGTACCAATCCTGCCCAGGGCCCAGGAGGGCATCCGCGCGCGTTCCGGCCAGTCAGAGAATTCGCCATCGAAGATAATCTTCCCGGCCCGGGGCAGGACCCCGGCGTTAGGCATGATGCCGCGGGTGATAATGGTTTCGCCGTCCTGGTTGAGGATCGTCATCATCGCCTTGCTACTTTCCGAATACTGGTTGGTCCACGTAACCCTGAACGAAACATTCTTGCTGCTCTTCGCTGGAACGTCCTTCAGCTCCCTGCTCGCAGGCGAGGCATGCCACCCCCTGGGCAGTTCTGGCTTGAGGGTAAAGGAACGTGCACTGAGGGAGTTGTTTCTGAGAGTGAATTTCAACTCGCAGGTCCCAGGCGCGCCGGTGAGCGCGATCGTGCCGGGGGTGGCTGGCGGCACAACCCGTATCTGCGTCTGCAGGGAACGCTCGACCTTGCCCTCGCTGATCTGCAATCTGATGTATTTGGTGGACTCCCTGGCCCTGGGGTTAATCTTCGTCCTGAGGGTGAAGCTCTTCTTTTCTCCCGGGGCCACCGAGAGAGTTTCAAGCGCCTTGGTCACAGTCCAGTTTTTCGGAAGGACAGTTTTGACCTCAGCATGGATCGCCTTCTCCCCCCGGTTGTTCACGGCAAAGACAACATCGTAATCATCGCCACCCGCGCCGAGAGCCAGCCACTTTGACGTCAGCTCATAGGCAGTTGCCCGCACCAGTGGATCTTCGGGGGCGATGTTGTCGATCCAGATGGGGGTGATGTCCAGAGCATGTGTGCGTCCTTGCAGCGGATTGGCGTACATGTCATGAAGGTCGCCGCTCGCAAAGTTCACCGTCGGGCCCGGCTTGTCCTTGTCAACCTTGAAGCCCAGGGCCACGAGGCGCCCGCGATCCTCAAAGACATGGCCGTAGCTGTTGAGACCCATATCGAAACTGCCGACCGGTTTGGGCAACTTCAGGAAGTGGATCATCGCGGCGATGGCTGGGGCCACCGGCTTGGGCTGCAGCTTCGGGCCGAAGATCCCCATACCGTCAAAGAAGGTATCCGGCACTGCTTTGGTGGTATCCTGATTCCAGTACCAGAACATCTTATCCAGCTCACCGATCAGTCCGAGGGCATACCCGCGCTGGGCATAGGCTGCCTGTTCCTTCTCTGAAACGATCTTCACTGCCAGGGTGTCCCAGCCGAATTCGGTAACCCAGCTCTGCCGGTCTTTGCCGTCGCAGTCCGATGCGGCAACAAACTCGCGCACTTGGTCATAGAAGTGCGCGGGAGGGGCATTCTCCTGGCCTGCATTCGCGTTGTGCTCCGAGAGGAGACACGGGTAGATGCCGGTATAGAAGTGCCCATTGACAACATCAATATCCTTGAAGTAACCCTCCTTCACCATCTGCCGGACCACCCCGGACCTGAAGCCGGCGCTGCCCTGGGAGACGGCCCACGCGTCACGGTTCATGAAGTGGATGACTTCGGCAAAGTGCTTGTGGTATTTGCCATAGGACTGGAACTTGTCCGCCTGCATCGCCTTGAGCATGCGGAGCTCAATTTCATTATCCGCCTCGAGGGCGTCGTACTCGGGGAACTGCAGCATGAAGTAAAGGAGTGTGCTCTTCCAGTTCCGGCGCGGCTCCGGCTCCCGTCTGATGGCGCTGGCGATGCTGCTCTTCATGCAGGGCAGTACCTTCAGCCCCGCCTTCCTGGCCTTTTCGTCCAATGCCAGATAGTAGGGCCAAAGATCCCAGGTGCCATCCCCTCGCCCCCGAGCCAGCCAGGAGTAATCATAGGCGTAGTCACGGACCCAGGTGAATCCCAGCTTCGCGATGGAGTCGTATGCGACCCCGACCTCCGTTGCGCCGTGAATGTTGATGCCCCAGGGGCTAGACCGCTTCTCCTCAGCCGTGGATGGCGCAATCTCCGGAATCCAGGCGCAGTGGCTGCGCTGAGTGAATTCTTTCTGCCCGTCGATCCGAGCCTGCAGGTCAACGGTATAGATGCCGTAGGCCTTCGGCTTAAACCGCAGGTGTTGTGAGATGCTCTCCTTCATGGCAATCGCCATTTCTTCACGGTGTACTGTCGCTCCGTTCTCATCACGCACGGAAACAGAAAGGGTTCCCTTGAGTTCCTGTCCGAGCCAACTGTCGATGCCGACTGTATAGCTGATGTCCTCGTTGTGCAGAAAGATATTGCGCGGCCGCCCGGTAAGGGCAGAGACCTTCAGAAGCGATGACTTGTCCTTCACCCCACTGATGTCTGTGGTGACCTGAAGGTTGTTCAGAATGCAGGTACTGGTGATCTCTCTGGTGGATTTGCACCATGCCTTCATGCCCAGACTCGTGACCTCGGGCCAGTTTTCCGGGATGGTGAAGGTGCTCAACTTCCATTCCTCGGTCAGGGGTATGTACCATTCATAATTCACGCCTGCCTTCACCTTGGGGCCAGTAACCCCGAAGGAGATGAGGAAATGGCTCCCCGTGCCCTGACGCTTACCCCAGACCGAGATACTCCTGGGACGACCCGGTATGCCCGGGTTGACTGGGGCGCAGTTGAAATAGGAGAACCCTTGCGGAAAGGTGATGGTCAGGGAGAGGGAGGAGCCGCTGTCGACATTCTCGCCGACCGGTACGTCCTTCACCGCTCTGATGGAGCCCTTGGCAGAACTCCACCCCTGATTCCAGGCCGTCCGCCCGAGGTCCGAGAAGCTATTCCTGACCTCCTGTGCCGAAATCCCGTAGGTGAAGCACAGAGCGATGAGCAGAGAAGAGGATGCCGAACAGAATTTGGAGATTGTGGGATGAGCAGACATGTCAGAGTCTTAGGGTATCACTTCTCCGCGTGGCGCGGAGACATCGTAGAAGCTGGCCAAGCCAACAAGCTGGCAGCAGCTCGTGGCTACGATCCCCATGCAAGTCATCACTCTTCGTTCTTCCGCAGATCAAGGGGGACGGCAGGGACGTTGAAGAGTTCTTCACCGTATTCTGCCGCACCTTTCCGAGTCATATACTGCAAGCCGAATATCCCAAACCCGCGAATCTTGCAGCGTTTCCGTACCACGTCGTATTTCGTATGCTGGGTTATGGCGCGGCGACACCCAAGACCTGCCTGCAGATTGTCGCCAGTGAACTCATTCTTTCTGGGGAGCCTGTAGTATCTCTCGGTAATGTCCGGGTCAGTCTTCCGGAGCCGCGCGTACATTCCCAAGGTCACCCAGACTCTGTCCGGACGACTTACGGCCCGGGCCAGCCTGGACCAGTAACGAAGTTCCATTTCGCTGAAGCCGCCGTACCACGCGATCTCGAAATAGTCCAGCCAGCCTTTATTCAGCCAAATGTCAGGACGCCTTCCCTGAAATGACGCGGTGCCGGGCTCGCACCCACCCCAGGCACCGAGAGATAAGCCGGGTCGTGCACTATCAAGGGCTTCCCGTATTCCCTTCACATAGGCGGCAACTGTGTCCTCCTGCCACTTGATGTACCTGTCTGAATAGGGACTACTGGACTCCTTTGCCAAATCACCTCCAATCACGTCCTTATACTCATCTTTGCAGTGAGTGCAGAAGCAGCGCTTCTGGGTCCGGATGAAGTCGAGTTGCATGCCGTCGAGATCGTAATTCCCGGCAATCTCTGCGACATATTCAAGCAGCATCTTCCGGTACTCTGACCGGTGCAGACAGACGATCGCTTTGTCAGGTTTGCCATTGGCATCATGGACTGCCCAATCCGGGTGATCGACAAGAACCTGCGGGCCACCCCAGCCGCTGCCGCCATACGAGACATTGATGTTGGCGACAATCTTCATTCCGTTGGCATGGGCTTTCTCCACAAGATAGCGGAAGATGTCCTCCCCTTCTCGGATGGGCTCAAACATGGGCATCTTGGTCGTTCGAACATAGGACCGGCCGTTCAGATGAACTCCGGCCGAGATAACATTGCAGCCCATCAGCTTTATCGCCTTGATAGTTTCATCTGCATTCTGTTTCGACTTCCACCATTTGAAATACTGGCCGTGAACCCACACCGACCTGGTTTCCATTAGTGTGCCATCTTTGTTGTGCATCGGTTCATGTTCTTCATTTGCCCATTTTTCAAAGCCAACAGGCTTGAGATCGGAGACCTTAACCGTCCTCTCGACTCTCTCCTCTCGCAGAATCGCATCCGGCCCCATTACCCATACTGACGCATTGATGGTGATTCGTTTTACGTCGTAAAACGTGCCGGGAATCTTCGCGAAGAACCTGTAGCTGTAATCGGGACGTCCCTTCTTGTATATCCCGCCGCGAAGACCGACATCGAGGACGTCGGATTCATGAGGGGAGTCGCTGGCAACGGCAATTGTGACCTCCGCCCCTGGGACGTCGTACTTCATTCCGTCTGCATCGGTAAGGGTTACGGTTGCGCCCACGTATCCGTTCTTCTTCCAGTCCGTGCCAATTTCCGCGATTTCAAGTGTGTACTTCCTGAGATTGGCCACAGTGAAGTAGGTGTCCGCGTTAATCGCCCGTCCCAGGGTCGCAATTCTTCCCCCGCGGCTTACGGCTATCACCTTGCGCCACTTGTTTTCATTCGAGTCATACATCTGAAAGCCCTTTGCATCCAATGCATAGGCACCTTTGGCGAGCGGGGCGCCAATGTAGCTCTTCCATTTGAATATGGGCGCATGCATGGAAACCATGCCCTTTTGGGCCATTGGCCACTGCTCTGACGTGTAGAAAACGGTCATCTTGCCGTTGGTGACATTCTCGCCCTTCCAGAATGCCGCGCCTCCGTTGGTCTTCAGGAAAACCGGTGCCGGCTCCAATACCTGGTAGGTAACATGGAACCCGCCCTGAAAATGCCTTTCATCGCTGGTGTAATGGTAGACGTCGGCGGTGGCGAACAGGTCATGGAGTATGAACTTGGCCGGCTTCTGATCATCAAGTGCTGGCAAGGTGAACGTTCGAGACGCACGTTCCTCTGGGGACAATGGACTCGAGAAGTGTTTGCGTAGCCTCTCTTGGGCACGCGAGGCGGGCGTCGAAGCTTCCCACCAGGGCTTTGTCTTCCGAGAGACGACTTCGGAAGCGACGAAAGATGGTGAACAGAAAAACACCCCAAGGGTCACGAAGATGCCTTTTGAAGCCGATGGCACCCAGGATTTACGGGACATGGCTCTGCTCCTTGCCGCGGATGGTGGCTGAGAGGAAACGTGATTGGCTGTAGGGTATCGCTTTCCGGTGTCGGGAACAGGTTATTGCCGGGAGCGGGACGCGCAAGATGCGTCGTCAGATCTACCCCCAGGGCATCACCTCTGTCATAGAACTGGGCGCGGATTTTTCCTGGAGTGTAAGAACGTCAAGATCTACGAGCAATGGACCGGCAGAAGCACGAATATTAAGCACACGTGGTCATAGTAGAAAAAGCAGCGTCGGCTGAGAAAGAAGACTTGGGGGGATTCAGCAGATGACAAATGACCGACCCCAAGCAACCGCTCACGACCACCCCGACTAGACACGTACTGTGCCCCCCGCAGGAATCCAATGTGAAAGAACCTGCAAAAGAAGGCAAACTGTCACAACAATTGTGAAGGGCCTTCAATCCGGAGGAGAGATGATGGACTTGAACAAGCAGAAACTGCTCGATGCATATGAAATGATGAAGACGATCCGGGAGTTCGAGGAACGGGTCCGCCTGGAATTCGCCAAGGGGGATATTCCCGGGGTCGTGCATCTGTATGCGGGCGAGGAGGCATCCGCTGCGGGGGTCTGTCTGCATCTCGATGACCGTGACAAGATCGCCAGCACCCATCGCGGCCATGGGCACTGCATTGCCAAAGGGGTTGAACTCAATGGCATGATGTCGGAAATCTACGGCAAAAAGACCGGCACCTGTCATGGCAAGGGAGGGTCGATGCACATTGCCGATCTCGATAAGGGGATGATGGGCGCCAACGGCATTGTCGGGGGAGGCCCTCCCCTGATCTGTGGCGCGGGGCTTGCGGCAAAAACGCTGGGTACCGGCGGGGTGGCTGTCGGGTTCGTCGGCGACGGCGGAGCGAATCAGGGAACAACCCTGGAGAGCCTCAATCTTGCCACCGTCTGGAAACTGCCCTGCATCTTCGTGGTGGAGAATAACGGTTATGCTGAATCCACCCCCAGCAAATGGTCGGTGTCACTCAGCGGAAACGTCGCGGACCGGGCACCCGGTTTTGGCATGCCTGGCGTAGCAGTGGATGGAAACGATTTTTTCGCGGTTTATGAAGCCGCCGGTGAAGCCATCGACCGCGCCCGCGACGGCGGGGGCCCGACCTTGCTCGAATGCAAACTCGATCGCTATTACGGACATTATGAAGGAGACGCGCAAACCTACAGGGGGCCTGGCGAAGTCAAAAAGGCCCGGGAGACCAGAGATTGCCTGGTGCGCTTTTCAGAGAAAGTGACAGGGGACGGAACCGTCAGCGAGGCCGAGCTACAAGAGATCGACGGCCGCGTGTTGCATTTGATTGAAGAAGCGGTTGCGGCCGCCAAGGCTGCACCGAAGCCGACTGAATCTGATCTGCTGACCGACGTTTATATCAGCTATTGAACGAAGGCCTGCCGGGCGCGCAGAATCACATTTCGCGATCGCGGCTGAAGACCGGATTCCCTCACCGTCCATTATGGGCGTGCTTCTGAAATTATTGATGTACCCGTGGGGCGCGGCGTGCTCGATGCGATCGCAGATATCAGGTCACGTGCGGTCAATCTTCCCGGGTTCACTTCTTACGCCTTTCCTTTTTCTTTTCCTTCTCGATCCGGATTGCCTCATCCACTCTCTTCGGCCACGTAAAAGAAGGGGCTTTTGAAGGATCGAAGTCCTTCAGATGCGGAAGGAGCATTCGCTTTTCAATCTTGGAATAGCGCCATTCATTGTCACCGAATGCCTCTCTCAGCAGGCCGGCCAGTTCGGGCATATGTTCGATCAGTTCCTCCCGCGTCCTAATCGACTTTTTCGTGCCGTCTTTCATGGTCATGTTAATGTTGGGCCAGTTGCTGTCGAACCACGACTGCACCCCTTCTGCCCAGAACTCCCCGTGTGAGCTCATGCAGTAACCGGCCACCAATCCGCTCTTTTTCGTTTTCTCATAGAGGGCCTTCAACCGACTGTTGAATGTCTTATCGAGCATGTTCATGCCGGAATGATGGATCGCGTGCGCGAATTCGTGAATGAGAATGTTCTCCCCGGTATAGGGGTCGCCTTTGAAATTGAGCAGGTTCTCTTCGCCGCACGTGGTCGGGTTACCGCCGAGCCCTCGGGCACGCCTGTTCCACCACGGGCTCATGTGCCGGGTCTCCGGCATGTCAGTGGTGAATTCTGTATACGCCATCACGCCGACGCGGAGATTTTTTGCCTTCATCGCGTTGAGGATGTCCTGCCTGCCTTTAAGCACGCTGAGTATCAGAAAGCGTGCTTCCAACAGAGCGCGGTCCGTCACTTTGCCCGAACTGATGACCGGGATGCCGCCGGCATCGACATATTTCCTGTAGAAACCATCGCCCTTGAGTTTGAAACGCTGCTCAATCTCTCTTGTGACCGGCTGGATGGTTGGTTCAGCGACCAGACACGTGGTGGCAAGGACAAATAGAGTCATGGGGTGGGCCATCGAAGATCCATTGATCTATATCATGCGGCAGCCGTTGGCCGCAACCGAGGGATTCTTACCACAGATAGCAAGGCCATCCCACGGATTAAAACCGTTTTGTCCGCGCGAAAACTGTCGGGCCAAAAAGAAACCCTCCGTGCCTTGCGGCGCGGAGGGTTTTCTCTTCCCTGTGACCTACTACACGTTTACGTTGATGTTGTTGTGAGCGTTTCCACTCTGGTAGTTGGTGGCCGTCTGCCATGCACCGTTATCCGCGGGATCCCAACCCATTGTCGAGCTGATAGCCTTCTGGGTGTTGATCTGCGTCGCGGCGTTGGACTGCTGGTTGATGGCGCTGATGTCTTTGATGTTGACATTTGACCACTTGGAGCGATCAGTGACGCCGATGTTGTTGTAAGCAGAGCCATACTGGCGGTTGCTGGCGTTCTGAATGAGGGTGTTCTTGGCCAGTGTGTAACCACCAAGCGAAGACGCATTGGCCTTCTGAGTGCTGACCTGGTTGGCGGCGTTGTCCTGCACGTTGGCAGCACTGATGTCTCTGATTTTGACGTTGGTGTCCCAATAAGCATTGGACCTGACGCTGAGGTTGTTGTAAGCCGTGCCTCTCTGGGTGCTCGGGGCAACCTGATCGGCGACGTTCTTGGCGATGGAAGGCGCCCAACGAGTGCGGGCACGTGCAATCTGATCGTTCACCTGGTTGGCGACATTGCTCTGCAGATCAGTTGCACTGATGTTCCTGAGATTGATGTTCGAAGAAATAGACATGGATTTAACTCCTTACCCTCCTGAAGTAAGACCGGGAAAAAAACATCTGCAGCAATGCGCCTCGGAGGGAGAATTGAGGCACACTGGGATTGGCACAGATGCCTTACCTGTGTGAACAAAAACAGCCAGGAGCTTGGAGGTCGTCTTCGACCCTTGGCCATGGTTAGGCCGAGCAGGAACGGCTCGGATCCATCTATCTTAGATTGAATTCAAGCCGTTTAGAGACGAATTCAGAGACTGCCGCGGGCAACGTTGAAAGTCATTTCCAACGCTCCTATTTCGCCTGAAAAACGAACAAGTGTTTGGTACTATCTCGAACAACTGTAGTGTGTTAGGCACGACTGTTATCCTCAACAGTGCATCCATTATCGAACCCTCACACAAAACTTAAGACAAAATTGAAGAGATTCCGTGAATGTTGCCTTAAGTGCCCATTTAATAGAATGTTATGAGCGTGCAAAAGCAGTATGAGACCTGGTTTCACCGGTCCTCGCACCGGTTCTGGCGAATCCTACCTCTGGTGACACGGGTCAGGATTGCCTGCTTATCCAAGAATGCCTTTGAGCATGATTTCGAGTTCCCCTATCCGCCTCTCAGGTGAAAACTCCTCCTCGACATATTGGCGCACGTGGGCCGTCCGCTCCTGCCATGAGTCGGCCTCTTCCATTCCCTGTTCGATGGCGTCGGCAAGGGACTTTGCATCGGCGACAGGGATGAGTTTTCCGTACTCGCCGTCCTTGAGAATCTCACGTGGGCCGCTCGGGCAATCGGTCGATATCACAGGCACTCGACAGGCCATCGCTTCGAGTAAAGCATTGGGCATTCCTTCGTACAGTGAAGGCATGCAAAAGAGATCGCACTGTCTGAACCATGCACACGCGTTGGGCTGATAACCTTCAAGGATCACGTGACCGTCCAACCCGTTTTCCTTGATGAATGTCATCAGATCGTTTTCGAGCGGGCCCTGTCCCAGGATGTGCGCCTGCAGTTCTTTCCGACCCCGTCTATTCACTAGGTCGGCCGCTGCCTGCAACAGGTATATGTAGCCCTTCTGGTTCTGCAGCCGCCCCGCGGAGACGATGTGGAACCTGTCCGGCACAAGGGGAACGGTTTCCTCTGCCAGGTGATCGAGCCGCTCGAGATCGATGTAGTTGTAAAGAGTACCGATCCGGTTTTCCGGCAGGTCGTGGTATTCGATGATCGCTCGACGGACCCCTTCCGAATTGCCGAGGACCAGGTCGGCACGCAGATAGGCGCGGCGAAGCATCCATTTTTTGATTCGCAGGAATCGGGTGACGTTGTCCTCGAGAGCGCGTTTGGGGTCGGCTACCTCGACGGTCATCCACGGCACCGGCGCCCGTTTGACCGCGGCACTGGCCACCAGGGTCATGAGGTAGGTTCGCGAATAGACGGCATCGATTTTCTGCTCTCTGATAACACCGGCCAGGTGGCTCGCCTGCATCCGAAAAAGTCGGCCGGGATAATTGAACCGCGGCACCATCAATTCATCGCCGAACGAGAATACCGGCACGTCCTCCGGCACTTCATCGAGCAGTTCGCCCTCGCGGTAGACGGTGTAAAGGACTGGTTCGAATTGCTCGCGATTGAGATGGCGAAGGATGCCCGACAGTTGCCGTTCGCTGCCACCCCCGCCCATCGATCCGATGCAGAATAGAACTCGAATGCGGCTCATCAGTAGTGCAGTTGGAGTACGGCTTCAGCCGGGCCTGGTTGCTTGGAGTTGGGCTCGGCCGAAGCCGTTACTCCAACTCCGGTTTCAATTATTCCTTCTCTATTCCGTATTTCCTGATCATTCGATCCAGCCTCGTACGCGAGACCTTGAGCAACACGGCAGCCCGTGATTTGTGCCATTCCGTCATCGCAAGGACCCGCCGGACCTGCCGTTCTTCGGAGGCTTCCAGACTGAGGTCGTCGCCTTCGACAAGCTCATCGGCTGACCCGGTTGTGATAGTCAGGTTGGCGGCGGTGATATTGTCATCCTGGGTGAGCACGATGGCCCGCTCGAGGACGTTCTTGAGTTCGCGGATGTTGCCCGGCCACGGATACTGCTGCAGCTCGGTCAGAGCGGATGCAGAAAGCTTAGGGACAGGCCGTCCCATGTCGATGGCGTACCGCTGGATAAAGTGCTGGGTCAGCAAAGGCACATCTTCCGGCCGCTCGCGCAGAGGCGGCATGATGAGCTCGACTACTTTGAGCCGGAAGTAAAGGTCCTCGCGAAACGTACCTTTCTTTATTGCCGCGGGCAGATCGCGGTTACTGGCCGCGATGACGCGCAAATCCACTTCGATGGTTTCTTCGCCCCCGACACGCTCGAACTGATGATCCTGCAGCACGCGCAGCAGTTTGGATTGAAGCTCGAGCGGGACCTCGCCGACCTCATCCAGGAAGATCGTACCCTTGTCCGCCAGCTCGAATCGCCCGAGCCGCCTGTGAGAGGCACCGGTGAAGGCACCTTTTTCATGACCGAACAGCTCGCTCTCAAGAACAGTCGGGGAGAGGGCCGCGCAGTTCACAATCACCAGTGCATTCTCGCGACGTTCGCTCTGACGATGGATGGCGCGGGCGATGACTTCCTTGCCGGTGCCCGATTCGCCGCGCAGGAGAACGGTGCTGTCCGTGGGCGCGACCAATCGGATGGTTTCGATGATCTCGAGCATCTGCTCGCTCTTGCCAACGACCAGGGATTTAGGCTCGGCCGAACGGCGGAACGTGTGCTTCGACGGCTCTTGTTTCTCAGATTCCTGATGATGCACGACCTCACGAATAAACCACGCGGCCTGGGCTGCAGCGGCGTTGACGAGCAGCAGGTCTTTCTGCGAAAAGGAATCCATCTCTGTACTGTCGATATGGATCACGCCGACGATTCGACTCCGATACCGCAGTGGTACGCAGACCGTGGATTGCAGACCGGCCGCTTCCACTTCGGCCTGCGCATCGAATCGAATATCGGTCATGGGGTCTGTGCTGAGGATGCCCATGCCGCGATTGAGGACGTAGTCGACGATTGCCTCGCTGAACGGCGGACGATCCTCGTCCGGATTCCGGATCACTCGGGCCGTGAATTCACTCGCCTCACCGCTCACCAGCAGCAGCGCGCCACGCTCTGCGCCGGTCGCCGCCATGATGACGTCCATCAGGGAATCCAGAAACTGCTCGACAGAAGATGCAGTATCCGCGAGCTGGGCGATTTCGTTGACGATAGCCAGTGTGCGCACATCTTCCGGAACTCGCTGCCACTTTTCGTCTCGTTTGGCCAGTTTGACCAATCGTTCATCCGGCACTTTGAGGGTGTCCCGGATGAAATCATCGCCGGGCTCATCCCACGGAATGGCGTAACCGGGCGGGATGGTCTGGAACATCGATTTCTCTGAATAGGTCAGGACGATCTCCCCGAGCGCCACTTCGTCGCTTTCCTCCAGCGGGTGAACATCCGTCTGCAGGCCGTTCACAAACGTTCCGTTCTGGCTGCCGAGATCCTGTAGGAAATACTGTCCGCTCTGCTCCCAAATGCGCGCATGCCGCCTTGAGATGTGAAGGCTGTTGAGGGGGATATCCGAAGCCGACGGATCGCGTCCCAGCACCACCGGCTTTGAGTCCAGCTCGAGGGTGTTCCCCATACCGGGTCCATCGGTGATGTTGAGGTAAGGCATACCGCAGGATGGTTAATGGATGCTGGATAACAGAATCTCGGGCATTGTAACGATCTGAAACAGGATTTTCGACTTTCCTGTATAGTCGAATGTAACCTCTGGGTTTACATAAATTTACAGAGGGCATATAAAGGTCTCGATCCGAAACAATCATCCCGGCTGATCGTCTCAGAGTGATACAGATTCGTGGGCTTGGGGATGGGCAGAGAGAGGGTCGATCACTTGGTCGCACTTAAACGATTTCCATTGAAGACTTTAAGGGCGAATCTCCCATGATGGCACCCGCCATGCAATAGGAGATTCATTACGGAGACAGCGGATTACTGGCTCTTGGTGCAAAACTAGTTTCTTTCCTGCCAGCGGATAAGAGGTGTTTTCCATGGATACAGCGCAGAATCGGCTCGGTTCAGTCCTCGTCATGGACAATGATGCAGCTACCGTAAGACGGCTCAGAGAAGACTTGACCAGGGAGGGTTACTCGGTCACTGCTCGACCATCATTCGAGAGAAGCAAGGGAATCATCTCAGGCAATGAATTGGACCTGATTATCATGGACCTGGTGCTGCCGGGTACGGATGGTTTTCTTGCTCTTAGCGAAATTCATGCGGCGTCCCCTTCGCTGCCTATTATCATCCTCAGCGAAAAGAGTTCGGAGCTCCATAAGGTCACCGCCCTCAAGCGTGGAGCGGACGATTTTGTGATCAAGCCTTACGGAAGCCGAGAGCTTATTGCCCGGATGGAGACTATTCTTCGCCGGCAGTGGCGCTTGCGTCTGAAACAGTCAGTCCCGCGTATGATCTCATACGAAATCGGGAGTACGCTCATCGATTTTCGCTCCGGAGAAGTCGTTCGAGACCAGGCTCACTTCAGCCTTGGCCACTATGAAGGCGAGATTCTGAAGATTCTGATAAGCAGCAAGACAGAGCCGGTCACTCGGAATCGGCTTCACGACGAAGTTTGGGGTTACGAATTCCTGCCTGAGACCCGCTCGATCGATAACCACATCGCCAAACTACGCCGCAAAGTGGAACCTGATCCGGCCCGTCCCCAGCACATTCTTACTGTCAGAGGCGTGGGCTATATGTTCCAGGATTGAGCTTTTCTAAGGCCAAGACCCGATTAGGAGAAAGATTAAGATAACGATTAAGAGAGCCGGCCTATTCACTTCTTCCACCACCATTCACCTCTTCCCTCACCATTCACCAATCACATCAGGATGAACAAGTGCTGGCTGGTCTTACTGACGGGACTCCTCTGCACGACGCTTGAAGCGCAAAAGCTGAGACCGGCCAAAGCGCTCAAACGAGGCAAAAGCTCATCTTCACGAAAACTGAGACTCGGCTGCTCCCTCGAACCGGCCAGCCCCAATGGCCTTTTCTGGGGGCAGACACGCCCAACCGGCAAACTGGTGTTCAAGGGCATCGCCAACCGGGCTTCTCCGCTGAGGGTGGCCGTAAACCTGCTGGACCATAGCGGAACGGTCATTTCCCAGCTCTGGGATGGTGAGGTGGACAATCTTCAAGGCGACACCTTCCAGCAGAACATCAGCATGCCGGTCAGCCGGCACGGTATCTATCACATTCAGGTAAGTTCGGACGCATTAAAGACCCGGATGTCGTTTGCCCGTCTCGAGGCCCCGGCGCCGACCTGGAGCGATAGCCCTTTCGGGATCGATCTTGGCCCGCTGAGTACTGAAGTCCTGTCGACCTTGCCTGCGCTTAAACAGCTCGGAGCAGGATGGGTTCGCTTCCCCGTTCTCTGGTCGGCGGTAGAAGTGGCCAAAGGCAAATACGATTTCACCGGTCTCGATCCATCTCTCGCCGCGCTGAAGAAACACGGCCTTCGACCATTGGTTGTTTTGCAGGGGTCGAACGGGCTCTACGACGAAGGCAACGCCCCGGTATCAAAAGCGGCGGTAGACGCATTCGCAAAATTCGCAGCCGCATTTGCCAATCGGTACAAAGCTCAATGCAGCCACTACGATATCTGGGAACGCCCGAACGGCCCTTCCTGGCGTCCCGAGCCGAACGCACGCCACTACACCAGACTCCTCAAGGAGACGGATTACGCGCTGAAGAAAGTGCAGCCTGATTGCACCGTACTGGGGCTATCAACTTATGGTTTGCCAAGCAAGTACATCGAGCAGTTTTTCGGCCCGTGGGACGGCACTTACCTGGACGCGCTTTCCGTAAGGCCGGGCGGGTTCGGAAGCTCGTCCTTTTATAAGTCGGTGAACAACCTTCGATCCAGTTTGAATGTTTTTGGGGCGGGTGATTATGACATGTGGTTCACCGGATTCGGCCCGATCACGAATTCCTTCAAACGCTCTTCTGCCCATGGGCTTGTGAGGACAGCCGTTTCGGCGCTTTCACGGGGATATGTCGTTAGACTGTTCCTGAGCCCGTGGCAGGAGGCGGTGAGGAAAAGAGGCGCATCCTACAACTACGGGCTTATCACCGCGGAAAGCCAGCCGACCCAGGCTTATGTGGAGATCAACACACTCGCACATCTTCTTCATAAGAAGAAATTCGCCAGGAAACTCCCAGTTTCCGATTACGTGACCGCGACGGAATTCGCCGGCCCGGATGGGAACGCACTCGTCATCTGGGCAAGCTCCGGCTGGCAGAATCTCGGCCTGAAGGTGGACACGCCTAACGTCGTCATTTCGGACCCCATGGGCAACAGGTCAGTCACCCCCACCGTTCAGGGCAGGCTGTCATTTCCGATCTCAACGGCCCCTGTCTTTATAAGCGGCTACAAATCTGTTTCAGTCGCCCCGGGGCTCATCCAGTGGTCGGGTCGCACATCGCTCGTGCCCGGCGAGAAGACGACCTTGACCGCCAGGCTGCCCGAAGGAATCGCACACCCCGGTTACGAGGTAACCGCGCCGGAGGGATGGAATGCAACCATGGGCAAAGACGGCCTGCTGCACCTGAAAACTCCTCCCAACGCGAGTTTCACAACCAACTACCTGACGATCAGAGCACCTTCGCTGGGGAATGTGGAATCACGCCTTCCGATCACCATGGCCGAACTGATGACCTTGACGGCCACGTCGCCGGAATCTGGAAAGGTCACACTGTCCTTTGGCCATCCAGTCACGCTCACCCGTTCAGTCGCCCTGAAAACGATCTTTCATCAAGCGGGCAAGGAGCCGGTTGAAAAATCCAGCACTCTGAGTTTTGGGCCAAACTCCACAGCTCAGCGAACGGTCACGCTCAATCCTGTTGAGACGGCCGCGGGTCACAGTCTGGCAAAGGTGGTCGCCACCACAACAACCGACAGAGAAATGACCCGAACCGCCCCGGCATACAGCGGCAAAACGCCTTTCTATAACATCACACCGACACTCGATGCCAACTTGACCGAGTGGCGGAAGCTGAAGCCCTGCCTGCTGAACCAGGCGTACAACTACGCGGGATACGAAGAGAAAGAGTGGAAAGGCGAAGAGCATTTCTCCGCTCGTTTCTGGGCAGGCACGGACGATACGAACTTCTACATCGCCGCAGAGGTGAACGACTCGAGCCATTCGTGCAAATGGGGCGGCCAATACCTTCAGTACGGTGACCTGCTGAAGATCATGTTCCTTCACGCGGGCAGCTATCACGTCTACACCGCGGCGATGACTGACGAGGATGTACTGGATAACTGGCAGTTCGCGCCCACATCAAGAAAGCCACCTGGAATGGTCACTGAGATCATCCGCAAGGCAGACAGAACCTATTACGAAGTATCCATCCCCTGGGCCACTATCGGCGTGAAGAAAGAGCAGCGGCCCGCCCTTCGTTTTGCACTCAGTGTGCAGAACTGGAGGAAGGCGGAAAACATGGGCTGGATGGAATGGTTTCACGGCGGCTCATACACGTCGCTCTACGGCCCCATTGAGTGGCGTAAGTAACGCTTCCACCAAGTGAATGCGAATCCGGAATTGGTCTAGAGTGTGGCGTGCAGGAAACATTTCCCTGTTGAAGACCTCTTACAGACGGAGGACGAACGATGTCTCTGAAAGTCACTCTCATTGATGTCTGGGCCACAAGTGTCAAGGACGCGCCCGGCGCGCTGGCTGAAAAGCTCGCGGTTGTTAAAGAATCCGGAGCGAATCTGGAATTCGTCATTACCCGGCATGACACCAGCCAACCGGATCGTGACGTGATCTTTATTGCTCCCGCTTCAGGCAAAGAGCACATGCGTGCAGCGGAGGAGAATGGTTTCATTCGAACGCACTACCATTTCAAGCTGCGCGTGGAAGGTGCGGACAGAACGGGTATGGCCGCCGATATCGCCACAGCCCTGGCAGATGACGGGATTAACATCCGAGGATTTTCCGCCGCATCCATCGGTGGTCAGTTCGTTGCCCACATCGCGTTCGAGAGCGGTGAAGACACCAAGCAGGCCATGGCCGTTCTCAAGAACATGGAGTAATGAAGAGGACACCAGATGCCAGCAGAAGAGGCATCCGATGGTAGTCGTTACTCCAACTCCGGTTTCGAGTCACTGGACTTGCCCTGTCCCTGGGGTCGCACACAAGAAAGCCAGTTAAGTTGTCAGGTCTCTGGTCTCCGCACTTTGCGGAGAGTTTTCCGAGCCCAGGTTCACGAAGCCCAGTGTGAGGCGTAGCTGTCCATTGCCCTGGCGCCGGCCTCGATGTTTTCAATAGGTGTCGGCGGGAATACGTACCAGATCATGCTCAGGCCGCCGTGCCTGGCGCCCAGCTTCTGGATGCATCTGAGGATGTGCGCGTCGATATCTTCCGGGCTGCCGAAGACGGTCAGGTTCTGGCGGTCGATATCCAGGTGGATGCAGATCTTCCCTCTGGCCAGCTCATCAAGTTCGTCGAGACCGTTTACCAGGTCCTGCGGGTTGAGCTGTGAGACACCGCACTCGATCAAGTCCGGGATGATGTCAACGATATAGCCATCGCTGTGGTGGAAAACGTGAACGCCGTTCGACCGGCAGAAAGAGAAGATTTTCTGATAGGACGGCTTGATGAACTTTCGCCATTTTTCCGGGCTGATGGGCAATGCGTGCTGCAGCCCGAGGTCGTCACCGAAGCTGATCATGTCCGCGCCGGCATCGACCCATCGCCTGCAGACTTCCAGCCAGTAGTTCTCGACGATCGCAGTGAGCTCGTAGACCTCTTCCCGCTCCTCGGCAAGATCGACCATGAAGTTCTCAAAGCCCCTCAGATACGTGAGCCGCAAAAAGATGAAACCGTGGTCTGTGCCGACTCTGGATACGCCGCCCTCACTCCGGGTGCGAGCGATGTTTTCCGCGGCCTCGTCCCAGTTCGTGAAATCTTCCGGCGAAGGCGGCTGATAAGATGCCAGGTCAGACCACGAAGGAATGGGATGCTCGATAACGACTCCGTCGTGCGATTCGATCTCGTAACGCCATCGAGAGCCCCAGACATCCGTCGCTTCGCTCCCCGCTGGCCGGCGGGACTGGCGCTCGATGCTGACCGTTACGTGCTCGGAAAAGCCCTCAAGCCAGTCGAGCCGGTCACCGTATTTCCGCCAGACATCGTACCAGATGTGGATGTGTGAACGGACGGACGGGTCGCCGTCGAGGTTCATTTCTTTGAGGAACTTCTCGCGTTCGTTCAATGTAGCTTTCCTTCCAGTTTCAGGAAGCTGTTCACCAATTCCGTGTGAATATCTGCGTGGGGCAGGGCGCCGACGATAAGCGGGACCGTATCAGCCGCATAGCCGCCCCGCTCGGCAGCGGTGCGGTCCGGAGCATATCCCACGCTGTCGTTGGTGAGGCCCATGACAAGAGGGACGCGCGATTCGGCCCCGGTACAGATTTCATTCTTTATGGACTGGAAGACCTCGAAGCCGCAGCCGAGAAACGCGAACGGCCCCAACCGTATGCCGTGCAGCTCCGTGGGCGGTTCCACACACTCGCCGGCTTCCTTCATCCGGATGAGACGCCGCAGAGCGACGGTGTTTACCATGGCCATGCGGACCTTACCGTCCTCATCGCTCGCGTCGGGCGCGTGCAGAATAGCTTCGTTCTCGGCCAGCATGGTCTGCAGCTTTTCCAGCGTGAATGGCTTGCGCGTGAAGGAGACGTCCTCGAGCACGCATTGAACTGAGCTCACTTCGATCTGTCTGGCTGCTCGCAGCCCCTCCCGGACCGAGTTCGCGTAGCGGCCGGCGATGACGTCCAGGGCGAGCATGGATTCCTGTTCCGGCTTATGCACCACGCAGGTATTCACGTCCCCCTGTGCGCCCTGCACGAACATGCCGACCGAGCCAGGATGTTCTCTCTCGATCAGGTTGGTTGCCACGCCGCAGTAATCTCCGTGAATGGCATGGGTGGCGGAGCAACAGACCACGGGATGGCAGCCGAAATAGCTGAAGAAGCCAAGCACCTTTTCGCCGGACATCGCTTTGATGACGTGACAGGTCGTATCCGTAAGCTCCGGCTTGTTCGGCCTCCAATTATCGCCGAGGGCTTCTTCGAGAGGGATCGCATCGCGATCGTATTCACGGTTCTGGCCGATGCCTTCGCAAGGAACTTCGGCATGGCAGAGGTCTGCGTCCTGCAGATTCTCGATGGCCCGGATACATGCGGCGGCGATCCGTTGCGGGAGAAGCTCCAGGTAGGGCTCGTCCGGCGCTCCCCACCCGATGTAGCCGCCGGTATTCGGCCCGCTGTGCGTGTGCGTGCAGTGGATCATGATCGCGTCCGCTGGCAGGCCGGTAGAATCACCAACCAGGCTGCGGACCCGGTGTGTGAATCTTCTTTCGATGCCGACCAGGTCGAGGCTGGCGATCACCACTTTTTTCTCGCCGTGTTCAACGGCCATGGCTCGCGCCCAGAGCTTGTCTCTGACCGAGTTTGACCTCCGGGTGATGAATGGCCCGAAGCCGCAAAGCTCGACACCGACCCGCGGCGTAATGTCATTCCTGCCAAATCCAATTCTCATTATTGACTCCTTTATCTGGTTTCGACCGGAAGTGAAAGCTTCATCAGAACCACAGCGGACAGCATGACAAGAATCCCGCTGACCACAAAAGGGGCGCTGATGGACCACTCGGCCAGCCAGCCGGCCAGGAACGGCCCGATGGCAAAGCCCAGCGCGGAAAATGCCAATGTCTTGCTCAGGTCGAGGCCGCGGGAATCCTCCCGGCAGTGCTGCTGGATGATCTCGCTCTGGATGGGAATCCAGACCCCGGCGCCCAGCAGGTCGTGCAGCAGCCAGACCGATGAAGCCAGGATGAAGCCTGGCAACACGCCACCCAGAGTGATGGTGGCGCCTTCTGCAACAATGGCGACGATGTAAACAAACTTCGGGTTGCGGCAAGGTATGCGGGCAGCGAACAGCATGGGCAAAGCGATCGTCACGCGGTGGATGACCATCACCGCTGCCACCGCACCGTGGCTGACGCCAAATTTCTGACTGAAGAACAGCGGCATGATGAAGCAGTGGCTCGTGCTCAGACCGATCGAAAAAATGAAATTCGAGAGCATGATCACCTTCAGATTGGGAGCCAGGTCCCACCGCCAGAAACTTCCGCCGTCGCTGTTGGATGTCTTGCCGTCTGCGCGGCCGGCAACGCCGAACGCCAGTAGAACGCACGCTATCAGAAAGATCATCCCGGCCAGTATGAGGCTCCCTTCGCTCCCCAGCGCGAACAGAACAGCCCCGCCCACCGTGATTCCGGCCATCGTTACCCCGGCCAGAAGCGTTCCGCCAGCCTGAAAGAGGAACTCCGCTCCCCGTGTTTTTCCGATGGAATCGCGAAACTGAGTCCGGCTGTCCGCGAATAGAAGAATGGGGTGAACCGTTTCGCGCATCTGGTGACCGATGTCACGGCAAGCTTTCAGAATGGTCAGGCCGGCCAGCCGGGCCGTCAGCGGTGTGATTAGCGCGGCCACCGCGTTACTGATCAGTGCCAGCAGGTAGACTTGCTTGCTCCCCCATTTATCGGCCAGTTGGCCGGACGCCAGCTTCAAGACAAACATGGCCCCGGCGGCCACCCCGAAGATCAGCCCCATGTTCTCGAAAGAGAGGTTCTGTTCCTTCAGATAGAAAGGAAGAACGAATTCGTAGATGCCTGCGGCGACACCGTAGAGAATGGAGACAGCCAGCAGCACTTTCACCGTGCGGCTTTTGCCCGCGGGCCGCTGCGGCGTTTCATCAGGTTTGCTAATGCTCACCGAAGTTTCTCTGATTCAGTTGCCCGCCAATCTGATGCCCGCGGCTTTCAGCAAAGGAAGGACCGGCATCAGCCGCACAGGCAAACTCTTCGGATCCGCAGCCGCATCGCGGGGCCGGATTCCGATCCGGTCCCCTGCGGAATCGAGACCCAACTGATGCAAGGCCATTATGTGGATGTCTCTCGCAGACATCGACCGAACCATCTCCACGACCTGGATTACGCATAACTTTCATGTCGTTTCAGCGGGGCCAGGAAATATTTGCGCCAATCCTCCACCCCTTCACCCAGGATTACAGCACTTATTCTGAATCTCCTGACGGCTCAGCTCGAATCTCCATGCTCTTGAGAAGAGCCAGAGGCCCCGAGCCTTGGACGATGAAAAGCAGGACGATGAAAAGCAGGACGATTCCGAACAGCGGAGCATGGCCCACTAACTCCACCGGGCCGACGGTGATCAGCGTGGCAACAAAGAAGATCGCCAGTGTCCCTGTCGTAAATCGGGTAGCGATGCCCGCGACCAGCAGAAGCCCGAACATCAGTTCCACAACTCCGGCCGCAAAGACGAAGTGGAGGTTAGTGAACTCCGCAAAACCAAGGAGTGGCATAAAGTTCAGCGGGTACTCGTCCAGAAACGACACGCAAAGCCCAGGGTTCAGCAGCTTGTTATGGAACGCAAGGATGACGAGGGTGAGACCCGTGCCCACTCTGATGATAGGAAGCGCCAGATGATCGTAATTCTCCGGTGAAAGTTCCATGAGGCGGACCAGGCGTTTATCGAGCGGATTCAAGCGAGGCCCCAAAAGGATCAGGGCCACAGCGAGTGAGATGAACTCGCAGAGATAGTCCACAAGCAGGCCCATCGGGAAATAGGTCGCCCCGTGCAGGACCGCACCAATTATCAAGACACCGGCGGTGACATACGAGAGGTGGCTGATCAGGAGGATTCCCACTATCACCTGCGCCACGCGGCCCCAGAGCGTGAGGCCCGGCGTTCTGAATTCGAGATTTGGCGCAAGGAAGAAGCCCGAAGCCGCATTAGCGAAGACCATGATACCGGTGAGGATCGCCACCGTTCGCCATTCCAGGCTCTTTCCTTCGAAGATGCCATGAATCCACTCGACCACGCGGCGAGGCCCTTTCCAACTCATGCTGAATCGGTGGACGACTACCGCCAGAATGACATAGAGGGCCACCCCGATGAGCACCACCTTGTTTGTCCCGTCCAGATTGTGTTGCAGCCCGGCGTGTTCATCGCCGTCCTGGACAAACCACCGGACGTGGGCATCCACTGCTGCCGTGGTAAAGAAGAGAGCCCCGGCGAAAAGCACCAGGCATCTTCTGAAACGATGGCAGTCCACGAGCATGCCCTCCTCAAGACACGGTGAAAACACCCTCGGACGACAAGCTCTGCTCCCGAAAGCGGATACGCCCCTGAGCAAGTGAAATGCCGCTGTCCGCAACCTTTCTTGGCTGGTCCGGCGATCGAGCGCAACCGGCAGGAAAAGACAGTCCAGAGGAATTTCTGGAACAGGCACACAGTTTTTGCTGACCACTGTTCAGCGCGGCCCTGGGTCGCATCCAATACGAAAGACTATGGATAGCAAACCAGTCCCGGATATCTTTCTGGTCCGTCGACTTGACTGGTGTCGCTTACCACGAAAGGAGTTTCAATGACTTCCAGAGAACGAGTCCTTTGCTCTCTTGACTGGCAGGAGCCTGACCGTGTTCCCGTCCAGATCTACCTGACTCCGGAAATGCGGGAGAAGCTGCAGCAGCATTTTGGCGAGCGAAATCTGCTGGAGTGCCTGGGCATCGATTTCAGAAGCGCGGGCCCTCGTTATCTTGGCAAGACGAAAGAGCCCCGCGATGGCATCAGGTATGACCTGTGGGGTGCAGGCTACCGCACAGTGAAGCATCCTCGCGGCGGCACTTACGACGAAGCCGTCGAACTGCCCCTCGCCGACCTGAAGACGATGGACGATGTGGAACGTTATGCGTGGCCGAACCCGGACCTTTACGATTACTCGGTCATCCCCGATCAGTGTACTGCATCCAGAGACTACGCAGTCTGCCTGGGTGGCGCAGGCTCCCCTGACATCGTGAACGGCGTCTCGCGCGGCCGCGGCATGGAACAGGTGCTGATCGACATTGCGACCCGCGACGAGGTCGGCCTGGCAATTATCGACAGGCGTGTGGATTTCTCTTACGAAGTCCTCCGCCGGGGTCTGGAAGCAGCGGACGGCAAGGTGGACATCCTGTGCCTCGGCGAGGACTGCGGCCAGCAGAACGGGCGAATGGTTTCACCCAGAGATTTCGATGAAGTCTTCCGGCCGCGATTACAGAGGTTTTACGACTTGGGCCATGAATTCGGCGCAAAGGTCATGATGCACTCGTGCGGCGATACCAGCGAGATCCAGCCAACGTTCATCGATATGGGGCTCGACATCCTGGACGCTATGCAGCCGGAACCGAAAGGTATGGAACCGGAAACCATCCGCGAAAACTGCAAAAGCAAACTTGCTTTCTGTGGTCTCATCAGCACACAGAAGACTCTCCCTTTCGGCACCGTCGCCGATTGCCGCGCCGAAGCCCGTCACCGCCTCGACGTGATCGCCAAGGGAGGCGGATACATCTTCTCACCCGCACACTGCATCCAGCCAGACACCCCGCTGGAGAATGTTCTCACTATCTATCAGGAAGCCTTGGGGAAGGACCTGACCTAATATTAAGTATGCCGCAATTCAGAAAGAAACTGCCTCCTGCGTCAGGTTTGTGATTCAGCGCCAGAATTCAGAAAACTTTACCGGCTTCTTTAGCACCTTGTCGTCGAAGAAGAACTGGTAAAGCTCGTAAAACCAGACACGCTTGCCGATATTGTTATACCAGAACATGGCCTTCCGAAGCCCCCTGTCCCGGTGAAAGAGCCAGCGTATGATTGCTTTAGGCCGGGT
>Ga0187827_10001404_pt1 | contig 35550 bp, 26 predicted proteins | sample ETNtaG_39_FD_167969 | JGI IMG/M metagenome (GOLD analysis project Ga0187827, IMG submission 167969) | Marine microbial and viral communities from oxygen minimum zone, Eastern Pacific Ocean - ETNP2014_SV_150_PacBio MetaG (Illumina Assembly) | ecosystem: Environmental > Aquatic > Marine > Hypoxic...
ATCGCCCTTAACGTCGCCTACTGTGCCGACAAGTTCGAAAACAGCGGCCCCAGAATTGCCGCAGTCATCGATTTCGCTGGAGGGATATCCGAAACCTTTTGCGGCGGAGGTACCGCGATCGATCCGGATGAGGCTGCCGTGTTCATAGCCCACGGGACAGCGGATGCCACGGTCTCGTTCACCGACCGTGCCCTCAGCATTGTGGATGGGGCTACGGCTGTCGGGATCACCTACGAGTTCCACCCTCTGGAAGGTGTGGGCCACGACTGGCTCCTCGGTATGTTAGGACAGACAAATGCTGACGGTCGGAAGATCGACGATCTGATGTACGAGTTCCTCAACCGCGTCCTCTACGACAGGTAATTGGTCAGAGTCGACTAAGAGAAGCCGTGTTGATGCGCCGATACCCGCACCGCATTAAGACAAATCAGTATGCTGATCCGTTTGAGTGCGTCCAAATTATTAGCACTCTGCAACAGAGATTTATGAAAGGAAACCAATGAGGTGACACCCCTTTTTAGTCGATCGGGCCCAGCCAGGACGTCACGCCGCCGTCTGCAAGTAACTCGGAACCCGTAACGTATTTCGCCTCGTCTGAAGCCAGAAACAAGATCGCCCCCGCAATATCCGATGCCTCAGCCACCCGGCCCAGCGGTACGCGCCTTGCAAGTTGTTCCATCAGTTCTTCATTAAATGCCTCGGACGTGAATGGTGTCAGTGTCCAGCCGGGCAATACCGAATTTACCCGTATGTTGTCAGGTGCATACTGTACTGCTGCTGACCGAGCAAAATGAGTCATGCCGGCTCGAGATGTCGAATAGGCATTGAGTTGTTCACGGACTACTCTCGCCAGCATTGACGAGATAAGTACTATCGAACCACCACCGCTCTCTCGCATCGCGCCGACAGTTGTCCGCACGCCTAGAAACATTCCCATGTTCGTAACGTCCATAACCTGACGCCATTTTTCGACATCAGTGGATTCGATGTTGCCCCCTCGGTCGAGAGAGCCTGCGGCCATGATCATGATGTCCAGACGACCATATTTTGCGGTAGTAGTATCTACTGCAGATAACCAATCTGACTCGGATGTAACGTTCAGGTTAACGTAGTCGGCGATTAATCCCGCATCGGACATCTTTTTTACGGATTGCTCACCAGCATCGTCGTCTATATCTCCTATGACAACTTTGCCCCCAGAGCGTGCGATCTCAAGAGCAGACAGGCCTGCGAATCCGAGCAGTTTGCTGTCATCGGCATGCGCTCCGCCAACAACTAGTGCAACTTTTCCGGTGAATCTTTCAGTCATTTCTACTCCTGGATTAGGGAATACAGGTTGTGGCACCACCCCGAGGGGTGGAATCATTAATCATGCAGGTACTTTACGGCGTTAAGGATCAATTTTTAGAATTGAAGATGTGATTGCGCCGATACTCGCCACGTACTAATACAAATAGGTGGTGGGTGTCAGGGTGCTGAGATGATGTTAAAGTTTCAGCGTGTGGAATTTACGAACAATAACACTCATATCGCTGCTGATAGTAGCGATTGCATTGGGTTGCTCGTCTTCAGATCAGGATGTTATCGACAAAGCGGTTAGTGCAACACTAGCAGCAGCTCAACAAGCCACCGCTGCTCCTACCGCTACATCTACTCCAGAACCACTTCCAACAGAGGCTCCTGTTCCAGAGCCGACAGCAGCATCCAATCCGGAACCAACAGCAACACCAAATGTTGATGCAACAATAGCCGCTGCAATATCTGCTACCAGTACGGCTAATTCCATCATCTCTACCGCAGTAGCAGCTACCGCGATCGCCGCTATCACCCCTACCCCTGTTCCTACACCCACACCTGTTCCTACTGTTACTCCTACTCCTGTTCCTACTGTTACTCCTGCTCCTGTTCCTACTGTTACTCCTACTACTGTTCCTACTGTTACTCCTACTACTGTTCCTACTGTTACTCCTACTACTGTTCCTACTGTTACTCCTACTACTGTTCCTACTGTTACTCCTACTACTGTTCCTACACCCACACTTGTTCCTACTTCAGAAATGACGATTGCTGCGATCGTCGAATTAGTAGAGTCCGGAGTCGTGCGAATTCAGACCGAGACTGGGGTAGGTTCGGGATTTATTTACAAGACAGACTTGTCCACAAAGGAAGCGTGGGTACTCACCAACCAGCATGTCGTCAGCAACCACTCTCAGGTTACTGTCAACGTAAAAAACGTAAATTCTTATATGGGTCAAGTTCTTGGTGTAGACATTCTCCGTGATTTGGCTGTGGTTAAAATTTGCTGTGATGCCGATTTCGATGCATTAGTACTTGGAGATTCTGCTTCTAACATCAAAGGCTCGGTGGTTGTAGCGATTGGATACCCCTTAGGAGTGATTGATTCGGCGAGAGTAACTTCTGGAATTATCTCAGCATCGTACTTCGATTCGACTTTTGACCGATGGGTGACCCAGACAGATGCCGCACTAAACTCAGGTAACTCTGGTGGACCTTTGTTCAACATGTTTGGACAAGTAATCGGTGTCAACACATATAAACAAGTAGAGTCGTTGGGAGGAGTTGCTGTTGAAGGTACGGGATTTGCGGTTAATGAGCAGACGTTTAGGAGTTTAATTTCAGAACTCGAGTCTAGCTCTCCATTACCTACTCCGACAGTTACGCCAGCCACTGAGAGTTCAGATGGCGAACTGGCTTCTGTCATATACGGCCCAACGGGCGGGGCGTTAATTCACAAGCCTGAGGCTGACACATTCCCTGAATTCCCAGCATCTGTTTGGGAGACCAACGGTAATGTAAAAGCCACGTTTTACAATCCTTACTCCAGTGCCACTCATTCTTTTAGTTATGGATTTTCTTTCAGAATGAATTCAACTGAAGCCCACACGGTATTCATTTCGAGTGATGGTATGTGGTATCACTACGCTCGGCTGGTTGACGACGATAAAATTGTTGGTAGTGGTGTGCTGAATAATCTTGATCTGACGGAAAACGGTACTAATCAAGTCGGGGTTGTTTTTGTTGGAGATATCGGCTGGTTATTTGTCAATAACAAATTAGTTGCCGACTTAGATCTGTCCGACGTGGTAGGCGCAGGAGATATACGCGCAGTCACCGGACTCTATGGCTCAACTCATATGCGATCAGGTTTTGCTACTAACTTCGGCGCATTTCAGATCGTCCGCCCAAGTCTAATTTTGAAAAACCCGTCAAACACGTTAATACATGGATCTGGAACAGTTCCGATGTGGGAGACAGTCAAGAAACTCGCAAACTCTTATATTACGGTGACTATTATGAACCCTTATGGCCCGCCTAAGTATTGGAGTTACGGTCTCCAATTCCGGGCAGACGCCGGAATGGGTTACATTGTTTTTAATTCAATTACTAACGCCGCCTATAACTGGGATTTTAGTTATCGTTGGGATCGGCTGGGTCCCTGGACTGAATCAGTGATCACCTCTGGAACAGCCTCTAACTTAAAATTAAGCGCAGGAGATTCAAATAAGCTGGGCTTAATGGTCGTGGATGATGTTGGCGTACTTTATTTGAATGATCAAAAGGTGAGCGAATTAGACTTATCCTCAATAACTGGGACTGGAAAATCCGGAGTGTCAGCGGGATGGTTTGTTGGTGATGAATGGGAACCCGAGGGTGCCGGTACAGAATTTGAGGATTTGCACGTCTGGTCTCTCGGAGACTAGCGTCGTATCGATTGGTGTCGGATATTTTGCAAGCTGACAGGGGTTTCGGTAAACCTACGGTGGATACTGCCTTAGAACCTCCAGAACCGAGTGTTAACTCCGTTGCTCAAGGAAGCAGGGCTGCGCCACCTGACATGCATCACCTGCGGCACAACGACTGTTACGACAACCTGCCTTCAGCATTGAGGATGTTGACTCTTTAGATTGAAGCGAATGTTGCAAAGTTGTTGCAACGGACTATTAGAAAACGGCTGGTAACGTCTGGTGCAGGTCAAGAAATGATTATTTAGTGCTTCGCAAGTGACTGAAATAATCGGTTCTTGCATGTCATTATCCGTTTGGATCTATGATGTGGATCCACATGGGTAGTTTGCCTACTGACTGAGTTGTTAAGTGCGTGAGTGTACCCGTGGATTCTATTTTGTATGTTGCTAAGTTGCCGCTATCAAGTCCACCCACGATCATGTACTTGCCAGAGGGGTCGATCCCGAAGGCACGCGGTGTCCCTAGTGATGGCTGCTGACCGAGTGATCTTAGTGTGCCCGTTTCGGCGTTTATTCGGTACATTGCTATGGAGTTGTGCCCGCGGTTGGCGGCGTAAAGATATTTACCACCGGGACTCATATGAATTTGGGCGTTTGAGTTTTCTCCTGAGAAGTCGTATGGGATGGTTGAGAGGGTTTGCAACGCTTCGATGGTGCCGGTTACGGAGTCGAACTTATAGGCGGTAACGCTGGAACCCTGCTCATTGTCGAAGTAAATAAAATTGCCGTTTGGGTGATAGGCGTAATGACGAGGGCCATGACCTGCCGGCGGCTCAATTACGGCAGGATGATTGGGAGTAAGTTTTCCAGTTTTATCGTCGAATTTATACTGGTATATAGCATTCGAATCGTCGACGTGGGTCAGGAATGTGTACGAATTCGTTGAGTCGGTTTGGGCACAGTGGGCTCGGTGTCTGGTGGCGATCCATTCGGTGGGATTGCCGCCAATACCGCCTTGTTCGTCGATAGGGTGAACGGCGATGTGACCGGCTGAGTAGTAGGCAGACAGTAAGTGACGACCGGTGTTATCAACGGAGATGTAGCAAGGATCCGATTCGAGCGCTACCGTGCCAGAAGGCTTTAAGGTCCCTGTTTTGGCATCGATATCGAAACTTGCCATCTTGAAGTTATCACGAAGGCCAATGTAGGCGTGTGTGTTATCGGGTGATACGGCAAACGGTGCGGGTCCACCCGGTGTTGAGATGTCTTCCTGATGAGTGAGTTCACCGGTTTCGGAGTTGAGGTTGTAGATGGCGATTTTGTGGTCGCCTTGGAGGGTGATATATACGCGTTGCATGATTTCACTTTTTAGAATTAATTATCTATATGTACCCAAGGATTCGACGCCTTTGGCATTTTCTTGATTCCATTCTTCGGCGACTGGGCCCACGTAGGGTGGGCTTTCGAATCTCCACTTCCGCTCCATACTTGTGTTGTCTCAAGAGCGCTGAGTTCGGTTATAGAACAGCTACACGTTGCCTTTCGAATTGTGCCCAGTCCCATTCGTAGCCTAGTCCTGGAGTATCTGGATACGACACTTTGGCTGCAACTGGGCGGACCGGATTCATTAGTCCGATCTGCTCGCCCATTTCAGCACCGCCATCGGGAGGAGCCATTTCAAACCAGTCCACATTCGCTATTCCGCAAACAACGTGGGCATGCACCAGTCCAAACAACGGTCCGTATGAGTTCGGCTCTACGTTTGTCCCCAGATCACGCGCTATTTCAGCGAGCCGGGCAATCGCCGTGAGACCGTGCCGGGCGTTGACCCGCAAGACATCCGTCGCTCCTGTTCGCAACCACATTTCACCCAGAGCTGGATCATGCATCAGTGTTTCTGCGCCGGCTACTGGGATCTCCAACAATTCGCAGAGTCTCTTGTTCTCGGTATGCAGTCGGTCTTCAATCGGCTCTTCGAACCAGATGAAATTTGTCGACTCCAAAGCTCTGCCAACTTCTAGTGCCTCATCGAAGTCATAGCTCGCAAGCGCGGCGTCGTGCATGAGTCCTATATCAGGTCCGAACGTGGTGCGAAAAGATTCGATTGCAACGATGTTCTCTCTGCAATCGAATGCCAGGTGATCTTTGAGCGTCGAGTACCCCGCGGAGAGACCTGCGTGCCCATCCTCGATTAGTTCATCCACTGTCGATCCGGCAGTGTTGTAGTAGGCCACACCACTTGTTCTAGCCCCACCCAACAATTCTGCCACTGGCTGCCCTGCAACCTTGCCAGCGATATCCCACAGGCAGTTGTCAAAGCCACCCCACCACACGGGATTGAGGAACCGCGAGGCGATGTTCAATTTCGCCCAGAGGCGATCTCGATCGAGCGGATCTTCACCGACAGCCAACTCTCGAAGGGTTGCGATCTGCTGCCAGTTGAGCTCTGTATATCGCCAGTCGCCGACAGTGCACACGCCTACTACGTCTTCGTCGGTGGTTACCTTCATCACCTGAATCGGAACTTTCCCGCCGTTTGGAAATGCCTGCTTCCAACGCCGCCTTCCGGGTTTTCCGAACTCAACGATCTGGGTGGTTCCCGGATGCATCGGTAACTCAAAAACCGAGATTTCTATCGCTTCAATTCTCATTTTTTGGAGGATACTACGGGTGGCTCAAATCCAAGGTTGTGTTGGCGGTAAGGCGATTGCGCTTATGCCCTGAAACTAGCGGGGTCAAAGTAGCATTGCAATTCGAAAATTTTGCCACCGCGCACTGTAAAAACGTTGCAGCCAGAAGCCTGACCTGTTGCACCATCGTGCTGTTCAAAATCGAGAGTGAACTCGACCGCTATCCTGTCACCCAATTCAGTGGAACGATTAATCGTTACATTTGAATTCGCAAATCCCTCAACAACTCCGGCGTAGAACTTCCGCAGTTCGGTAGAACCTTGCAAATCTTCGGTGATCGGTGCCGAAAACCTAGCGTCCGGGTGAAAACATTCCATGATGCCTTCTAGGTCTTTCTCCCCTTCCTTTTTCCAGTAGTTCTCTACGATTACCAGTAGTCCACTCATCAAGATTCCTCTGTAATTACGTTACTGAAAAATTGCCAATTTACCAAATGGTCATTCGGGCTGTCTTCCCGATCTACGTGGCAAATCGTTCTTCCCAAGCAAAGGGTCGCAGGTTCGATCCCCGTCTCCCACTCCAAACTGGCCCCAAATTGAAGAAGCCCTTACAGAAATGCGGGGCTTTTCGCTTATTTGTCGTAACCGCACGAATTAAATCGGCTTATGGAAGTTACTGATCTGCCGCCGATACATCTCACTGCCTCTTGTTACAGAGGTAGGTGTACGACAGAGGGTCGGCACGGCACATAGCCTACTAAACTAAGCTAGTCGCTGGTAACAACTATAGTGGCAACTCCGATCGGGTCACCGCGTAAGAAATACCCAGTTGTCAGGGCCAGACTGCCACAGATTGAACGCCTGTTCGTCGCCCGTAGCGGTGAATTTGCCGCCTTGGTTTTCAGAGCTGCATGCGACAGGATTTGCATCACGCTCTTCTTTGGTGATTGTCATCTGCGACCGACTCTCAATTCCTCGCGCCAGGTACTCGGCAAAAACCTCATCAGTCATAACATCGAAAAAGGAGATGTTCTTGACCATTCCGCCACCCAGATTAATCCAAGTGACAATCTCTCCTTGACCCTGGGGACGAACGACATACCCGATATGCTGCCCGGCTTCCACTAACCCTCCGTTCCGAAGTTCTTCAATTAGATCAACGTGCATAAAGGTAAAATTCATGCTCGGATATTCAGCGGAGATAATGTTGAACTGGTATTCCGTTTCCCCGGGAGAGAATTCGTTGGTCTGAACGTCTCTGAGCTCGCCGGCAGCCGGTGCGTAATACTTCACGTTACCTGCCGTATCGTATGAACCGAAATCCTGCGAAGATCTTTGATCATATGTGTAGGCGTCAAAGTAGTGTTTCATGCTGCGACAGGATTTCCATTCCGGGTCGTGCTCAGAGTCACCGACGGTGTAGTCGTGTCCGTATGCAGATCTCAGTTTCGTGATTGAGTTGAATGGATCCAGGTCAATATGGTTGCTGACAGCAATTTTCGGAGGATCAGACGGATCAACTGCCGAGGCGGTCGCCTGCTGAGTATTAGCAGCGCCCGATAGTCCGCTGAAAGCGTTTAGGAATTTTCTGGTAATACATTCAAAGGGATCCGGAGGGTATTCGGTCCTTTCGGCACAACTACCAAGTAGATAATTTATTTCGCTATTAGCCAGAATAGATATCGATAAATCTAATTCTGGGAAGTAGATAAGGGATGATGAAGTCCCGCTGCCGCCTCCCGGATGTCCGTAGGATATTAGTACTGTTCCGTCGGAAAGCTCGTACTCTTTTTGTGCAACATGAAAACCGTATTTATGTGGGGAGCCTGCAAACGTAACGGTTTCATCCATAAATGACCCCAACAGAGCTGATTGAACTTGTCTGGAAACGGCTGAGCCTCGGGGGCTATAGAGTTCATAAGCCCAGCGGGCCATGTTTTCTGCAGTTGAAACCATTCCTGCCGCTGCCCACGCATGACGCCCGTCTGCCTCAACAAAATTAACGTCACTCCATATCCCGATCTGGATGAGATCCCCAAAACCACCGGATCCACCATAGTTGGCAGTTTCAGCATACGGGTGCGCCATCCCTGGAGGTACCCCAACCACCGGTAGAAGGGTGGCCTGAACAGAGATGGGATCCAGTAATTCCTTCCGGTAGAGCGTGTAGAGGTCTTCCCCGCTCATGTGCTCTGCCACCATCCCAAGCAGGTAGGAGTTTACGATACCGTTGTATCTGAATTCACCCGGCTCATCAGGCGGATCCGTCACCAACGCGAGCGAGTCGGCAGGCTCCCAGCCTGGACTGACCAATATCGCGTAGGATTCTGGGGAGCCGGCTTCTTGGTCCGCGTATCCAGAAGTCATTGTAAGAAGCTGCCGGACCGTGCGATCAGGGATCAGCGATTTGTTCAATGACTGGTAGCCGGGATGGTCGGCGAGGAGCACACAGGTGCAATCATCCAACCCGTAGAGGCCGTCTTCGATCTGCGTAAGAACCAACGCCGAGAGAAAAGTCTTTGAACTGCTCTTGACTCCCACCGGAGTCGTTGTTTCCATCGGCACTGAATCTTTCGCCATACCCAGAGCTTTAGACCAAACCTTCCCTTTCTGGTACACAGCCGCTGACAGACCCATTTTCTCTCTCAGTGCACCAAATTCTCCCGTCAGTATCCCTGTGAATGCTGATTGGAGTTCCTCACTGAATTCACCGTCGGATGTGAGTTTGGTAAAAACTGGTGCCGGCAATGGGTTGGTGACTTTCACACTTTCTGTTGAGACTGAAGTCTCCGTTGGCGCTGGTATCGCCATAGTGGCAGTAGCAGGGGCAGCGGGTGCGGCAACAGTAGGAGTAGGTTCGTTCGTGGGTGCCGGAGTGGGTGCTGTTGTTGGTGCAGGCGCGGGCGCCGGTGTGGGCCCTGGTGTCGGCTCTGATACCGTCTGGACGGGCAGCACAGTCGGGTCACTTCGAACTGTCGATGCAGGCGGCAACTGGGTAGATGTTGGGTCAGGTGACGGCTCAGGGGCTTCCTTCGAGGGGGGGGCAGCAACTTCTGACGTAGCGGTCACAGCGCTCTCAACGGCAGGGGTATTAACAACCCGGTTTCCGCTGTTGCAACCGAGAACCGTCAACATTCCCGCCAGAACAAACAGAAAAATCAGGAACCCTTTCATTCCAGCCATTTCTCCCTTTATCTCTGCCGGACCCCATAAGTCTGGTTAGCTGACTGTTGAAGATCAAGCGCTCTTTACCGTCCTCCAGTGTAACGTCTCGCTTTCAATTCGCGGGATCTTTTTTCCTCTGGCGCTGCGGAAGAACATTTACCGGTAATCGACAAGCATGTATGCGTTATTGATCCGTATTGTTTCCATCCGCCGACCATTGACTGCCGGCCCGCTCAGGACTGAGCGCAGATATTTCTATCTTCGCTGTTCCGTCACCAATCAGGTTGGCCATCGCTGTGGCAGTTATCGGTGCATAGTGAATTCCTTCTGACGCGTGGCCTGCGGCCACATACACATTGTCCCAGTCCGGAGCCCTGCCAACGTAAGGCCGCCCATCAGGAGTAATGGGTCGAAGACACGCTGTCTGACCGGAAATTCGTGCACTGAACACCCGTTCTGATAAGGCTGCCACCTGGATCAACAACTGATCGCGGGCTTCAGTGGTCGTCGAACGGTCAAATCCAACATGCTCTCGCGTTGAACCGACGGTGTTATCGGTAAGTCGTTTTTTTATGACGGATCCGGATCTTTCAATAGCGGAAAATCCAGAACTCAACTCGGGACCTTCACCGGCAGCCGGTGCGGCGAGATAAACCAGCTGCCCACGCTGAGGCGTCACCGGAAGCGGTGATCCTATCCATGCGGCTCCGATACCGGTCCACGGACCCATCGCCAGCAACACAGCTCCACCTGCAATCCTCGATCCGTCTTCCATGTCCACCCCAAGTGCACGGCTGTTGCTCCCATCACGGGTAAGCCCCACAACCCGTCCCGTCACTACGCTGGCCCCATATTTTTCCGACGCTTCCATCGCCGAAAGTGTTAGCCTGTAAGAGTCAAGCGTCGGCTCACTGTTAGATAACAACGCACCGGAGATTTCTGCGGTTATCCATGGGTTGATCTGTTTAATGTCAGCGGGTGATATCCACTCCATGACATTGCCTTCCGCGGCGCGATCCGCCTGCCAGGAACGCAACTCAGAAATTCCGTATTCGGTAAGGGCACATCTCAAGTACGGTGACTCTTGAAATCCATGATCAATCCCCGTTTCTTCCGGGAGCGCCATCGAGAGTTCACGATGAAGTGACAGGCTCTTCGAAGACAGGGCCAGCATCGCGGGATCATTGGTATGTGAATAGGGTGTCAGCCATCCACCCGATGTACCGGAGGCGCCACTGGCGACGGCATCAGCCTCTACAACGATGACTTTTATCCCGGCTTTCGCAAGATAATACGCAGTCAGGCAACCGATCACACCCGCGCCAACGATCAGAACGTCAGCTGTTGATTCGTCTGTCAATTAAATTCGGACTCGATAAGCCAATAAAGCTGAGATCTTGATCTATAATCTGTTCAATCCAATGTGTCCGGACACCGTATCAGTTTGTTCTTGTAACATCTCAAAGATCAGCTTCTTTTTTTACCGTTGTCACAGCTACATCCGTAGATGTTGATTGAATGTGGATACAGGCCTAACCGGAACTTCCGGACTCTAATGCCACGAGTGAAGTTTCCAATTCGAGGGCAGTAGGTGTGTATTCAGTGTATTTGGATTCTAATGTCCTGATTCCAATGCGTGACGGTGTCCGTCTGGCAACAGACATCTCCCATCCTGTTGATCCAAACGATAACCGCATTGACCGGACATGCCCAGTAATCCTCGTACGAACCTCGTACAACAAAACCGCCTCTGAATGGAAGGATGTGCCTGAGTGGCATGTGCAGAGAGGATATGTCTACGTCATATAGGATCTTCGATCGCGATACGGTTCCGAGGGCGACACCCGCGATTATCACACGTGCAATCCGTGGGATGGAGATGATGGTTACGACACGATCGAGTGGATTGCAGAGCAATCTTGGTCAAACGGCAAGAACAGAATATGTTAGTCCTACGGCCTGCTTCGACCTGATGGTTTCAGGCGCTGGCAGTACCTGCTGGCAACGACCTAAAGCCGATACCGGGCTAAACACCCAACATATAGGTAACGGGCTAAGGATCGTTTGTTTTAAAACGATGAATTATGCCTACTAGCTAGCAGGAGAGTAAGAAACCGAGGATGATTTTTCGAGGGCGGCAATCCACTCATCGCCGCTGAGAAGCCGCGTGGTTTTTGAAGATCGGATAGCCCCACCTGAGGCAATCGCGATTGCGACCGCAGCCATTTCGGTATCATCTGATGCTTCTACTATAACGGCGATATCGTACTCGCCGAACGCAAAGCCGCCACCGGTTATCTTTGCACCGATCGAATGTTCAATCATTGCACCGACCGCAGCAATACGGTCTGATGGGTTTTTTATTTGCGTTGCCAGAGATTCTGGTGTGTATGCGGCCTGATATAGATATTGAGTCATACATTTTTCTCCATGTACTTAGGGGATTTTACTTATTAACCATCGGCCCGGATTTTAGTCTGGTTCGATGATTTATTGCAAAGGATCGCCCTTTTAATCTGCCGAATCCAAACTATGCCTTTACTACCCGAATAACTCGCCCTTCTGAGGGATCACCACCAACAACAGGATTGGACAAAGGCGCACTAAAACCCTCTGCGGAGATTGTTATTACGTCGCCTGGTTGGAACTTCCAGTCACGAGTGCTGTAGCTGAGCTGACTCGTCCCAAAGAAATGAACATGGGCGTCGCCGGGTACTCTGTGCAGCGAGTATTTGAAGTGATGATCTTCACAGTTCGCCAAACTGTGGGACATGTAGTTCTCACCCGAGTAGAGAGGACCACTTTCGTAGATCATTTTGCCGTCTCGCTCAACCGTGCATTCGAGTTCCAACTCGTCGAACTCGAAGTCAGTGACCAACTCGGGTCCCAAAGCACATGGCCGGAGTTTTGATGGCGCCAGATAGAGGTAATTGATTCTCTCGGTCTCGTGATCCGCCCACTCGTTGCCAAGAGCGAATCCGACTCGGTGTGGAACTCCAGACTTATCAATGAAATAACAGCCGCCAAGTTCGGGCTCTTCACCACCATCTAGCGAGAATGCTGGTATCTCGAGACCTTCGCCCGGCCCTCGAACAATCGTCCCGTTCCCTTTGTAGAACCATTCCGGCGAAACGCCACGTTCACCTGGTGCCGGCTTACCACCATCGATCCCCATCTGGAACATCTTGGCCGAATCTGTTGCTGGCTCTTCCGCAGGAGTTTCGTCTCCAGAATGCATCTGATCCCGAGATTTCATGCTTCCCGTGTGAGTCAAGCCGGTCCCCGAAACGAGAACGCGATGCGTGTCCGGGTGATCGAACGGCGCAAGCAGATACGCCGAATCCCCGCCGACTTCCGCTGCTAACAATTCCGAGTAGTTCAAACGTGATGCGTTATCGCCCACCGCACCCGTCAGAGTCTCATCGAACGACGCCCCCGACGCCTGCGACGCCTCGAAAACATCGAAAACCGAACTCAACGATCCTTCCGACGACGTCACATCGACAGCTTCATCACCTTCGACAATTCCAACTCGGCGACCTTTACCCGGAATAACAAACTGAACTACACGCATTGAACTCTCGTATCTCAATATTCGTTCGGAATTAGGTACAGGAGATACTACGCTCCAGAAGTGCTCTGGTCATACGAAAATTTCGGCTATCCTTCTCATCAAATCGCGATTCGGCACCAATACCTCACCTGCTCTGCTATCTGACCATGACCAACCCTCCAACCGAAACAGCCTTCACCATCGACACTTCGTCGATAAAGTTCGGACCTGGAATCACTCGAGAAGCCGGCTACGAACTCGCCCGACTCGGTTCGAAACGCGTGCTGGTGGTCACCGATCAACAACTGACAGCCAGTGAGGCGGTCCGCACAGCCACCGATTCGCTAAAGCAGGCGAACATAGAATTCACCGTGTTCGATCAGGTGCGTGTCGAACCAACCGATTCCTCTTTTAAAGAAGCGATCCAATTCGCCGTCGACGGCGAATTCGACGGCTTTCTACCCGTTGGCGGCGGATCGAGCATCGACACTGCCAAAGCCGCAAATCTCTACTCCACCTATCCCGCCGACTTCCTCGAATACGTCAACGCACCTATCGGTAAAGGTACGCCCGTCCCTGGCGATCTCAAACCGCTGATCGCAGTTCCCACCACAGCCGGAACCGGTAGTGAAACCACAGGTGTTGCCATCTTCGACTACGAAGACCTTGGTGCGAAAACAGGTATCGCACACCGCTCGCTTCGACCCGATGTCGGCCTTGTCGATCCCAACAACACCCGCTCGCTTCCCAAAATGGTAGCGGCGTGTAGCGGATTCGACGTTCTTTGCCACGGCATCGAGTCGTACACCGCCCTGCCCTTTTCGCAACGCGAAGCACCGTCTTCACCCGCGCACCGACCCGCCTATCAGGGTTCAAATCCAATCAGCGATGTGTGGGCACTCGCCGCGCTCGAAATGGTTGGCAGTAGCATTCTTCTCGCGGTGCTCGATGCCGACGATATCGACGCCCGAACAAATATGGCGATGGCAGCAACCTTCGCCGGTGTCGGATTCGGCAATGCCGGCGTCCATCTTCCCCACGGCATGTCCTACTCGGTTTCCGGACTGGTGAAGGAATACACGCCCGAAGGCTACCCTGCAGACAAAGCCATCGTTCCCCATGGCATGGCGGTCATCCTCAACGCCCCCGCAGTGTTCCGCTACACCGCGTCGTCAAATCCCGAACGCCACATGCGCGCCGCCCGGTTGCTGGGAGCGGATGTCCTGGGAGCTGGATCCGAAGATGCTGGCGATATCATCGCCGAGCGACTCGTCTTCATACTCAAAAAAATCGGAATCCCCAACGGCCTCAGCGGAGTCGGCTATACAGTCGATGATGTCCCAGCACTTGTCGAGGGAACCCTCCCCCAACACCGAGTCACCAAACTAGCCCCCCGCCCAACCGGCGCCGAAGAATTAACCCAGCTCTTCACCGACTCCCTGCAACTCTGGTAGGTGCCATTGCATTTTTCCGGAGAGATAGGATGATTGAGTCCATCTCGTGGCATCGGAGCTTCTGGGTGGAATCTTCGTGATAAATGTCATCCTGAGCCTCTCCGAAAGATCGACGAAGTTGCAAACATCTCCGCATCCAGAGAAATTCCATCATTAAGCGTGACATTTCGCACACTAAGCAGGTATCTTGCCCAATACTTGATTCCGACTCGATCTACAAGCCGGTAATCACCGCTAATGAACCGTAGGAACTCTGGGAGTAACAATCAGTCGATGAGTGAGTTTTCGTTCATTCAATTAGCCGATCCACAATTCGGAATGTTCGCTTCATTAAGCGCGAAAACCGATCAAGAAATCGCTGCTTTTGCTGAGCGCGGCATCATAATTCGCAAAGCTAACAAAATCGAAGGATTCGCACCCGAAGTCGCCTTCTTCACTCGCGCAATCGATCGCGCAAATTGGCTAAAACCATCGTTCGTGGTCGTATGTGGCGACATGATCAACGAAGCCGACAGCGATGAACAGATCGCTGAAGTCAAAAGAATCGGCGCGCTGCTCGACGATTCAATCGACCTCCACTGGGTACCCGGCAACCACGACGTGGCACCCGACCACACAATCCCTAGCCAGGAATATGTTGATCGCTACCGAGATAACTTCGGCCCCGACTACTACGCTTTTTCCGAAGGCGATGTTCGATTCATTGTCATCAACTCAACTGTCTTAACCTCGCCCAAAACGATGTCGGCAAAAGCAAAAGATCAACTGGCATTCATCGAATCAGAAGCGATCATCGCCAGTCAGCAAAGCGCAGGAAAACAAAACGCCACGCGAATCGTTCTGCTCAGTCACCATCCCCTATTTATTGAATCGGCGAACGAAAGCAACAACCCGTGGTCGATCAATCAGAAATATCGAAAACCTCTGATAGAGATCGCAATCGATCACGGCATCGTTGCCAACTTCGCAGGACACTGGCACAGAAATAATATCGCTTCGGATAAAGGTATCGAAGTCGTTGCCTCTGGACCCGTTGGATACCCCCTCGGCAACGACCCGTCGGGCTTCCGTATCGTCAAAGTCAACGACACATCTATCACTCACGAATATCACTCTCTGGAAACGGACTGAACTTAGGCTGATTCCCAACGAAAAACGAATCTTACGAGCAAGGGCTGGATGAACTGTATACGGAAACAAATCTTAGATCAGATAGGACGTCGGCATTCCATCGACCCTATACAGAATTCGCTAATTTTGACCCATACGCATAACCCTTGGGGGGGATATTTTGCGCACCGATGAGATCAAACCAATCGAGATCGCCAGGAATATCGCGCCGATCACGCCAACCAGCACGCCAACCGATTGCCAGTCGACATCAAGTATAACCGGTGGCACAACCCGTACTCCCTCACCCGATGTAACCAGGAAAGGAATGATCGTCGCACCCATTCGCATGCCGAGCAATCCACCGACAAGCACCGCTGGCACAAGCACCATCAGCAGCTCGAACGCCACCAGCCCAAGCACCTGCCGGGTCGTTAAGCCCAGCGTTCTAACAACGGCATACTCCGTCATTCGAGAAGCGAATGTCACCTGTGAATAAACAAGGAAGCCAACCGCGCTCGCAGCAAGCACCGTCGCAAAGGCAATCGCCAGCAACGCACGCCAACCAGCCGAAATCAAAGGATCGACAGCCGCATCCTGAAGCAGCTGGTCCTGCGCGATCAATGAAGGCGGGGTTGCACTACGCTTCCTCATCTCATTGCCAACCTCCGAAGGAGACGCCTCGCCCGTACTGATCCACACCTCGTTAGCCTGCTCAGCATTCCGCATTTTGTTAGCGTTCAGGGCCATCCACGTGGATCGTATATCAGCAACGATAAAAGTCGAAAATTCGGGATCAAGCGTCGGGAAATAGTCGGCAGTTCCGGTCAACCGAACCGGCACGCTGTTGCCCTGAACATCGACATTTATCCGCTCGCCCTCGTTGTATCCGCCACGATCCATAAACCCAGTGCTTGCGATCACCGGAATCGGCGCATTGACCGATCCCACCGTAACTCCCCGCAGCTGCGTAACAACCACCGGGTTCCACGTCATCACCGCCAAACCCTGATCCACCGGGTCGACGTCCTCAGTCGATTCCGCATCTTCTTCTTCATCCGTCACATTTGGCACCACGTACAAAGGCTCAAGCCGCGCCCGGTATTGATTCAACCCCGGTTCAACCGTCATCCACGAAGAGTCCTCATTGAACTCCTCGACAATCCGAACCTCACCGCTCTCCAAAACAAATCCAAGCTCATCAATCTCAACCGATCCAGCATCGAGGAATGGCGGCTCTGTTCGGCTAAACCTGCCACGCTCAACGTTCGGCAAACCCACACCAATAAACTCTAGCGTCAACGGGGGAATCGGATTTACACCCGTGTAATCGATCTGACTGAGCGAACCAGCAATCGTGCACCAATTTGGCGGTAGATGAACCTGCGCAACGTCGCACTTAAACGGACGCCCTGCCGCAGGTCTCGGCAGCAACGATCCGAGATTCAGAGTGAACAACCTACCGGTCGAATCACTCACTCTTGCTGCGATTCGCGAATCAGCGCGTCTCACCGTAGGGCGAACCTTCAGCGTCACCCAGCGAGACTCCGGTGGAATCGGAATACCCGTCCGCGAGTCGGTGAGTCGATCCATCTGATCGTCCAGCGAAACCGAAGAAAAATCAGGCCTCGACCACGCGATCTCTGTCATCGGATCGGGATCAATCCCGAGATAGGTAAATGTGCTGCCAACGTCTGCTGCCAGATCGACTCCGACAGTCCGGAAAGCAGGAGCAGCCGACTCCACACCAGGCGTGCCAGCGATCCGCCTGAACGTCTCCCCTGCCTGCACACGATTCGTGTACGAAACGCCGTTCACACGAAGATCAGCACCCGACTGATAGCGAGCCCTATCGGCAGCACTAACGTCGAGAGTCCCCGCAAAACTTGAAGCGAACACACCCAGACCAGCCGTCAGAATCATTAGAAGCGACAACCGTGAATAGTGCCTCGGATTCCGCGCCATCTGCCACAACACCAACGTAATCGCCGGAGAGACAAGACCCGATATTCGAGGCAGTGCAGTCAGCCTCGCTACCACCTCAACAAGTGCCGGAAACGCCCGAAGAGCGACGAACCCGCCAAACGCCAGAACCAGCGCAGGCATGGCAACGTTGATCTTGTCGACCTGTGCTGCTCCAACGCCTGGAACATCAACAAATGAACCCTCGCTGGCAAGCTGCGAAGCAAACGCAAGCAGCAAGCCAAAAAGTGCCACATCGAGGTAGTACTTCTGCATCGCACCCTGTGCCGAGGGTCTAGTCGATTCCCGCACGCTCGTAACCACGGTGCGTTTTGCAGCAAGTGAAGCCGGGATCACCATAGCCAAGAACCCGACAATACCCGTCAGAATAGAAACAAAGTAAGCCGTCTGCCCCAGACTCGATGGCAACGGATTTCCGTCGTTCAGGCCGCTAAACAGCGGAATCACGCCGAGCCATTTCACCAGTAGCGCAGCAAGGGGCGGAGCGATGGCCACTGCCAGCAATGCAACGATCGCACCCTCGATCACGAACGCACCGGTCACCTGCCGTACCGTTGCAGCACGAGTTCGAAGTCGAGCAATATCACTCGTCTGGGTCTCGACCATCAATATTGACATAGTACCGACGAAGTAGAGAACCACCACTGCAATTACTGAGAACACGACCGTCATCGGTAAACGACTGAAAAATGTCTGCTGCTGGTTTCGAGCAAGTACATCCTGAAGTGGAATATTTTGCGAATAGCTGTCGATCTTGGGTTGAAGCTGCGCTTTTAGTTCATCAAACCCCAAAAGCAGCTTGTTCGCACCCGATGCCTTGACCTTAGACGAATCGACATGGAATCGCCAGAAATACCGAACGGTCATCCCCGGCAAATACGGTCCGACCTGCGACTCAAAAACACCGGGCTCGGGAACAAACGGAAGGAAATTCAGATCGGTATCGTCGAACCCGAACTGGCTGTCTAGTTCAGTCCAAAATTCCGGATCCTGCTGCCCTTGAGCAAACGTTCCCGAGATTCGAACCGCAATCGAATCGTTCACGTCGTCCCAGAACGGCGAAACATCAACGACGTCGCCCACCGCAACCCCGTAAGCCTGCGCCGCCGTTTCCTCCAGCGCAACATCGATGAGCAACTGGCTCAGCTCACCCTCGCCTACTTCAGACGATGGCCAATCACCCTCAGTCAGTAGCGAGTTCACCTGCAAATCAGGCGCGTTCACCAGCACGGCGCGCCATGAACCATCGGTTTCGGGAACTACGGCTTCTGGATCGGGATCAGCGTTCTCAGGTGGCTCCACCAACAATGTTGGCGAGCCGTACGTCAACGTCATGTCTGTCGCCACCGACGACGCGATCTCGTCGACAGCTGATTCGACCAATCCCAAAAGCTCTTGATTGCTCGCCGCATCAACATCGGTTTCCCGACCCGATATGACGATGTCGTGGTTTGCCCCACCGCCGGCAGAGATCTCACGCTTCAGTGCGATATCGCCCAGTGAGTCGAAGTAGATAACACTCGCAGCGATCGTCACAACTGCCGAAACAACACCCACAGAAACGACAGTTAACATCGGCCAGTGCGAGCGAGTTCGCCGACCTACAAATGCAAGGAATGATCGTGGTCCCATATCAACCACTCTTTCCTGAATCGCGCACCGTGTTGGCAACGTTGATCCGGCGCACCGCGATCGAATCAAAAACCATCAACGCAATAAATACAGTAACGAGGGCCACCGTAAGACCGCCGACGTAGTTCCAGTTTGTCGAGAACACCATCGGTGGCAACTGGCTCACCTTCGAATCGGTCTGTGAGGCGGTATCAACGGCTATCCGAGCCATGATGAGTCCCGTTCCGATACCTGCGGCAACTCCGACCACCAGCACGACCAGCTGCTCAACGACGCTAACGACCATCAATCCGCGCTTCCTCGCTCCGAGGGAACGCAGCACAGCCAGATTGAAATGATCACCAGCCGGTCGCATAGGTGCGAACGTAAGGAATCCCAGAACTGCCAGACCAATCGCCAACACCGCAGTGACTACCGAAGCACCTCGCCAGCCTGCCACCGCCAGCGGAGTCACCACCGATGACTGCCGCATCTCTTCTCGATCAACCACGCTATGCAACCCACCAACAGTCGCGGAAATCGAATCGACCACATCCGCTGTAGCCTCATCATCCAGTCCAATAAACATCTCCTGAGCAACACCTGCCGAGTTCGCACTGCTCAGCGTGAGGTGCGCCCACAACTGCGCTAGGTCGACCACACCAAATCCGCCGGCTTCTGGATTTAGCGTCGGGAACAAATCGGTCACACTAACAATCTCGACAGGAATCGAGCGACCAAACGCATGGACTACAGTCATGTCGCCAACTGCGACGTTATTCGACTCCAATGCCAACTGGCTAAACAGGATCGGCACAACTGCCGAACTGGAACGAACCGCTCCACGAATCCCGAGATCTGTACCGATCCCAAGATCAACTTGTAAACCATTGTCCGATCGTGACTCGTCGCCGATTCGTCGGTTGTAGACAAATCCAGTCGTACCGGTATCGACACCCTTGGAAGATGCCAACGGGTTCCACAAATCGACATTGCTGTCGAACCCGTCGATAACTACAAGCTCCGAAGAACCGCCAGACGTTTCAAACATCAAATCGTCGACCTGAACACTCGCCTGAGTTCCAAGCTCGTCAGGTGACAGCTCGAAAAAGGTAATCCCAACAATCTCGACCGGACGTGAAGCAACACTCGGAATCGCACCCAACCGCACCTGCCAGTCGTGACTCGTCACCGGCCCCAGATCAACCGAATACGACAGACCGTCCGCATCGAGCAATCGAACGCTCGCACGAATCCTTCTCTCTATAACGTCCGACCTCATTCTGAAACCAACGCGCGACGCTATGTCTGGTACGCCCAACGGCTCCAGGTTTGAAGTCGATTCCAACTCCACAACTAGCTCCGCAACGTCATCCTCCGCATAATCGCCCCTAAACAGGCCGATCTCGCGAAATTCCGAAGGCTCTATCGCCAGAAGTTCGAACGGCGCACCTTGCCCACCAAGTCGAATGTCACCAGTGGTACGCAATCCCCCCGAGACTCCCTGAACGCCGTCGAGTGCTCGAACATTCTCAAGAATCTTAGTTCTTGGACCACTCCCCAGATCGACCGGGAACAACCGCAGATCAGCCCCCACCTCGTACCCCGATTGATCGACCGAACCCTGCTGCAAAGTCGCAGCGACAGTCGCCGAAAGCATCGCCGTACCTGCTGCCATACCGAGAATCGCCACTGGCCACGCGTATGTCAGGGGAACCCGGGCAAACAACGCTGAAATCAGGTGTGCCCACGCCGGTCCTCGCCGTGTTAATCCGCTCGAAAGAAGCCGGGCAGCCGGCGGCATCACCCGCAACGAGAACATCACCGCAACGCCAAGGAAAATCGCAGGTGCGAATACCAGCAACGGATTTACCGAGACGATCTGCTCACTGCCCCCTTTCGCTGTTACCACCGACGATTCTGTCGAAAGGTCCCACAAAATCACGCCGCCGAATATGAAAAACAACAAATCGAGATACTGACGCTGGAAGAAGGGCTTTCCCTCGACCCGCCGACTCGAAATCTGCTCGGAGCCAATCGCTCTTCCTCCGCCCTTCCATACAATCCATTGCATGTAGAGAAGTACGGTCAACGCACCAATCAACGCCCAGCCAAACGCTTGCCACGTCAGAAATACAGGCATATCCAGTCCATACCTGATCGACTCGTATTCCGGCATCAGCCCGATCGCGTTGATCACCCCAAACGCCAAGAACGGCGCTATCACAGCAGGCGCAACAACCAGTAGTAACGACTCGAAGAAAAATAAGACTGCGACCTGTCGCCTACCCGAACCTCGCGCCCACATCCGAGCAGTACCCACACGCCGGCGCGCCGTTAGTACTCCCGCCGCCATGATCGAGTAATAACCGGCTGCAAGAAGTAGCACTCCTCCCATCATCAAAGTGGGAATTCGGGCGAAACTGATCTTCTGTGCAAGCGATCTGAGCGGATTCTCAAGCGCCCAAATCGCCTTTGACTCCGGCAATCCTCGCCGAAGCTCATACCCAACCGAATCGACCTGCTCTGCAGTAAACGCCGGACTCTGTCGCTCGAGTAATCCAGGATCGAGGTACACAAGCCACCGGCTTTTTCCGATCGATGCCGCACCACCTGTTACCGACCTAAACAACCCGTCACGAGTGAAAAACAAAGGCAGCATGTACCGGGCAGTCGGTGCCGGTCGACCCGGCTCCGTGACTTCCGGTCCAAGTCCCACCCAGAATTCTGCGTCGATGTCTTTAGGGCTGAACAGTCCGACCACACGAACCATCAGATACGGAGGGTCAACCGGATTCGGTGTCAGCCAGATCTCGCTGCCAACTTCTATCTCGAGTCGCGCCGCCCGTTCCGCAGGTACAACAACTTCAGCAACTCGATGAGTATCTTCCTCGCTAACGATCGAAAGGGGTGCTCGTCCCTCCACCATCTCGACTTCATCAAGGAATCCATCGAATCGGTGCAACACGGCGATATCGGATTTGGGACCACCCCTAATCGTTTCGGGATCGATCGCCCAGAAGTGACCTCGCGTATTTGATGCCTGGTTAACGTTGACCACCAGGTCGCCAAGTTCGTCGAGTACCGTATCCACCCGGTCAGTCGCAGCGGAAACAGAAATATCCGTAAGCGGAAGTTCGTCGACAACCACCTGCATATTTCGATGCGAAGCCGAAAGAGTGTCGAGCGTCGAACGCAATCCGAGCGATTCGACCGTGCTGAGATACATCGGAGCACCAGCGAGGATAGCAGTCATCACCAGCACGCCCACTGCAAGGGCAAGCATCTGGTAGGAATCAGCGCGCAAACGCCGGCAGAAAATCAACAAGCTAGATCAGAACCAATCACAAATGAAAATGCTGTACACAACACCTGTCAGGCGGACAGAGGAAACCCCAGCCCCGTGTCTCAATTACAACGCAAAATTCTAGCCGATACCAATGACTCCCGAAGCAATCATTTCGTTGATTTCCTTGTCGGAGAATCCTACCGAAGCCAGTATCTCCCGAGAGTTATCGCCAACACCCGGTGCGGCACTCGTAATCTCACCCGGGGTCGATCCGAGCTTCACCGGTATCCCAACGTGACGCTGAACCTTCTTTGACTGCCCGTTACCGGCAACTTCAACCACCATCTCGTTGTGGATCACCTGAGGTTGCTCAATCGTCTGGTCGAGACTCATCACCGGCATACAGAGAATATCGACAGCATCGAATTTAGGAACCCAGTAATCGCTCGGGCGCTTCTCGATCTCAGCCTGAATAATCGCCTCCAATTCAGGCGCATTCTCAGTCATCAGATCAACCGTTGAAAAACGTTGGTTCGTCGACAAATCCTCGATCTCGAGAACCTCGCAGATCGACTGCAACGGATTCGGCTTGAACAACCCGGTCAAAACCATGTAGCCGTCAGCTGCCAAGTACACGCCTCCGTCAAGCGGATTTCCAAGATGATCGGCTTCAGACGTCGAATTCGCGACAGTGGCAATACCCCACGCCTCCATCCATAGCACAGCGTCGATCAACGCCACTTCAACCTTCTGTCCAACCCCCGAAATTCCGCGCTCGATCAGTGCCAGTAAAATACCTTCCATCAACAGGCTTCCAGCCGAAATATCAGCAATAGCAAGAGGAACTCGTCTTGGAACACCGTTCGAATCAGCGTTGGCGTGCATCACACCCGTCATCGCCTGCGCCATCGAATCGTGCCCCATCTTGCGGGTTGAACCAATCGGGCCGCCGGGGCCATAACCCGATCCACTGGCGTAAATCACTCTGGGATTCCGGGCATGAACTTCGTCCCAGCCCAGACCAAGCGAGTCCATCACACCTTGACGGAAGTTGCTCACGATCACATCTGCGGAGTCGATCAGCTTGAAAACAGCCTCCAAACCCTCCGGCGCTTTGAGATTTATCGCCAGACTCTTCTTATTCCGATTGATGCTGGCATACGGCATGCTCTCGCCATCGACATAGGGGCCAAACTGCCGCGAAAGATCACCCGCTCCGGGACGTTCGATCTTGATCACCTCGGCACCGTGATCTGCAAGCTGGGCGGTACAGGAAGGGCCAAAAATCACCTGAGTGAAATCGACAATCCTGATGCCGTTCAGCGCACGCCTCGCGCTTAATTCACCGGTCATGCCTACGCACCTTCCCATTTCGGTGCACGTTTCTCGGAAAAAGCCCTTGGACCCTCAGTGAAATCGGCCGAATTTTTCAGCCGATCAAACAGCGAAAACTCCGTGAACATCGCATCCTCGAACGTGAGTCCGCTGCCGAGCACAACAGCCTGCTTAGCCGCCTGCACCGCCTTAGGCGAACACTCCATGATCTCGGTCGCAAGTTCTCTTGCAGCTGCCAGCAATTCATCGTTGCGAACAACCCGGTTTACAAGTCCGATTTCAGCAGCGCGCTGCGCAGTTATGAACCGACCCGTCAAAATCAGTTCCATCGCCAGCTTCGAAGGAATCTGGCGGGGCAATCCGTGAACTCCACCAGCGTCTGCCATTAGCCCCCGACGAGGTTCAGGTAGACCAAATTGCGCCCGTTCAGCCGCAACAATCAAATCACAGGCGATCGCCAATTCCAACCCACCCCCAACTGCGTAGCCATTGACGGCCGCAATGACCGGTTTCCAGCAGCCAAACTCCGAGGAAAGAATCTTCTCGCGTGGCCTTTTAGCCATCTCTCGAATCGTGTCTTCGTTCTCGGAACGCCACTTCAAATCGGCTCCCGCAGAAAACGCCCGATCACCAGTTCCGGTCAAAATCGCTACCCAGATCGAATCGTTATCACGCACCTCTTCGAGTGCTTCTCGGAGCGCGTCGTGCAACGGCGGGTTCATCGAGTTCATCACCTCTGGTCGATTTAGCGTAATGATCGCGAGATGCCTCTCCTCGGTAAAAAGGACATCGTCACTACTCAGTTTCAAGGCCGATCTATCCGTTCTAATGCTTGTGATATCTACACTGCCGCCGATCAAGCGTAACCAGTAGCTAATCGCGCCAAATTGTGATTGCGGAAAGGCAAAATCGATCAATCGATGCCTTTTTCCTTACTCGGAACCGTAATAGCACCTGAGTTAGACCGTAGAGCCTGCTCGCATTCTCACGTGGCAATAGTCCCCAACTTGAAATGCGGCGAACACCAGCACACCAAAGCCCCGATGACTGCACGATAGAAGCTGAGACTACCAAAGAAATCAGTCGCTCACACTCAAAAAATACCCACACCACCAACTAAACTACCCACATGACATTCACCATCTTCGGCCGCGATCCCTCAACCGGCGAACTCGGAATAGCCATCGCCACATACTCGCTGGCCGTCGGAGCCACCTGCCCGAAAATCCTCCCAGGCATCGGCGTAGCAACCTCCCAGGCATCAACAAATCCCGCTATCGCCGAAGAACTCATGGAGCTACTCGAAGACGGCGCTTCACCCGTTGAAGCCTTCATGGAAGCCTTAGCCAACGACGAACATCCCGAGTTCCGCCAGGTAGCGTTTCTCGGACCTAAAGACAAACCCCTGGTCCATTCAGGTGCAAACATCAAGCCAGCCAGTGGTCACGTAAATGGCGAGAACTGCATCGCAGTCGGCAATTTTCTAACGAACGAAAACGTACTCAGTGCGACAACCAAAGCATTTACGAATGTCGATCTTGAAGGCACACCGCTCGCTGAAAAACTGCTCTCCGCACTCGAAGCTGGTAAACAAGCGGGTGGTCAATCGGGCTCCGACGGAAGCCATCTCCCCGAACGATCAGCCTGCCTCCTCATCGGCACACCCGGCGAGCGATTCCCGATCGACATCCGAATCGACGTCTCAACCGACGCCATCCCCGAACTCCACTCTGCGTACAAAACCTACGCCGAAATGCACCCCTACTACCTCCAGCGCGCCGAAAATCCAGCCACTCTCCCCTCCCAGAACGACTGGATAAATGGATTGAATAGTTAAACCGTCGATTTACGGCGCTCTGTTTAGGGTCATCCTGAGGTACTCGAAAGACGGCAGGTAAGCCGACAACGTCTCCGAAGCCAACCAACCCCTGTACCCTTCACCATCAATCCCAAACACACACCCGGAGCACCCGCCTTGGTTCTCGACACCATCCGAAATCGCCGCACCATACGAGAATTCACCGACGCGCCGATTCCCAACACTACTCTCGAACAGGCACTCGAAGCAGCAACGTGGGCACCCAACCACCGTAACGCCGAGCCCTGGCGATTCATCGTCCTCTCCAAAGACGGCGAAATGCGCGAGAAAATCGCCAAAATCGTCCACAACTGGACCTACGAAAACGCAAAAAATCCTAACGAGGAATCGCGCGTCGCAAGCGCGAACGATACGCAGCGAGAAATTCTCGACGCCCCGGCATTCATCTACGTCTACTCCGTCCAAGGGCGTAACGAAGGAGCCACAAAAGAAAACTACGCCGCCACCGCCTGCGCAGTTCAGAACCTCATGCTCGCCGCACACTCAATGGGCATAGGAGTCGGCTGGAGCACAGGCAGGCCCTGCCTTGCTCCCATCGATACAACCATCGGAGCCGAACCCGACTGGGACATTGTCGGCGCCCTCTACATCGGCTACCCCTCAGAAACCAGGGACCGCCGGTCCGAAGCCAAACGAATCCCCGTCAACGACGTCACCATCTGGAGCTAGTTGCGACCTGATTAATATCCACCGTGGCAGGCTATCCGGTCCCCAAAAGCTGTCATGCTGAACTTGATTCAGTATCTCGCCAGAGGGCCGGCATCTACATAGCCGCGTCCTAATCCTCGGTGCTCACGTACAGACCGCACACCTTCCAACAAGAACAAAAACACCGTCCTGGGCACTCGCTAAAACGACCCCTGGAAAGCCAACACACCACATCATGGCCGCCAAAAGAAAAAGCCGTCTCATCTGATCGATGAGACGGCCAATTTACATTCTCGAAAAAAGTGCCACCGGCGCCTTACTTGCCGCCACCGTTCACCAACATCGCCACCTTGATCACGCCATCGTCTTGATTCGTGTACATGTCGTAGCCCTGTTGAACGTCCGAAAAATCGAGATTGTGGCTCTTCAACACACCCGGATCCGCCCATCCACGTTCCTTGAGCGCAATCATCTCTCGAATTTCCTTCGTCGGCTGCGAAGTAGCAGCAACCTGTGTCGGAATAATCGTCGCCGCCTTGAACATGAATTCCCGGTGTGAGAACTCGGATATCTTGTCTCCCGTACCCGTCAGGCTAAAACTAACGAACGTGCCCCAGCGCTTCACGATCTTCAAGCACTGACCAAAACCTTCAGGGTCACCGGTCGCATCGACCACAATGTCGATGCCCTCACCACCGGTAAGCTCATCGATCGCCTCGTACATATCATCTTCAGCAGGATTTACCGTGTTAGTCGCCCCGACCGTCAACGCCTTCTCACGCCGAGCCTCAACGGGATCGATACCGATCACCTGCTGAGCACCCATCTTCTCAGTGAGCATCGAGAACGAAAGACCGATACCACCTTGACCTAGCACTGCGACGCGCTTACCAGCCACATTGCCCATCTGCTTCACCGAATACAAAACGGTTCCAGTGTGCTGACACATCACCCACTCATCGATCGGACCCCAATCCGGAATCGGCAAAACCCGCTCAGGTGTTTGAGTCAGGTACTCAGCAAGCCCGCCAAGTCCACGAGTTGGAAGAACAATTGCACGTTGGCCTTCTTTGAGTTCGTCTGTCTTCGACTCAATGATCGTTCCAGCAATCTCGTGACATGGAACGCCTGGAGCCAGTGGATACGCCTCTTCAGGATGCTCAGCGGCGAAATTTGAGTGAATGTCGCTACCGCAAACCGAAACAACCTCAACCCTAATCTTGGCTTCCCCATCAACCGGGGTTGGTTCATCTAGTTCAACAAAATCAAAGGTACGTGGGGCAACGAGTTGTGCGGCTTTCAAATTAGGCCAACAGCTTTCAGAGATTCACCGGTAGATACAAATAGACAGACCGCAGGGAACTCTACACCCATCCAATCCGGCAAACAATCATTTCTGAATTTCGCGAGAAACCGAAAAAGTATCAAAACGCAACCGGTCGTATCGGACGCTACGTAGACGTCAGCCGACTCAACGACCACGAGGTGATGCGCAACGTTTACCGAACCTACACCACTGCAAATCCGTTACTGGATCGCAGATAACGGAGCCGTATCCCCGTTCTCGGCTTGCCAGAGATGCAACCTGACAGCCATTCCGCGAATCCGATCTCGATACTCAGCCAAGTCGAACAAATTCTTGGTCTCACTTGGATCGCTGTTCAGGTCATACAATTCGCCCTGATCCACAGCGCACAAATTCAGCTTCCACCGAGTGCCCCAGCAGGTCGTCCTCACCAGTCAAAACTCCTACGCGACTCTCACCCTATAAATACTCCGGAATCGACTGCCCCAACAGTTCCAATAACGTCGGAAGAAAGTCGGATGGCGACCCTCATCGAACCAGTAAGTTATGATCTTGGCACCAACTCTTCCTGCATGCTCAGGTCCTGCTCGTGCGCGATAACAACCACTTTTTCGTCGATACCGTCTATGCAGTGTCTGTCCAAGTACAGCGCAATTTGTTCCTCATCAATCACGGTCGGGGTGATTCGACCAGAAGAATTCTGAAGCTGAATACTAACCCACTGGATCCAATCCCCTACAACCCGCCACGCGCTGGTACATTCTTCTGGTACTGATAACCAGAAATAAAGGGGACGAGGGGGAGTGCTAGAACGATGCGAATTCTGATCGGTGGATGTCAGCAAGAGATATCGACGTTCAACCCGGTGCCTTGCGAGTACGAATTTTTCGACTATCTGCGTGGCGACGAAATCAGGACCACCCACGAAGGCACCGATTCGCAAATCGGCGGCGCACTCGCCGAACTCCAGTCGGCGTTCGGTGACGATCTCGAAGTCGTCTACACCTTCGATGCTGAAGGCACTGCTGCAGGCCCGCTCCGCCACAACGCGTTTCTGCGTATCGCCGAAGAATTCCTCGATTCGCTAAAGCCGCACACCGGAAAAATTGATGGCGTCTACTTCTCAATGCACGGCGCCATGGGCACAACCGAGTTGCTCGATCCCGAGGGATATCTGCTCGAGGAAGCTAGAAAAATTCTCGGCAACGACGTCCCCATTGTCATCACGATGGACCTCCACGGCATTCTCACCGCCAAAATGCTCGAAAATATCAACGGCCTCACATCGTTCCACACCTATCCTCACGTCGACTTTGGTGACACCGGTAAGCGTGCCGCACAACTCCTCACTCATATCCTCAAAGACGGAGTAAAACCTGTTGCTGCTCGCGTTCGCGTCCCGGCAATCGTCAGAGGTAACGAACTCCTCACCGAAAGCGGTGCGTTCGGGGCACAGATTCGATACGCCAAAAAGTTACACGAAAACCCAAAAATCCTCTCAGCAGGATTCTTCATCTGTAATCCATTCACCGATGTTCCCGAACTCAGCAGTCAGGCGTACGTCTTTACCGACGACGATCCCCAGCTGGCCGAGCAACACGCCTTACAAATGGCAAACGATTTCTGGCCAAATCGGCACATCATGCAAGGTCAGTTCATCGGGCTTGAAGAGTCGGTCGCCAAAGCTGCCGCAATGGCAGGTCCAATTGCGTTCACCGATGCAGCCGACGCTCCAAGCTCCGGCTCGTCCGGCGACTCCAACTCAATCATTTCCGAGATGATCCGAACGAACTACCCTCACTCAATTCTCGCTCCAATCGCCGATCCTGCCGCTGCGGCAAAAGCCCACGAACTCGGCGTCGGCGCTAAATTCACAATGGGAGTTGGCGGTGCCCACGATCCACAGTTCACGGCACTCGAACTCGAATGGAGCGTTGAATCGCTAACTGACGGCGCGTTCAAGTGCGAAACGTGGAAATACGAACCCACCATCGGCCCATCGGCAGTACTCAAGTCTCGAAACCTCACGCTCGTAGTAACCACCGCAACCGTGATGCTTGTCGACCGCGGCCTCTTCTTCAAAGTCGGTCTCGATCCCAAAGATTTCCACTCAATAATCGTAAAATCACCGCACTGCGAACCAGCTTTCTATGACGACTGGGTTGAAGCCAACTTCAACGTCGATGCCCCCGGAGCAACCAGCGCTAACCTCAAATCGCTCGGGCACACCGTCTGCTCACGCCCCATCTACCCACTCGAACCCGACACCGAGTTCAACCCACAAACCGAAGTTTTCACCAAAAACTGATCGACCACCACCGACGGCTCCCATCCAGCAACGCCTCACCCGGCCTATCAAGATGAATCCATCCCCGATGAAAAAAACCACAAACGTCCTCCGCGATCGACTCAACGACGGTAAACCGACCATCGGAACTCACCTGATGTCGGTCTGGCCCGCAATGGTCGAAATCATCGGCTACACCGGGGTTATGGACTACATTGAATTCTCGGGAGAAGACGCCCCATACGACCTCGCATCGCTTGACAATTTTACCCGTGCCATCGACCTTTTCGACCACATGAGCTCAATGATGAAAATCGAGCAGATCCCGAAGGAATTTCTTGCGGGGCGGGCTAACGGCGCAGGAATTCAAAACTTGCTATTCGCCGATACACGATACGCCGAAGACGCCCGAAGCGCTGTCGCCGCAGCTCGACCCGAAACGCCCGGCTCTGGCGGCAAGGCAGGTGCTGGCTGGAAACGTGAAGCTGGATACGGAATCGGCGCCACTCTCGCCGAGGCTGTCCAGCAACGGCAGCAAGGCGTCGTAGCCCTCATGATCGAAAAAGTCGATGCCGTCGAAAATCTTGAAGAAATCCTCGAAGTCGATGGCGTCGACATGATTCAATTCGGACCTAGCGATTACTCGGTCACCAGAGGCATGCAGGGCGATCCTGGCCAGCCGGAAATCGAACGAGTTCGAAGGTATGTGAACGATACTGCCATCAAACTGGGAGTACGACCCCGAGCGGAGATCTTTCACTTCGAAGAAGCAAAACCCTACATGGATGCCGGTGTGATCGACTTCTGCATAGGATGGGATACCCGCACGGTCTACGATTTCTGCAAGCGTCAGGGTGAAGAGCTTGCAAAATTACTGAGCCTGTAGCGATGGATGGCTCTTGCACAGCCAAGGCACATCGCGACTAGTTCAGTGCGTTCAGACCCAGTGGGGTCCGGAGCGAAGCTACCGCACCGCCATCTTCACGCTCGACAAACGAGATCTCACCACCGTGTTCCTCGACGATCCGCTTCGAAACGTGCAGGCCAATACCCGTCCCCGGAACACGGCGCGTCATTTCGTTGTCGGCACGATGGAACATCGCGAACAACTCCTCGGGATTACTTTCAGGCAACCCCGGTACGCGATCCGCTCCAATCGGTGCGGTAAATCTCAGGCGGTCCTCTGAAAAATCTTTATTAAGTCATGTCGCTAAATTTGACCTGTCTCGACGCTTTGCCGCCTTCAGGCAGACCAAGTGGAAGTTGCACGTCGAGAAGCATCGGACGACCTTCTCGCTCGACCGTTTCGAGCCCTTCCTTCACCGCCTCGGCCATCTTCGATTCGTCGTCGACACGTCGACCCTCGACCCCGAACGATCCCGCCAGTTGAACAATATCGGCACCGTCAAGAACCACGCCCGCGTAAACGCCCGTGTCCTTCATCACACCGTTGGCTCTGCCAAACGCACCCGCAACGATCCCGTAAGCACCGTTGTTCGGCACTACGTACAGAACCGGAATTTCATGTTGAGCCGCCGACCAGAAAGCAGAATCTGAGTAGTACACCGAGCCATCGCCAACAATCCCAACAACAGGCCTGTCAGGTACAGCCAGCTTGGCACCGAGTACCGCACCCATGCCGTAGCCTTCCGATCCCCCAGCGGGGCGAATGTATGTGTTGTTTCCGCCACTAGACTTCTCAAGAACATCTTCCAACGGAACGGCGAATTGCTCGGTGGTAATCACGCCTCCACCCAGGTTCTCAAGCTCAGAATCGACCGTATCAAGTAGCGTCAGAGGACGGACTCGCCCCGGTATTTCCGTTGCAGGCTGCAGAGCAACCCGACGTTCGCTCCTCAATCGACGAGCGATGCGCAAAGACGCCTCGCGCCGATCGTCGTAACCCTCCGATTCGTACTCACGCGTCGCCAGTTCCAGCAGCCGTTCGAGCGTGCGTGATTCGTCGGCCATCACAGCCAGATCAAGACCCGGAATATTCTCAAATATCTCCACATCCGGTCCTACTGCAGCGATCTTCTTTACACCCTCAAATATTTTGTAATCGTTCGGAGTTCCACTTCCACCATGCCGCACACCAATACCAACGATTGCGTCCGCTTCCAAATCAATCACCGGTTGCCGGAAGTAACCGCAGTGCAACGGATGCGCCGGTGGAACACCCCGCAAATCGCCCCACATCGAAGCGATATTTGCACCAAAATGCTCGGCGACTACAGCCAGTAGTTTTTCACCACCGCTTTTGTTGATCCCGTCGCCAACGTAGATAATCGGACGCTTTGCCTCGTGCAAAATACGCGCCAATTCTTCAACATCACTGTCTGACGGATACCCGGCAACGGCCTGCGCTGGCGGCCCATCGATAATGTTCGTCGTGATCTGCTCTGGACCTAGAATCCGGTCGTAAACCGCAACATGAACCGGCCCCACCGGGGGCGTCATCGCCACCTTGATCGCACGCTCAACAACAGCAGGCAATCCTTCTGGCTCGATCACCGTCCAGTTCGCCTTCATGAACGGCGCACCGATCGAAGTCGGACCTGCGTCGTGACCCAGATCAAGTGAAATCCGATCGGCGTAACTACCGGTGTCACCAACAAAAGTGATCGTCACTACGGGGAGCATTGCCGCCCAAACGTTCAGCATCTGTCCAAGGCTCTGCGCCAGTCCAGCACCGAGGTGAACCGACATCACCGCTGGCTGAGTCGCCACCTGAGCGTATCCGCCAGCCATTGCCGTAACTGTCCCCTCATGCAATCCGATCACACCATGAATGTTCGGATTGCTGTGGAGCGAATCGAAAAATCTAGCTTCACGCGAACCAGGGTTGTAAAACAAATGCTTGATGCCCGAAGCCACCAGCTGTTCGACGATAACTTGAGAAGGATTTCCAGTAAAAGAACGAGATGCCATCTAGATACTCCACAAGACTAAAACGACGGGAAATCTCAAACCCGCATCCAGTCCAAACAAATTTCCACGGCATACTACGCCCTATCGCAAACCCACGCCGACTCCATCCACACATCACTGAGCCCCGCCGAAGGGGCACGGAGTGCCGCAGCCCCCAAAGCTTCATCGCCTCAACTCAGTCCACAGCAAACAATCTCTCAGAAACAGTGCCAATGGCACCTAGCACACCAAAACCAGCTGCACGTGCTCATCGGGCTTCATCAACCGCTCCATCGACGACTGCATATCGTCCCACCCGATAAAACTCTCGGCAGTCACCATCGATTTCTCCGAAAGCTGACCCCTCTTCATCAAATTCAGCACGGTTTGCCAGTCGATCGGCTGCGCCCCGTACGACGCCTTCATCTCGACCTCTCGGCCGATCCAATCGACCGTCCGCAAGTCCACGTCTTCCCATGCCATCGAAACCACAAGAAGTTGACCGCCCCGCTGGACCATTTCCAGCCCCTGCTGGAACGTCGGTTTCGCAGCAGCAGCATCGAATGCCACCGGCACGCCTGGACCACCCGAAAGCTCCAACACCCGCGCAATAACATCCTCCTCAAGAGGATTCAGCACCAGATCAGCTCCCAACGACCGAGCCGCCTCAGCCCGGGCCTCAGCCGGTTCCGAAACGATCACCTGGGCGGCGCCCGCAGCCTTCAGTACCTGCATCACAAGCAACCCGATCGGACCTGCTCCCATTACGACCGCGGTGTCACCAACCTTAAACTTCGAAGTTCGAACGGCATGAACAGCAATCGACGCCGGTTCCGCCAAAACAGCAAGCTCATCGCTCACGCCCTCTGGAAGCAACAACGGACGCCATTCGTCCATGGTGATGTACTCCGCGAATCCACCAATTCGAGTCGTCTCAATCCCGATCGTCCGAGCACTATATCTATCGTTCGGGTACGACGGCACCACCGCCCCAACCGGCGGTGCGCCACCACCACCGACGATCCGGTCGCCCTCCTTCAACCGGGTCACATCACTGCCGGTCTGCACAACCTCACCGATGTACTCGTGCCCAAGCACCGATCCATCGTTAGCCATTCCGTACTGAAATCGATGAACATCCGAACCGCACAACGCTGAATACCCAATCTTCACCAGCACTTGGTTCGGTCCCGGCTCCGGAGTCGGAATATCCTCAATAACCAAATTCTGCTTCCCACGCATCACAGCAGCTTTCATCGTCGATTCCTTATTCCGTCTCGGGCTGTATTGCTAACGTGCCGTTTATTGCCTGTGTCACCAAAACTCACAACGACTCGAAGCCGTAGCTAAAAAGCGTAGTGAAAATCGAACGCAACTGTGCCACAATCCCGGCGGGGGATTATCCACTGGTATACCCGTTCAGTCAAAGAAAATATCCACCAAGAGGTGCGAAATCACTCGACTAGCAAATAAGGTCGCCATCGTCACCGGAGCTGGCACCCGCTCCGCAAACGTCGCGGGCGTAGGCGTTGCGACCGCTAAAGTATTCGCTTCACACGGCGCAAAAGTACTGATCGTCGATATGGACGAAACGGCCGCTCAAACCACGCAAGAGGCGATAACCGCTACCGGAGGTATAGCCTCACTCTTCATCGCCGATGTCGCTCAGGAAGCCGGGTGCAAAGCCCTCGTCAAAGCAGCAATCGAACGCTACGGCAAGCTCGACATCCTGATGAACAGCGTCGGCATCGGCGGGATCGGCATGGTCACCGATGTAACCGAAGAACACTGGAATCGTGTGCTAGATGTCGATCTCAAAAGTGCTGTCTTCATCTCGAAATACGCAGTTCCAGAAATGATCAACAACGGTGGCGGATCGATCATCAACGTGTCGTCAGTCGACGGCATCCGCGCCGCCATGACCAAGAACATCCCGTACGCCGCCGCCAAAGGTGGCATGATCACTGTAACCAAAGCGATGGCGGTCCATCACGGGCGTGACAATATCCGGGTCAACTGCATCGCCCCCGGCTTGCTCTACACGTCAATGACCGAAGCCGTCGATGATCGAAAACGCCAACTCCGACGTGATCTCGCACCACTCGGAACCGAAGGCGAAGCCAACGATATCGCAATGGCAGCGACCTTCCTCGCCAGCGACGAATCACGCTGGATAACCGGTGTGCTACTCCCCGTCGATGCCGGACTCATGGCAGCCGGACCCCAAAGCCTTCTCAACAACATCATCGACGACTACGAATATGTCTAGCTCCCGAACCGTCGACACCCGTAATCAATCATGCATGTCATCGAATCTATAACCGCTAAAGAATTCCTCGAAGCGAACCGCGGCCTGCTCACGAAAAACGAAGCCGGTAATCCAATCCTACTGGGCTACGCCTACCAGCAAATACAGGGCATCGAATCGACGATGTCGACCAAGTTCTGCGCGGTTACTGAAGACGACAAACCGCTCCTTCCGGTAATGTTCACGCCCGAAGTCGGGCCTCTCTTAACCGAAGGACCCGACATGGTGATGCGCATTTCGTGAATAGGTCCACGGAATTGTGATGACCAGCGACGAACATATGCGGTTTTAACTCGAAAATGGGCAGGTCTATCTCTGGGTAACTAACGTACCTGTCAGCGTCGCCGTTCTTGGACGATACACCTAAAATGGCACCA
>Ga0187827_10001405_pt1 | contig 35525 bp, 30 predicted proteins | sample ETNtaG_39_FD_167969 | JGI IMG/M metagenome (GOLD analysis project Ga0187827, IMG submission 167969) | Marine microbial and viral communities from oxygen minimum zone, Eastern Pacific Ocean - ETNP2014_SV_150_PacBio MetaG (Illumina Assembly) | ecosystem: Environmental > Aquatic > Marine > Hypoxic...
TAGGGAGTAGTTTCGAACATAATGTCAGTCCTATTTTAAATACCACATATAATGTAGTAATTGAAGATGGTTGTACTGAACCTGCACTCGCTACTATAGATGTCTTTGTTCATCCTTCTTTTAGTTCGAGTTTTACCACAAGTCCGAAATATTGTTATGGAGAAAATGGTTTTGCTAAAGTAAATGTGAATGGAAGTAGCAGTTATTCTTACCAGTGGAATACTGTGCCAATACAAACTACCGATAGTATATATGATAAAGTATCAAAAAGATATATGGTTATTGTTACGGATAATGTCTCTGGTTGTAGTATTTCAGATACAATTACAATTCCTGGATATGATGATATTATTGCGAGTTTCTTTGTAAATAAAGAGGAGTGCATATCCTTACTTGATGGAACATTTCAATTTATTGATAATAGCAATATAAATGTAAATGAGATATCATCAGCAAGTTTTTGGAGTTTTGGAGATAATAGCTCTACTCCTTATTATTTTGGCACGAATCCTGAACATAATTATACTGATACTGGGAATTACCAGGTAAGTCTAATTTTAATTAACAATGGGAATTGTTCGGATACAACTTCATTGTCAGTTTGTATTTTTCCAGATAAGAAAATTTTTGTACCAAATAGTTTCACGCCAAATTTTGATAAATGCAATGATGAGTTTTTTGTAAAAGGAGTAGGGGGTTTTTATTCTTTCAATATCAAAATACATAAAAGGTGGGGAGGAGATATTGTTTTTAAATCAGATGAAATAATACTTACCGATAGTTATTCGGATGGGAACTTATGTAATATTCAACAGGAGTTGTATTCCTACTACAAAATGGGAACTTGGGATGGAAAATTAGAAAATGGGGCAGATGCACCAATGGGCGTTTATGCTTTTATAATTGAGTACCAGCAACTAGCGAATTCCTCTACAGAAAGAATTGTTGGAACTGTAACACTCATCAGATAATGCCTGTAATACTTTCTTTCGGATATAGAGAGGATATTTTGCTAATCATAAGTTTTCTAATTCTCATTCTGCTGTTTCTATTTCTATTTAAAAAGAAAATTCTTTTTCAGTTTTTAGCTAAATTGAACAAATTAATTTTACCTAGCTTATACAAAAAAGATATGAAGAAATTGAAAAAAGTGGAAATGCTAATTATTGCTTACCGCTATTGGGTAACTAAAAGTTCTCTTTAAGTTTTGATTTTGGAAGCTCTCCTGCATCACCTTTTAGTTGGTATTCTGCAAAGTAGGAGAGTACTTCCCACTTTCCTGTTTCAGATAGCGATACCATAATGATTTCTTCTGCAGATTTTGTATTGCTGTATTTGGAATTGTAGCGAACACTAATATATAATCCTTTTGGTAACCATTCCATTTCTTTTTCTATTTCAGCCAAATAGTATTTCCTAGAAATAAAACTTCCCATTTCTGGCATTAGTTCAGTACTGAAATACTCGTTCCATTCTTTAAAAGTTGTTGCATTTTGTGTTGTTTTTCCTAGCATATTCCAACATTCGATATACTTTTTATTGTTAAGTTTTTGAAGCCAACTTATTGCTACTTTTTCTGCATCTCGCATTTGTTGCCTTTGTGTTTTTTGAGAAAATCCAGCAAGCACAAATAGGGAGAATATAAGTAGTAAAAAATATCGTTTCACGTCTAAGGTTTTGATTAGCAAAACTAAAAATATAAAGGTATTTAAAGCAAATTATTGTATTCAAAAATGAGGAAATCTATTATTATTTAAAAAGAATAGAAACTAAATTAGATTAGACACCTTGTGTATCTATTTGATTATAAGATATTTATGGATTATTAAAAAATACTATCAAAATTTGGAATATTTGTTTATTTCTGATTAGTTTTATAATCACCAGAATATAGTATTAACCAAAATCAAATATATATGGCGTACCAACACAAAAATAGCAAAGGACTGACTTACTATCTACACTCACAGGAAGTAATACTAAAGTCATCAAACAAAAAGCAAAAAATATTCTTTTTTGCTAAAGATAAGCGTTCGAATGCTTGTGATAAGCCTTCAGGAAAAAAGGTAGTAGAAAACAAAAGAACAGGACTACCTTTCTTAAAAAAAGCTTAATCCGTCTTTTACTTAAGAAATTAAATAACTACAAAGAATTGGGACTTTTCTCTGGAGTAACATATTGTTGTTTTCCACCTTTTAAAAAGAAAAACAAACGATATTTATAGAATTCTAAGGTAGAAGAAGTGCTAAATCAAGCTTTTTATAAAGCAAATTCCTATTACTTAAGTTGTATTTATTAACCGTTCTAAAGAGATTATTTTTCTCTTTTTTTATAGAAAATAAATTTTTAGAGCCTCAAATTAAATCACTAGGTTAAAACTTATATAAATATCTGATCTTCTGTAAGATACATGCTTCTGAATTTATTCTAAATTTTGAGATTCTTAGCGCTTACTAGGTTAGCATTAATTTATTTTTTTTCTTCTAATCTAGAGTTATTAACAGGCCTTTTTCAAACATTTCTACAGAAATTAGTTAAGTTAAATAAATTTTTATAAATTGTACCAGAAAAATTAACCTAGTATTAACACAAAAAATTATTAACTATGGGCTATGCACACAGAAACAAAAAAGGAACAACTTACCACTTAAATTGTAAAGATGTTACTTTGAAGTCAACAGGAAGAGTACAGAGAATTTATTATTTCTCAAAAGATCAAAGATCTACTGCTTGCGATCTTCCTGATGGGAAAACGGTTGTTGAAAATGACAAAACAGGTTTACCATTCTTGAAAGGTAAGTAGGTCAACCACAACTAAAAGAAATTTAAAAGCCCTGATATCAGGGCTTTTTTTTATGTCAAAAAAACACTAAATAGAAATCTAGCATTCAGTTCTTTTACTAATAAAACAATACTACTTTTGACGCCTGAAATTTTGAATATGAAATCCATCAGGAATATAGCTATTATTGCCCATGTTGATCATGGCAAAACTACCTTAGTAGATAAGATAATTGATGAGTGCAATATATTAGATGAAAGAAAAGAACGAACAGAGTTATTATTAGATAGCAATGACTTAGAGCGTGAAAGAGGAATAACTATCCTTTCCAAAAATGTATCAGTAACTTACAAAGGCGTAAAGATTAATGTAATTGATACTCCTGGCCATGCTGATTTTGGGGGAGAAGTAGAGCGGGTACTAAAAATGGCTGATGGCGTATTACTTCTTGTGGATGCTTTTGAAGGTGCTATGCCACAAACTCGTTTTGTGTTAGGAAAAGCATTAGATCTAAGACTTAAACCAATTGTAGTTATAAATAAAGTGGATAAAGATAATTGCTCCCCAGATTTGGTTCAGGATACAGTATTTGATTTAATGTGTAATCTGGATGCTACCGAGTGTCAGCTAGATTTTGAAACTATTTTCGGATCTTCAAAGCAAGGTTGGATGAGTACCGACTGGAGAAAGCCCACTGACAATATTACTGCTTTACTTGATACTGTAATATCACAAATCCCTGAAGCACCTTATAAAGAAGGTAAGCCACAAATGCAGATCACTTCTTTGGATTATTCCAAATTTGTTGGACGAATTGCTATTGGAAGAATTTTTAAGGGGGATCTGGAACAAGGAAAAGATTACATGCTTTGTAAGGAGAATGGCGAAAAGAAGAAAGTTAGAATAAAAGAATTGTATGTATTTGAGGGTATGGGAAAGAATCAGGTAAAAACTGCCAGGAGTGGAGATATATGTTCGATAGTTGGTATTGAAGGCTTTCAAATTGGAGACACTCTTTCTGATCTAGAAGATCCCGAGGAATTACCTAGAATCTCAATTGATGAGCCAACAATGAGTATGCTTTTCACAATCAATAATTCTCCTTTCTTTGGGAAGGAAGGAAAGTTTGTTACCTCAAGACATCTAAGGGAAAGGCTATATCAGGAGTTAGAAAGAAACTTAGCGCTAAAAGTAGAAGATACAGATTCGGAAGATAAATTTAATGTCTACGGTAGGGGGATTTTACATTTATCAGTGCTAATTGAAACCATGCGTAGGGAAGGATACGAGTTGCAAGTAGGTAAACCGCAAGTTATTTTTAAAGAAATTAAAGGAAAAAGATGTGAGCCAATGGAAACCTTAGTGATTGATGTTCCAGAAGAATTTTCAGGAAAAGCTATAGAATTGGTAACCAAAAGAAAAGGAGATTTATTGATTATGGAGCCAAAAGGAGATTTGCAACATTTAGAATTTGATATCCCATCAAGAGGCTTGATAGGGCTTAGAAATAATATGCTAACTACCACAGCAGGAAATGCAGTAATGACGCACCGATTTAGAGAATACACTCCATTTAAAGGATATATTCCAGAAAGAAACAAAGGTTCCTTAATTTCAATGGAAGCTGGTGTATCAACCGCTTTTGCTATCAACCGATTGCAAGATAGAGGAAGATTCTTTATAAATCCTGGAGACACAATCTATAAAGGACAAGTTATTGGCGAGAATTCAAGAGATAATGATTTGGATGTAAATGTGATAAAAGGAAAACAATTAACCAATATGCGTAAATCGGGCTCTGATGAGGCAGTTAATATTGCTCCCAAAGTTGACTTATCATTAGAAGAATCTATGGAATACATTCAAGCAAATGAATACTTGGAGGTAACGCCTGAGAGTTTGCGAATGAGGAAGATTCCATAAGGTACAAAACTAGGTAACCTTACAAAATACTAGGTATAGATAAATTATGCATTTTGTCCTATAATTAATATTATGTTAAATAGGAAATATTAAAGAAAAGGAAGTATTCTCTCCTTTTAATTGTTTTATTTTAATTCCGCTAAAAGCTTCTTCATTTCATTGGACTTATCATAGTTACCTTTTAAAGCGTACAACTGCTTTAAGGAAATGATTGTGTTCTTATCTTCCTCATTCAAATTAAACGCATCTTCCATATAAGGTAAAGCTTTTACAAAATTATCATCAGCTTGTTTTTTCAGTGCAGTATATTTCGAGTTAGATGATGTATTACTTGCTTCATTCTTTAATTTCACGCCATAGTTAAAGTAAAGAGCACCCAAATTATAATTAGCACTAAATGAAGAAGGATTAATTTCTAATGCCGATTTGTAATCTTGTTCTGCTTTTGTAATATTCCCTTCTTGGTCGTAAATAGTTCCTCTATTAAAATACAGTAAATCATTTTCTGGATCAATCTCTATGGCTTCTCCTAGTTTCCCAATAAGTTCTGAGGTTCTGTTTAATTGTATATACATATTTATTTCCGCATTTATCAAACTCTGATCTTCCTCAAACATATCTCTTCCAAGAGATAAGTATTTCAGGGCCTTATCCATATTTTCTTCCGCAACATAAATATTGCTCATGTGAATGTAAATAGCCGGCTCATTAAAATTAATATCTATTAGCTTTTGTAATAACTCCTTTGACTTTTGGCTATCTTTCATTTTGTTAGATGCAAAAAATGAATTATACAAAATAGTTTCTTTGGTAATATTTCCTCTTTTTAGTTGATCTTCATCATCATGTGGAATAACCTCAAAAATTGCATTATACAGATTGATTGACCTTTTGTATTGCCCAGCACTATACTCTTCAATGGCCTGATTAAAGAGTTCGTAGGCACATTGCACCAATCCAGAAAGTAAATCCTCTTTGGCTGTCCATTTTTTTACAATCACCCTACCCTTATGGTCCGTTTGCATACATTTCAGATATGCCTCTGTTGCTTTTAGCACGGCATCCCTATCAAGATGAGTCTCTTTTTGTGCAATCTTCAGATAAATAGGTGCACGGTAATTCCACATTTTAGGATCGTTTGAGGTGCTCTCAGTGATATAAGCCTCATCAATATACTTTTTTGCTTCTTCCAACTTTTCTTGCCTTAGGGCAATAGAAGCATTTACTACATTGTGTTTTTGAGCAAAAGTTACAATAGAAATTGCTGCAATTAGTATTGTTAAAATTCCCTTCTTCATAATTTTAGTATTTAATTTCATTTATTTTAAAATTATATTTCATTCCATCTTTTGATGACTTAAGGTTTTCTAATTTCTCTTTAATAAGATATTTATTTCCTACAATCACAATAGCCATTTTATCTGGATGAATCTTTGCTTTAGCTATAACATCAACTTCAGATTTTGTTATAGAATTTAAGATATATGCCTGTTTATCAAGATAACTTTTATCTAAATCATAAGTTAAGATTCTATTTAAAAATCCTAGTTTCTGACCTGATGTCTCATATTTTAATGCCTCACCTCCAAGGAATGCATCTTTTGTAAATTTTAACTCTTTTTCTGTAATTCCAGTAGAGGTATATGAATTAAACTCCTTAAATATTTCTACTAAAGCACTATCTGTCGCTTCTGTTTTTACACTAGAGAACATTGCAAAAGCCCCCATCTTGTCTGATGCTGAGAAAAAAGAATTAGCTCCATAAGTCCACCCTTTATCTTCTCTAAGACTTAAAAAGAATCGACCACTCATCCCTCCTCCTAATGGATAATTCATTATTTGAGACTTAAAATGATCTCCATCAACATCATATTTATCTGCTAAATGACCCATTATAATAAATGATTGAGAAGCTCCCTCTTTATCTAATAAATAAATCTGAGTCTCATTAATAGCGGGGAAATCAAATTCAGAAGGAATCTCAACTTTCTTAGACCCCCATCTTTTAAGAAAATCTATCTTAGAGAGCAATGTATTTCTATCAATATCTCCTACTACTACTAATGAGCTAACGGAAGGAGAGTAATTATTATAATATGCTTGAATATCTGACAACTTAATCTTTTTAATTGATTTTTCAGTAGTCACTCTACCAAATGGGGTTTCACCAAACACTTGATTTCTAAAATAAGTAAATCCTAAATATTGAGCATTCTTCTTTGTTGCTTCCATTCCTTCTACGGTTTGCTTCTTTACTCTTTTAAAATCATCTTTATTAAATGCGGGTCTAAGTAATTTTTCTTCAGCTATTGCTAGTGTAGCATCTATATTCTTAGTTAATGACTCAATATACATTATAGTTCCATCTTCATCAGCAGAGAATGAAACTGAACTTCCTAATTTTTGCAGTTCAACACTAATTTCTTCAGATGTATATTTACTTGTACTTTCACTCATCATGTCTGCAGTCAATTGAGCTAAACCAGTAAATTTCTTATCGACCAATAGTCCTCCGCCATCAATTCTTAAACGCATATATACTTTAGGAAGCTCAGATGATTGAGTACCTATTATCTTAAGACCATTTTCAAAGGTTTCTTTATAGTAATCCGGTACTACAGGCGCTTTAGCTGGAGCTGCTTTAGGTTGGATATTTCTATCAAAAGAATCTTTAGGTCTATTATACTCTAAACCTACATATTGCGGATCTTCTTTTAATATCAAACTAATATTAGGGTTAACAGATATTAATGAATCTAACTTCTCTACAAAAGGACTCTTTGGCCTTACGGTACTAATAACTGCTTTTCTATTTTTGATATATTTATTAAATACTCGCATCACATCACCTCTAGTAACACTATTATATCTTTCTAGCTCAGAAGATATATTATATTTACCCCTACCCAACCATTCCCAAGACGATATCATGCTAGCCTTTGATGAGATAGAGCTCTTCATATTAATACTTTGTGATTCCATTTCTGTTTTTACCATAGCTAGATCTTCATCACTAAAACCTTTTTCTTCCCACTCTGCAATTGTATTTCTAATATCCGCTTCAATATTATTAAAATATATTCCTATATCCTCTTGCCAATCTGGAAAAGAGAGCACGGTAAAATGAAATTCACCTGCAATTTCTCTACAAGGATGACTAACACCTGCTTGCATTGCTTTCTCCGATTTAACAAAATTCTTGTAAAAAATAGATTTCTTTCCATCTCCCATTAATGCAGCAAGCAGATCAAGTGGAGCTTCATCTTTATGATAGTTAGGAACAGTAGGAAAAACCATATCAGTCAGAGGCAAATAAACATTATCTGTATAGCCCGTATATATATCAGAAGAAAGCCTAGGAACATTCACTCTCTGCCTTCTTACTTCTGGTCCACGCTTGATTGATCCAAAATATTTTTCTACAAGAGGTATTACTTGGCTTGAAGTTACATCTCCAGAAATAGTTAAAATAGCATTATTTGGTCCGTACCATCTTAGAAAGAAGTTTCTAAGATCATCTAGAGTAGCTCTATCTAAATCATCTACATAACCAATCACTGGCCAATTATATGGGTGAGATGGCGGATACAATGTCTGTCCTAAAATCTCATAACTCATGCCGTAAGGTTGGTTTATTTGGTTCTGATATTTTTCATTTGTTACGGCATCTCTTTGATTTTCAAACTTTTCTTGAGTCACTGCATTAGGCAGAAATCCCATTCTATCAGCCTCTAACCAAAGAATTGTTTCTAAATAATTACTAGGCACAGTTTGGAGATAAACAGTTCTATCATAAGAAGTATTACCATTTAACTGCCCCCCAGCCTCTGCTATAATCTTAGGAGCTCTTTCATCCTCTACATGTTCTGATCCTTGAAACATCATGTGCTCAAAGAAGTGTGCAAAACCAGATTTACCTGCAGTTTCTCTATTTGAGCCAACATGATATGTTACATGTACGTGTACTATAGGATCTGAATGATCTTCATGGATTAATACTTTCAAACCATTTGGTAACTCCCATTTTTCATAAGCAATATCAATAGGATTTGTACTTACCGAATTTACCAAAGTAGTTTCAGTAATATCCTGAGCTACTAGAGTTGTTGCTAACAGGATAAATCCTATAAAAAAATTAATTTTCTTCATCATTATTTTCATTTTGATTATTATAGTTTTCGTCATTAGTATCTGTATTTTCTTCATATGGAGTTTCTCCTTCAGTAATTTGAGGAGTTTTAATTGCATTTCCTTCATCATCTAAAAGTACTTCTTCTGCTTTAAATCTACTAACCTTAGCTACTGAAGCGATAGAGTCATCATCTTTTAATCGGATAATTTTCACACCTTGAGTTGCTCTTCCCATTTCTCTTAAAGTATCTACTGCAATTCGGATAGTTACACCTGATTTATTAATTACCATTAAATCTTCATCATCTGAAACATTCTTAAGAGCAATAAGGTTTCCTGTTTTTTCAGTAATATTTATAGTTTTTACACCCTTTCCTCCCCTATTTGTTATTCTATAAGCATCAACTGCAGAGCGTTTCCCATATCCATTCTCAGCTACTACTAATACACTTGATTCAGGGTTATTAATACAAATCATGCCGATTACCTCATCCTTATCATCTTTTAGTCGGATACCCCTTACACCTGCTGCTGTTCTTCCCATTGATCGCACCTTTTCTTCTTCAAAATGGATGGCTTTACCTGATTTTCCAGCCAACATAATTTGAGAACTTCCATTAGTCATCTTTGCTTCTAATAACTGATCTCCTTCACGAATAGTAATAGCATTAATTCCATTTGTTCTTGGTCGGGAGTACGCTTCTAGAGATGTCTTTTTTATTTTCCCTTTTTTGGTACACATTACTATGCAATTGGAGTTAATATATTCTTCATCTTTCAAATCTTTAGTATTGATAAATGCCATGACTTTGTCATCTGATGGAATATTTATCAGATTCTGAATAGCACGTCCTTTTGAAGTCTTGCTGCCTTCTGGGATTTCATAAACTTTCATCCAAAAGCATTTACCTTTTTTAGTAAAAAAGAGCATATAATCATGGTTGTTTGCCATAAACATTTCTTCTACAAAATCTTCATCTCTTGTAGTCGCTCCTCTACTTCCAACACCTCCTCTGCCCTGCGCTCTATATTCTGAAAGTGAAGTCCGCTTTATATAACCCAGATGCGAAATAGTAATCAAAACCTCCTCATTTGGAATCATATCTTCAATACTAACCTCAGAGGAAGAAAATTCAATATTAGTTCTTCTTTCATCTCCATATTTTTCTTTTACTTCAGTCAAATCATCAGAAAGCATCTGTAGGCGTAAGTTCTCATCAGATAATATGGCATTCAAATGTTGAATGTTTTCCATTATTTCTTGATGCTCTTCTTTGATTTTATCAGTCTCTAATCCTGTTAGTTTTTGCAAACGCAAGTCTAAAATTGCTTTTGCTTGAATTTCAGTTAAAGCAAAATTACTCATCAAACCACCTTTCGCATCTTCTGGTGTTTGGGAAGCGCGAATTAATTTAATTACCGCATCTAAGTTCTCTAATGCAATAAGTAATCCTTCCAAGATATGTGCTCTTTTTTCTGCCTGTTCTAACTCATATTTAGTTTTTCGTAAAAGCACATCATGCCTATGAGAAACAAAAAGCTGAATTAGTTGCAGTAAATTTAAAAGTTGAGGCCTTCCTTTTACAAGTGCAATATTATTTACACTAAATGAGGATTGTAATTGAGTGTACTTATACAATTTATTCAGCACAATATTAGGAATTGCATCTCTTTTTAACTCATACACAATTCGCATTCCATTCCTATCTGATTCATCTCTTATATCAGAGATACCATCTAATTTTTTACTGTTTACTAAATCAGCCGTTTTTTTAATTAAATCTGATTTATTAACCATAAAAGGAATTTCTTCAACAATAATTCTATCTCTGTTTCCTTTCTCTTCAAATTTTACTTTACCTCTAACCACGACTCTTCCTCTACCAGTTTCAAAAGCTGAACGAACCCCCTCATAACCATAGATTGTGCCGCCAGTTGGAAAATCAGGTGCTTTTACATGCTCCATTAATTCTGATATATCAATTTCTCCTCTATTTTTAATATAAGCCAATGTTCCATCAATAACTTCAGAAAGATTATGTGGAGGCATATTCGTAGCCATTCCAACAGCAATTCCAGTAGCACCATTTAGCAGTAAGTTTGGTAGCCTAGAAGGAAGAACTGTTGGCTCTTTTAAAGAATCATCAAAATTAAGTGTAAAATCAATGGTATCTTTATCGATATCTAAAAGCATATCTTCAGATAGCTTTCTCATTCTTGCTTCTGTATATCGCATAGCCGCAGGATTATCACCATCAATAGATCCAAAGTTTCCTTGTCCATCTACAAGCATATAGCGCATACTCCATTCTTGAGCCATACGTACCATAGCATCATAAACAGCAGTATCTCCATGAGGGTGAAACTTCCCCAATACCTCCCCCACTATTCTTGCTGATTTTTTATAAGATGAGTTTGCTCTTACGCCCAATTCGTGCATTCCAAACAAAATCCTACGGTGGACTGGTTTTAATCCATCTCGAACATCTGGTAAAGCCCTTGACACAATAACTGACATTGAATAATCAATGTACTTTGACTTCATTTCTTCCTCTATATTTATCGGGATTATTTTTTCTCCTAGCGGCATATTTTCGATTGTTTTATATTAAGGAAACAAAGAAAACAAATTTGCGTATTTTAGGATAAGAAAAGGTGCTTTATTTCGTTTGTAAGTTATGAACATTTTTTGTTGAAAAAAACAGATTGACAATGGAAAAAATAGCTTGTATTTTCTCTAATTATTGCAGTATGAAAGAAGGCGTTATTTATTAAATTAAAAATTGAGATATGAATACTGAATTTTCAAGCAGAATGAAGGAGGTTTTTACCTATGTAAAAGAAGAGGCTTTACGCCTAGGACATGATACAATTGGCACAGAACATTTGCTTTTAGGAATCATCAGAGATGGAAGTGGCACGGCCATAACCGTATTAAAAAGCTTAGGGTTGGATATTAATGATTTGAGAAAAGTAATTGAAAATACCATTATTTCTGCAAACAAAACGAAATCTAAAATAGTAGATGAGGAAAAAATACAATTTAAAAGCCAAACTGAGAGGGCTCTTAAAAAATCTATTTTGGAAAGAAAAAAGCTAAAGTCGGACGAAATAAAAACAATTCATGTGCTACTTTCTATTTTACTTGATAAAAACAATATGGTAAGCACCACATTAAAACATTTCCAGATAAACTATGATATAGTGCTTGACGAATATTTAGAACTTTATGATGATTTATTGGCAGAATTGGATAGCCCATTAGATGAGGATGATGACGATATTTTTGAGCAAAAAGAAGATGTCAAAAAACCAACAGGAAGCAGTAAATCATCCACTCCTGTTTTAGATAATTTTGGTCGAGATTTAACAAAATCAGCAATAGAAGGAGTATTGGACCCAATAGTTGGCAGACAAAAAGAAATAGAAAGAGTTTCTCAAATTTTAAGTAGAAGAAAAAAAAAACAACCCTATACTAATTGGGGAGCCAGGAGTTGGTAAATCAGCTATTGCAGAGGGGCTTGCCTTAAGGATTGTAAACAAAAAAATTTCCAGAGTTCTGTTTAACAAAAGAATTATTATGCTTGACCTAGCTGCACTTGTTGCTGGCACAAAATACAGGGGACAATTTGAAGAAAGAATGAAAGCTGTAATTAATGAGCTCGAAAAGAATCCGGATGTTATTTTGTTTATTGATGAAATCCACACCCTTGTTGGTGCTGGTGGAGCCTCTGGCTCATTGGATGCATCTAATATGTTCAAACCCGCTTTGGCTAGAGGAGAACTGCAATGCATTGGCGCAACTACACTTGATGAATACCGGCAGCATATTGAAAAAGATGGGGCATTAGAAAGAAGATTTCAGAAGATAATGGTGGAACCAACTACCATTGATGAAACTATTGAAATTTTACAAAACATTAAAGAAAGATATGAGGAGCATCATAATGTTTCTTATACTGATGACGCCATTAAAGCTTGTGTATTGCTTACCGACAGATATATGAACGATAGATTTTTGCCAGACAAAGCAATTGATGCCCTTGATGAAGCTGGTTCCAGAGTTCATGTTACAAACATAAGGGTTCCTGAAAATATTCTTCATCTGGAAGAAAAATTAGAATTAATAAAAAAGAAAAAAGGACAAGTAATTAAAAAACAAGCTTTTGAAGAAGCTGGTCGATTAAGAGATAAAGAAAAGAATCTAATTGCTCAACTAGATCATGCCAAAGATATTTGGGAAAAGAATCTGAAGAGTAATCGAGAAACTGTTTCAGAAGAAAATATTGCAGAAGTAATTGCAATGATGACAGGTATACCTGTTCAGAGAATTGCAGAACAGGAAAGTAATAAATTGGTGTGTATGGGTGACGAGTTAAAAAAACATATAATCGGCCAAGATGGTGCAGTAAAGAAAATTGTAAAAGCAATAAGAAGAAACAGAGTAGGATTAAAAGATCCAAACAAACCAATAGGTTCATTTATCTTTTTAGGGGCAACAGGGGTTGGAAAAACGCATCTTGCTAAAGAATTATCAAGAGAATTATTTGATAGTACTGAAGCTCTTATCCGAATAGATATGAGTGAATACATGGAAAAATTCTCAGTTTCACGGCTTGTTGGAGCACCTCCAGGATATGTTGGTTATGAAGAAGGCGGACAACTTACCGAAAAGATAAGAAGAAAACCATATTCTGTTATATTATTGGATGAAATTGAAAAGGCACATCCTGATGTATTCAATCTTTTGTTGCAAGTGTTGGATGATGGGCAAATGACCGATAGTTTAGGAAGAAGAATTGATTTTAAAAACTCAGTTATCATCATGACTTCAAATATTGGATCTCGTCAATTAAAAGATTTTGGACAAGGCGTTGGCTTTAATACTTCTGCGAAAAAGAAAGGAGCTGATAAACATAGTAAAAGTGTGATTGAAAATGCACTGAAGAAAAGTTTTGCACCTGAATTTCTAAATCGAATTGATGATGTTATTATTTTTAATAATTTAACTATAGATAATATTAAACAAATTATTGATATCGAATTAGATAGCTTATATAAACGAATTGAAAGTATAGGGTATAATATTACAATTAGTGAAAAAGCAAAGGGATTTGTTGCGGAAAAAGGATTTGATCAAAAATTTGGAGCACGACCATTAAAACGTGCCATACAGAAATACATTGAAGATCCACTGGCAGAAGATATCATCAATTCAAATCTTAAAGAAGGAGATACTATTAAAATCAGTTTGAATAAACAGGAAACGGAATTAATTATAAAAATAGCTAAAACCAAAAAGAAAAAATCCGAACAAGCAGAGAAAGATAAATTAGAAGGGTAAGGATTCTCCTTCTGTTTCTGTTAGTTTTCTAAATATTGCTTGCAATTCAGAAAACATTTGCCCAGAATTATTTATTTTTCGTCTATCAATTTCTGCTACTCTTACCAACTCCCCCATTGTTCCTGTAGTAAATACTTCATCTGCATTGTATAGTTCTGTAACTGAGATATCTTTTTCAATTATTGGAATATTATTATTTATACAATGTTCAATAATAAGTCCTCTTGTAATTCCTGGTAAACATGCTCTAGGAAAAGGCGTAATTACAACTCCATTTTTAATCATAAAAATATTAGTTGCATTGGTTTCAGCTACAAAACCATTTAGATCCAGCATTATAGCATCATCAACCCCTGCATGATTGGCTTCAATTTTTGCTAATATGTTATTTATTAGGTTTGCATGATGGATTTTTGAATCTAAACAAAGTGGTGAATTCCTACGAATACTTGAAGTCACTAATTTCAATTCTTTCCCTGAATAAATGGATGGCTTCCACTCTGCTAAAACAATTAAGGTGCAACCAAATTGATTTAATTTAGGATTCATGCCTGAAGTAATCTTTTCTCCTCTTGTTAGGGTTAACCTAATATGCGTATCATCTTTCATTCCATTAGCATCCAGAGTAGAAAAAACAGCATTTTTCACCTCCTTAAGAGAAGGAATATTTGCAAAATCCATACTTTTTGCCGATTCCATTAATCTACTTAAGTGTTGTTCAAAACAAAAGATTCTTCCATTATACACTCTTATTCCTTCCCAAACGGCATCACCCCCTTGTAATGAACTATCAAATACCGAAACTTTTGCTTGATCTCTATGAAGTAATTCTCCATTAATCCATACTTTAATATCTTTATTTCTTTTGTCAAATTGTTGTATCATAATTGTATTGATTTAGCAGTTAGAAATTCATAATAAGATAAACACTCTTCTGCCAGTTCTGCATTGCTATCCGTAAGTGTGATTTCTTTTTCAGTATAAGGTAGGAATCCAGTAGAGTTATGAATGTTTTTATACCAATAGCTAGCCCAAACACCATCTTCTTTTCTTGCTCCTTTTCCCCATTTTAACATACGCTCATCAAAGGGAATACCTAATAGAGAGCATAGTTTTTTAAGCAACTGTTTTGGGTTTTGTAATAAATATTTTGAATCCAATACGATTGGAGTTTTTCCTCTTTCTTCAAGCGCTAAATATAACTCGTATTGTTGCTTTACACCAATATCCTTCATAGTAGGATTCGAGATAACTTTGGAATAGGAAAAAATAATTTCTTGAGGGTTTCTGATAAAAATAATATTCATGACTTCTGATAAAAATTCAGTATCAATTCCAATCAAGAAATGAGTCATTAATTTATGAAACAATAACTTTTCGCTTTTTTGAAGAATTACTTCTCGTACTACCTTCTCTCCATCATTTTCTAAAGTTTTCAGCACTTGTTCTCTTGCTGGGTGTATTGCACCACTTACTTTGAGATAATGAGCATACAAAGGTTCATCAAAAACTTTAGTATCCTCTCTTTGAGCAAAAGCATACATAAGTGCTGTTGACACATTTCTTGGGCAGGACCATAAACAAATTGACTTATTCATTCAGCCAAAAATAAAAAAAAGGAAGACGAACGCTTCCTTTTTTAACTTAATTATTAAGTGTAATTTATTTCCCTTTTGTTTCTTCTTCCATCATTTTTAAATAAATATCCATTGCTGTTTCACTCATCCCTGTAAAAGAAAATCCTCCATCATGGAATAGATTCTGCATGGTTACTTTTCTTGTATAATCAGAAAATAATGAAATACAGTAATCTGCACACTCATCAGAAGATGCGTTTCCTAATGGGGATAAATCATTTGCAAACCTATAAAAGCCATCAAAACCTGCCACTCCACTACCGGCAGTAGTATCAGTTGGCGATTGTGAAATAGTATTGACTCTTACTTTATTTCTTAAACCATAATGATAGCCGAAACTTCTAGCTATTGATTCTAGCATTGCTTTATTGTCTGCCATATCATTATAAGTATGAAATACCCTTTGTGCAGCAATGTAAGATAGGCCTACAACAGAACCCCACTCATTCAAAGCGTCTAATTCCCAAGCAGCTTGCATAGTTTTATGAAAAGAGAGAGCGGATACATCATAACCTTTCATGTTCCAATCGTAATTTTGTTCATAATATTTTCTCCCTTTACGCACATTTACTGACATGCCAATAGAATGCAATACAAAATCAATCTTCCCACCTAACTCTTCCATTGCACATTCATATAATGCTTTTAAATCTTCCATAGATGTTGCATCAGCAGGAATAACTTTGGATCCCATTTTTTCTGACAGTTCATTAATAGTTCCCATTCTAAGAGCAATTGGCGCATTGGTTAATACAAAATTAGCTCCCTCTGCATGTGCATGTTCTGCTACTTTCCAGGCGATAGATTTACTATCTAATGCGCCAAAAATAATCCCTCTTTTCCCTTTTAAAATATTGTTTGCCATTTTGTATTACTTTATTTGCAAATATATACTTATTGATTTAATAATTCACCTGCATTTTTAATAGCAGTTGCAGTAATTTTTTCGCCGCTCAGCAGTTTAGCCAATTCATTTATTCTATCTTCTGTTTTTAATTCTTTGATTAGCGTGTTAGTTGTACCTGCTTTTATCTCCTTATAAATCAAGTAATGTTGATTTCCTTTTGCAGCAATCTGTGGTAAATGGGTAACTGCAATTAATTGTTTTTGCTCGCCTATTTTTTTCATCATCTCCCCCATCAAATTAGCAATTTCACCAGATACACCACTATCAATTTCATCAAAAATAAGCGTTTCAGTATTTTGGTATTTTGCCGATATATATTTAATAGCAAGCATCAATCGTGATAGTTCTCCTCCAGAGATAATACTACTTAATTTTTCTGCTTTTATTCCTTTGTTTGCCGAAAACAAAAATACCACTTCATCTTCTCCATTAATACTTAAAATATCCAACTCTTTTATTTCAATACTAAAAACAGCAAATGGCATCCCTAATCTTTTCAGAATAGATTTAATTTGATTTTCAATATCTGGGATGGTGCTTTTTCTGTTTTTTGATATTCTTTTGGCTAATACCCTTATTTTCTGTTCTTTTATGATTACTTCATTTTTTAGGTTCTCTATCTCAGTATCATAATTTGATAATTGATTTAATCGATTCTGTAAATCCTCTTTTAACTCAACAAGTTCAGAAAGCAGATTTTTCCTATGCTTTAAAAGTAAAGAATTGAATATATCTAATCTGGCATTTAATTGATTCAGTCTATCCGGATTAGAAACGGATTGTTCTTTCAAAGAGAAAAGATCGGTACTAATATCTTTTAATTCAATAACTGTTTTCTCAAATCGTTCATTTATCTCAAACAGCTTTTTATTAAAATCTGAGATTTCAGATAAGTCCCTTACAATTTCAGAAAGTAAATCTAAAGCGCCATTTTCTTTTTCCAAAAAGTTTACTCCCTTATCTAATACATTCGCAATTTGTTCCGCATTATTAAGCATTGCCAACTCATCCTCAACTTCCTGCATTTCTCCTTCTTGTAAATTTGCATTCTCTAATTCATCCAACTGAAAGGTGAGAAATTCTAATTCTGATAAGGATACTTCTCCTTTCTCATTTAGTGATTTTAATTGTCTTTTTAGTTGTAAGAACTTTGAATATTCATCTTTATATTCTTGTAAAAGCGTATTATGCCTACAAAACTGATCGAGTAACAAAAGTTGATTATTTGTATCCTTTAAGGTAAGGGATTGGTGCTGAGAATAAACCTCAATAATCCCTTGGCAAAAAGATTTCAAGATGGAAAGTTTTACTGGCGTATCATTGATAAAAGCCCTGCTTTTTCCTGAAGGTGTGATTTCTCTTCTTAGAATTGTTTCCTTCTCAAAATCAAGATTGTTCTCCTGAAAAAAAGATTTGTATCTATTTTCTTTAATCTTGAATTTTCCTTCAATGATGCATTTTATTTGCGGATTATTCAAAATAGAGGTATCGGTTCTTTGTCCTAAAATTAAGGAAAGCCCGCCAAGCATAATCGATTTTCCTGCTCCTGTTTCTCCCGAAATTACATTAAACCCATCCTGGAATTGAACAGAAAATTCATCAATAAGCGCATAGTTTTTTATAAAAAGGGTTTCTAGCATTTATTTACCTTCACTTTGCGAGGTTATGGCTTGATATTTAGTAGAATTAGCAGGATCAATTTCAGTTAAAAGTTTGACAATTCTTGCCTGCTCATTTGGGAAAGCCTCTGAGTAAATCTTAATGATTTCATCCGCTTTTGCATCAAAGAAAATTTTCAATATAAAAGCTGAAGGGTTATCTCTATAAACTCCTCTTAGTTCTTCCAAAGCTTCTGTAATATCATATCGTCCATCCTCTGTTTTTTCTGATAACATATCCATCCCTGCTCTATGATACCTATAATAACAATTGTGAATTTCTTCATAGCGTGTATCTAATAAATCATGAACAAGCCAGTATCTGTTTTTATCACTCTCAAATGCTTTCCAACCGGTTTCTCTGGCATTTTGTGCATTATTCACAATATTTTGTGCTTTAATGTAATAGGGTGCGCCACCATATTCTGAGAAAGCATCAAAGTCAAGACCTAAAACGATATAAACATAGTAAGCTAAAACAGAAGTTAAATTAGAAAGATGGGTATTTTCATTAAATTCTAAGGATTGGTATTCTAAATAGCGAAAGCGGAAATTGTTATCCAAATAATTAAGCATTGTCGATTTGTAGGAAGTGCCATAAATTGGACGTGTACTCTGAATTTGAATAGATGCTTTGTATTCATCATTCGAAACTTTTTCCTTAATGTTTATCAAAAAAGTGCATTCTATTCTTTCTTCATTTTTCACGCTTGCATCCGTCCATTTAGTATTATTCACAAACTCATAAATAGCAGTTTGCAGAGTTTGGAAGACCTTTCTGTCAGAGGTTTGAATTTGAGAAGCATTTACCTGAACATTACAGAAAAGCTCTTGTGCATTAACACCATGAGAAACCCACATTAAAATAATAAACAAGATTTTTTTCATGATATTTTTAGTATTATTTTACTGATAATGTCTTTTGCTACTTCTCTTTTATGTTTTAACTCAAATTCTTCTATTTTATTATCTTTTTCAATAATAGTGATTTTATTAGAATCATAGCCAAATCCTGCACCTTTTTCATTTAAAGAATTTAAAACAATCATGTCCAGATTTTTATTGATTAATTTCTCTTTTGCATTTTCAAGTTCATTTTCAGTTTCTAATGCAAAGCCCACCAAAATTTGGTTTTCTTTTTTTTCTTGACTTATCTCCAATAAAATATCGTTTGTTTTAGTAAGTGATATATCCCAATTTCCATTTGATTTTTTCACTTTTTGACTTGCTATATTTTCTATTTTATAATCAGAAACAGCAGCAGAGAAGATAGCAATATCAGCATCTTCAAAATGGTCTTTTACACTCCTTTGCATATCCTTAGCAGTTTTTACATTAATTTGCAATACATTAGAATTTTCTACCTTTAAATCGGAAGGGCCCATAATAAGGGTAACCTCTGCTCCCATTTTAGCTGCTTGCATTGCTAAATGGTAACCCATTTTACCAGAAGAATGATTACCAATAAAGCGAACAGGGTCAATTGGCTCGTAAGTTGGGCCAGCAGTAATCAGTACTTTTTTTTTCGAAAGAGGTAAATCGGCACTTAAATCTTTTTTGATAAAATCAATAATGTCTTCCGGCTCAGCCATTCGACCCTTTCCCACTAATCCACTAGCCAATTCCCCAAAAGTTGGGGCAATAAATTTGTTTCCAAAACTTATTAATTTTTCAATATTCTGCTTTGTGCTAGAGTGCTTATACATATCTAAATCCATAGCTGGTGCAAAATAAACCGGGCATTTGGCAGAAAGATAAGTGGCTAGTAAAAGACTATCACATTCTCCTGCTACCATTTTTGCCATGGTTTTGGCTGTAACTGGTGCAATAAGAAGCAAATCAGCCCATTGTGCTAAATCGACATGACTAATCCAATCTTTTGTATCACCCTCTACCATCTTTGTTAGTACAGTGTTTTCTGATAAAGTAGAAAGGGTAAGTGGCGTTACGAAATCTAATGATGCATCTGTTTGAATTACTTTTACAAGTGCTCCTGCCTTTTTAAATTCTCGAACAATAAAAGCAGATTTGTAAGCTGCAATACTAGCAGTAACTCCTAATATTACATTTTTGCTTTTAAGCATCTTTTTCTTCTTCTGGTTTGCTTGTTGTATCTTCTTCCTCTTTCTTTTCAACTTCTCTTATATAAACCTCATCTTCCAACAATTCTTTTACTGCAATTGCCCAAGGTTTTGGAAGTCGTTCATAGAACTTTGACACTTCAATTTGTTCTGAGTTTTCAAAAACCTCTTCCAATTCTTCAGAATAGGTTGCAAATTCTTCTAATTTAGCTAAAAGTTCTACTTTCATTTTTTCGTTAATTTGCTCACTTCTTTTTGCTAAGATGGATAAAGATCGATACACATTGCCCGTTTTTTCAACAATATCCTTTACATCTCTTGTAATTGTTGTTTGCTCTGCTCCTGTTTTCTTGAATTCCATAATTTTAAGTTTGTTTAATGGTTTCTATTAGTTTTAATGTTTTTTGTTCTGTATTTTTAGCTTGTTTTAAAAAATTACTTTCTGGATATTTTTCTAAAAATTCTTGGTAAGCATCTATTGTATTTTCTAATCGTTCTTGTTTTTTGGTGCTAATACTGTTTTTTGCTAATAGGAAAGAGGCTTCTGTAATAAGGAAATAGATTTCTTCTTCATATTTACTTCCTGGAAAATCAACTAATACATTTTTGAGTGCAATAATTGCCGATTTATGATATTCAGTTATGTAATATTGTTTGGCATTATAAAATGCTTTTTTTGCTAATTTCTCTCTTAATTCGTCAATCAGATTATTACACTCTTTTACCCTTTCGCTTTTTGGATAAAGATTGGTAAAAAGTTGCAACTGATTGATTGCTTTATAAGTATTTTTACTATCTAATTTATAAATGGGAGATTCTAAATAATAACAATAGGCAGTCATGTATTGGCACTCCTCAGTATGCCTACCGCTTGGAAAAGTTTGCGCATAAGTATCGAACAAATAACTTGCCATCAGATGCTCACCTAATGAGTAATGACAATAAGCATAATAATAATTTACTTCTTCTGCTTTTGCTGAGCCTCTGAAAGCTGTGGAAAGTTCTTCTAGGAGTGGCAATGCTCGATTAAAATCATCTTTTTCATAATAGGCTACTGCCTTTTCAAATTTCAAATTAAGGTCAGTACTTTTGAGTATTTTCTGATACTTACTGCAAGAAGCAAGAAGTAATAAAAATAATATGGGAATAAGTATTTTTTTCATTATTAAATTTAAGAGGCCGCAAAAATAAAACTAATAAATGGTCTTTGCAAAATTATTTTTCAAATAGCTATATTCTTATTTGCATTGCATAATAAAACAAGAAATATTTAATATTATTGCAACTATGGATATATTCGAAAAAATAAGGAATAACAGAGGCCCGTTGGGACAACACGCTAAGAAAGCGCATGGCTATATTGCTTTCCCAATATTGGAAGGAGAAATTTCAAATAAAATGATTTTTCGTGGAAAAGAAGTGCTGGTTTGGAGTATTAACAATTATATTGGATTGAGTAATCATCCTGAGGTTAGAAAAGCGGATGAGGAAAGTGCAAAAAATTGGGGACTTGGTACGCCAATGGGCGCGAGAATGATGTCTGGAAATACTAATCTTCATGAAGATTTAGAAAACCAACTTTCTTCTTTTATGCAAAAGGAAGATACAATTCTATTAAATTTTGGCTATCAAGGAATGGTTTCTGCCATTGATGCTTTGGTAGACAGGTATGATGTGATTATTTACGATAGTGAGGCTCACGCCTGTATTTTAGATGGGGTTCGCCTGCATTTAGGAAAACGATTTGTTTACAATCATAATGATATGCAAGGACTGGAAAAACAATTGCAAAGAGCAGAAAAAATAGCAAGTAAGAATGATGGTGGCATATTAGTTATTACAGAAGGTGTTTTTGGCATGTCGGGTGATTTGGGTAATCTGAAAAAAATAACTGGCCTAAAGAAAAAATATGACTTCCGCCTATTTGTAGATGATGCACATGGTTTTGGAACAATAGGAAAAACAGGAATAGGATGTGGAGAACAACTCGGCTGTCAAGATGAAATTGATGTATTGTTTGGAACTTTTGCAAAATCAATGGCAAGTATTGGTGCGTTTATCTCATCTACTGCTGATATAGTAGAATTTTTAAGATATAATATGCGTTCGCAAGTTTTTGCAAAATCATTACCAATGCCACTTGTGGAAGGTGCAATTAAAAGATTAGAATTACTTATCAGCCAACCAGAGTTAAAAGCAAAACTTTGGAAGATTGCTAATGCTTTGCAGAATGGATTGAGGGATGCTGGTTTTAATTTAGGAAACACACAATCGGCTATTACCCCAATTTATTTAAATGGAGGCCTGGCAGAAGCCACTAATTTAAGCTATGATTTAAGAGAAAATTATGGTGTTTTTTGTTCGGTTGTAACTTACCCTGTAGTAGCAAAAGACATCATTTTGTTACGACTGATACCAACTGCTACGCACACATTAGAAGATGTAGAACTTACGATAAATGCTTTTAAATCGATAAAAGACAAACTAAGCAGTGGAGAGTATGCATCCGAAATGATGGATTTTAATGATTAATAAATCTTTTAAGATTATTGTAAGTTTCATCAGTAACCCCAACAAGTGGAGGCCTTAAAATATTCTTGCAAATTCCCATAATATTTAATGTTGCTTTTATTCCAGCAGGATTTCCATCTTTGTAAAGGGGTTCATAAATAGGGCTTAACTTTTCGTGCAATTGATTTACTTTTTCAATATCTCCTTTTAATCCAGTTCTAACCATATCAGAGAAAATTTGTGGATGCGATTGCCCTATAACTGAAATTACACCATCCCCTCCCATTCCTATCATTTTTGAGGTTAAGCCATCATCCCCTGATAAAACCAAAAAGTCTTTTGGTCTCCCTTTTATAATATTCTCAATTTGTTCTAGATTTTCTGAGGCCTCTTTTATTGCAACTATATTCTCAAAATCATTAGCTAATCTTAGAGTAGTTTCAGCAGAAATATTTGAGGCGGTACGCCCTGGAACATTGTATAAAATTATAGGCAGGGGACTTGCATCTGAAAGCATTTTATAATGTAAATAGATTCCTTCTTGTGTGGGCTTGTTGTAATAAGGAGAAACAGATAGAATAGCATCTATCCCATCAAAATTTGTGTTTTTTAATTCTTTTACTAAAGCAAAAGTGTTATTCCCGCCAACACCTTGAACAATTGGTAATCTGCCAGCATTTATTTTTTTACAAAAAGCAACCACTTCTTTTTTCTCCTGTTTAGTAAGAGTAGCGCTTTCTCCAGTTGTTCCTAACATCACTAAAAAATCTACTCCTCCAATAATGGTATAGTTTATAAGCTTTTCCAAACTAGTAAAATCAATGGAGAAATCTTCATTAAATGGAGTAACTAGTGCTATTCCCGTACCTTTTATTTTGTTCATTTATTAATCAGATTTAAATAGTGCTTGATTTCTTCCATTAAACGTTCTTCTCCTTTCTCTTTTTCTAGTTTTATCATTAAGTCATAAATTTCATACCCATCCTCAAATTGCCCAACCTTAAAATGCGCTAAAGAACTTGCTACCAAATACTTAATAGGTATGCAATTACTATCAGATAAGTTGATAAGAATATCATATTCTTTTTTTACAAAATTTTCTATAATGTAATTTTGTGGTTTGTAGTACCAATTCAAATCCTTCAGATAAAAAAAATCATAATTTAGTTTAGGAATATGACAATTATCTAATCTCTTTTTATTTACATAACCTAATGCCTTTACATCTTTCTTTAAATCAAAAAAATATTTAACAAATGGCTCAATTTTCTTAATTTGTTTAACATTGGTCGCCTCATATAATATACCAATGGACTTTGCTTTTTCCAGGTTACTTACCTCTTTTAATCGTTTGTTTGCTCTCAAATCTCTTTGGAAAACCCACTTGCCTATCTTATGTTTAAAATCTTCAATAAATTGCATTAATTCAATTTCGCTAAAAATTCTTCTTCAGTTACTAGAGATATATCCAAATCTTCTGCTTTTTGTTTTTTTCTTGGCCCCATATTTTCACCAGTCAAAACAAAAGTAGTGTTTTTTGATATTGAACTTACATTCTTTCCTCCATGTTCTTCAATCATTCTTTTTAGTTCTGCTCTGCTATATTGACTAAAAACACCTGACACAACAATCTTCATGCCTTCTAATTTGTTTGACAATGATATTTCCTTAATAGTAGATATAAACTGTAATCCAATTGATTTTAACTCACTTATTGATTGAATATTTTTCTTAGAAGAGGAATATTCAACTACACTTTCTGCAATCTTATTACCAATTTCATCCACAGCTATTAAATCCTCAATATTAGCAATCATTAATGCATCAATATTTTTAAAATGTTTTGCTAGAATTTTAGCGACTGTTTCTCCAACATACCTAATCCCAAGTCCAAACAAAACTTTCTCAAAAGGATTTTTTTTTGATTTCTCGATTCCTAGTAAAAGATTATCGGTAGATTTTTCTACTTTCTTCCCTAGAGTAAGCAAATCTTTTCTATTGAGATTATACAAATCATGAATCTCTTTTATAAAACCTTTTTTTATTAAAAGCTCAATTGTTTCCCCTCCAAGCCCATCAATATCCATTGCTTTTCTGCTAATAAAATGCTCAAATTTCCCTTTTATCTGTGTCGGACAATTGTAAGCATTCGGACAATAATGCTTAGCATCTCCTTCTTTTCTTATAAGTTCAGTATTACAAGAAGGGCAATGCGTAATATACTGAGTCTGTTTAGAAAATAAATTTCTATCTTTTAAGTCTACTCCAACAACTTTTGGAATTATTTCTCCTCCTTTCTCGATAAATACTTTATCTCCTTCTCTGATGTCTAGCTTTGAAATTTGGTCAGCATTATGCAAAGAAGCTCTTTTAACAGTTGTTCCAGCTAATTGAACTGGCTCTAAATTTGCAACTGGAGTAATGGCCCCTGTCCTACCAACTTGATAGGTAATTTGGTTTAAAATAGTTACAACCTGTTCTGCTTTAAACTTATAAGATATTGCCCATCTAGGTGATTTGGCTGTAAAGCCCATCTCCTCCTGCATGTTAATATCATTAACTTTAATAACAATTCCATCAATCTCATATGGCAAATCGTACCGCTTTTTTTTCCATTTATTAATAAAACTAAAAACATCACTTATTGATTCATGTTTTTCAATCTCATTTGGGATTTTAAAACCCCACTCTTTTGCTTCTTGTAGATTCTCGTAATGTTTGTTTGTCGGCAGATTCTCACCTAAAAGATAAAATAAATAACAATCCAATGGACGATTAGCAACTTCAGTAGCATCTAATAACTTTAAACTTGAAGATGCTGTATTCCTAGTATTTGAATAAGGTTCTAATCCATCTTCTACTCTTACTTTATTCAGTTGTTCTAAGCCAGTAATTGGCAAGAATATCTCACCTCTTATTTCAAAATTTACTGGGTAATCTCCTTTTAATTTCAAAGGAATACTTTTTATAGTACGTGCATTTGCAGTAACATCATCCCCTTGAGTACCATCACCCCTTGTAAGAGCTTGTACTAACTCACCATTCTCATAAGTTAAACTAACGGAAACTCCATCATATTTTAACTCACATACATATTCAAAATCCTGATCAGTATGTTTTCGCAATCTAGCATCAAAATCATGTAAATCTTCTTCAGAATATGTATTACCCAAAGATAACATTCTGTATTTGTGAGGAATAGTTGCAAAGCCATCACTCACACTGCCACCAACTCTTTGTGTCGGAGAATTTACATCATTCAATTCAGGATGCTTTGATTCTAATTCTTGTAATTCTTTCAGGAGTCTATCAAACTCAAAATCTGAGATATTTGGAGTATCTAAAACATAATATGCATGATTATGTTCAGTCAACTCCTTCCTTAAGAAAGCTATTCTCTCCTTCTTATTCATCTATTTCATTCCACAAACATTCATAAGTGCAATGCCTACATCAGTATTCATTTCTCTGTGAATTGCAGTATCAATTATATGCATTACTCCTTCAAAAGTTGCAGATATTGTTGCATTCTTAACATGTCCACCAAATGATCTACACTCCTCATCTGCTACATTTATGTGTATATGAGCAAACGGCTTACTATCTTTCATAGTAATATTTCCTGTAGTTTGCAGAATCTCCAGATTACCTTCAAAACTTTTAAAAACATATTCTTTTTTACTGAGAACAATGTAACCCATCTCTATTCTGCTACAAGCCCCAATTCCGTTAATAGTAGCATGATTTACATTCATTTCTGCAGCAATTTTCTCAATAGAACTCATTAATTCATCTCCTGTTTCTAATCTGAAAATTATTTTATCTTTAAATCTTCTATATTCCATTTTTTAAAAAATTAATATCAATCAAAAATAACTATTTCTTTACAGCTCTTATCATTCTTTCCTTATCATTTACATCTTTTTTCAACTCAATATGAACAAAACCGGTTTGAGATAAGATTGACATTATTTCATTCCCAAATTGCTCATTAATTTCAAAAAATAATTTCCCATTAACATTAAGACTTTTAAATGCTAATTCAGCAATCTTTTTGTAAAAAACAAGTGGATTATCATCCTCAACAAAAAGTGCCAAACTAGGTTCAAACTCAAGAACATTATCCTTCATTTTTACTTTCTCAGAATTTAATACATAAGGAGGGTTACTCACAATAAGATCTACTTTTGGCAAAATATCCAATTTCAAAATATCTTCTTGTATAAAATCAATTTTAACCTGATTTCTTTTGGCATTCTCTTTGGCAATTATAAGTGCCTCAACAGAAACATCCATTGCAGATATTTTAGCATTTGAGTTTTTAGCTAATGAAATAGAAATACAACCACTACCCGTACCAATATCTAACGCACTTTCAAAATCCTCTTGAAGAATCCAATCAACCAACTCTTCAGTCTCTGGTCTAGGGATTAAAGTATGTTTGTTTACTTTAAACTCTAGCCCGTAGAACTCCGTTTCACCTAGGATATACTGAAGTGGCTTATTGATTTTTAAGTCTTTTATTATTTTATGTAATTCTGTCACAACCTCACTACTTAACTCCTGATTAGAATTTATAATACAATCAGAACGATTAAAATCTAAAAGATGATTAATTGTTATATATGCCCAAGAAGTGATTTCTCTTTGTTCAGCAATCCCTAAAAGCTCTCTCTTAAAAAACGGTAAAATATTGCTGACCTTTTCCATGCTACAAATGTATTCATTTTGCTATTTTTGAAGTATGCAAAATGAAGAGTTTTTCATGCAAAGATGTATTGACTTAGCACAGAAAGGAAAAGGTCGTGTTGCTCCGAATCCTGTGGTTGGTTCTGTAATTGTTTATAATGGAAAAGTTATTGGAGAAGGATATCATGAAAGATTCGGATCACATCATGCAGAAGTAAATGCAATAAATAATGTAAAAGACAAATCTCTTTTATCAAAATGTACTTTATATGTAAGCTTAGAACCTTGCTCCCATTTCGGGAAAACTCCACCATGTTCAGATTTAATTATTAAACACAAAATACCAGAAGTTGTAATTGGATGTATAGATACTTATTCAGAAGTATCTGGGACTGGAATTGAGAAGATGAGAAATGCTGGAATTGATGTGGAAATTGGAATAATGGGAAAAAGAAGTAGAGAACTGAATAAGAGGTTCTTTACATTTCATGAGAAAAAAAGACCTTACATCATATTAAAATGGGCGAAAAGTAAAGATGGATTTATTGCTCCAAAAGACCAAAAAGAACCTTTTTGGATGACTTCAAAAGAATCTAAGAAATTAGTACATAAATGGAGGTCAGAAGAAGATGCGATTTTAATAGGCAGGATTACTGCTGAGAAAGATAATCCTTCTCTAACAGTTCGTGAGATAAAAGGAGATAATCCAATTCGAATTGTGATTGACAAAGATTTAAAACTTTCTGAAAATCTTAACTTATTTAATTCTGAATCTAAAACGATTATATTCAATAAAATAAAATCGTATAATACATCTTATAGTAATTACATAAAAATTAATTTTAATAATCTGATTAATAATATATTAGAAGAATTATATAAACAAAACATTCAATCAATAATAATTGAAGGGGGAACTAAAACTCTGCAATCATTTATTAATGATAACCTGTGGGATGAAGCGAGAATTTTTACAGCAAACAAAAAATTAGTTGATGGGGTAAAGGTCCCAACTATTGAAGGAAAAATTATTTCAGAAAAAAAAATTGGAGTAGATAAATTAAGAATTATAATAAAATAGATGATTGCTTTAATCTTCACTATCATTCTGACGACTCTTCTATTCCTAGTGTTTAAGGAATATGAAAGACGGAATATCAACACCCACCAAGCCATCACTTCCAACTATTTAACAGCTGCACTTTTAACACTTCTTATAGGAGGGAATAATTACAATCCTATTATGATAGTTAATACAGATTGGTTCTTGCCCACAATAGCATTAGGAGTGTTCTTTATTGTTATGTTTAATATCATGGCCCTTACTACTCAGAGATTGGGCATCTCCATTGGATCCATGGCTTCTAAAATGTCACTTATCATCCCGGTAATTGGAGCTATTATTTTTCAAAATGAAACTCTTGATTTTTATAAAATAATAGGAATAATTATTGCGGTTATTGCCGTCTATCTTACTTTTAAAAAAAGTGGTACTAATACTAAGAATTTGGTATTAGCTATTACGTTATTTATTGGTGCCGGAATTCTAGATATGTGGCTCGATTTGATCCGAAATAATTACCTTTCCTCTAATATTGAATTTAATCAATTTATTTTTACTGTTTTTTTTACGGCTTTCAGTATTGGATTAATTAAAATAATTTGGATACGAGAAAAGATTCTAAGAAGAAATCTATTTGCAGGCGCTATACTTGGTTTGCCAAACTATTTTAGTATTTATTTTGTGTTAATCGCATTGGATAATTTGGGAGGAATTGTTGTTTTTCCAATACTTAATATTGGCGTAGTACTATCTTCTTCCATAATCTCTTGGTTATTTTATAAAGAAAAAATGAGTAAAACCAATTGGATTGGCGTAATCTTAGCATGTGTATCCATTGTAATTATTATGTGGAATTAATGTTATTCTCTGACACTTACAAAGAAATAAAGTCTGCTACAAAAGAAATCTATAAGGAAAAGGGTAGTAAATTTATAGCTTATGCATTTACTGTTTATTCTGAAGATGAAGTAAAAGAGAAATTAGAAGAAATAAAAAGAATAGAACATTCAGCCAGGCATCATTGTTATGCGTATATCTTGCATTCTGATAAATCAGCGCAAAGAACAAATGATGATGGAGAACCCTCTTCTACTGCAGGAAAACCTATTTTAGGAAGGATTTTAGCAAGCGATTTAACTAATATTTTAATTATAGTAGTGCGTTATTTCGGGGGAATAAAACTAGGAGTCCCGGGCTTGATTCGTTCTTACAAAACAGTAGCAGCTGATGCAATAACTAATGCAACCATAATTACAAAAACCATAAAAGAATATTATGAGGTAAGATTCAAATATCCTCAAATGAATGACGTAATGCGACTTGTAAAAGAATCTGATTTAGAAGTTGTAGATACTGACTTACAAATAGATTGTAGACTTATATTTGCAGTCCCAAAAAGTAAAGAAGAAATGGTTATAGAAACATTTAAGAAAAACCATGAACTAAGCATCAAGTTTGTAAAAACTATATGAGAAGATTAGTAAAACACCACATCTAAGGCATTACCATTTACTTGAATTGATCCAACAAAACTTCCTGTCCAAGCTTCATATTTTAAAATTAATCCACTTTGATTTGCATCATTGGTATATAAATATTCCACATTAGTACTATCATTAATTGACTCAGTATTAATTGTGATAAAACTTGCATCAATACCTGAAATATGTAAAATAGGGTAAATGGTTAAATCCGTAATATAAATTCCATCTGTTGAAGAGAAAAAAATTCTTGATTTAGATTCATTTATAGCTAAATTATCAGCATTATAAATGCTTGTTAAATCTTTGTCATCATTAATTACATTACTCCAAGGCGCAATCTTATACATGGTCGACTGTCTATTTTGGGATGGATCTTGTGAATTATAGACCCCTTTACAAAGTACCCATAAATGATTAGCACTAAAAACAGCAGAATTAGGATTATAACCAACATCTAACTTTGCAGAAAAATCATTGATTGCTACCCCAGATTGAAAATAATCAATTGAAACTATCGAGCTGTCTCTATCTGAGAAAGCATCCCCTCCTCCATTTAATACAAAAGTCCTGAACCAACTCCCTACAATATTTGCTGGCCTTGAAGAGTCTCCTGTTTCAATGTGCCCTAAAACTTCTAGTTTGGACAGATCAACCATTTTAACAGAAGAAGCACCTTTATCCACCACATACAGTCTATTTTCATCTATTTTTCTACAACTCACTGGATTAGAGAATCCACTTATAGTTCCCTCACTGCCGAAAGTTTCCATATTGGCAATGTAGAGTTTATCACCAATAATATAGGCCTGTTTTCCACTTATATGCAAACTTTTTGGCTGAATAATCTCCGTATTATTTACTTTCTTATAGATATTTTCTGTTACAATTCTGAGCGTATCAACTGCTAAATAATTATAAAAATAAATCCCTTGGTCAGTGAGAATATACATCCCTTCTCCATAATCTTTTGGAAGAATTACCTCCAATTCTTTTTCTTCTTTTTTACATGCAGAAATAATTACCAATAAAACAAGAAAGTATTTGAAGATATTCATTCTAAAATTTTTAGCAAATATAAAAAAAAGGAAAGCAAAATACTCTCACTTATTTTAATAAGATTTACTTATATAAAATTTCTTCTTATTCTTAATATATAAGCCAGAAGGTAATTGTACTTTTTGATTCATCCTTCTCCCAGAGAGATCATAAATTATTTCATTCTTGTATGAATCTAATAACATTGATTCATGAATAGATGTTGTATTATTTCTTATATCAAATACAATCGTCCCTGGAGAAATTCCACAATGAAAAGAGTGAATTAAAGAATTATTTTGATTGTAAATATTAATAGACCCATAAGTAGAATAATCTGTTGAACTTGCATATAATAAATTATTAATTTTATCATAAGACAAATCATAAAAGTTTTGATTTAATCCTAATGATGTTCCTGTACTAGGCAATGAAAGCACATCCCATTCGTAAAGTAATGTATCACCCGAGATCTGATAATTTATTTTACCGTCCCTAAAACATGATGTTCCACAACCTGTAGGCACTGAGGCTAAATTAATAGTAGAGACAGAGTTTGTTAACATACTCAATTGTGATATAGATGAGCCAGACCAATCTTTATTATTTATAGTATAAATATTATCTCCTTCTTTCATCATATTATCTGGATTAATACCGTCTGGTCCAAGATTTATTTCATTTAAATATGAGAATGTATTAAGATCTAAGACTCCAATAATTCCTTTCTCATTACCCCATTCATAGGCATTATTTATTGTAACATATGCCTTGTTATCATCAATAATTAGATTCTGTGTCGCCCATTTAGGCCCTGTGAAAGTATCTAGTTCTAGATATAAACTCAAATCTGAGGTATTATATATTTGCAGATATGAATTAAAAAATATTGGCAAAAAAGTAGTGTTGTCATAATCTCCTCTAGAAATAATAATCTTATCATTCCAAATAGCTAAATTACGTATCCCATCAATCTGCTGAGAAGCCATTAAATTATAATTATTCTTATCATATTTATGTAGCATATTATCTGCTGCAACATAAAAATAATCATTATCAATAACTAAATCAGAGGCAAATCTTGCTCCATCTATAGTATCTATAGTCAAATAATTTTGTGTATTTGGGTTATATGCCCCTATTGTTACAGGTTCAATAGACTGATTTAAACCATAATCGAAATAACCTTCATTTAAAACAAAAACTTGATGCACATAATCTTGTGCAAATACTGTTTGCATCATCATTAACGATAGTAAGAATAAAATTCTTTTCATAATCTTTTTTTAAAATTAATAATTAATAAATATGTCCAACTTCCATATCTTATCCAGAGATAATAAAAATATGTATGAGCTAGTAGGCCTTCTGACTTGGTCCTTTTTGGATTGGCCTTCCCATCAATAATAAGATAGTGGCACATGCAGTATCCAAAAAATAGAGGACTTTACAGCTTCTGGTAAAGTTGAGGATTCTCACCCCATTCCCTTTTACACTATTTTTTTTAGTGTACTAAATATCAAAAATATAAATTTAATTTTTAAAATATTGTATGGATTCTGAAATTCACCCAAATTTATTGACAACTTTTAAACAATGGTATCTAAAAGAAAAATATAGTAAAGACATTAAAAAACTAATAGACTAGCTACCTTTAAAAATAGAATTAGTAAGTATCAATACCTTATCTAGTTCTTGCTTATTTAGTCCTAAATCTTCTGTAAAATAAGTAATTAGTTTTTCGGTTGGCATATTTCCTGTAAGTTTTTCTTTAGCCATTGGGCATCCACCATATCCTTTAATTGCAGTATCAAATCTTCTACACCCATTCTTGTATGCTGCATCTACTTTCTTTTCCCATTTATCAGGAGTAGTATGAAAGTGTGCCCCTAATTCAATAGTAGGGTATTCATTTATTAATGTACTAAAAAGTGGCGCAATATTTAATGGGTCAGATACTCCAATTGTATCTGAAAGAACAACAATTCCAACTTCTAAGTTATGTAGCTTCTCAGTCAGTTCCGCAACAATATCAGGATGGTAATTTTCTCCATAAGGATTTCCAAAAGCCATGGAAATATATACCACTAATTCCTTATTGTTTTTAAAAGATAAATTCTGAATTTCTTCAACCGTATTAAGTGCTTTAGTAATGCTTTTATTCGTATTTCTTTTCTGAAACTCTTCAGAAACAGAAAGTGGAAAACCAAGATAATTAATTTGTTCGAAATTACAAGCATCAATAGCACCTCTAAAATTCGCAATAATTGATAGTAATTTACTATTTGCATGTGTCAAATCTAATCCTTCTAAGACTTCAGAAGTGTCTTTAAGTTGTGGAATAGCCTTAGGAGAAACAAAAGATCCAAAATCAATTGTATCAAAACCTACTTTTAACAACTGATTAATGTATGCAATCTTTTTATCAGTAGGAATAAACTCACTAATTCCTTGCATTGCATCTCTTGGACATTCTATTATTTTCATCTTTTCAAGATTGCCTTATTAATTCTTTTTACAAGAGCAGGGCCTTCATAAATAAAACCAGTATATACCTGCAGTAGAGCAGCTCCTGCTTCTAGTTTTTCTATTGCATCTTCTGCTGAGTGTATACCACCCACACCAATAATTGGGAAAGCTTTATTTGATTTTTCTGACAAGTATTTAATCATCTCAGTTGATCTTTCTTTAACAGGCTTACCACTTAAACCTCCATTTCCAATTGATTCTAACCTAATCTTAGTAGTTTTAAGTCCGCTTCTATCAATGGTAGTATTAGTTGCTATAACCCCATCAATATTTGTTTTTGAAACAATCAAAATGATATCATCTAATTGCTTATTTGTTAAATCAGGAGCAATTTTAAGTAAAATTGGTTTTCTTTTGTCTTTTTGAGAATTTAACTCTTGTAATCTTTTTAATAGTGATGTGAGAGGTTCTTTCTCCTGTAACTCTCTTAATCCAGGTGTGTTTGGGGAGCTAACATTAACTGCAAAATAATCTACATAAGGGAAAAGTTTTTCAAAACACATCTCATAGTCATTTACCGCCCTTTCATTTGGAGTTACTTTATTTTTTCCAATATTTCCTCCAATAATAATATTAGATTTCTTTCTTCTCAACCTAGCAACAGTAGCCTCAATACCCTCATTATTAAACCCCATGCGATTAATAATTGCATTATCTTCCTTTAATCTGAATAATCTAGGCTTAGGGTTTCCATCTTGAGGCAATGGCGTAACCGTTCCTATTTCTACAAACCCAAACCCAAAAGAAGCTAATTCATCAAATAGTTTTGCGTCTTTATCAAAACCAGCAGCTAAACCAACAGGATTATCAAATTTGATTCCGAAAACCTCTCTTTTTAACCTAGTATCTCTTAATTTAAATAATAAACGCCAGGACCACATCTTCCCAGGAATAATTGCTCCAGATTTGATTAATATAAAAGAAATATGATGAATAAATTCAGGTTTGAAAAGGAATAAAAAAAAACGAACTATTTTATACATGTAGAATTTTTATGCAAAAATAGAAAATGTAGTTAGAATTTAAGAATTTACTTCCTCAAAAGAAGCATCATCATAAAAGACTACAACTTTCTCTACTTTCTTGAATACTTTTACCTCTTTTCTTTCATTTTTAGTGCGCATATAGCCAATTCCTGTTATTAGCCAATTGGAATTTAAATCCGGATATGTATTTAATAGCTTTTGAAAAAAGTCAATACTTGGTTTATTTCGACCTGAAAGTATGTGAGATATTGTAGCTCTATTTACACCAATATTATCAGCAAGTTCAGAGGATTTTAAACCCTCAGATTTCATCCAATTTTTAATTCTGCTGTACATTATTCTTACTATTTACAAATGTTAATAGCAAAAGTATTGATTTAAATCTAATTTTTATAATTATCTAATTAAAAATATTAGGTATAAATAAATCTTACGCTTAATGTAATCCGTATATGTAACTGATTTACAGTGATCTAATTAGATAATATTTTAAAAAAGTCAAAATAGTTAATTTACTCTGAGAATTGTGCATTATTCAGTTTACATAAGTAAAGTATGTATCTTAAATAAGTAGCTATGAACATAACCTACTCCGCCCTCCAGCTAAAATAAATGAGTTATAATTGGACGTGAAAAATTACTGAGAATTAGATACTTATAACATACGAAATATATACATTCTTATTTATTAAAAGTATTTTTAGTAAATATAAATTATTAGTTAATTTAAAAATGATCTCTCCACTTTATTATTATTATTGCATT
>Ga0187827_10001407_pt1 | contig 35483 bp, 32 predicted proteins | sample ETNtaG_39_FD_167969 | JGI IMG/M metagenome (GOLD analysis project Ga0187827, IMG submission 167969) | Marine microbial and viral communities from oxygen minimum zone, Eastern Pacific Ocean - ETNP2014_SV_150_PacBio MetaG (Illumina Assembly) | ecosystem: Environmental > Aquatic > Marine > Hypoxic...
ATGCGGTTCCTAACGCCGCTGATAACGCTTACTATTGTCGCAGCATCCATTCTTGGCGGCGACGACGACGGCTTCCTCGGTCTTCCTGGTTTCCCACTATTTCTGGCTGTTCCGGCGCTCGCCTGGGCGGCGCGACGCCGCTAATCACTTTCAGGAAGCTGCACTCAGTTCCATCATGCGCTGAATTGGTGCTGCAGCAGCCTCGATTACCTTGGGCGGCAAATCGACCTCCCACTGCTGCAAATCGTCGCCGGCATCGATGGCTTCCAGCATAGGCAGGATTTTCTCGAGCGTGATGCGCGCCATGTGACTGCAGCGCACCGAACAAGCGGTCCAGAACTGTACTGTCGGGAATTCTTCCATCAGGTTCGAGGTCAACTCACACTCGGAGGCGATGAATGCCCGCTCTAGACTGCCGGCAGCAACGTGTTGCGCGATGTCGTTGCTTATCTGAGTAGTGCTGCCGTAGAAGTCCGCCTCGCGTAATACCTCTGGTCGGCACTCCCAGTGGACGTAGAGACGCCGAGTCGGATGACCCGGCGGGATATCAAAGCCATTGCGGACTGCCCGGATGTCATCGAGCGTAAACTGCTCGTGCACCTCGCAGACAGCGCCGTGTCCGCCATTGCCTTGTCCCGGGTAGATAACGCGCTTGCGCCCCTGTAACTCCTCTTCAAGATTCTGCGCAAAAAACAGGTCAGGGACAAAAATCAGCTCGTCGCCCGGCAGTGCCAGAGCAATGTGTGCAGCGTTGGCCGATGTGCAGCAAACATCGCACTCCGCCTTCGCCTCAGCGTAGGAATTGACGTATATCATAACAGGAACGCCAGGGTGGGCGGCGCGTATTTGCTGCACCTCAGTGGCGCCGAAATTGTCAGCGAGCGAGCAGCCCGCCTCCCGGTCAGCAATTAGTACCCGTTTTTCAGGGCTGAGAATCTTGGCGGTCTCGGCCATGAAGCGGACACCGTTGAAGATAATGAACTCCGCTTCGGTTTCTGCGGCGGAACGGCTCAGGCCGAGCGAGTCACCCTGCTCAATTTTTTCTGAAAGGCCGTAGACCAGTGGTTCCATGTAGTTATGACCTAGGATAACTACCCCGTGCTGCTGTTTCAGTTCCAGAATGCGATGCACTGTCGCCGCGTGCAGCTCTACCTCCGCCGCGGTGAGCGTGGGATTCTCGCGCGCCACGATAGCGTGCCGGACTTCATCGAGCGTCAGTGTCATGGATTCAGATAGCAAACGATTCGCCGCAACCGCAAGTCGCTTCCGCCTTGGGATTATGCAACATCAACCCTGAGCGGGTCAAACCGCCCGTGAGCGGGTCGATATAGTCTAGCGTCGCCTCCGCCAGCAACGGCTCCGAACGGGAGTCAACGCTTACTGTTACGCCGTGTGCTTCGACTTCGGCATCACCCTCAACCGGCTCTGTGGCCAGCTGCAAGTCATACTGCATACCAGAGCAGCCACCACCGATAACGCGAACGCGCAGCCGTGGAGCAGCACCATCGGCCAGCCGCTGGATATGGGCAGCAGCCTGCTCGGTGACTGTGAGCATGTATACCTCTGTATTCGGGTGCGATATAAACATGCCGTCACGACCAATATTGACAGAAATTTTATATAGGACTGATTTAGTGCAAATTAGTCTCTGTAAGGTGTGTCGTGTGATACGAATCAACAAGCTGACAGACTACGGTATCGTTATTGCTGTACGCATCGCCAAGGAGGAGTCGGAGCGACTCCACACTGCGCGCGAAATTGCTGAAGATACACATGTCCCGCAACCGACAGTGACGCGACTGCTGAAGCAGCTGGCGCGCAGTGGCATCCTTACTTCAACGCGAGGTGCCGCTGGCGGCTACAGCCTGGCACAGCCTGCCGAGACTATCCCAGTGGCGCGACTGGTCGAGGCGCTGGAGGGACCGATTGCGCTGACCGAGTGCTCCAATACTGTCTGCAGCTGCGCCCTGGAGGATTACTGCGCCGTCGAGGCGCCGTGGCAGACCGTTTCGCTCGCCGTGCGGAACGCACTCGAAACAGTAACGCTGGCCGACATGGCGCAGCCGTCGCTCGCGCTGCCACTAGTTCCACTGGGAGGTGTCCAGGCGTGAATTCCGAGACAGAGATGCTGCGTGAATACGCTGAACGTGACTACCAATTTGGATTCGTCACCGACGTTGAAACTGACACGGTCCCGGCCGGCCTGAGCGAGGATGTTATTCGCTTCATTTCCAAGCGCAAGCGCGAGCCGAAGTGGCTAACTACATGGCGGCTGGAGGCTTACCGCCACTGGCTCACGATGGAGGAGCCACACTGGGCCAATATCGAATACGACCCTATCAACTACCAAGACATCGTCTATTACTCTGCCCCAAAATCGAGTGCCGATGGTCCTAAGTCACTGGATGATGTGGATCCAGAGCTAATTGCGACCTACGAGAAGCTGGGCATCCCCCTCCACGAGCGCGAAAAACTGGCAGGAGTCGCGGTGGACGCAGTGTTCGATTCCGTGAGCGTCGCGACTACCTTCAAGGACCAGCTCGCTGCGCAGGGTGTCATCTTCTGCTCGTTCAGCGAGGCGGTGCAGGAGCATCCCGAGCTGGTACGCAAGTATCTCGGCTCGGTTGTGCCGCGCTCCGACAACTTCTTTGCAGCCCTCAACAGCGCAGTCTTCACCGATGGTTCGTTTGCCTATATTCCGACGGGGGTACAGTGCCCGCTCGAGCTTTCGACTTACTTCCGTATCAACGCTGCAAAGACTGGGCAGTTTGAGCGTACGCTCATCATTGCAGACAAAGACAGCTGCGTCAGCTACCTGGAAGGATGCACCGCGCCGATGCGTGACGAAAACCAACTGCACGCCGCCGTTGTGGAGCTAGTCGCGCTCGACGACGCAAATATAAAGTATTCAACCGTTCAGAACTGGTATCCCGGCAACGAAGATGGTGTCGGAGGTATCTTCAATTTCGTTACTAAGCGTGGCGCTTGCCGCGGCAGCAACTCTAAGATTTCATGGACACAAGTCGAAACTGGCTCGGCAATTACCTGGAAGTATCCATCGTGCATTCTGCAGGGCGATAACTCTATCGGCGAATTCTATTCGATTGCACTCTCCGCCAAGCGACAGCAGGCAGACACTGGGACCAAGATGATCCACATTGGCCGCAACACTCGCTCTACCATAATCAGCAAGGGCATTTCGGCTCAGCGGGGGCAGAACTCCTATCGCGGGCAGGTAAAGATTCTAAAGAAAGCCGAGGGCGCACGCAACTATTCGCAATGCGACTCATTACTCATCGGCGAGCAGTGCGGCGCGCACACCTTTCCGTGCTTGGACGTGCAGAACAGTTCAGCTCACGTTGAGCACGAGGCATCCACATCCAGGATTGGTGAGGACCAGCTCTTCTACTGTCAGCAGCGCGGAATCTCGCTGGAAGACAGTATCAACCTGATTGTCAACGGTTTCTGCAAGGAGGTCTTCCGCGAGCTGCCGATGGAGTTTGCGGTCGAGGCGCAGAAGCTGCTCGAAGTCTCACTCGAGGGGAGTGTCGGCTGATGCTCGAAATCAGCAGCCTGAAAGCCGGCATCGATGGCAAGACTATCCTGAAGGGGATTGACCTTACCGTCAACGCGGGCGAGGTGCACGCCATTATGGGGCCTAACGGTAGCGGCAAAAGCACACTAGCACAGATTATTGCGGGACGCGAGCAATTCGAGGTCAGCAGTGGGTCAGTCGAGTATGACGAGAAAGACCTGCTCGAACTCGCCCCGGAGGAACGCGCCTGCGCCGGCATCTTCATGGCTTTCCAGTATCCCGTCGAAATTCCTGGTGTTAGCAATAGCTACTTCCTGCGCTCTGCCCTTAATGCACAACGCCGTGCGCGCGGAGAACAGGAGCTAGACGCCTTCGAATTCCTGACCTTCATCCAAGATCGTATGGCACTGCTCAACCTGCATGATGAGCTATTGAACCGCCCAGTTAACGATGGATTCTCGGGCGGCGAGAAAAAGCGCAACGAAATCTTCCAGATGGCTGTACTGGAGCCGCGACTCGCCGTGCTGGACGAGACCGATTCCGGTCTGGACATCGACGCGCTGCGCGTCGTCGCCAACGGCATAAACTCACTGCGGAGCGACGACAATGCCATGATTGTGGTGACGCATTACCAGCGGCTGCTCAACTACGTCGTACCCGACTTCGTGCATGTACTCGTGGATGGACGCATCGTGCGCTCAGGCGACCAGCAGCTAGCGCTCGACCTTGAAGAGCAGGGCTACGACCATATTGTTGCACAGGCGGCATAGATGGACTGGAAAGCACTGCTTGCATCTGCCGATGGCCCACCAGAACTAGCTGCGCTGCGCAGTGCAGCCAGCGCACATTTCCTGGAGCGAGGGTTGCCGTCAACACGCGACGAGCGCTGGCGATACACCGACACACATTTTCTGGCGCAGCAGGAGCTGAAACTGCTGCGACCGGTAATCGAGGTTGACACGCCGGCCGGTGTGCACGTGCGACCGCTGGAAGAAGCGGCCAACGTTGCAGCGTCATTACTAGCTGCCGAGGCGGAGATGAAACAGCCATTTCGGTTGCTCAATACGGCACTTCTACGCGACGGTGTGTTAGTCGAAGTCGAGGATAACGCGACGACTAATGGTGTATTGCAGTTGACAATTACAACTACCTCTGGTCTGGCTGTGCCGCGACTGCTGGTTGTTGTCGGCGAAAACACACGGCTGACACTGGTCGAGCGCTACCGCACCGACAGCGGCACCTGCCTGCCAGTGACGCAAATTTCGGTCGGGAGCGGCAGCTGCGTAGAGCACCTGCGCATCCACCATGGTTCCAACGACGTCCACATCGGCTGCGTCGAGGTGCGGCAGCAGCGCGATTCGCTCGTCACGAGCCACTCACTTACCTTTGGTGGGCGACTGGTGCGCAACGATCTCCAATTCCACTTGCTTGGTAGCGGCGCTGAGGCGCAGCTGAACGGACTCTACCTGGCCGACGGTGAGCAGCACGTCGATAACCACACTACCATCGAGCACGTAGTGCCACACTGCGACAGCCGCGAAACCTACCGCGGCATCCTCGGCGGCAAGGCGAGTGCGGTGTTCAACGGTCGCGTGCATGTGCATCCTGACGCGCAGCGCACCGACGCGCAGCAATCGAACCAGAACCTGTTACTGACCGATGACGCGATTATCCATACCAAACCTGAGCTGGAAATCTACGCCGACGATGTCAAGTGCACTCACGGCGCGACCGTTGGCCAGCTTGACCGTGAAGCGCTATTCTACCTGCGGTCGCGCGGCCTCGCCTACGACGAAGCGCGAAGGATGCTGGTCGACTCGTTTGCCGCCGAAATCGTACGACGTATCACCGATGAATCTCTGCGCGACGAACTGACGGAAGCTGTCATTGCGCGGCTACCGGTGATGCTGGCGGAGGCGGCGTGAACATTGCGGAACTGCGCGCCGATTTCCCGGCGCTGCAACAGGAAGTGCACGATCGGCCTCTCATATATCTTGACAACGCCGCGACGACGCACAAGCCCAAGGTTGTACTTGATGCGCTCGACAAGTTCTACCGCGAGGATAATTCCAATGTCCACCGTGGTGTCCACACTCTGAGCCAGCGCGCGACCGATTCCTATGAAGGAGCGCGCGCGAAGATTGCACAATTCCTGGGCGCTGAGGCAAACGAAATAGTCTTCGTGCGTGGCGCGACCGAGGGCATCAATCTCGTTGCGAACGCATTCTTGCGACCACAGCTGCACAAGGGCGATGAAGTACTAATTACGGCGATGGAACACCACGCCAACATCGTCCCGTGGCAACTTGCGTGCGAAGCCACTGGTGCAAAATTGCGCGTCGCACCAATGTCACAGGCGGGTGAACTACTGCTCGATGAGCTAGAGACGCTGCTAACGCCGCGGACAAAACTGCTAGCTCTGACACACGTCTCAAATGCCTTGGGCACCGTCAATCCAATCGCGCAAATCACAGAGATGGCGCACGCGCGCGGAATCCCGGTGCTGGTCGATGGCGCGCAGGCAGTCCAGCACCTGTCAGTCAACGTGTGTGAACTGGGGGTTGATTTCTACGCGCTCTCGGGTCACAAACTCTACGGACCCACTGGAATCGGTGTGCTCTGGGGTCGTTCAGCCCATCTAGAGGGAATGGCCCCCTGGCAAGGAGGTGGCGACATGATTCGCTCCGTCACTTTTGAGAAGACCGAGTTCGCGCCGCCACCACTACGGTTCGAGGCGGGGACGCCGAACATCGCCGGCGCAATTGGGCTCGGGGCAGCGGTCGAATACCTAGCGGGAATCGGGCTCGATGCAATCGTCGCGCACGAGCGAGAGCTGCTGACAGCCGCAACTGACGCGGTAGCGGCAATCGAGGGCGTGCGACTCATCGGCACCGCGGACGCCAAGGCGAGCGTGCTCTCGTTCGTAATCGAAGGAGTCCACCCCCACGACATCGGTACGGTACTGGACCGGTACGGTGTCGCGGTGCGCACCGGTCACCACTGCGCGCAGCCGGTAATGGCGTTCTATGGCGTGCCAGCGACTGTACGCGCTTCTTTTGGTTTATATAATTATCGTGCAGAAATTGTTCCGCTCTGCAAAGCACTACGCGAGGCACAGGAGCTCTTTGCATGAGCCTGTCAGAGCTCTACCAGCAGCTCATCCTGGACCATAATCGCAGCCCGCGCAACCGTGGTGCGCTGGAAGCGCCGACGCACTCTGCGGTAGGACACAATCCACTCTGCGGCGACCAACTACAGCTGCAGTTGCAGCTCATGGATGGCAGGGTGGCAGAGGTCGCCTTCGAAGGCAGCGGCTGCGCTATCTCAACTGCGTCAGCAAGCCTGATGACCGACGCCGTGAAAGGCCTTGATAAAGATGAGTTGGATGAGTTATTCGCAAAATTTCACGCGCTCGCGACCGGCGATGAATCGCCGGACGATCTCGGCAAGCTCGGGGCCTTTGGCGGAATTCGCGACTACCCAACGCGAGTGAAGTGCGCCACGCTGGCGTGGCACACCTTGCGAGCCGCGCTTCATGGTGAGCAGGGGGCGACGAGCGAATGAGTAGCGCAAACACTAATACTGCCGCGGGGAGTCACACACCGAACATGGACACCAGCTCTGAGACTGCACTTGAATCGGACAAGGCACCGATTACGGTGACTGAGGCTGCCGCCGCCGAACTGCAGCGCGCGATGGAAGCGCAGGACAAACAGGATATGGCGCTACGTATCGCGGTCTTTCCGGGTGGTTGCGCCGGCATGCAGTATGGCTTAAGCCTTGATTCTGATGGGCAGCCGGGGGATGAGGAATTCGTGTCGGGCGGTATCCGACTAGTTGTCGGGCGGCAGGACCTGCCACTGGTGGCGGGGATGCAAGTTGACTACGTACAATCTGTGAGTGGATCTGGCTTCAAGGTCGAGAACCCGAACGCTAGTGAAAGTTGTGGCTGTGGTTCGAGCTTCTCCTGCTAATGACTTGGTGGAGGCGGTAACCTGAAGGAGGTTGACGTGAGGGGATTGCAATGCACGCAAGCCGTGATGGCTATGATGCGTGCGCTGATGCCGCTCCCTGCCGGCGAGGAACTGCAGGTGTGCTGGGAGGCAGAAGACTCGAAACGAGACATCCTGACTGTCATAAGGCGACGTAACTACACACTGATTTCCGACTCGGAAGAGAACGGGCGCAAACTGCTCGTCGTGAGCAAGTAATAAAACTGACCGCTGGGTGTCGCACCGATGGCGGAACCGTGCGAGGACGATGCACTGGCGGCGGCGCGACTTCCGACCCGCTTCGGAGAGTTCCGCATCATTGCCTTCCCCGGTGAGACGGCCAACCGCGAGCATATCGCGCTGGTGCTGGGCGACATGGAGGGTGAAGTCCTAGTGCGCATCCACTCGGAATGTCTTACGGGCGACGTATTCCACTCCGACCGCTGTGACTGCGGAGAGCAGCTCGACCTAGCGATGGAACGAATCGCCGAGGCGGGCCATGGCGTCATCATATACCTGAGGCAGGAAGGACGGGGCATCGGGCTGGTGAACAAGCTTCACGCCTACAACCTGCAGGACGACGGCCTCGACACGGTCGAGGCCAATGAAAAGCTGGGCTTCAGCGGTGAAATGCGGCAGTATGGAGACGCGGTCACCATCCTAGGGTCTCTCGGTGTGGGCAAGACGGCGCTGCTGACCAATAACCCTGCCAAGATTGAAGCGCTGCGCGAGGCAGGCCTTGCGGTGCGGCGGGAGCCACATATTATAACACCGAAGGCGGAGAATCAAGACTATCTAAACACAAAGTCGAACAAGATGGGGCATCTCATCCCACCGAGCTAGGCGGAGTTGGCACGGCTGCGGTTCTCAGAGCGGCCGCCGATAGTAAGCACCCACAGCACGAAGAGCGCCATAATGAGTGCGTACTGACCAGTCTGCCACCAGAAATAGTGCACCTTGTCCCAAGTTGCGAAACCGTACTTCATGATGAGGGGGTAGGCGGTGATGATACGCAGGGCGTTCTCAAAAAAGATAAACATGGCTGCATACGCGGCCCAGCGTACGCGCACCAGCGGCTTCACACCTCGGAAGCAAAGGATTAGCAACCCCAGGAACAAGGTTTCGTGTAGACCGGTACAGGTACTGACAATTTCCAGGTCAATTATCTCCTCGTACCGCAGCAGCGTTCCATTGCTACCACCGATAGTAACCTCGATACCGAAGGCGCTCTCGATTACCCAGACAAACCAAGTCAGGAACTTCTGGTAAAGCAGTAGCGAGTTCTCGCCGCGTGTCATGTGCTGGAACAGCAGGTCTGCCGGTAGCACCACCGCCATCACCAGCATGAAGTTGAATGCTACTCCGACAATGGTGCGATCGCCCTTCTTCTCGGCACCCACCTGCACGCAGAGCCAGCTTTCGGCACGGTCCAACTCGTGGGCCACTACGTTGCTTACACGCTCGAGCAGTGCCTGCGGAGTGGTCGCCGTGCTGGGGTTGCCGAACGCCAGCCAGAAGGTACCGGCCGCAGAGATGAGCGCGACCGTCGCCGCGCTGCCACCGTAGAAGAGCGCGAAGCCGACCAGCAACAGCCCAATGACGGCGAGGAGGGCCTGCATCTGTTCGCGGCGGTTCAGCGACTGCATGCGCCCCCTGCGTTAGTTGTAGACATTAAAGCTGCCGATGTAGGAATTCACGTGCTGCAATAAGTGCTTCACGCGTTGTATCATGGGTGGCGCGCACGAACGCCACGTCCCATTCCAGCCAGTCGAAAGCGGTGTGCTCGTCGCTCAGCTGCACATCGCCTGACAGGGATTCGGCGAGGAAGAAGAGGACACGCTTTGGGATTTCAGTGCTGTCACGTCGCTTGAGGTAGCTGATTTCGTGGCGGAAACCCTCAACAACATCGATTTCGTGCAGCCCAGTCTCCTCCCGTAATTCGCGCTGCGCCGCTTCCAGTTCAGCCTCACCGAACTCAACGCGTCCCTTTGGTGGTGCCCAGTGCCCCTCGGTATGGCGAAGCAGCAGCGTGCAATCACCGCGGAACAGGACGACGCCACAGGCAAACTCGGATGTCTTGGAATAGTCACCCATAATAGCCGGGTCTATCGCTAGGACTATTACTCGTCGTCGCGCTTCATCCGTGCCAGTGCGGTCGCGACGAGGGCGAGCACCAGCATTGAAAAGCCAGACTCGAAACCGGGCAGGAATACTCCACGGACCCAGAGGGTCGCGGTGATAGAGCGCGCCTCGGTCTCGCCCGCCAGCGTGGTTGACGCCTTCATGATAACCGTGTGGTACTCATTGAACCAACCAATGGCTGTGCCACGGGGGGTGCGGACTTGGAGGGGGACCTGCATCTCACCCTGACTGTCAATCTCAATTTGCGGCTGCGAGAGTGCCACGATGAAGCCAGCCTCCTCTAGCGACTCTTGGTTGACCACCTCGACCAGAATGGTATCAACGTGGTTGCCATAGTTCAGGACGGTGAAAGTGAGAGGGAATTCCTTACCGGGGCCGACCCGCTGGAAGGGCTGGTCGGCGCGGATGGAGAGTCGTGCATACTGCTCAATCTGCGCCGTGAAACCTGCGTACTTGGTCTGAGGGTTAAGGTGAGTTGTTGTCTCCGACCCCTGCCCGGTCGCCTGCACGTCCACGTTCTTGTAGCCGGCCCGGACGCTGGCAATGGCGCATACCGGCACAGTAATACTGGCGCCGGCAGCGAGGGTCACCGAAACGGCCGATGGGGAAATGGTCACACCCCCACCAGATATCTGTACATCAACGTCAATATTGGCGGCACCCTCATTACTAACCTGCAGCGAAGTGCAGCCGACACCAGAGGCACCGGGACGTACGTCCAGTTTCACTGATGCGTCAGAGAAAGTCATAGAAAACGCGACTGGCGTCGTCTGCGCTTCGGCCTGCGGACTGAAGATAAAGAGCGAACTGCCCAGTACTAGGGCGGCCAGCAGCAGGGCGCGGGTCGGGGTTGACATCATTTGCCTCCGTCGGGACTGCGCTATCGAGATATATAGCATTTGCCCGCCGGCACACGAAGATTGCGCCATAAAAAGGCTATCGTTTTTTTCACTCGATTTTCAACAAGCGCGCCCCGGCAGCAAAGCTGGCAGAGTGGCGGCTTGCGCCCTAAGAGACCAGCTTCGCTGCCAATTGTTCGTTAGTCGGCTCGACCAACACGCTGCCGTCGTCGAACTCTAGCACTGGCACGCGCTGGAAACCGTCGTTGAGTGCAACGGCGCGGTCGCGGAGCGCATCGTCGCTCTCGATATCGAGGAACTCGTACGAAATATTCGCGCCATCCAGCCATGCCTTGGCGCGGTGGCAGTCGCCGCACCAAGCAGTGCCGTACATGCGCAGAGTCATAGTGCGTCAGCCGGGACGCAGCTAAACCTGTTCCGCCCAGTCATCGGGACAACTGCACGAAAGGTTGCGGTCACCCCATGCCTGGTCGATACGACCGACCGGTGGCCAGTACTTGTGATCGTGCAGCCACTTCGCCGGGAAGGCCCCCTGTTCGCGCGAATAGGTGCGATTCCATACATCGGCTGTTACGGTAGCGGCTGTGTGCGGCGCGTTGCACAGTGAGCTATCGCTAGGGGTGAGACTGCCGTCAGTGACTGCCACGATTTCAGCGTGAATCGCGAGCATTGCGTCGCAGAAGCGGTCCAGCTCAGCACGACTCTCGGACTCGGTCGGCTCGACCATCAGTGTCCCTGGCACCGGGAAGCTCATCGTCGGCGCGTGGTAGCCGTAATCTATGAGCCGCTTGGCGACATCATCAACCGTTAGCCCTGCATTGGCTAGCATCTCTCGCGTGTCAAGAATACACTCGTGTGCGACATGGCCGCCAGCGCCGGTGTAGAGGACAGGATATGCGTCGCCCAGACGCTGCGCGACGTAATTGGCGTTGAGGATAGCGACCTGCGTCGCTTCGCGCAGCCCTGCGGCACCCATCATCGCGATGTAGGCCCAAGTGATGGGGAGAATGAGCGGACTGCCGTAGCGGGCGGCCGAGACGGCACCGTCTTCACCAGTGAGTGGGTCGCCCGGTAAATGCGGGACCAGATGCTTCCCAACGCCGATGGGCCCCATGCCGGGACCGCCGCCACCATGCGGAATGCAGAAGGTCTTGTGCAGGTTTAGGTGGCAGACGTCAGCTCCGAATTCGGCCGGTCGGCAGAACCCGACCATCGCATTTAGGTTGGCGCCGTCCAAATAGACCTGGCCACCGGAAGCGTGGACAATGTTACACACCTCACGGATATGAGTCTCAAACACCCCATGTGTCGAGGGGTAGGTTACCATCAGTGCCGCCAAAGCATCGCCGCACTCGGCCGCCTTCATGCGCAAATCGGCGATGTCGATATTGCCGTCATCATCGCATGCGACTGGGACAACGCGCATACCAGCCATCACTGCCGAGGCAGGATTGGTACCATGCGCACTGACTGGAATAAGGCAGGCGTCGCGGCCATCTTCGTCGCGCGTGGAATGGTAGCTCCGAATGGCAAGCATCCCTGCCAGTTCGCCCTGCGAGCCGGCGTTGGGCTGAAGTGAAATGGCGGCGAAGCCGGTCATCTCGCAGAGCCATGCTTCAATGTCAGCAATCAGCTGGTGGTAGCCGGTCGCCTGCTCGGCTGGTGCAAAGGGATGCAGGTCGGCAAAGCCAGGCCACGTTATGGGTTCCATCTCGGCTGCCGCGTTGAGTTTCATGGTGCATGAGCCGAGCGGAATCATGCTAGTGTTCAGCGCCAGGTCCTTCGTCTCGAGCCGGTGCAGGTAGCGCATGAACTCGGTCTCGCTGTGATAGCGGTTGAAGACCGGATGCTCGAGGAATGGCGATTCGCGCTCCAGCGCAGCCGGCAGAACATCGCCTTGCGGGGTCGCCCGCTTCGCGCCGAAAACAGCCAGCAGTTCCGCGAGTTCTCTGTCGCCGACGGTCTCGTCGAGTGCGATTCCGACGTCGTCGTCGCCCAAGTCGCGCAGGTTGATGCCGCTCTTGGCGGCGTGCTCGAGCGCGCCGGGTGCGGTAACACGCAGCGTGTCGAAATAGTGTTCGTGCGCGACCGCGAAGCCCGCCTTGCGCAGCGAAGCGGCGAGCGTCCCCGTCAATCGATGCACCCGATCCGCTATCGCACGTAAATTGTTGGGACCGTGGTAGACGGCGTACATCGCCGCGGTGACGGCGAGCAGAACCTGTGCAGTGCAGATGTTGCTCGTCGCACGGTCGCGCCGGATATGCTGCTCGCGCGTCTGTAGTGCCAGTCGCAGTGCAGGCGTGCCATGGGCGTCCTTCGAGATGCCGACCAGCCGGCCGGGCAGCCGCCGCAGCAGCGTGTCGCGCGTCGCGAGGAACGCAGCGTGCGGACCGCCGTAGCCCAGTGGCACACCAAAGCGCTGCGACGAGCCGATAACTATGTCGGCACCCCATTCACCCGGTGGCTTGAGCAAGCAGAGCGCCAGCAGGTCAGTTGCAACAACAGCCAGTGCACCGGCGTCATGCGCCGCAGTGATTATGTCGCCATAGTCACAGACCGCGCCATCGGTGGCAGGGTATTGGAGCAGTACGCCGAAGGTATCCTCGTCAAATTCCATCTCCGCGGGAGGTACAACGACTATACGCAGACCGAGCGGCGTCGCGCGCGTTCGCACGACGGCAGTGGTCTGCGGATGGCAATCGGAGGCGATGACGAAAGTAGTACGATTACCGCGTGCAGCGTTGCACGCCATCGCCATGGCTTCAGCCGCAGCGGTCGCCTCATCGAGCAGCGACGCGTTGGCGATTTCCATTGCTGTCAGGTCGCACACCATAGTCTGGAAATTCAGCAGTGCCTCGAGTCGGCCCTGCGCAATTTCCGGCTGGTATGGTGTATATGCAGTATACCAGCCAGGATTCTCGAGCAGGTTGCGTCGCAGCGCGGGTGGCGTTACAGTGCCATAGTAACCCATCCCGAGATAGCTGCGCGCCACCACGTTGCGTCCCGCGAGTTCTTGCAGTCGATGTAGAGCTGCTGCTTCCGTGAGCGGGGGGGGTAGATCCAGCTCACCCGCGAAACGAATGTCGGCCGGAACGACTGCGTCGGTCAACTCGTCCAGAGTCGTGCAGTCGAGCTTTGCCAGCATCTCCGGGATGTCGGCTGGTGCTGGCCCGATATGCCGCCGAGCGAAAGTGTCGGGGTGGTCGAATGAAACGCCCATGCAGAAACAGCACCGGCACGCTAGCCGGAGTTATGAGTGTTTGCCGGACTCAATCCGACGTATGCTCTAAATCTCCCCCCGGGATGGGGGGCTCCGTGCAGTCAAACGCTGTGCGGCTTTTTACCCCGCGCGAAGCGAACGCGATGCTACCGACGCTGCGGCCTCTGCTGATAGAGCTGACAGACCGACACGCCAAGCGAGAGCAGCTGGATGAGCTGTTGGTTGAGGTGGAACAGGACGACAAGAGCAGAGGGTCAATGCGGGACCGCCTCGAACTCGAGGTGCGACTCGATGAAAATCTGGCGGAGTTGAAGCAGCTCTTCGAAGCACTGGCACGGCATGGGGTTGAGGTGAAAGACCCTGCCATTGGGCTCATCGACTTTCACGCGCAGCGCGGCGCCGAGCTGGTATACCTGTGCTACAAGCTGGGAGAGTCCGAAGTGACCCACTGGCACCCACTCGACGATGGCTACCGCGGGCGTAAGCCGCTCGAAAGCGAGCCGGAAATGTTGAAGATTTAACCGCCTTCCCAGCGCGCGAACAAATCTGCGTCGAAACCCAGCAAGTCTAAGACGCGACCGGCAATGAAATTTACATTGTCGTCAAGGCTCTGTGGACGGTTGTAGAATGCCGGCGCGGCTGGAGCGATAATGGTGCCTGCTGTAGAAAGCCGCAACATGTTCTCGATATGGATGTGGCTGAAGGGCGTCTCGCGCGGCACCAGTATCAGCGGCCGTCGCTCCTTGAGCATCACCGCACCGGCGCGCGTCAGCAAGTTGTCATTGACTCCTGCTGCCAATTTACCAAGCGTGTCCATCGAGCAGGGGATAATGACCATCGCCCGCGCGCGGAACGAGCCGGAGGCAATCGAAGCGGCGATATCGGCATTGCCGTGCACTACATCGGCCAGGGCTTCAACTTCAGCCCAGTCGCCATCGCATTCGTGCTGGTGCACCAGTCGCGCCGAGTCGGTCGCGACGAAGTGGGTCTCGACCGGTTGCTCCTTAAGCGCCTCGAGCAGCCGTACACCGTACGGGATGCCGGAGGCGCCGCTCATGCCGACCACGATACGGTCCATGCTGGCAGGGAAACACTCGCTGGCTTAAGGCTTCAGGCTGGCATCCCGCCGCCAGCCGTAAATCCAGTAACCGCTGCCGCCCCAATGGAGTTCACCGCGCCGGGCAAGGTCATCCTGTTCGGCGAGCACGCCGTGGTCTATGGGTACCCTGCCATCGCGGTGCCGCTCTCGGGGCTACGTGCCCGCGCTTGGACCGAGCCGACACGTGACGGCGCCGGGCTAGTAATCCACGCACGGGATCTAGGGCAACGACTGACACTGGGCGGCGACCCTGGGCACCAGTTCTCGGTCGCAGCGCAAGCGGTGCTGGCGCGCACTGGTGCCCCTGAGCCGAACGCAACAGTCAATCTCGAATCGGCCATTCCGTCGGCAGCAGGTATGGGCAGCAGCGCCGCCACCTCAACCGCAGTCTGCCGTGCGCTGGCGGCGCACCTTGGCGCCGAGATGTCAGCAAGTGATGTTTCGAATATCGTATTCCAAGCCGAGCGGGTGGTGCACGGTACCCCAAGTGGCATCGACAACACCGTCATCGCGCATGAGGAGCCAGTCTGGTTCACTAGCGGCGAACCACCACGGCCATTCCGGTCTCCGGACCGCTGCTTCCTGGTACTGGGCGATACCGGCATCACCGCCTCGACAGGCGAACTTGTCGCCGGCGTGCGCGAGCGGCGGGACGCCGAACCACGGCTCTATGATGGATACTTTGCGGAAATTGGCGCGCGGGTCAGCGATGCGCGCGAAGCGCTCAAGACTGGCGAGTTGGAACGGGTGGGCAAGCTGATGGACGCCAATCACAAACTGCTCAACAATATCGGCGTTGGTCATCCCAAGCTGGACGAACTGGTCGCTATCGCCCGCGATGCTGGGGCGCTGGGTGCGAAGCTTACCGGAAAGGGTGGTGGTGGCAACATAGTCGCGCTCGCCGCAGGAGTAGATTCGCAAACTGCCGTAACGCAGGCACTAACCAAAGCCGGTTATACGGCATACGAGACTGCCTTCGGAGGAGCGACATGAACCTGCGTGAATTCGTCGACCTGCTCGCTGACGAGGGACGTCTGCGGACTATCTCTCGTGAAGTCAGTCCCAAATATGAGGTGGCGGCGCTGATGGCGCAGGCGGGTGATACGCCACTGCTCTTCACCAATGTCGACGGCAGCCGAATGCCAGTCGTCACTAACATCTGCGCTTCGCGCGAACTGGTTGCGCTCGGCCTCGGGTGCGACGAGTCGGAAATCATGGAACGCATTGCTGCTGTAGGCGACTCGCAGGCGGAAGTGCCGCGCGCTGAGGCGACAGGATACCGCGAGGTCGAGGCTACGCTGGAAGGCTTACCAATCCTGACGCACCAGAAATTCGACGGTGGTCCCTATATTGCGTCGGCAATCGCCGCAGCCTTCGATGATAATCACGGTCTCAACCTGAGCTACCACCGCGGGATGAAGCTGGACGACCGACGCATGGTGCTACGCATCCTGCCGCGCAACCTTGACGCCTACCGCGAGCGCGGCCTGACGGAGTTCGCATTCTGCAACGGCGTCTCGGTACCTGTACTGCTCGGTGCTGCCACCTCGTTCGGCATCGACGTTAGCGAGATGGGGATTGCCAATGCACTTGGTACGTCGCCGCTGGTAGATGTAGGCGGACACACGGTGCCGCAGTCAGAGCTGGTGATGGTATGCGAATTCACCGGTGAAATGGCTGACGAGGGGCCGTTCCTCGATCTTACGGAAACCCCGGATATCGTCCGTAGCCAGCCTGTAGTCAAGCTAAAACAACTGTTTCTGCGCGACGACTCAATTTTCCATGCATTGCTACCGGGCGGCCCGGAGCACAAGGTGCTAATGGGGATGCCACGCGAACCGACTATCTTCCACGCCATCTCGCAGATTACGGACTGCGTCGACGTCCACATCACACCTGGTGGCAGTTCCTGGTTGCATGCTATCGTCGCTATCCGCCCGCGAAACGATGGCGATGGCCGCAAGGCGATTGAGGCTGCGTTCGCTGGCCACTCCTCGCTAAAACATGTCTGGGTGGTCAACGATGACATTGACATCCGTGACCGTGACATGGTCGAGTGGGCGTTCGCGACTCGCTTTCAGGGCGATCGCGACACTGTTACGTTCCAATCGAAGGGGTCATCCCTCGACCCATCAGCCTGGGTTGAGACGCGCGAGACCTGCAAGCTAGGGTTCGACTGCACTATCCCCAGTGACCGTAATGCAGCTAATTTCGTGCGCACCCCACCGGCAATGGACCTGAAGCTCGAAGATTACCTGGACTAACGGTCGCCAACCCCTTTATCACCATCCAGCCTGCGCGAGCGTGGAACTGACCGCGAAGCAGCAGGCAATGCTCGCCGGCAACCACGGTGCGGCAAAGCAGATGGCAATGCGGCTGCTGGTCGACCTGGGCACCGCAGCTGATGCTCCGCAGATGGTGCCAGTAGCGGCAGCGCATGTCTCGGGAGTCTCACCGCTTACCGGTGGGCATGGGCTGACTACTTTCCTAGAAAGGCTAGGTGACGACGCGCAGGTAGCGGTCGAGACAACACTCAATTCGGCCGGCTGCGACAGTCGCTGCTGGCGCGAGATGGGCGCGACTACAGATTATGTTGAGCGGCAGCAGCGCATCCTTGACGCGTATGCAGCGCTTGGTGTACGACTGACGCTCTCGTGTACGCCTTACGAGGCTGTTCAGACATCGCTGCCCGACGGGGTCGGCGCATGGGCCGAGTCAAATGCTGTCTGCTATGCCAATTCGTATACCGAGCTGCGGACCAACCGTGACTCGGGGTTGTCAGCGCTGGCAGCAGCTATCTGTGGCTGCACGCCAGACTACGGACTGCTGCGCGATGAGAATCGCACCGCCAACCTGCTGGTCGAGGTCGAATGCGATCTGGTAGAGCCCGTCGATTTCTCGGTGCTAGGTGACTGGGTCGGTAAGCAGCTGCCAACTGGACTGGCGCTACCGTGGGGACCTGTACCGCACTTTCGCGGTGTCAGTGAAGCGAACCACGAAGCGCGCAAGGCGCTCTCGGCGGCGGCGGCCAACTACGGCTGCGCGCTACTCTACCTTGACGAACCACCCGCTGCAGAATATCAAACGACACTGTGCTTCACGGCCGCCGACCTTAAGGCGCGCTACGCGGAACTGGCGCCGCGCCACGCCGTAGATTTGGTCGTTATTGGCTGTCCGCAGGCGTCGCCCGCAGAGGTGCGCGCAACAGCAGAGCTAGTGCGTAGCCGTAGTCTGCCGGAGGGGCGGCTGTGGGTCTTCACCGCCTCGCGCCACTGGGACTCACTGCATGAAGAGGTGGCTACTATTGAGGCGGCGGGAGGGATGGTACTGCGCGACACCTGCCCCGAGGTAGTGCATTATGACCGTGCGTCCGTCAATCACATCCTGACCAACTCACTGAAGGCGGAACATTACCTGCAATCTGGACTGAACAGCATGCCGACTTCGGTTGCACGCCTTGCTGACTGCATCGCCCACGCCGCCAACCCAGAAATGGCGGACGGAGTGGCCCATAAGAGCGGGGAGCTGTCAACGGTAGCGCACCACTCGACGAAGGTGCTGCAAGCAGGCGCGCTCTCTTTCGCCGGCAGTGGGCTTGAGTCGCAAGACACCTGGATAGTAGAAGGTGAAGCGCTCGTCACTGACGTGCCACTCACCTTCCTTGGCTTTGTAAATCGCAGAACTGGTGTCGTCGAGGAGCCGGGGCATCCACTTGACGGGCAGTCCATAGCTGGAAAGGTACTGGTATTCCCGCGCGGCAGCGGATCGTCGGTCGCACCCTATGTGCTGCTCGGCCTACTCTACCGCAATCACGGCCCATTAGCAATCGTGAACACTGAACTTGACCAGCAAACGCTCCCTGCCTGCTCGCTGTTAGGCGTGCCGTATGCGCACTCATTTGGTAACGATCCGTGCCTAGAGCTGAACAGCGGCGATTTAGTGAGGCTAGAGCTGCGCGACGGCACCGTGACACTGGAATTACTAGAGCGGGTGCCGGTGGCCAGTTGATGGCGAAAATGTATCTAGGCTGTCACGAGCGGGACGATGAGTAAACTGGAACAACGGTTCGCAACCGCCGCTGAGACTGCGCGCAAGCTCCCCCCACCCAATCGTGCAAAACTGCTGGAGCTTTACGGCCTCTACAAGCAGTCCCACGAGGGCGACGCACTACAGCAACGACCAGGTCTCGCAAACTTGCGTGGGCGAGCCAAACATGACGCCTGGGCTGCGTTGCAAGGTATGGCACGCGAAGCTGCAATGCGACGCTACATCGCGCTGGTAGCTGAACTGCAGGCAGCGCCAGCGACAGAGGGGCGATGCGGGTCACGGATGCCCAAACCCCATATGCTAAAGCAGTATGGCTTCGCTAGGGGCGCCCTAGTCGCTTCGGCGCCTTTTCAGCACGATTATGGCCATAGCGACCACTGTAGTGAGCAAGGATATCGCAGGCAGTCGGATGTCGTCGTCAGGGTCGTATGTCTGCTCGGAAGTATCGTTGGCGGTAGGGTCGCTAGTGTCGTCGATGGGAGGGTCGCCAGTGTTGTTAACGGGAGAGTCACCTGTCCCATTCCCACTAGCCGCCTGATATTCGACAACGATTACTTGCTGGTCTGCGAGAAGGGTCAAGTCCCAGCTATCGTATGCCACACCATCCACTTTCATAGTCAAAGTATGGTTGGCATCAGCAACCATATGCATGACTTGCTCTGCCGAAAAAGGCTGTCCCCAGATGTTGAAGAATGTACCTAAGTAAACTGGAGTCGAATCAGGTGTTTCGATGTGCAGTTTCCCACTAGTGTCGTGCGTGTGGATGGCATGCATGCCATTCGGGCAGACCTCGGTATCGATACCTGTGTTAGCCGGTATCGTTAGTGATGTACCGTTGTCGAGAATTACCAGCATGATGTGGATGTGTTGTGCAAGGCCGGAATGATCGCCGAGGCAAACCTTCTCCAATTCAAGCGGCTCCGTATCTATCAGAGAATCGCAATCGTCTGGAATCATATCGCCATCATGGTCAACATTGTCGTCAAATCCACTACAGAGATCTGCATTGTCCTTGACACCATCTCCATCCGAATCATCGATGCAACCATCTCCGTCAGAATCCCAAGGAATGGACTCTTCATTGCTGCAATTATCCGTCCAGGACTCAACATAATCACCCGGCGTCAGATTTTTGCCGACAAATCCAGGGAATGAACTGTTGTAGCGATGAGTCTTGAACACTTTATTCTCGTTACTCTTCCCATTTGGATTTTGAGGGATGTCGTCACCCTGATTCAGGGGCCCGGTATCAATCACTGGATTGATGTATTTCCAGACGACTTCGCCTTCCGGATTCACCTCAATGAACGTGCCACGGACACCCCAAGTCACCAATGTGTTACCATTCTCCAATCGCTCTACCCCTCCCAAGGAGGACGCAGATATATTCGTACCTTGATCCCAAGACCAACTCGGTGCAGCAGGCGCCCAAGGACTGCCGGATTGCAAGACATATTCGCCATTGACCAGAGGTGGGGAAATGACATCAACTGAAGAATAACTTGTGCTACGGCGAACACCATTGTTGAAGACAATCAAATCACCAGCACCGAGGCGTCCTTCATTGATCCACTGAATGTCATGTTGACCGAACAGTTGCTGATCGTCATTTGTTCCCGCGCGATAGGCTTCGGAGTTGCCCCAGCGATAGAGAATGTCGCCACCCTTCTCTGAGTTGCCTCCGGTATGCCCAGCAGCTTCCTCTGTCGTCGTGCTATGATCGATGATGTAAATCTCATTCACATTCCTGCAGGACAATGCAATTTGGTCCAAGATTGGGTTGTAATCGATGCCATTGCAATGCATCCAATCACTCTTGTATGGGCTGAGGACGTCCGGCGAGTCGACGAAGTTGATGTCGAGTAATTCAGGGTGATCGCCAACGACGCCATAGTTGTCCTTGGCGGAATCGTAATCCTGAATCAGATGGTCCCAGATGTTCCACTCCCATACGATATTGGCTTGGTCTGTTCCGACGGGTTGGACCTCTACGATCTTGTCGGGCCAAAGGGTGTCTTGGCTCATCTTGTTGGGATTGCGTCCTGCTTGATGGGATTCAGATTCACTCTTGAAGTCCCACGCAATCATCAGAAAATTCCCATTGGATAATGGTTCGATATCGTGATGGCTGCGATTGGTATCTCCAGGGTAGAACCATTCCCATTCCATTTCACTGTCCCAGGACAGGCGCTCAATCTTACCCGCAACCCCGTTGCCATCATGATCAAAATTAGTACCGAGGTTGGTCGTTCGCAGCAGATCTCCATCCTCGAGCATGTAGACTGCCATACCGGGGGGCAGTCCACTAGGAGATGTCCACGAGTGAACCATTCGCCCATGTGCGTCAATGAGGTATGTGCTCTCGGATGTCATCGGAGCGAAGAGTGTGTAATCCTCATTCACACGATTATCGCAATAGATGAGCCCGACTGTCCATGTGGCATTTCGATTGGCATTGCAAATAGGTTCAACCGGCGAGCCAGAGGATCCCTGTGCCTCTATGGGGGAGGTAATTCCAATTGGTAGTAGCAGTGAAAGGGAAAAAATCGCTACGAGGATGGCACCCTGTCTCATGCTCTGCCGATTAGCCTCATCTACCCAGAGGTCGTGGTCTCGCCGCCACCGGAAGCGCCGTCCTCAGATTCTTTATCGTTCGGATCGGGGTCCTCTTCTTCTTGTCGCTCATTATTGTAGTAGAGTCCCTTGTAAGGCTGGCTTACCGGCAGGCCTTCGTAAGCCGATAGCTCCATTGTATCGAGCCTGTGGACTGTCACTCCCTGCTGCGAAATGGCATAGACATAATCATCAATAAAGACGGTGCGACGGATGTCGGGGCGGTCCCAATACCACTCGTCATTGCCATTGTAAAACATCGAGTGGTCGATGCTTGAGCCGTCATAGATGGTGAGGCCTGCTGTGGTCGAGACATCAACCAGCACCAGTTTCGAAACATACTCGTAGTGATAGGTTTGCCTATCCTCATTCCAAGTATTGCGGTAGGTTGATAGCGGAATCGCGAGTTGGCCATTCCAGTACTGGAACGCCTTGTGTTCGTAGGTAGCCTCGCTGTGGGCCCAGCTCCACTCATTCTTAGCTTCTTTGGAAACCGGGGAAAGTTCCAATTCCGAGGCGCGCACCGGATTCGCAAAATCAGTGACATCGAACAGTGAGAGCTGCGTGCTGCCCCAGTCCAAGCCATTCTCGTCGCCGCCGATACCGATAGTCAGCAGATGATTCTCATCTAGAGGATGGATATAGGTCGAAACTCCGGGGACCTCTAGCTCCCCAATCACCTGCGGATTAGTCGGATCGCTCAGGTCGAGCGTCCAGAGCGGATCGATATTGCGGAACGTAACCAGATAGCCGCGGTCGCCAACGAAACGGGAAGACCAGATGCGCTCACCAGGAGCTATTCCACCAACGTGGCCGACTACATTCAGCTCGGTTGACTGATTAGTCGAGCTGCCGCCGTGTGTCAGCTGCTCAAGCACGAAGACGTGGTTCTCCGGGCCGGTCTGCTCTTCGGCAGGAAGCCACCAACGACCCCACTGGCCGGTCGTCGTCGCGACGCGCAGGAAGCCATTGTACTCGGAGAGAGAGAACTGGTCCAGGATAGTGCCATTTACGCGTCCGCTGCCGATGTAACTGGTCTCTCCAGGCTGTGAAATGTCGAAGGCGTGCAGATTGGTGGCCTCTTCGTAGCGAGCGGTCTCGTCGTCCCAGAACCACCACCAATCGTTAGCCATCTCGGCAATAACCAGCATATCGGCCGAAGCGTAGATGGTAGCCCAGTTGCTCATAACGTGGTCTGCCTGGAACGAAAGATTACTCTGAGCCAGGTCAAGTGTCATGATGCTGGTGACGCCGCGCGCCGTGCCGTCCTCGGCAACCACGAAGTCCTGACAGTTCGTGGTGTCGGTGAAGCTGTGGACCGTTACACTTTCGTTCGCCATCTCATAGACGCGGGGCACTAGCTCGTCGAGATTGGTCGCGTCGATAATGGCTTCGTTCTGTGCGATGGTAACATTGATAGCCGTCATCCAGAGCTGTTCGGCGCGCTTTTGCATCGCCTTGTCGTTCCAGAAGCCGTCTTCGTCTTCCCAGTAAATATCCCAGTATTCATTCGGCAGCTCGGGCCAGTAGACCAGACCAGGAACGTCTAGGTAGCCATGACTAACCATACGGACAGTTCCATCTACCTCGCGTGCGGTCTCGTACCAGCCTTCCATGTAGAGCTCGCGCTCTACCTGTGGGGCGGAACGGTCGCTGATGTTGAAGACAGTCAGCTTGGAGAGAGAGTGTACGCGGTACTCGTTCCAGTCGTAGTAGTAGTCACCCATATATTCGTCATATTTACTCTCGGCCGAATCGCGCACCAGATAGGAGAGCAGGGGGTGGTCTCCTTCGGCATACTGCAGGTCCCAAACAGAAATGTCGGAGTAGACGGCCATACGATCGCCCGAGAAGAGCATCTCGCGCGGCCATCCTTCCACAGTAGCGTTACTGAGGTATTCCACCTGACCAACCTCGGGCACAGCGAGGATATGCAGCCTCCCACCATCGAGGTGGCCGTAGTAGGGTGAATAATCGTAGTAACTGTCACCGAATAACACATAGAGATAATCGCCGTCAGTCTTGACGAAATCCGCCTCATCGACGCCACCCTCCTGATTATTGGTGCCGGAGAACTCACGTTCGCTGCCAGTCGCACCATTACTGGCTGGACTTTCCGGAGAGCCGCCGGATTGGTCAGCTGAACCTGACGCCGGTGCGCCGCCGCCGTCATCCATTGCCATTTCTGCGCCATCGAGTGCGACCATGACATCGCCCTCGAGCCAGCCGCCGCCACCGCCACCACGATAGTAACCACCCTGATTAGAAGCGATAGTGGCGCGCATCTCATCCTTGAGATGGGTTTTCAGGTCCTCTTCGAGCGCGCTACATGAATCATATGCCATCAACTGAGGAGAGCTCCGACCCGGATCATCAACCAGGTCCTGCAAGAAATCGCTTTGGGCCGTTGTCAGCCCGTTCGGTGTATCACTCGGTGGCTCGTATACCAGCAGCGCCGCCGCTACCAATGTCAGTACAACGCCCGTAGCGAGAAGCGGTGACGGACCGCTACCGGGAACTGGAGGTGGAGTCATCGCGCGTGGTCGTTGTAGTTGCGTCCCGAAAACCGTGATGCGATTGGTCATGCCGGAACCCCCCTCCCGGCAGTGTGTTGCCCGTCGTACTGTGCGTGCATCGCGAGGCAGTGCTTGCAGGAGACCTGTTTCCAGGTCGATTTGCGCATCACGCGGCGTTCCTGCTGTGTGGTAGGATAGCCGCAGATGGTAAGGTGGCGGTTGCCCAACATATGACGTCTGCGCATAACCATCTGGGGCTGTTCGCGGTATTTAAAGCAGTGCCAAAAAAAATTTTTTGTTTCAAGTTTAGCGACGTATATTGCTGCAACTCAGGTACCATTCCAGCACCCTGTACAAATCTGCACATTTTACCGCCCCCCCTTCAGCTCAACAGAGAAGAGCCGCAGCAGGCTCAGAATATTTTCCTCGATAACACCAGCCTCGTCCTTCTCCGCCTGCGAGAAGTCGAGTCCGGCAGCTACCTGATTAACCAGCTGCTGCCGGATGAGCGAGGATTTCATCAGTCGCAGCAGGTTGCGATCGGTAAGGCACTCCTGCGGGCGGTAGCGTCCGCGCCGTAACAGGAGCTGTCCGCTGGCGACCAGCTTCGGGACATGGTAGTCTACCAGTTGCGAGGATAGTCCTGCCTGCTCGGCAATTTGACGCTTGGAAGCCGGTGCGCCAAGCTGGATTGCGGCGAATAGAATGCGAAACAGCGTATCTGCCTCGCTGGCGTTAGTGCGGAGGTGTAGCTCTACTCCCCCTGCAATGTCGTCAACCGGCTCCACCATGATACGATAGTTGTCAGTCTATTATATTTAACTAATACCTAATTTTTACCTTAATCGAAGTCCAGCAATACCTTGCCGATGTTCTGGCGGTCATGGATGTGCTGGTGCGCTTTGGCTGCTTCGGCGCCAGGGAAAACAGAGTCGATGCGCGGCGCTATTTCGCCTGCCTCCAACCAGTCGAAGAGCTGCGCCTGCGCCTGCTGCAAGCGCTCGGCATCACGGTAGCGACCGAGATGGACGCCAATGACAGCGCGGTTGGCGCCCATCATCCAGAGCGGGTTGAAGCGAGGTGCACGCCACCACTCGCGTAGCTGCGTCAGTCGGCTGCGTTTGCGACCGGGCGCCATGGCAGAGATACCATAGGTAACGACACGGCCGCCCGATGCCAGGCTGCGGTAGCTCTGGAGCAGGTGGTCGCCGCCGACAGGATCCAGTACCAAGTCGACTCCACGTCCATCGGTGGCGGCTTTGATAGCAGTGCGGAAGCCGTTGCGGTCAACCGGTTCGACATCTTGTTCGCGCAGCCAATCGTGCTTCTCCGGCGACGCGGTACCAAATATACGTGCTGCACCGCGGAGCCGCGCCAGCTGTGTTGCCGCGACGCCCACGCCGCCAGCGGCGCCGTGGATGAGGACTGTCTCACCTTCCTGTAATGCGCCCGGGTGCACTACCGCCAGCCAGGCAGTCAGATAGTTTACCGGCAGTGCCGCCGCCGCGTCGAAGCTGACTGAGTCGGGCAGCTGTGAAACAGATGCTTTGGGCGCAACGACGTGCGTTGCGTAGCCACCATATGAACGACCAGCGACGACGCGGTCACCCACAACAATGCCATCAACACCGGAACCGACTGCCGCGACTGTGCCGGCAACCTCGTAGCCCGGGACAAAAGGCGGCTTGGGAGCACCAGAGTAGAGCCCCATGCGCGCCAGCAGGTCCGCAAAATTGATGCCCGCGCGCGCGACCCTTACCACCACCTCGCCGTTGTCGGGCTCTGGCGTTTCAGCCTCTTCTAACCGCAGTACCTCGGGCGGACCGTAGCGAGTGACAATGACACGCTGCACGTGACGCTAACTTTCCCGCCCCTTAAGCCATCCCCGCCGCTCCGTGAGTTAGCGTTGCCTGCCCTAGTGCGCGGTTACTCAGCCGGTGCGATGCGTCCCATTTTCCCCGCCTGAAAATCCTCTACAGCCTGCGCCAGCTCGTTATGGCTGTTCATCACGAACGGCCCGTAGCGCGCGACCGGCTCGCTCAGCGGCGCGCCCGCCAGCAACAACGCCTCAAGCGACTCGAATGCGCTGTCCGGAACACAGAGGTCCACCGTCTCGCCGTCGCCGAAAAGTACCAGCTGCCCGTCAGTGGCGGGGGTGCGGTGCGGGCCGAATTCGCCCGCGCCGCCGAAGCAATAGACCATGGCGTTCAACTCGGGTGCCAGCGGCTGCTCGAGTGCCCCACCTGGAGCGATGGTCAAGTGAAGATACGTAATGGGAATTACAGTCTCGATACTTGCGCTGACACCCAAAGACTCGCCGGCGATAACACGCGCCTGCACCAGGCCATTATTACTTTCGACAAGCGGGATTTCGGCAGCTGTTATTTCCTGATAGCGCGGTGCCATCAACTTACGGTTGCGTGGCAAGTTGACCCAGAGCTGAAAGCCGTGCGTGGTTCCGCCGTTCTTCTGGAAATCAGGATGTGGCATCTCTGAATGAACCAGTCCCGAACCTGCAGTCATCCACTGCACGTCACCCGCACGCAATTCACCGGCATGGCCGAACGAGTCGCGGTGGCACATGTGGCCTTCTAGAAGATAAGTCACGGTCTCGAACCCACGATGCGGATGATCTGGTGCACCAATCGCCTCTTCCGGCGGCCATTCGACCGGTCCCATCTCGTCCAGCAGCAGGAACGGATCGACCTGGTCCAGACCCGCAGTCGGGAACGGACGGCGGACGGGGAAACCACCGCCTTCCATCTGCTGGTGCGCGGTGACGACTGAAGCGACGGCGCGGCTCATTGGTTATCAAGCAAGTTGTGAGCTAAAGTAATGCATGCTGACGATAGAAGACTACGTTCGCCCAGGCATATGTGCGGTGCGCTTGCCAGCACCTCACGCTCCTCTTCCGTCGGGTCACGGTCATCACTAAGCACCAGCGTTAGCGGCGGTGCCGGGAACGCGTCGCTATCACCAGCCTCGTCGAGGATTATTGGGGGAGGCAGCTGCACCAGTAGCTCTGTAAGACCCATGCGGTGCAGCGTTAGACCAGGACTCGACTCCACAGAGTCGCGATTACGCAGCTTCACCAACCCGTTGCGCACCAGCGCCGCGGTCGAACGCTCATCGGGGTTTAGGTAGCGCACCGTTGCACCGCAGAAATGAACTGCTACTGGTGGTGCTGGAGGCCCCTGCAACAAAAGCCACACATCAGTATCACGGCGCAGCCCGTGCGAAATCCACATCGCAGCAGTGACGCAGCGTACCAGTACGTCTAGCCGGCCGGCGCCGCCACACAAGTCATCTAACTTCCAGTCAGGTGCGGTGTGCGCACGGTGACCCAGTATAACGAAATTGCGGTCAGCCGCCACGTTCCAGCCCCTCCTCGATTGACTGCTGGAACTGGTTCAGTACCGAGTAGTCGTGCGCGTCGGGGTGGTCGCACAGCACTGCCAGTGTGATGTTCTCGAAGTGACGATAATCAAAATCTTCATCTAAATCATAAGCGTGCGAGTCCATCCGATAGGGGACTAAAGCCAACGACTCGTCCTCATTGGTGGCGGCGATGAACGCCGGCGGCCCCAGTCGATGCGCTATCTTGTCGGCGCGCGAGATGTAGATATCACCCGGTTTCAGGTGGGTGTGCAGGTGCGACCAGACTCGCCCCTCGGCTGAATGCTCGTCGCAATAGCGGTACAGTGGCGACGCATTCAGTCCGTGTTCGTTACGCTCCAGCTTGCCAATCTCTGACTCCAGCTCAACGTGGCTGACCCATTTGTCATAGACCAACTCACCAATTTCGGGTGTGCGGAATTTCAGACTCGCCACTAGCAGCCCTGCCCGCTCAAGTCCTTCCTCGCGTGAGAGCCTAATCTCCTTGGCGATCTCCCACAGCAGCATATCTGGCACTAAAAGGTGCAGATATTTGACGAATTCAAGTGGAAACTGGCGCTCACCTTCAGCTATCACCTTTTCATGTTTGGCAAAGTGACGCTTCACCAGCTGCTGGTGCGAAGGCAGCGTCGAACTACGCACCAGAAGAAAATTGCGAAGCAGGCGCTCCTGTTCTGAGTTCACCCCTTGCCAGCGCAGGGTGAATTAAACAACCAGTTCGCACCGACAAAGTCAGCCGATAACACTCTGTGATGTACGCCTGTAGGACGCAGATTCATGGCGCTGATGCAGCTCCCAGAGCTCACACAGTTCCTGAACTGTTTTCTGGAAAGGTGCCACCAGAGCTCCCCGAAAGCGGTTGCAGTAACCAAAATGATAGGCAATATGCCACTGCCATCTGAGGGTCCGCCAAGCATTCCTAAGTCCGAGCCGTGAGTCCCAGATATGAGTCATTTCCGCCCCTAGGGCATTCAATTCCATAACCTGAAACCCCTCACCTTTCTGTAGCGCGGAAGCGGAGGGTACCATGACATCAAAGCGTCCGAAATGGAATCCCTCCAGCGACGATGTCAACAACGCGAGCGCAATCTCGAGTTCCTTCGTATAGCTCGCCCAGTCGTCATGGAACTGCGCTCCCCGACTATGCGTCCCCAGTTCACCAATGAAGACTATTTCGCCACTGGCGGGAATCTCAAGTGAGCGGGCTCCAAGATTACGCAAGTGAAGCCGGCTGAAGCATACCGCACGGGGATGCGAGAGAATTAGTTGCTCAACCGAATGAAGCCCGTCACCGGTCACGAACGGGAGGTCCTTCTTGGTTATGGAAACAATGCGTCCACGTCGGTGTCTGGGATGCCTAACCCAGAATATGCCATATTCTTCTCCATCCACAAATGATTGCAGGATGACATCGTAATCGACTAGTGCGATATCATGCTCCAGCCCTTCAGAGGTCCTGACAATCCAGACTCCCGAGCCGCGACCGCCAATATCGGGCTTAAGCACTACCGGAAAACCCTGCTCTGTAGCAAAGGCACGCGCCTGCGTTAGTCGAGCTGCCAGACTGTCAGTCTCCCGAAGCAGAATGAAAGGTGGAACGTAGCGGCGGGGCAGCGCACCCAACTTGTCCGATTTGCGATTGACTAGGAACCGGCCAAAACGGGTGATGCCAGGGTTGACTGCTGTTATCACCATCGCACCGCGATATCGTACCGCGAGCAGGAACAACCACGGCAGCAGCGGCAGGTAGAATACCCAGGGTGGCCAGAATTTCCAAGAGGACCACCGCCTGAACCAACCCACGAGAAGCCGCCAGCATCGCCAGAGCATGGCTTGGCAGGGTTTATCCGCTATTAGCCAATTGGCGAGTAAATACACACTGCGGGCGCCGGGATTTGAACCCGAGTTAGAGGCTTGGGAAGCCCCGGTGATACCAGACTACACTACGCCCGCGGCGGCGGCGCGACGCCGGTACCAGATAAAGCGGTTACTAGCGCTTGAAAACCCGCAAAGTGATTATGGTTATTTGGGAAATACAACCTTGAACGTACTGCCCTTGCCCAAAGCAGAATCGAGGTGCAGTTCGGCCTTGTGCTTGGTCACTATCTTGTTAACAACGTGAAGGCCCAGACCGGTTCCTTTCCCAGCCTCCTTGGTAGTAAAGAAGGGATCGAATATCTTCTTTTGGGTTTCTTCATTCATCCCGGTTCCCGTGTCAGTAACAGAGATGTAACATGTCCCGTTATCCACACCTGTTGCCAAAGTGATGGTCCCGACCGCCTCCATCGCGTCCACGCCATTATTGATGAAGTTCGTGATTATTTGTGTTATCTCTGACGTGCTGCCTATGGTGACTGGTGTGCCTTCGTACTGTCTTACTATTTTCGGGTCCGTCAGAGCATAGAGGCGAATATAAAAAATATCTTTGACGGTGATTAAAGAACTCTATAACGGTTCGAGCCGTAGCAAACCGCCCCGTTCGGCCATCGCAAGGAACTCGCCCAGCCGCTCCCAGAGTGGCTCCGCATCATCACCGAATTCTTGTCGCAGCGCTTCACCGAGTTGGCGCACCGACGCCCCATTGCGCATCGCCCGCCAGGCGGCAGCACCGTATTCATCGAGCTCGACCCGCACCGTCCGTGGCACGCGCAGCCAGCGCTCGAGTAGCCTGCCAAGGCGGGAGCGGCCGCGCTCGCGCTCAACATAAGCGCCGACATCATCACAATGCAGTTCTACCAGCGGGATGACCCGCAACTCACGCAGGTCAGTCGACAAGCTCTGCTTCCATAACGTCTTCCTCAGCGCCGCGCAGTGTGAACCAGCCGGCACTGAAACCGGCAAAGGCAAACAGCATCAGTCCCGGGAAGAAAAGGGGGTTGTTCAACAGCCCAAGGTAGACACCGGAAACGGCGAAGAACGCCAGCAGCACTCCCATAATCGCTTCGCCCGCAATCAGCCCGGAAGCGAAAAGCACGCCGGGGCTGTGTGCCTTGTCGCGCTCTGCCTCGCTCGCGGCACCCAGCCCCAGTCGGCGGTCGACCGCCAGCCGAATCATACCACCTAGGAAAATCGGGATGGACATGATTATCGGCAGGTACATCCCCACTGCGACCGCCATTACTGAAATCTGTAGGCCTCCTTTCTCGAACATCCATGCCAGCGTCGCGCCGATAAAGAGTGAGCCCATGAAGACGAACTCTACCAGCGCATCCTCGACTATCCCACCAACGAGGAACAGGCCATACGCGACAGTCAGGAACATTAGGTGCAGCGGCAGTCCATTCCACTCTTCACGATGGTGGCGCAACGCAATGAGGCAGAAGGCGATGCCGGCACCGAGGAGCACCATCGCCCAGTCCATCGTCCCCTCGAGGATACCACTTGCAAGGGCAGCCATCAGGAAGGCCTGTGGCGCCGCTAGATCTTTTCCAAGTTCATAGGTTGAAATCAGCAGGTTCAAGACCAGCGGGATTACCAGTGCCCCGGCGAGGACTCCAACCAGCTGTGCCACCTGCTGGCGCCACGGAGTCGCCCCGACAATGTTGCCTGTCTTCAGGTCCTGCAAGTTGTCGCCCGAAATCGCGCCGGCGCAGCAAACGAAAGCGGCAACACCAATCGTCGCCACTACAAGGTCCTGCGTGTGGGCGCCGTCGTAGACCAACCAGTTGAGTAACGTGAAGAGTGAGGCGGTAAAGATTACGACGATTATGGTCACGCCCGAAATCGGGTTATTCGAACTACCGAGCAAGCCAGCCATATAGCCAGCAATCGCAGCGAAGAGGTATCCTGCGCTGAAGACTATCAGCAGTGCCAGCAAAGCCGGCAGGATAAGGCCCGAGATCCACCAAACCATCAGCGCCATCGGCAGTGCCATCGCTAGCGAGAGCCGGCTGACAATCTGCGGGTCAAGGTCGAGGTCGGTACGCGAGAGACCACTGCGGTCCTCACTCGCGTTTGCTTTCTCGAGCATGTCGCGGATGCCTTTGATGACTGGTCCGCGCATCAACACTAGCGTGTACAATCCCCCGATGAGCATCGTCCCGACACCGACCATGCGACGACGCATCTCGATAAAGCCAACGAAGTCGCCAATCGACATCCCTTCAGGTGGCAACAGCAGCCCCGAGGTGAGCGGAAGCACTACAAGTGCACCGAGGAATCCACCTAGGAAGACGAAGCTCCCAATCATAGGGCCAACAATGTATCCCACTCCTAGGAGAGCCGGCGATAGTTCGATGCCGAAGAAGAAAGTGGTGCGCGACTGGGTGACAGTACCGAATTCCGGCAGCCGCCCCTGAAAGGTGAAATGGTCGTGCCAGCTGTTGCGCCACAACCCTAGAGAAACTTTGCGCAACACGCCATCAACGACTATTTCCAGTGCCGCCCCAAGCTTGTAGATGGCTCCGAAAGCCATGCCGGCAATGATTGGTAGCACCTGTGTGCCGCCCTTTTCCCCTGCGACCAGCACTTCGGCGCACGCCACTCCTTCCGGATATGGTAATCGCTCCTGAATAATGAATATGCGGCGCAGGCTAATTGAGAACAGGACGCCAATTGTGCCACCCACCGCGGCGGTGATAAATACCGGGAAAAATGCGAAGTCTTCCCACGTGCCAAGTACAATCAGAGCAGGTAGTGTGAAGATAACGCCTGCCGCCAGCGACTCGCCCGCTGAAACGGCGGTCTGCACCCAATTATTCTCAAGGATGTTGGTCTCCTGCCGCGGGAGAGCAGCCGCAATCGCGCGCAGCATGCCCATCGAGAGAACCGCCGCGGGAATCGAGGCAGAGACAGTCATCCCGACGTAGAGTCCAAGATAGACGTTGGCCGCCGTTAGCACCATCGCCAGGATGACAGCCAGCGCGACGCCTTTCGGCGTTATTTCCGGAAGGATACGTGACGCGGGCACATACGGCACGTGGTCATCAACCATCCTGCGTCGCGACCCCCGAAGGCGATAAACGATTGCCGGTCCGACGTGCTACCGCTAGTGCAGCGCCGGTCCGGGCTTTTTACCCCGGCCGGGATGCCGCAACGTGGGCGACGGACTGCAACTGGAGTTCTTCATCAGTAACGGCTTCCAGCGACAGTGCTGCCGCGCCTGCGGTAGCCACTTCTGGGCGCTCGCGGAGCAGAAACAGTGTGGTGACGCACCCTGCGTCGAGTACTCGTTCCTGGGCACGCCGCTGTTCGACCGACCGCTAGGACTCTCGGAGATGCGCGAAGCGTTTCTCACTTTCTTTGAAGCAAAGGGCCATACTCGCGTCGGGCGCGCGCCGGTGGTAGCGCGCTGGCGCGACGACATCTACCTGACGATTGCGTCCATCGCGGTCTTCCAGCCGCACGTCACTTCAGGGCTGGCGCGACCACCCGCTAACCCACTCGCAATTTCGCAGCCCTGTATCCGGCTCAATGACCTAGAGTCGGTCGGACGCAGCGGACGACACCTAACCAGTTTTGAGATGATGGCGCACCATGCCTTCAACTCGGCCGACGACGAAATCTACTGGCAGGACCGCACCGTCGAGTTATGCCACGAACTTTACACGGGGCTAGGCGTTCCCGCTGAAGGCCTAACCTACAAGGAAAATCCATGGGTTGGCGGTGGGAACGGTGGCGAGGCGCTAGAAGTGCTCGCTGGGGGACTAGAACTGGCTACACTGGTCTTCATGGATCTAGTCGAAGACCCAGAAGGCGATATCACGCTCAAGGAAGACCGCTTCCGCCGCATGTCACGCGCCATAGTAGACACCGGCTACGGGCTGGAACGGATGGTGTGGGCCTCTCGGGGAACATCAACAATCTACGAGGCTGTATTCCCTGCTGCGGTCGAGCTACTGACGCGGGAAGCTGGCCTTGCCGACAAACTGGGGCAAGCGGGCGCGCTTATTGCCGAGAACGCCCGCGTCTGCGGACTGCTGGCGATTGACTACGGCGCTGACCTGAGCAACTTGCGCAAACAAGTGCTCACGAGGCTGCACGCAGCGGGGCAAGAATTGACGCTCGAAGAATTGTGCAGTACAATCGAACCACTCGAAAAAGTGTTCGCAATTGCCGACCATTCACGCACGCTGGCGTTCATGTTTGGTGACGACATCGTCCCAAGTAATGTGCGCGCCGGATATTTGGCACGCATGGTTTTGCGGCGCACGCTACTGCTTCTGCGCGATCTAGGAATTCCGGAGGCGCTATCACAAGTCGTTAGCCACCATATCGATGAGCTGGGGGTAACCTATCCGGAGCTGACGGCGCGACGCGAGTACATCATGGAGCTGGTCGAACTCGAAAGCGAACGCTTCGACGCAACACTCGAGCGTGGCCGACGCACAGTGCAGCGCACGCTCGCCACAGGTGACATCGGCACCGAGCGACTCGTGGAACTGTACGACTCGCAGGGGCTTCCACCCGCGGTGGTGGCTGAATTCGCTGCTGAACAAGGCTCTACCGTCGCGGTGCCGGACGGCTTCATGGTGCTGGTCGCCGACCGCCATTCGGCGGCAACAGCGCCGACCTCGAAAGTGGAGACTGAGAAATTACCACCGACAGAGCTGGCGTTCTACGATGACATGGTAGCGCGCGAGTTCGACGCGAGTGTGACCTGGGGCGACGGAAAAACCGTGGTGCTGGACCGCACACTCTTCTACCCGGAAGGTGGCGGGCAACCTGCCGATTCAGGGACATTGTATTGGGATGGTGGTGAGGTGCGCGTGGCTGACGTGCAGAAGCATGGAGATGCCGTAGTGCATACGCTCGAGGGCGGAGCGCCACCAGTCGGTACCACTGTGCGAGGTGCCGTAGACGGAGGGCGACGGGATGCGCTCTCGCAACACCATACTGCAACGCATGTCATTGGCGCTGCGGCACGCCACGCGCTAGGTCCACACGTCTGGCAGGCGGGCGCCCGCAAGACAACCAACTCGGCACGGCTCGATATCACTCACCACCGCCGGCTCGACCGCGCTGCTGTTGCTGTTCTCGAACACGAGGCAAACAGCATCATCCGCGGAAACCATCCAGTAGAGACACACTTCGCCACGCGCGAAATAGCCGACGCGCAGTATGGTGTAACTCTATACCAGGGTGGTGCGCCCAACTACCGCGATGTGCGTGTGGTCGAAATCCCAGGAATCGACGCGCAAGCTTGCGCCGGGACTCATGTTGCCAGCACCGGCGCGCTACAGGCCATCAAGGTTTTGAGGACCGAGCGCATTCAGGATGGTGTGGAACGTATCGAATTCTCGGCCGGGAAAGCGGCGGTCGCCGCTGCGCAGGCTGAACGTGAGTTACTGGAGCAAGCTGCTGCAGCACTGGGCGTACCGCTGGAGCAGGTGGCGGACGCTGCCAGTAAGCTGATGGGCGAGCGCAAGGAACTACGCACGCGTGTGGCAGCGCTAGAAAAGGAACTGACTGAAGGCCGTGCAGGTGAACTTGCAGCGGAGCGCATTGGTTCCGTCGACCTGTATATAAATAACTGCGGCGAAGCACCGCTCGCTGAAATGCAAGAACTGGCTCGACGTCTCAGCGCCAACAGCGACGCGCTAGTACTACTCGCGACATGCGCCGGCGGTAAGGGCCACATCATGGCTGCGCGGGGAAGTAAGATCGAGGTGGACTGCGGAGCGCTGACTAACGCAGCTGCTAAAGCTTCGGGCGGTAGCGGCGGTGGCGCGCCGACGCATGCTCAAGGCGCAGTGCCAACTAATCGCGCCAGCGAGGCACTAGATGCGCTTGTAACTGCCGCCCGCAAGGTGCTTGGAAAGTAAGATCTTGTTCAAGGGCGACCGTAACGCGCTAGGTCACACTCTGCACCATGATGCATGCATCAGTCAGCGCGCTGACGTCTTCCTGCTCTGTGAGCCACACCTTCAACTCTTCACTTTCGGAACCGGGCTGGAACCAGAGTCGGCGGATGCCAAGAGCGACCGCCTGCTTCGCAACCGCCAGCGCGACTGGTGGAGGGACAACAAAATTGACAATGTCTGGTGTACCTGATAGCGATTCTAGATCGGCGCAGGCGGCAACACCTTCTATTTCTGGCTCGCGCGGATTGACAGGCCAGACTA
>Ga0187827_10001409_pt1 | contig 35427 bp, 21 predicted proteins | sample ETNtaG_39_FD_167969 | JGI IMG/M metagenome (GOLD analysis project Ga0187827, IMG submission 167969) | Marine microbial and viral communities from oxygen minimum zone, Eastern Pacific Ocean - ETNP2014_SV_150_PacBio MetaG (Illumina Assembly) | ecosystem: Environmental > Aquatic > Marine > Hypoxic...
ATATGGAGGATTTATACAATTGTGAAGGAGATTTAGATGGAGACGGGATTAGCAACTGTATGGACCCTGATGCTGATGGAGATGGTATTTCAGACATGGAGGAGATGAAGGATAGTGATCTCGATGGAATCCCTGATATGTACGAGAATATGATTGATCATCTTGATCCCAATAATCCAGATAGTGATGGTGATGGGATTCCAGATATGGATGATGATGACCCTCCACTGCCTCCATGGGCTGAAGAAATGGCCAAGAACAATGACTGGACACCTCAGCCAGACGCTAATGGAGTTGGGGGTGGATTGGAAGGTTTCTACCCTCTAGCTATGCTTATGGCTGTTAAATTTACAGTCACCTGTGATAACTGTGAGGAGCCAACGGCAAATCCACAATATTGGAGAACCGCTGCCAAAGACATCTATGATAATGGATACGACTCTGCAACGAACACTTACACGAGAAGTCAATGGTGTCCTGCACCAGGATGCGAACAGTATGATATTGAGTCTGGAATAGAGACTGACCCGGGTTATTGGTATACGGGATCACCTGATTACAGTTATGACTACCTGGTTACACATCCCGAAGTAACTAGTGAACAGTTTGAATATACTGTGAATTGGATAATGCCGGCCCAGGGATATCTATCGACAGCGTTGTACACCAATTCAGTATTCATCAGTAATCCAGTCACAATGGACAGTGCGTTCAATCTACAAGTCGGCGGCTATGCTCAAAGTTATTCTTTTACAATGACTGAGTACAACATACCTGAGCCTGTAAAACAGGCGGCTAATGCTCCATCTGATTTTTCACCGGAACTTGTAGAATTACCAAATTTCCCCGTCAGACCAGGTCCAGATAATGATGTTTACGATCTGGCAGCGTCCATAACAGCCGGAAAAACAACCGATTACGAAAAGGCTGAAGCAATAATGTATTATCTCAGAAACAATTATTACTACAATATTAACGGTACATTAACACCAAGCGGTCATGATTTTGTCGACTACTTCTTGTTTGAGAATTCGGCCATGTCTGGCAAATGTACTAATTTTGCAGCTGCTTTCACAGTATTATCAAGATTAAATGGTATACCTTCAAGATATATAGAAGGTAATGGACCTGGGGACATAGTAACTCCAGAGGGATGGGAAAGTAGCGGCTATGGAGAGAGTACTGGTTACTCTATAGAGGAAGATACCAGAGTTGTTACTATGCTTAATGGGCATGCGTATGCTGAAGTCTTATTCGATGGTCTGGGATGGTTGATTTTCGAACCTACATCCTCGACACAGTGTCCAACCTGTGACATGAATGCTGCCATCACTACTGGTGAGGCTGATAATGTCGTAGGAAATGGAACCCAACCTGGAACCGACTATGAGATAAACGATAGTGATGAGGATGGACTAAGCGACGAATATGAAATGGGAATTGGAACAGATCCATTCGACCCAGACACGGATGATGATACGATACCTGATGGAGCAGAAACTGACACAGGAATCTATGTTGACATGGAGGATACTGGAACTAGTCCACTTAACTCAGATACGGATAATGATGGTTTGGAGGACGATGATGAGATTCTCTGTAGACTATACTCCCTCAGCGGAAGGTTCTGTTCTCATCCTTTGGATTCTGATTCAGATAATGATGGAGTAAGTGACGGTGATGAATACTATGAATATGGGACCAATCCTATAGACAATGACAGCGATGATGACGGATTAACCGATGGTCTGGAGTTGGGAGTGGATTTGGATATCTGGGAATTGGAATACAATTTGCTAAGTTGTGATAACAAAAATGGCGACGCACTAACAGATTGCGTTGAGGATTGGCAACCTGACGAAGACAGCAGCTCAACAACCGACCCTTTGGATGATGATACTGATGGTGATGGAATTGATGATGGAATAGAGGATAGTAACGCAAATGGCAGATTGGATGATGACGAAACCGATCCCTCAAACCCAGACACGGATGAAGGTGGACGTAGTGATTCAGAGGAATTGTTCACGGATTCAACCAATCCAAGAAATCCAGAAGACGATATAAATGATAGTGATGAAGACGGACTTTACGACCACATAGAAGAGGAACGTGGAACTGACCCTGATGACGCGGATTCAGACGATGATGGATTGGACGATGGAGAAGAGGTTCTAATTCATTTTACTGACCCGTTAGACGAAGATACGGACGACGATGGATTAACAGATTATGATGAAATATGGGGCATAAATGATTGTAAATGGATTTCGCCAAAAACAGGCATTTCGTGTGATTACAATGAAGATGGAGAGGTCAATGAACTTGATGGAACCGATCCCCTAAATTCTGATACGGATGGCGGGGGAACTATAGATGGGTGGGAAATCAATCTGGACGATACTAACCCTCTGAATAACGCTACCGATGACGTGCCTGCTAACGAAAGGGACACTGATAACGATGGCCTCAGTGATCTCGAAGAACAGTCCATATACCACACAGACATGCACAATAATGATACTGATGGAGACGGATTAAATGATGGAGATGAAGTATATTTATACGAAACCAATCCAAACAGTGAAGATACTGATGGTGATGGGCTGAATGATCCGGATGAAATAAGTACCTATGGAACTGAACCTGCTGATTCGGATACGGACAACGATGGATTGAATGACGGTGATGAAATTAACACTTATGGCACCGATCCCAATATCAAGGATTCTGATGGAGATGGACTGGATGATGGTGAGGAGGTTAATGAATATGGGACTAATCCAACTGAAACTGATTCAGACGGAGATCTAATTGAAGACGGAACTGAAGTGAATACCTACTACACTAATCCCACGGACTCGGATACTGACGATGATGATTTGACGGATGGTGAAGAGATTAATGTTCACTACACTGACCCAAATAATGACGATAGTGATGATGATGGGTTAGGCGATGGTGAAGAGGTCAATGACCATGGAACTAACCCCAATAATGATGATACTGATTCCGATGGATTAAAAGATGAGGATGAAATTCAAGGTACCTTTCCTGACTGTACTTGGGAGCATCCATCTACAGGAATTATCTGTGACTTTAATGGTGATGGAGTACAAGATGAAAATGACGGAACCAATCCCTTAGATGCTGATACGGATGGTGGCTTGGTTGAGGATGGTGTAGAAATTTATGTTGATGAATCAAATCCTCTAGACAATACTGATGATGATACTAATGATATAGATCAAGATGGTGATGGGCTTACAGATGGACAAGAATATGTCTTGGGGACTGATAAGACAAATCCCGATTCTGATGGAGATGGATTAAATGATGGAGATGAAGTAAACAACTGGACAAGCGATCCTCTGGACGCAGATACTGATGATGACGGATTGACAGATGGTCTGGAAGTAAACACATACGGTACTAATCTCACAAGAGTAGATAGCGATGGTGACGGACTTGGCGATGGTGACGAAGTCAATACCTACGGTACAAGTCCAACTGATACGGACACGGACGATGATGGATTATCAGATTCGGAAGAATTAAACATACATGGTACTGACCCAACTGAAAGTGATACTGATGGTGATGGGCTGGATGATGGGGAGGAAGTAGATGACTATGGCACTGATCCCTTGGATACGGACACTGATGGGGATGATTTGAGTGACGGCGATGAAGTTAACACTTATGGTACTGACCCCAATATCAAGGACTCTGACGGAGACGGACTGGATGATGGTGATGAGGTTAATGAATATAATTCTGATCCAACCGATACGGATTCGGATGATGACGGATTAATTGATGGAAGTGAAGTCCTTAACTATGGGACCAAGCCAGACGATGAAGATACTGACAATGATGGTGTAAATGATGGAGATGAAGTTAACATATACGGTACAAATCCATTAGATTTGGATTCTGATGATGATATGCTCAATGATGGGCTGGAAATCTACACCTATGCCAGTGACCCCCTGAACAAGGATACCGATGGGGATGAACTAGAGGATTACAATGAAACTGCAATCCACCATACAAGTCCGATCTCAACGGACACGGATGGAGACGGACTTGGAGACTACGATGAAGTAAACAATTACCCTACACATCCAAATGACTGGGATTCTGACGATGATGGGCTCAGTGACGGTGAAGAGAGATTGGACCACGGCACCGACGGAATGGATTCGGATTCTGACAATGATGGTCTCAATGATTATCGTGAAGTAATCAATCTTGACACCGACCCCCTGGATTGGGATACTGATGACGGAGGCGTAGGTGACGGGGTCGAAGTGGACGTTGATGAAACAAACCCAAAGAACGGTGCTGATGACAACACAGCAGCAAATGATGATGACAGTGATGGGTTGACCAATGGGCAAGAGGAAATGTATGATACAGATCCTAATGATGCGGACTCAGATGATGATGGGTTACCAGACGGTTATGAAGTAAATACTGTTGGAAGTGACCCCACAAAATCTGATACTGATGGAGACGATTTGACCGATCTTGTAGAGTGGAATATAACTAATACAAACCCAAATGATGCTGATAGTGACGGAGATTTGTTAAATGATGGAGAAGAAAACAATACCTATCTTACGGATCCCCTAGACCCTGATACTGATGGTGACGGATTACATGATAAATATGAGGTAGACTATGAGGGGATTGATCCTTTGGACCCAGACTCTGATGATGACGGATTGACTGATGGTGATGAAGTAGTTATCTATTTTTCAGATCCCACTGACACTGACTCAGACGATGACAATTTGGAAGATGGTGATGAAGTTCTAATCCATGACACAAATCCAAACAACAGTGACACGGACAGTGATGGATTGAATGATTATGATGAAATAAATATTTATGGGACTAATCCCACAGATGGAGATTCAGACGATGATGGACTGAATGACGGAGTAGAGGTGCTCAATCATGGGACAAACCCTCTGGACAGTGACAGTGATGATGATGAATTGAATGATGGTCTCGAAATTACTATTGGAAGCAACCCGCTGAGTGGTGATACTGACAGCGATGGACTTTCTGACCTTTGGGAATATCTACGCTCACAAGAAGGACGGAACTATAGCCCCAGTAATAACGACACGGATAGTGATGGAACGCTGGATGGTGATGAGGACGAAGATAATGACGGGCTAAGTAATTTAGGTGAGATGAATGGAATTCACGACGGGCTCTCTGTAGAAGTTACTGATCCATTGGACAAGGATACCGATGATGATTCACTGTGGGATGGAGACGAAGTGGACCCTTGGGACATAGCTATGGATAGTGTGAATAATGCTTACAACTATCCCTCAAATCCAACAATGTCAGACGGGGATGGTGATCTCCTATCTGATCTAGAGGAAATTACTCCATCAAACGACACATATGATTCTATTACTAATCCCCGAAATAGTGACCACGACGGTGACGGACTAAGTGATTATTACGAGGTGTACTATTACTGGAACATAACTGGGGACAATAACACCCCTCAGATCCATTATGATGTACAAGGTTGGAATACCTCGAATCCTAGGAATGATAACACCGATGGAGATGCATGGGAGGATGGAGAAACTGGAGAAGCAAATCCTGTTTATGGATACTTCGAAGAAGAGGATCCACCCTGGGGAAGTCCACCAGCAAGGAGTGGTACATCACAGACACCTCCAAACAGTGTTAACAAGACTGAAGAATTTGTCTGGTCAGGATATATCACTGATGACGACATTGTTTATTCTGGAGTCATAATCTATGGATATCTAAACGAAACGGAGGAACTCGGAAGTCCTACCCATAGAATAGGACAAGGAGTCAGCGATGAGGATGGTTTCTTCGAAGTCTTGTGTAATGTTTCATCATTGAACTACCCAATAAGAGCTGGAGATTGGACAATCCAATTGTATAGGCCATATACAAATTATAATGATACTGTAAACCTTATTGAAAGCTGGAGCTCGACAAGAGACATTAAAGTCATAGGAAACACAAGCATCGAAACGGACGTCCCAAATACTGGAGCTAGCGGCGATACTACTGTTGTAAGTGGAACGATTCTAGAAGAAGGTGGCTTGGGAATAGGTGGAGTAACAGTGGACCTTGAATTCAATAATGTTGATTACGTTGGAGTGTCAAATGGGGCTGGAAGTTTTACCATAGAAATACTACTTCCTGTAGCTGAGGATTCAAATGAGAAACTATTCTTCAGTTTTGACGGTGATGACAATCTAACCCGTAGCAGTACGACTCGCTATATCAGAGTGATAAATGTAAGCATTGAATTGGATTTCAGTGAGGAAAATGATGAAACATTTGACATAAACGGAACCTACGCTATCAAAGGTAGTATACGTGGAGATGAGATAGAACAACCCACTGGAACCATTTTTATTAGTTACAGTGGAAACGTGATCGGTGAAATAGAGGTGTCAGGAAATCAGGACTGGGAGATAAATCTCACTATTCCTGCAAACGCTAGCTGGGGCAAAACAAAACTTATTGCAAGCTATTCGGGTGATGGCCTCCACCCTGCTGATGTAGCTATGTCTGATGATATTATCATACGAGGCATTAGCAGTATCACGCTTGAAACTGCGCAGGACGAAGAAAGTTGTGAGGAGGTAGGGTGTCTCAGGACTAGGAATATAAAACTGGAAGGAAATGTCACTGACCATAACAATCAAAGCATATCTGAAGTTACCATTAATCTGGAATTAAATGGAAATTACATTGGTTCGGCTACTACAAACAGTCAAGGAAGATATAGTCTAACAGTAAATCTCTCTCAAGAAGGAGCTGGTATTCACAACATTACTGCAATCCTAATGAATAGCATGGATTTATGGGGAACTGAAACAACATCAATTGCCATACTTCTTGCAACGCCGTCTCTATCAATGGACGAAGGAACAAAATGTGAAATTTCAAGTGAAGAAGAATGGCTCTGCAAGACCGCTAGAAATGCTGATTATTACGTTAGTGGAACTGTAGTTGATGAATTAGGAATTCCTGTGGAGGGAGCTACCGTCAATTTATTCAGGGATGGATTCGTCCCACCACTCTTAACTGATGAAAGCGGTAGATTTGAATTTATAACTTTTGTAGAAGAAGGACAGACTGAAGCTTTTGTAATCGAGATTTCGGTTGTTGAAGGGTGGCATGTTGACGAGATGTCAAATGAACTTACAGTGATACCTCAAGCTGTAGTCACAATCTCCCTTCATGCTGACGATGGCTATCGAGGAGAGAACACAACTGTATACGGAAGTATAATCGATGAGACGGGAGCCCCCGTTATTTTTGAAACAATTCAAATAGATATAGGAGGGACCCGATACTACGTCGATACCGACAACATGGGCATTTTTGAATTAAATCACACTTTGGTATCAAACTATAATTTGGGTATAGATAATGTAATGACTGTATTCAACGAAACGCTATGGTATCTGAATGCTGAAGCTAATACGTCCTTCGGGATATATGGATCAAGCTCGTTTGAAGCAGTTAAAGTGGTGGGCGACTGGTTCGAAGGAGAGCTTGTCAGGGGGGGTGCCATAAATGTTACCGGAATTTTGATGGATGATCTTGGAAATCGTCTTGAGGGAAATATATCCGTTTCAATAGGTAGCCAGGAACTAGTGTCTTCCTTCGGAGATAATCTTACATATACATCTCTTGGAACCGTGCCCCAAATATATCGAAATAATCATACTTTGAGAATTGGATATGAGGGGACTGAATTCCTAGATGGTACAAGCTACAAGAGCGAACATAACATTCTAGTACCTAGCACAATCGAATTTGATTTTGAGCCTGCAAACGTATTCCCGGGCGACACTGTGAATGTCTCCTTGTGGATACAGGAGGATGATGGAACTCCACTACCATTCGCTGACGCATTTGTTGAAGTCACAATGTACTATGGCAAAGGAATTGAAATAGATGCGAAGGAGACACATGAACTTGAAACGGACGCAAACGGTTTTGCGCATTTCAGTTTTGTATTCCCTCATAATGGAACTAGCGTAATGGTGTCTGCTTCCTTCGCAGGAGGGCCGCTTGATGCATTCTATGATACGCCACAGGAAGCGGAATTTACATCGACCGATGTAGCTATAACCATAACCAAGTCTCCCGAAGCAGACGAACCCATTGACCTGGAAAAGTATATCCCCTTGTTCATCGGGATTCCAGCCGCCCTTTTGCTAACAGGATATTATCTCTACTGGACACAGAGGCACAAGTATGAGGTGCGTAACCTCATCAAGCAGATGCAAAAAGAACTGAACAAGGATGAGGATTATAGACAGATTATTATCAAATCATATCACCAATTGCTAAACATTCTAAGGAGATATGGGTTCATCAAAACCAGAACCCAGACAGTCAGAGAATTTACAGAGGTAATGGGTGGTGCATTGCCTATCCCTGACCACAGCGTCAAACTTTTGACCTCACTTTTCGAGATCGCAAGATATAGTGGAATCAAGCCTAAGATTGTTGATGAATTCGGAATGGAAATGATTGACGGATCCTACAACATCTGGTGTGTAGAGGCAATAAACAATCTATATCAAGTCGAGATGGATTTGAATCAGGGCCTAAAAAGCGGGAAAATCTCAAGATTTACCAATATATTTGGGATGAGGAAGTAAAAATGAGAAGACAATTCTGGAAAGAGTATGGAACCAAGCTTTTCGCACTCTTCATTATTCTAATGATGATTACAGTGGTATATCCTGTTCTGATAACCCATGCCAAGAATCCTTCCCAACTATCTGCCTATGATGATGATTGGAATGATATCTCTCAATTTGCTAACGATATAAACCAGGAAGGCGATGGAAAACACGAAATCAAGACCATTGTATCAAGACCGGCTATAATCAATAAGATTGCTGAAGTTGAGAAGAATTCCACAGATCCTACAATCAACAGTAATGAAACTATTCTGGTTATTATTGGCGTAGAAAGGATGTACAGTGAATATGACTCAATGGCAATTTACGACTTTGTAAAATCAGGTGGTAAGGTGATAATTGCCGATGATTCAGGTTATGGTAATTCTGCATTTTACGGAGATATGGGAAGCTTGGACATTGGTATCCAATTAAGGCCAAACATTGTACAGGAGGGATGCCAACCAACAACCAGTAGTACTCTGGTAGGTGGCGTAGCAGATTCACTGGGATTTGCTGGGAATAGCCCTAAATGTAAGCCGGCCAGACTTTACGATTCAAATCATTGGAACGAAGCCATCCATCCCAAAAATAATTCCATTGTAATCATAGATGCCGAAATAGATAGGATAGGGTTCAATGGTCAGTTGATGATGAATTCTCCTGGAGCACTGATTGTAAAATCTGGTTCGGCAGAGGGCCTTGCATGGTCCAGTCAGCAGGGATTCGTAGACCTTAACCAGGATAATGAAGGGGGGAGTGGAGAAAGCACACATCGGGATAATGTGTCTTACGGTATTGAAGTTATAGCCGAGACAAGTGTAGGGAGTGGAAAAGTAATCTTCATATCTGACACTAGTATATTCACAAATCAATACTATAATCAATTAGATAATCAGGAATTCATATTATCAATGATAGAATACCTCAGTGACGGTGAGAAACAGACAATAATTTTTGATGAGAGTAGACACATCCAATCTGATTTAATTTCCCTGATTTATGTACAGCTTTTTGGTGTTTTAGGTTATGTAAGCAGTAGTGAGACATTAGGGATAATTTTTCTAGGTTCTATAATTCTATTGCTACAGTTAGCAATGATGAGGGTAGAAAATCCAAAACCCTGGAGACATTTGTTTAACATATATGAAGGAAGACTATCCCGATTTAGAGTGCCGCACGCACATTATACTCATCCAGAAACCATAAAGGAGGTATTCGTTGATAAATTACGGATCGCAAATGGTTTCTCACGAGAGGAATTCGAAATGCTGCCGCCTTCAAAATTGGAGGAAATGTTGAAGGACCCAGTATTGATTAGATTCATTATAGACAATGAAAAGAATATGACCTTAAATGTGGTCGAAAAAGCCATTAGAGGGTGGAAAAAATGAGCCTATTTGGAAAAAAGAAAGAAGACAAAGAAGAAGAAAAGCCAGAAGAAAACGAGACTGAAGAGCAAAGTGATGCAGTACAAACCTACGTCATGGAGCCTTCTTTACAAGAAACACACGATTTGATGCATGCCGTACTTGGTGAAGTCGAGCAAGTCGTGATGGGTAAAAGACCGGTTCTAGATCTCTGTGCAGTGGGTATCCTAGCTGGAGGAAATACTCTGTTCGAGGATAATCCCGGACTGGCCAAAACCTTGTTGTCTAATACGTTTGCGGAAACTCTGGGAATAAACTTTAAACGAGTGCAATTCACTCCAGATTTACTTCCTGCAGACATAACTGGCATCTATATTTGGAATCAAAAAGATCTGAAATTCCAATTCCGGAAAGGACCTTTGTTCTGTAACTTATTATTGGCAGATGAGATTAACAGAGCACCTCCAAAGACCCAAGCTGCTCTTCTTGAAGCAATGCAGGAACATCAAGTTACAATCGAAGGAGACACACACGTGCTTCCTGAACCTTTCGTGGTTCTGGCAACCCAGAATCCCATAGAATCGGAAGGGACCTACCCCCTACCTGACGCACAGCTTGACCGTTTCATGATGAAACTGTCTGTAGGATATCCTGGCAGGCCTATAGAGAGAGCAATCCTAATCAAGCGAAAGCAGAGGGGAAAAGACGAACATGATCTCAAGGCCATAACCTCACCTGAAAAACTTCGGGAAATGCAGCAAAGCTTGGAAAAGGTTCAGGTCGATGATTCCATAATTGAATATATAGTCGAGATTATACATCGTACTAGGGAGGATCCAAGAATTAAAGTCGGATCATCCCCTAGAGGTGCACAGTCATTGTTCAAATTGTCACGTGCCTTAGCTGTTCTGAATGGAAGGGACTATGTCATACCTGACGACATCAAAAGATTGTGTATATACACCCTCAGACACAGAATGATACTGAGGCCGGAACCACGTATCAAAGGTGTAAAGACAGAGGAAATAATCTCGCAGATTCTTGAAGAAGTAGAAGTACCAACAACGCAGGGACAACTAGAAGACTAGATGTGGAGTAAAAAAGCGGCAGCAGTCGCAGGCGGAGCCATATTCCTGACTTTAGCGGGTCTAATCCGACTTAACTACCTGTTCATCAGCGCAGGATTGGTAATGTTAACCTTCGTAGTATTGGCCAGTTTTCTTGATGTATGGATGCCAAAGGTCTCAATAAGAAGAGAAACAACTTCAGACAACATTTTTGAAGACGGTACTATGAGTGTAAAGTTCATAGTTAAGAACACAGGTCTAGGCTTAGGATTCGTTGAAATCTATGATAGTCTGCCACCTCAGGCTAGAATTATCAAAGGATCAAATTATACGCTACTTTACATGAAACCATGGCAAGAGGTATCCTTTGAATATACACTTAAACTTCCGATAAGAGGGCATTATCATCTAGGTCCCGTGAAGATGAGAGTCAAGGATGCCTTCGACCTTTTCTATAATGAAAGAATTGAAGACACCGTCCATAGTTTTTCGGTCTTTCCTGAGATTGAGGTACTGGAGTACCAGATCATAAAATCGAGGTCTCCTAAACTCCTATCAGGTGCTATGCCACTCAACTTAATAGGCTCAGGAACAGAATTCTATTCACTCAGGGAATTTGTTCCGGGTGATTCTCTGCGGTCAGTAAACTGGAAGGCTCTGGCTAAGAAGGGCAAAATGATGGTCAATGAAACTGTAAAAGAAGATGTCATGGACGTGATCATATTGGTTGATGCCAGAGAAGTTTCGGCTGTTGGGGGAGGCAAGGACACCCCCCTCGAGATGTCTTGCAGAGGGGCTGCAACATACGCAAAACAACTCTTGGACGAAAGAAACAAAGTTGCATTGATGGTTTACGGAGAAAGTGTGGAAAAAGTGGATCTGGATAGAGGTGAACACCATCTTTTCAAAATTCTAACGGCACTTTCCAGCATCTCACCAAAAGGAAATCTAAAGCTGGAAATTGTTCTGAAGGATCTTTTACCCTATATACCAAGTGGCTCTCCAATAATTCTGTTCAGTTCTCTAGATGATGACTTCACTATTTCGGAAGCGTTCACTAACACGATAAGTCGTGGATATCCAATAACTACAATTTCACCATCTAGCCTTGATTTCGAAGAGAAAATGAATAGAATACCTGCGGAACCACTGTTAGTCGCACAAATGGAGAGGGAAAATATGGTTTCGGAAATCAGAAGCTTTGGAATGGAGATTGGAGATTGGAAGTCTGACGAATCGGTCAATACTGTGTTGCAGGGTGGTTGAATGGAAGAGATTAAAGAAAAACCAAACAAGATTCCAAAAATCGATGAGGTCATCAATTACAAGGATTTTTTTGGAGAATATCCTATTATATTCGGAATCAAGATAATCTCCAGCTTAGCTTTGGTCTATGTTATTCTGGAGTTCTATAATTATCACAATCCTCTAGATTCATTAATAACAAAATATGCACGGGGAGCCATTCCTGGATTCAAACCAGATCCAGCCATTTTTGTGGTATGGAGTTTCATAGCCGGTTTTGGATTTTACACATTTACTCTATTCAAAGGAAAATACAAGTTTTTCCTACTTCTGGCCACAGTAATCTTACTCGCCCAGTACATCTCTGACCCGGCTTTGGATTGGAAAGTAGGTGAACATGCGATTCCCACCAAAGTTGAAATTGAAAATTCAGAGGTGAATCAAACCGCTTGGAAATGGAAACCTATCAAAATTCTTTATGACGACATGGAGGAATCCGAAAAAAGGATAGATGATGCGAGAATTCGTGTCTCGAACTTGATATTCGGTTCAATTGCCTTCTTAGGTGCCTTTGGTATCTGGAAAAGAAAAGGATGGGCCATCGCGGGTTCAATCGCGTTGGCAATTATTATTGGGTTCCTCCATAGTCCTAACCTTTGTCTAGAGAATCATGATGCCGATTTCTGTGGATATGAGGTAAAAGAACAGGAAAGAACCTGGGATGAGTACTTGACAAGTGGAATTTTTATTGGATTGGGATTTATCATTTACATAGAACTCTCATATGCTGCGATAAAGTACGAGAATTATGCTGAACAATTCAAACCTGCTGGATTAGACATCTCCTTACTGACGGATGTGCAGAGAAAAGGAGTGTCTCGAACCTTGAGGACACTATTCGTCAGTTACCTTATGAACTTGGGTGTAATGTTAATAATTACATTTACGCTTGCCGAGGTTGTAATCAATGTCAATGACTATCTGGCAACTTCCGAGGGGAGAATACAGGACTCTGTCGAATTGCAGGGACCCTACGGTATAGTCTTTACTTCATTGATCTTTTTCATGCTGTTGGGATTTGTTCGAATGTTTATTGGAGCTGACTACGATACTGAAGATACCTAAGCTATCTCTATGGACTCATTCTCTTGAGGCAACACCAACTCATAATCCTTTAAATCATCAATAAAGGCCTCGCGATTGTCTCCATGATAGAGGATTACTTTTTCAGGATTACAACCATTGATAAAATCGACGATCTGGCTGTGACCGGCATGACCGCTCAGATCAAATGCTTTGAATTGACACTGGATATCAAAACTGGGTGATTTGGGATCTCGATCCAACCTTATCTTTCCAGTTTCCTTCAACAAATGGCCATTAGTCCCCGGAACTTGAAAACCTGTAAGAAAGACAGCCGAAGATGGGTCCTTTCGAAGCTTGGACAAATAGTGAAGCACTGGACCGCCATTGAGCATGCCTGATGTTGTGACAATAACATCAGCATTCAAAGCAATATCCCTCTGACGGCTGTATTTTACAAAATTTGTTTGTCGGATTGACTTATGCATAGAAGATACATCACGAATTGAACCAGGATATTTCTGTAGGATTCTAGCCATATCACGGCCCATTCCGTCTAACCATACTTCAAAGCCCAAATTGCGAGTAAGCATTAGCAGTTCCTGAGAACGGCCAAGCCCGAATGACGGTAGGATAACCTTGCCACCTGAATTGACTACCTCCTCAATGGAATCTACCAATTCAGACTCTATCTGACCACGATCCGGATGATCTCGGCCACCATATGTCGACTCTATGGCCAGTGTCTTACATGGTTTCGGTTTAGCTGCTCTGGTAAGTTGAGTGTCAACCGTATGAATGTCTCCGGTAAATAGAAAATCCTGCTGTGGAAAATTAAACATAACTGCGCCAGGAATATGACCTGCATTGAACATCTGAAATTCAAAACCACCGCGATATTCAATTTTCCCAGGCTTTGAAGGTCTGAGATTGCGATTCATATCGGCAATTGAGGTCCGATGGAATGGGCGTGGATAATTCTCCAATTCCGCTACTTTAAGAGTATCTTGTGCCATTCTTTCAGCAAGAGCACCTGTAACTGGAGTAGAAACAACCGGAGTTCCTCGACTTGCTATATCTGGAACTAATCCACAGTGATCTAAGTGTGCATGAGTCAGCAAAAGCGCATCGACCTCTGGTGCGGGTAGAGGAAACTTGGGTGGATCATCTGGTTGAATTCCATAATCCAATAGAATCCGGCCTTCTTCTCCCTCTAAAACTGCTCCAACTCTGCCAACCTCTGAAGCGCCTCCTAAATAGGTCAATGAAACGGACATTCAGTTTTCCTTAATTCCAATCATCCCATTCATTATCTGGTTCGGGAGGAGGCTGGTCACTTTCAGTATCATCAGAATAATCCTCATCCCAATCATCTTCTTGACGATAATAGGTAACCACACCAATAACTATAACAAGACCTAAAAATACAAAAATATACCATAAATCTGCAAGAGCAGAAGACAATCTAGACGTAAAACCCTGTTCTACCTCGATAACAAAACTCTGCTGTTTTTCCTGATTAGACAATTGGCTTGCAACGGATATCATAATGCTTACTTTATCACCATCCTCAGCTTCATCACCTACAGTAATTTGGATAGGGACCGTGAGTGAACGAGCTGCCTCAACATCGAAGGTATTGCCATCCGGGAAAACAACCCTCCATCCTGACGGAACAGAACTTGCAGAGAGTGTGAATCTATCATCGCCATTGGCCTGGTTGTCAATATTCAGTTGGACGGTGTAACTCTCTCCCGGAGAAGCACCCTCGATCCTATATTGTAAGGATGTTAAAGCAAATCCAGAATCAAGCCTGAGCATTACAGTAATCCCTTGACGAGCAAGAACACTCGAATCCGAAAGATCCTGGGCCATTGCATTGAATGAATATCCTTCCTCGTTATAGACTGCCTGGCTACCAACTGTGATAAAAATATCCAAAGGCTTGCTTTCGCCTCCATCCAGTGTCGTCTCAGTAACAGTGGCTCCATTCTCCTTGAAACTGTATGACCAACCATCTGGTAGTTCATCATCCGGAATGTAGAGACGGATAGTGCGTTCGTCCTCAACTGCAGATTCCAGAAGCAGGTCAACCTCAAACTGCTCACCAGCCTGTTTGTTTGTGAAAATACCTGAGTGGCCTTGAGGAGTTACACTCAGTACGAGACCAAAAGTCCGTGTTATGGATAAAGTGGCCGTATCGCTTTTGCTAGTATTGCCTTGAGATATGCCTATCAATTCAATATCTGCTGTTTCAATATCACCACCCTGTGCTGGCTTAGCCCACACCGTAACATTCGCAACGTTGTAACCATCACCTGAACGTGGTATGCCCTCAACGGTTATTGAGCCATCATTCAGATCTCCATACTCAAATTTGATCTCCCAGTCTGGTGGAACTTCTTGGGCAATCAATTGAACACCGTCTGTCGCTTGACCTTGATTGGCAGCACTCAAAGTATACTGATTCCATTCCCCAGCAACTCCCTTGGTACTGAGACTCGAAACCGCCTGACCTGAAACCTCATCCTCAAAATACAATGAAACCTCATATTCTGCGCCAACTGAGGTGGTTGTTATCAAACCAAATGTTTCCTCAACAACTGCGTTCTCGGATTGACCCGTAAAAATCACAACTGCGCTCTTCCCAACCATTTCTGTGGAATCGGATGCGGAGATTGTGAAGGTAACGGCCTGTTCATCTCCAGAACCCAGAGTACTACTTGTCCAGGTTGACGGACTTACGACCCAATTGTCAGATGTCTCACTGGGCTCTATCGTAAATTTGTCCATCTCATCGCCTGCATTCATGACAAATATCTGGTATTCAACGTCACCTCCAACAGCTACGCTCTGGTCTGGTTCCGCTGTATAGAGATATACTCCATAGGCGTCCATCTGGATTGATTTATCCAATGAAAATTCATTACCCTGCTGGTTTATGGCCGATACACGAACGGTATAGATGCCCTTACCATTATGATTCTCAGAAGGTTCAGCAGGATCATTATAGTTCCAAATAATCTCTTCAAATTCATTTGTACCGGTTTCTTGATCGGGGTCATCCACATCAGTCTCTCCAACAAACAATTCGTTGTCATCAGAATCGAAAACGGCAACCTCAAACTTTGTAATGTCATAGGTCCCAAAGGCATTCAATGCTGCACCTGAAACAAACATCTTTGAAATATCAGAAGGCAAATTCGGCTTGAAATTCTCAGTGCTAACAAGGTCTTCAGAATCTGGGGTTGCCAGATTATAGGACTCCGTAAGGACTGTGATATCCCTGACCGGGTTAGTGGTGGTTACTAGACGGGATGGTGAGTCTCCACTCTTTCCCGAATCAAGTTCCAGATTGATTGCATTATCACCATCATTCTCCAATTCCAAGACTATGTAATGCTCCGAAGAGAAAGAATGAGTGGGGCCATAATCATCCTCCCAATAGATATCCACATGCTCCTCATTGTTGGTTTGGATTACCGTAGGAACATTCATGTCACCGGAAGCAAGCAATTCACCTCCAGTCATAGTCGTACCATCCCTAACGAACAGATTCAGGTGACCGGCATTGAAATCTGCTGAATTTGCGTACAGATAAAGGTGAAAGCCAACATCAGTTCGGTAGGATTTGACCGGCAGATCTGTCTGAAGACTGAGATTCAAAGCAAAATAAGTACTACTTCCAGGTTGAATGCTAACTTGATCGGCGTCACCATGTCCTCCTGTTTCCATGGTGTGAAGCCTGCCAATACCATTGTATGTGTAAAGATAGAGAGATACGTCTTGCTCCTGATCCTCAACCTCCTCCGCGGTAGTTGGAGTCCAAGTAATCAATACTCCCAGAAACGCAAAAGACAGAATCAATGACACAAACTGGCTTCTGTTCACATCATCTTTAGCAATAAAAGGTCATAAATAGGTATCCCCTAAAAAAACAAGAAAGATAGAACACCTATTCGGCTGTTTTTTCCCACTTACGAACAATCCCTTCCAAATCTCTTATGAATTCAAAGAGTCGTGTTCGAGCATGTTGGGGGATATTGGTATCATTTATTTGTTCTTCAAGGACGGAAATAGTGGAGTATACTCTAAGGTCCAGATCATCATGCTTGTTGAGGAGATAGGTTTCCAATCCTGTTACCACATTGGACCTGACATTCCTAGGAACCGATGAATCCTCAGCGATTGAACTGCGAATATCCTGTGATAGACTTGAAATCTGTTCTTCAACCATTGTATTTCTCCCGCACCAAATGCTAGGTGGCTCGCATCTGAGGGGTGTCTATAAGAGTTAGGTCCTAAGGCCCTTAGAATTGATCTCTTCGTTTCTTATCCGGCTGCTGCTAATTCTATGGCCATCATAGGCCTTGACCAGGGGAACTACAACTATCTTCAATTTGTCAACTCCTTTTTCTTCACGAACTTGATTAAGGGCTAAGGCCATATCTTCAGTCTCCTGTGAAACAATGATACCTTCAAATTCTTTCCCTAAGGCTGCTGGTCCCCAATCGTCATTCAAAGGTACAATCTCGACCCTGTGTTCAACTCCTTGAGATTTTAACCAGCCTTCCAATCTATCTTTCCTCTTACCATAGGATGTAATCTGAGATTTAGCTCGTCCCCTACCAGCTCGTTCATCTGTGGTCAAACCGATTAAAACCTGAACACTGACCTCAAGCGCCGTCTGAATTAGTGCCTCATGACCACTATGGAGCACATCAAAGGTGCCTCCCATACATACTCTTTGCATTCGTTTCAACAAGGTCAACTATAATATAACCCTTTAACCGGATTGGGGTACCGGTTTATGGATATAGAACGTGATTATTTGCCTTTCCTAATATTCGGAATTATTTGCTCATTGTGCGCAACGGCAGTTACAATTGGAGGATTTGAGAAAATGGGAATATGGATGGAAGCTATGTACCCGATCTTCATGTTGTTCGCTGTAGCCTGCTTTGCAATAGCATGGATTCGTTGGAAAAAAACAAACGAAAAAGACTAATAAACTCATTGATATGAAACCAGATAGGATAAATATGAAGATATTAATTATTTTTGCGTTGGTTTTGCTTTTGCCATCTGTAGTTTCAGAAATATCACATTCACCAGATGAAGTAGGGGAGGGAGATCAATTTACGGCATTGATTGACACGGAAGATAATGTGGTTTCGGTCACATTCTATGTCTGTACGTTAGAGGAACCATACACCTGTTACAAACCAGAAACCGTAGAACGAAATGATACAATAAATGGAAGATTTCAATTTACGTACGAAGTAAAGAACAATGACTATCCGGGCTACAAGTACGAACTAGAGAAAGATGATAACTCCACTGATAAAATCCCTGCAAGTGAGTATAGCTATTATGAAGGAATGAACGTTGTAAAGATGGGGGACTCCTATTATTTCAAGGTCAACATGAAATCTCAAGATTCTGAAGATGAGTCCTTGCTCTATTCTCCAAGTATTATTTCTAGCATCTCTATTCTAGTAATTTTAGTACTCGCCGGTCGAAGATGAATGTCGGTGAAATCCTAATTTATCTCAACCCGCTTCTAGTACTCTGCTCCATATACTTTGGTTTTAATTACCTAAAAAATACTGATAAGGCAGACAAACAAAATTTCGAGGCTTTGTTATCCATAACACTTGTAACTCATACTATTGCTTTGATTCTACTAGCCTACTACTTTCTAGTTACGGATCTGAGATTTGAATACGTATCAGATTACTCGGCTGAAAATCTGTCACTGAGATACAAACTAGCAGGTATCTGGGCTGGGAGAGACGGTACCTTGCTGATATGGGCATGGACAACCATCCTGTCTATAAACGTCGAGAGAAAACTACATTCAGGAGAGGATTCACAGAAGCAAAGTACCTCGCTTATAGGCTGCATTATCCTTCTGGGATTTTGTATTATCCAACTATACATTAATCCATTCAGTCAAAATGAGACCGTACCTGGAATTGGAAACGGACTGAATCCACTTTTATTATCGCCATACATGATCATTCATCCACCAATCGTCTTTGTGTCCTATGGGATGATTGTCCTCCTCTATGCCTCTGGAATGGCCTATCTAATAACTGGAAACAAGAATTGGAATGAGACTGTGAAAAGATGGGGGCGCAGTTCCTGGATCGGAATGAGCCTGGCATTGGCCATTGGAGGTTATTGGGCATACGTAACCCTCGGCTGGGGAGGTTACTGGGCCTGGGATCCAGTCGAGACTGCAGGATTGCTACCATGGCTTGCAACGACTAGTCTACTACATACGTCTGTCATGTCACGACGAAAGAAAAAATACAGTGTTTTAGGGCCACTTCTAGCAATGCTCACCTTTGTTCTAGTATTATTGGAATCATTTGTTACAAGAGGTGGTATCTGGTCCTCGGTTCACGCATTCATTGTAGAAGAAACTGGAAGTGCCTGGAATCGCTTAGGATATGTTCTGGAGAATGACGTCTCGGTCAAGGGCTTTTTCATACTGATGATTCTATCCATTATCTTAACCTTTGGACTGGTCGTCTCAAATTATAGGAAAAAAGAAGCGGAAGAACCTAAAGAATACAATAGTCTAGAAGATTACTTTAGTGAGGATAATACATTCTTTGCAGCGATCTACACCCAGCTCTTGATACTCACCGTAACTCTGGTTCTGCTTCTGGTCAGGGCAAACGGATATATGACTCCAGAAGTATTTGAGGTGCGGCTAGCTCCGTTTGTGGTCATTCTTTCAGCAATTTTCACCATACACACCTTGAGACCCTTCATCGATTTACAAAAGATCCTGGTCGTGGTCGGACTTGGAATTGCTTTCAGTCTAGCCTACGCAATAATGTCTGAAGGAAGAGGCTGGATGGTAGGGGCGATGATACCCTGGGCATTCATTTGTGGATATTCAATCTTCAGGTATATGTGGAGGTACCGGACCAAGAAACTGCTTCCCATGTTGAGAGCCTGGGGGCCATATACGGCACACCTGGGAATGATGCTAATTCTTATCGGATATTGTCTTTCTTATGGATTGGGGACTGAAGATAGCATAACGCTACAGGAAGGGGAACGTAAACTGGCTGGTAATTTCGTCCTAGAGCTAGAGAAAGTCACAATGGATCCTGGACCTGATGAGATGAAAGTGACTGCTTTCATCAGATTAATAGAAAACGATGATGACGTGGTAATTGATGACCAAATCTCGAAACGTATAGAGGGAACCGAGGAAACCACACAAATTTATCTCAAACATCAAATTCATCGTGATTTGTACATAACCCTGAATAGTGCTACACCTGGAGCTGAAGGTGGTGAAAGTAGTGCGACAATAACTGTAAGGGAGATTCCCGGTATTATCTTAGTATGGACAGGTACCCTCCTTACAATATCAGGGATGTTATTGACCATGTTTACCGAATGGAAACCTGGTAAGGAATGGCTAAGAAGTATCGGAAAATAAAAATAAGTGCCAGACCACTGGTGTTGTCGTCCTGGCAGAGTGTCCGACACCGCACTCCTTCTCAACCCCGCAACCCGCTCGAGCGTCGGTAGTCCACGGTAAGGCTGCTCCCTTCCGGGCCTGACCCAGTCCCCATGGCAAAGATCCGAAGTCTGCCCTCCGGCAAACCCCTGCAATCACCTGCGACCCCGAGGGACAGGATATCGCAGTTGAAATGCGGATTAGACAGCCCACTGGGTGCGCCGCCACCAGCTGTCGCTCCCCCTAAAGGCGATTGAGGGTCACAGGGTACGTCTAGCTCCCCAGCCAAGTCCAGCCCCACATCTTTTCTGGGCTACTATTTGGAGGTTTGCATTCCAAAAATACGCTGTAAACCACGTGCTGAACCACGGAAAAGCTTCTCTGTCCAAGTTTCCTGTTCCGGGCTGAACTGCTTCATGATAGCGTTGCCATAAGGATCAATTGTTTCACTTGCTACCCTTGCGTAACCATGCTCATGAATGTCGGATAGAGTCTCCTTGTAGTAACCCAAAATATTCTCATAAAGCATCTTTCCAGCAACCTGAGGTGCTGTAACTGCCACACCTGCTGCCTTCTTGGCACGTGAAGTTGCCTGAAGGGTCAGAACACCGCCTAACTCCAGAATTGACTGACCCTCTTCAGTTGCAGTATCAAGAAACTCCTGCATGACATTCGCAACCTCTTCAGTAACATCTCCCGCAGCCTTTCCGGTGCTAGACCATAATTCACTAATTGAATCTCGGATCTCATCAATATTACCCACAACATCCTCGCGTGAAAGTGGAGGTGTATCTATATTCTTAGCAAAACTGGACGTGGTGCGTTCCAGCCCTTCAAGTAGTTCTTGAAGCGAACTGGAAACTTTTTTGGACTCTATGTATCCTTTGTCCACCAACTCATCTTGTAACCTATTTAGATAGGCCTGACCACCCTTCACAGAATCGGCAAAAAAAGCAAATATCCATAATGGTGAAACGTGAACGGTTGCGATACCTATGCCTTCTATTGCATTACCGAGCACTTTACGAGTCGCAAATTCACCCTTAAGTCCTTCCTCATCATATAATCCTTCAACGCCTCCTACATTCTCTACAGCGAAACGCAAAAGGTTTCCAACAAATATATTGTAGCTGGTAGTGTCCCTGACAAAATCCGGTAAAACCAGATCAGTGGTTTCTTTCAGCATTCCGCCAGTCAGTGCTGTCAATCCTCGTAAATATCGTTCTGGAATCGAAAGTGTGTAGAGGGAAACATCCCACAAAGCCCTACCGACCCGTTTTAGGGGTTTAGGCATCTATAACCTTGCCGCCAATAATAACTGTTTCAACATGATTTATTCCAAAATGATAAGTGAGATGTCGATAATCGGGTATATCACAAATCAAAAGATTGGCCTTCCAACCCTCCGCAATACAGCCTCTATCTGTTTTTCCTATCGCTAAAGCTGCATTAATTGTAGAAGCAACTAAAGACTCGGCCGGCGTCATACCCATCCTGAAGACTGCCAATTGTTGCATAAGCTGCATTGACTCCGTATAACAATTAGGATTACAATCCGTTGCAAGGGCTATAGGAAAATTGTTGGCTATCATCTTTCTGGCTGGAGCAAAATGATCCGAAAGAATTGCTAAAGGGGTTCCTGGCAAAAGAACGCCAATGACGCCAGAATCGCGTAGTGCTTGGATAGTCTCCAAAGTAGAGCCGGCTAGATGATCTGCACTAATCACTCTCAACTCTGCGGCAAGTTTTCCTCCACCTGTATCGCCAAATTCATCTGCATGAATCTTAAGGCCAAACCCGGCATTTCTAGCAGCTTCCAATATAGTTCTGGATTCGTCCTCGGTAAAAGCGCCCTCTTCACAGAAAACGTCGCAGAATTCCGCCAATTTCCGTAATTCTTCTAGATTTTCCGAAACCGAAGCAACGTAGGTATATCTATCCATATCATCGGGAATCGCATGTGCTCCCATGTATGTGACAACTGTTTCTGCTAATCCCAAAGTCCCAAGCCAATTGGCAACCTCCAATTGTTTGATCTCAGTCTTCTTTTCAAGACCGTATCCTGACTTAATCTCAATTGTTGTAGTTCCGTGTCTAACTGCATTTTTCAAACGAATAAGCGACTCACTCTGGAGATCTTCTTTACTAGCCTTACGGGTCTCTCCTACAGTTCGTAGAATTCCACCTCCATCTGCCAGAATCTCCTGATAAGTACGGCCCTCCAACTTCCACTCAAGTTCATGCTCACGAGAACCAGACCAAACAAGATGGGTATGAGGATCCACAAAACCCGGAACAATAACTTTGCCGCTAACATCTATGACTTTTGAATTCGAAGAATCAAGATTCTGACCAACCTCTACAATCTGATTTCCATCAATCAAAACATCTGCATGAGGGTGCCTAACAACTTGGCCCATTGCCTCACCCACCAAAGGAATGGAGGTAGGCTTTGGCGTGACGACTTCCATGGCTCCACGTAAAAGAAGCATGATTTCCAATGGCGCAAGTTCATAAAGACATCGGTTCTCTGAGACCATAATGCTTGAGATGAAAGTCTTTCGGGAAGATTCCAAGGCTGTTTTTGAGAACCTGAAAAGAAGAAAAATGCCTGATGATATCGCCAAAGGAGTTATTCAAATGGACCAAGAGTGGAGGGAATTGATAGATGAAGGAAACAAACTCAGATCCCAAAGGAACCGCATTTCCAGAGAGATAGGCGAGCTTAAAAAGAAAGGAAAAGACGGTTCGGATTTACTTGGTGAGATGGCCAAAATAAAAAAAGGACTAATGGGCAACGAAAGTAAAACCAAAGAGACTCTTGCTTCCAGAGAAGAAGCCAGAATGAGAGTCCCGAACCTGTTGGACAGTGAAGTGCCCCAAGGCCAGAGCGAACATGATAACCGGGAATTATCACTACACGGGAAAAAGAAAAAAACGAAAACTTCTAGGCCGCACCAGGAAGTAATGGAACTAGTAGGAGGCGTTGATCTGAAGCGAGCTGCTAACGTCACTGGAAGGCGATTCTATTTTCTGACAGGAGATTTAGCTCGACTCGAAATGGCGCTAATAAATTATGCTATAGATGTACTTTGCGAGAGAGGATATTCACTGACCATCCCTCCATTCATGATGAATAAGGAAGCATATGAAGGAGTTGTTGACCTCAATGATTTTGAAGAGGTTATGTACAAAATCGAGGATCATGACCTGTACCTGATAGCAACGTCTGAGCATCCCTTGACCTCTAGATTCAAGAATGAAATAATAGAAATAAAGGGTGAACCTCTACGTTATGCCGGAATATCAACCAATTTCAGAAGAGAGGTTGGAGCGCATGGTATGAGTGACAGGGGGATCTGGAGAGTACACCAATTTGCGAAGGTTGAGCAAGTTATTATTTGTAAACCGGAGGATTCTAAAAAATTCCATGATGAATTGGTGGCTAATGCAATTCACATATTCAAAGGGCTGGAGATTCCATTCAGGGTTGTCGATATTTGCACCGGAGATATAGGAACTGTGGCTGCACGTAAATTCGATCTGGAAGCATGGATGCCATCTTCACAGCAATGGAAAGAAGTCGTAAGTGCCAGCAATTGTAGATCTTATCAAAGCGTAAGATTGAACATGAGATATCGAACCCCTGAAGGAACTGATTTTCCACATACCCTGAATGCCACTGCCATAGCAACAACGAGAGCTTTGGCAGCCATACTTGAGAATAATCAACAAGCTGACGGAAGTGTGGTCATACCCAAAGTATTGCGAAAATGGATGGGAGACCAGAATCTAATCAAGGCTAAATGAAGAAGGGACTGATTTTAGGGAGGTTCCAGCCGTTCCATTTAGGACATTTAAGATTGATAGAGGCAGTTAAAGATGATAATCTAGAACCAATGATTTGTATCGGCTCAGCACAAGAGGGACGTACGAAAGATAATCCTTTTACTACAGAGGAAAGGAGAATCATGGTTGAAGCCGTGGTCAGCTGTCTGGATTGTGAGTACCAGATCTATGAAATTCCAGATGTGAATAATAACAATCTGTACGTTTCCCACCTGAAAACTTTCGTTCCTGACTTTGATACCGTCTATAGCGGAAACACTCTTGTACTGAAATTGTTCAAAGCGGCTGGGCACAAGATCGTAATGCCTGAAATGGTCAACCGCGAGGTCTGGGAGGGTGCTGCCATCCGTCAGGCGATGACGGAGGGCGATGAATGGGAAACGGCAGTTCCTTCCCAGATTGTTGATATAATCCACGATTTGAATGGGATTGAAAAACTACAGAATCTAGCACGGGCGGACCCCCTCCCTCCAGAATCCTAATCTACTTTTACCTTAGTTCCTTTCGGCTCATCAGATTCTTTTTTGGTAAGAACCAGATCCAAAATCCCATTGGTATATGTTGCTTTGGAAGAATCGGTTTCAACGGGTGAAGACAAATCAATACTCTTGAAATATTTTCTTGATTCCGTTTTTACATTTACCTCTACTTTATCCTCTATCACATTGATATCAATGTCTTCTTTACTGACACCAGGGAGCTCAACGGTAATAGCAATTTGATCATCAGTCTCATTGATATCGGTTAATGGTTCTCGCCTGGTATCAACAACCGGTTTTTCTCCTTGACGGCCGAAAGGACGCATTCTGGTGTTTCCAAAATCCTCGAAAACGGGAAACCCATCCGGTCCGGCTTTAACTGAGAAACCAAAAACAAATGGGTTTTTCTTTGCATTTTCGGGTAGATTGCCATCAACTGCATCTCTCATCAAGCCATCCATCTGCTTACGCATCTTACTGAATTCAGTGTCAAGATTACTGAATATATCCTCTATACTCCACTCCCCTTTACGGAACCAGTCGTCTGCATCATCCTTACGTTTTCTGTTCATTCTTACTCCGGTAAACAACCATTGGTTGTAAACCTATAGTTTAGTAGTCATATATAAAATTTTTCCCACCTATTCATCATCTTCTTCGACTGGCTGGACGACAATCGGTTGGACCACCACAGGCTCGGCTACCACTGGCTGGGCCACTACAGGTTCAGCTACCACTGGCTGGGCCACTACAGGTTCAGCTACCACTGGCTGGGCCACTACAGGTTCAGCTACCACTGGCTGGGCCACTACAGGTTCAGCTACCACTGGCTGGGCCACTACTGGCTGGGCTACCACTGGCTGGGCCACTACTGGCTGGGCTACCACTGGCTGGGCTACTACTGGCTGGGCTACCACTGGCTGGGCCACTACAGGTTCAGCTACCACTGGCTGGGCCACTACTGGCTGGGCTACCACTGGCTGGGCTACTACTGGCTGGGCTACCACTGGCTGGGCCACTACAGGTTCAGCTACCACTGGCTGGGCCACTACAGGTTCAGCTACCACTGGCTGAGCCACTACAGGTTCAGCTACCATTGGCTGAGCCACTGCCGCAGGAATCTCAGTATTTTCAGACGATACTTTCGGTTCACTTCGGCCAAATAATCCAAACCATCTCTTACGGGGTTTGGATACTGGTGCAGTCATCTCTGGTTGAGCCACGACGGCTGCAGGAACTTCTGCTACAACTGGAGGAGGTGCTTCAACGGGTTTAACTTCTGGTACTACAGGAGTTTGGATAAGTTCAGGAATTTCCTCTAATTCATCATCGTACTCATCCTCAAAACCATCATCTGAAGAGAAGTTGCGATATCCATAGACCAGAACGCCTCCTAAAACTAAAACCAGAACACTGTAAAGAAGATAATCTGACTCCTCACTGACGGTTGCCTGAGTTGCAACAAAATCAAGGTCAGCTTGATCAGATATTCGCAGTTTCAGGTCATTTGCCATCCACATTTTGAGATTATATGACCCTATATCTGCACTTGAAGGGATACTGATTCTAAGTGTCACTTCAACAGATTGAGATGGTAAAAGAGTCAGAAGAGAACTAGGATAAGCAATCAACTTGCCATCCTTATCTTCAAAAGTTATCCACCCTTCCGCTAAGTTATCATTGGAATTTATTCCAGACACAACGAAGTAGATTCTCTTAGCCTCTTCCATATTTGTATTTGATATCTGGAATGAATGGGTTATGGTGCTACCCTGAGGCGCTTTCAATGGACTGGAGATTGACATAACCATATTTCCACTCTGTTCTAAAACAATAGAAATGGGTTCGGATTCCTCTTTTCTGCCATCTCCTGAGGAAGTTGCTTCTACAACCAAATAGGTGGATTGACCACTATAATCATCACGTGGTTCCAAGGTCAAAATCAAATTGATGCTTTGTCCTGGTGGCAAAGATGATACAAAACTAGGATTGAAGTCTAAACTAAATGCATTCGGGCTTTCATCAGATATAACCTCTAGATTGTAATTATTCTGCTGATTGCCTTCGTTAGTCAGAATTATAGTTATCTCAATTTCTGCACGATCACTGATGACAAAACAAGCACATGAGAAATCATAGTTTTCATTTTCATCCTTGTCAACACCTACCGAGAAATCCCAATCTGGTTCTGGCTCACTTGCGGTTGTCAGAAGTGTTAGAGTATCGTAAATATCTGAATCTGAGGCCGCGGTAACTGTAATCTGCGTAGGTGACTCCTGACCATCTGAAGCAGTATCTGGTGGTGTAACCGTTACCTTGATGTTTTCGCTATCACCAGCATCCAGTTCCAGATCATAAAGGTCGATATCGATTGTCCAACCATCATTATTATCGTAGGTCACTATGAACTCATCACTTCCAGAACCTGTATTCTCTACTGAAAGTGTGTAAATTGCGGATTTACCTAACTCGGCAGTTTTAGAGACACTGGATACTGGATCTATCTCAATGTCAGGCTTAGGCTCAATGAAAATGGTCGTCTGTAAATTAATTGACCACTCAATCTCACTAAGAAGATCTGTAGCCCCAGCCTCAAGGGTATAGGAATTCTCACCAGCTGGCAGGGTGTGACCTTCATATGACCAAATAAACTGAACCTCGACATAATCTCCACGATCCGTGACTTTATCTACGGTAGAAGACCAGGGAGACTCCCCCTCAGGAGCCATCCGCATATTGTAATATCCTGCAGTTTTACCCAGAATATCATCCACTCCAAACACATCGGAAACATGGAGATATACTGTAACTTGGCTCTGTCCTGCATTATGATTAGAGGGACTGCCCTCTGAGATTTGAACATGGCTAATGGAAATGCTGACACTTGTGTCACGAGAAGAGGCCCCATATTCTAATGCTATTGTAGTATTTCCTTCATTGGGTGGAGGCGGAGTAGAACCTGGCGTGGCTGTCCAAGTACTCTCAATCAAAAGGATTAGTGGTGAATCATCAATACCGGTCAATGAAAAGTCACTCTCTCCACCTATTGCAACCGTTTCACCAGATCCGACTTCTCCCTCAAATTGAAAACTATCCAGATTCTCATCGTTCTGAATTAAGGTATATGTAAGTGTTACAGTGGCATCGCGATTTGTGGAGATCCAGGCCTTACCTGACCAATCACCTGAAATATTAGCCGAAGCATAAAGTGAAGAAGTGGTCCATCGACCCACTTCTTGGGTATTACCTGCTGACTGTTCTCCATCGCCTATAACAACTGACTCAACATTCGTGGTGGATGGTTCATCAATCTGTAATTGACCATCGGGATCACCATAAATGTATAAATCAACTGAAGCGAAGGTCTCGCCACTGGCAGTTCCTCCTTGAGGGTACAATAACAACAACATTGCGAAAAACAGGAATAGCAACGCTCGCCTCATTTCTCTCTCACCAAATCGGTCCTATGTAAAATATTAACCTTCAGTCCTTTACTCCGTACTCCCAAACTTTATCTCCTATATAATGAAGAGCCTTGACGGCTTTACCTTTTTCCAAACTGAGCATATCCTTACTGCTCAGGAGGGCCTGACCAACTGCCAAGGGTTTGTGGTGGTTCTCTTCACGAATCCAGACATATTGCCCTTCAACCACCTCGGGACTAACCTCATTGATGCCAGCTGACATCACATTCGCCCCATTGCAAACAAATTTGACTGCACCCATATCCACCTGTACCCATCCAGTTTGCGGTACATTGGACAACAACCCCCTAACTGACAGATGAATCTGATCGTCCAAAACTAAGGCAATAATGTGTCCATGCTGAATAACAACATCAAAATTCTCAGAAAAGGCCTGTTCATAATTACCTGCAGAAATAGGAAGGTCAAGACCATGCGTATCCAACAGCCCCTGCTTGATCCTCTTAGCCTCTCTTTTATTGATTGGGCGCCGCTTTTTAACGACTAGATTATTTGCCACGGTACGACTATAGGAGGGTCTTTTATGTAGGTCTCCTAAGGCCAAATATGAAAATAAGTGTCATGGGGACCGGATACGTGGGACTGGTCACTGGTGCAACATTGGCTGAAACCGGAAATCAAGTCACTTGTTTAGATATTCTGGAAGAAAAAATAACTGAATTGAACCTGGGTAGATCACCGATCTTTGAACCGGGCCTGGAAAAATTGATTCAGGAAGGAATCAGGACTGGTAATCTGAAAGGGAGCACCGATATTGAGAATGGCATTGTAGAGAGTGATCTGACCTTCATATGTGTGGGTACTCCATCAGAAAAAGACGGGAGCATTGATCTTAACTATATCAAATCAGCTGCGTCATCAATAGGAAGGGCTTTAAGGCACAAAGAAAAGAAACATACGGTTATTGTAAAATCAACAGTCATACCTTTGACAACAGAAGAGATAGTATTGCCGATCCTAATCAAGAAAAGTGGATGGAAAAGAGAACAACTAGGGGTTGGAATGAACCCCGAATTCCTTAAAGAAGGAAGTGCCGTTAAAGATGCTCAAGAACCAGACCGGATTGTCATAGGCAGTGCAGACAAACTTTCGCTTAGAGTAATGCGTTCACTGTACAAAGGACAAAAATGTCCTAAACTGGAGTGCAGCCCTCGTACAGCTGAGTTCATAAAATACGCTTCGAATTCGTTCCTGGCTGCAAAAATTTCCTTTGTCAATGAAATGGCCAATATGTGTAATTCTTGGGGCATCGATTTCAAAGAAGTAGCTGAAGGAATGGGAATGGATAGCCGGATCTCTCCCTTATTTTTGAGAGCTGGAGCTGGATTCGGAGGTTCCTGCTTTCCCAAGGATGTAAAGGCTCTGGCAGCTGCTGCAAAATCTGATAATGTCGAATCGAAAATGCTGGAAGCCACGCTAGAAGTGAATGAATTGCAACCCCTGATAATTGTTCAGATGGCTGAAGAAAGATTAGGAATCCTGAAAGGCAAGAAGATAGCAATACTGGGACTTGCCTTCAAACCGGACACTGATGATGTCAGGGAATCAAGAAGTGAAATTGTAGTGAAGGAATTGATGGATAAAGGAGCTGAGATTGTAGGTCATGATCCGGAGGCTATGGATAATTTCAAGGAATTAATAGAGGTGAATACAGTTCCTAGCGTTGAAGAAGCAATCGAAAAGGCAGATTGTGTCATCCTGATGACTGAATGGAAAGAATACACAAAAATTAACCTCAAGATGTTGCGAAATCGAATGAGTGGTAATGTGATCATTGACGGGAGGCGGGCTTTCAATCCAGAGCAAATTGAAAAGGCCGGTTTTGACTACAGAACCATCGGTTTAGGATAAACAAATTATTTTATAACCCACTCAGGTAAAGCATCACCCCGATACGGTCCGAGTACTGCTTTTCGGGAATTCACGATTAAAATGAGTAAAGGCACTGCAGCTCAAGGTAAACGCCAGAAGCAGACCCATATGATTTGTCGGAGATGTGGACGACATGCCTACCATCTGCGTAAGAAAAAATGCGCTTCCTGCGGTTTTGGAGATAGTGCAAAAGCCCGTGAATATAGCTGGGCCAAGACACACTGATGCCTCTCAGAGAGGCGTGTGGTGTTCTAGGCATAGCAAGTAAATCACCTATACTGGACTTGATGACTGTAGGACTGAGAGCTTTACAACACAGAGGACAGGAATCTGCAGGAATCACCGTCTATGACGGAGAACACCTGACCCAGAAAGGGATGGGACTGGTAAGTGAAGTTCTGAACGATTTTGGGGATGAATTTACCAATGGATTAACCGGAATCGGACACGTCAGATATTCTACAGCCGGTGGTTCATCAATGAAGAACGCTCAACCCATGACCGTATCATCGGTCAGTGGGGAACTGAGTATTGGCCACAACGGCAACGTTGCTAACCAAGATGCACTCAGACAGGAAAAGGAAAATGCTGGCTGGGCCTTCATGTCAGATACTGATTCGGAGATTATTGTCCGAATAATTGCTAACAACTTGTCCAAAAAGCACTCTATAATCAAATCCATCCAACTAACTATGGAAAGCTTGGTGGGAAGCTATTCGATTGTCCTGCTGCATCAGGACGAACTATATGCATTCAGGGATCCACTAGGAATAAAGCCCCTCTGTATAGGTGAGATAAGTGATGGAAACGTAGTTGCCTCCGAGAGTTCGGCAATCGAGATCATGGGGGGAAGAGTAATCAGAGACGTCGAACCTGGGGAGATTGTAACAATAAACGATGAGAACATAATATCACACATTGTTTCGAACTCAAAAGACAGAGCCTTTTGCATGTTCGAATATGTCTACTTTGCCAGACCTGATGCCAAAATAGATGGAATCCTCACTTATTCAGTTCGGCAGAGGATCGGGAGTGAACTGTGGGAAGAATCCCCTCTGGAAGGCGATGTGGTGGTACCTGTCCCAGATTCGGGGATTGCTTGTGCTCTTGGGTTCTCCGAAGCTTCCAATATACCTTACCGAGAAGGACTTATCAAAAACCGATACTTGCATCGATCCTTTATCCAGCCTGTAAATGAACAAAGGAAAGCCACGATAAACGAGAAATTGAATCCCATAAAGGAAATCGTGGAAGGAAAAAGGGTCATCCTGGTGGATGACTCCATTGTTAGAGGAAATACTTCAAAGAGAATTGTATCAAGGGTCAGAGAAGCGGGAGCCAAGGAAGTTCATATCAGGGTAGGATGTCCCCCCATAATCTCTCCTTGCTTCCTTGGAATTGATATGCCCAGTCGGGAAGAATTCGTGGCTCCAAATAGAACCACGGAGGAGATAACCAAGGAAATCGGGGCCGACTCAGTAGAATACATATCAATCCCGGGACTGGTCAAATGTATCGGTAAAGAAGAAAAGGACCTTTGTTTGGGATGTATAACTGAAAAATATCCTCTCCAAATAGACGGTGAAAAACAACGAGGGCAGGCAACCCTGGAAGAGTTTAAGGTCTAATCCCAGATAAAGTAAGTGTCGTTACCATATCTCAGTGCTGAAATCTTATCACCTTTCCAGTCCTTAGGCGAAATTGCCTCAACCGTTTGTAAAGTGAAAGGATCTAACAATAAATATTCCCGATCCCGATGGCTTATCGTTTGCACCTCAGAGAGATTGTCCAGTAACGGTATATTTCTCAGAGAATCTGTCTCAACTGTCTTTTGGGCAATGGATGGTATCAAACGTTTAAGATTGGCCTTGCGTCGATCTATACGGGTTACGCACCAAACTCCCTCATCCAGAAATAGATGGTCGCCAGTCTTAACATCTGGTAATCTCACTCCAAATGTATGCCTCAGTAAATCCCGCCCATCCTTGCGGCCTATCAATTTACTGGTCTCCGTCACCTGTCCCCCAAATTTAATCATCAGTTCTCTGGCCAACGAACGTCCTTTCTCCGTAGATGACAATTGAAAATCAAAACCTCCCCTGACAGTCCCGGCTTCAGGAGTGAATAACTCGGATGGACCTGAGTCAATTTCATTGTAGACCAAATCCACCGCAAGATCAAGTATTTCTTTCCTCTTGGTCCTGATTTGTAAGATTGATTCGTAATATCCTCCAGCCTGTCTTGAACAATTCTGGCAAACTTGAAATTTGACGTTGGTCTCTGATTTCAATAAACTGGAAAGAGCTACCTCTTGGAATACGCCTGTACAATTGACCTCTACCCGGAATCTATGGGGGTCCAGTTGATTCAAAGTTAGTTGAATCGCCTGCTTTTTGGTATCGGTATTCCAGTCGACGGAACTCTCGACAAAAGAGGACACTGCAGAATCGAGATCCTTAAACTCTGTCCAGGTCCCAGGAACCTTCAATGAAGAACATGATTTGCAGGCAACCATTCTCAGATTAACTGGGAGAGAAACCAGTTCTATGGTCTGGCGTACGCAGTCGTGGCAGATTCGAGACGCGAGAGGAGGCTCAGCACCACATCTTAGGCATACATTCACAAATGGTCCAAGGAGGGGGTATTTTGTGATTTATGCCTTTAGTAAACTTTTTCTTTATGGGTGTCTCTTTCCATTGGTTAATATGCGTAAATACGAGCCAAATGCAGAACTTACCAAACGTGCGCACATCTCAAGTATTGAAGATTACAGAAGAATGTATGATGATTCAATCAAGAACCCTGAAAGCTTCTGGGAAGGGCAGGCAGATAGGATTTCATGGTCCCAAAAATGGAATAAAGTGTGGGACTGGGATTTCGACGATGCGTATATAAAGTGGTTTGAGGGCGCAAAACTAAATGCATGCTACAATTGCATTGATAGGCATGTTGAAGATGGACACGGAGAGGAAATTGGACTAATATGGGAGGGAAATGACCCCAATGAGAGTAAAAAATACACTTACTGTGAATTGTTGGTTCAAGTACAGCTAGCTGGAAACGCACTCAAAGAGCTGGGAATTGAAAAGGGCGATCGGGTATGTATCTACATGCAGATGGTCCCCGAACTGGCAATTGCAGTACTGGCATGTGCCAGAATAGGAGCCATTCACTCTGTTGTATTCGGAGCATTTGCTCCCGACAGCCTGGAAGCTCGAATAAATGATTCCGAGTGTAAAGTCCTGATTACTCAGGACACGGGAGTAAGAGGAGAAAAGACAGATATCCCGATGAAGAGCAATGCCGATATAGCGTTACAGAAAACCCCTTCAATTGAAAAAACACTGGTTGTAAAGCGCACAGGAGCTGCTGTCGATATGCTGGATGGAAGGGATATATGGTGGCACGAAGCCCTCAGTTCGGCAGATTCTGCTTGTGCCCCCGAAGAAATGGATGCGGAAGATCCTCTCTTCATATTGTACACCAGTGGGTCGACTGGAAAACCGAAAGGAGTTATGCACACCACAGGAGGATACATGGTCTATACCTCCACGACTCATCATTACATATTTGATTATCATCCTGGTGATATTTACTGGTGCACTGCTGATATCGGGTGGATTACGGGACATTCGTATATCATCTACGGACCGATGGCAAATCGCGCCACAACAATGATGTATGAAGGAGTACCAAACTATCCGGATTACGGAAGATTCTGGGAGATAGTAGAGAAACATAAAGTGAGCATATTCTACACTGCCCCCACAGCGCTGAGAGCCCTGATGAAGGAAGGAGACGAATGGCCAAACCAGCATAATCTTGAGAGTCTCAAGATACTGGGAACCGTCGGGGAACCGATAAAAGAGCCCGAATGGTTGTGGTATTACAACACGATAGGAAATCAGAGATGCCCGATTGTAGATACATGGTGGCAGACTGAGACCGGGGGAATTCTGATAACACCATTACCAGGGGTCACGCCCACAAAACCCGGGTCTGCAACCCTCCCATTCTTCGGAATAGTGCCTGAGATCATCGACGATGATGGAAATGTACTGGAAGGTAATGGAGTCGAAGGAAACTTGGCTATGCAGAGACCATGGCCCAGTATGATGCGAACCATTTACGGGGACAAACAGCGCTTCTTTGACACTTATTTTGCTAGATTCCCCGGGAAATATTTTTCGGGTGATGGTTGTAAAAGAGATGAAGATGGATATTATTGGATAACTGGAAGGGTCGATGATGTGATAATCGTCTCAGGGCATAACTTGGGGACCGCTGAAATCGAAGGTGCCATAGGAGGCCACCCCGCCGTGGCCGAGGCTGCAGTAGTTGGTTATCCACATGACATAAAAGGAAACGCAATCTATGCCTTCGTCACATTGAGGACTGGGCAGAATGTCACTGATAGTACCAGAGATGAGATAATCAAGAAAATAAGAAGTGATATCGGACCTCATGCTTCGCCTGGAAAAATACAGTTCACTGACGGACTTCCCAAAACCAGATCTGGAAAGATAATGCGCCGCATTCTGAGGAGCATTGCATGTGACGAGATTGATAATCTGGGTGACATTTCCACCCTGGCTGACCCTGGTGTAGTGGACTCATTGGTCGAGGAAAGAATCTAGGCCTGAGGTTGTAGCATCTTCTCAGGGTTTAGGATTTCTCTTAGCTCATCTTCGGAAAGATTGGTCTTTTCGAGAGCAGCCTCCATTATCGTCTGACCTGAGGCATGCGCTTCCTTAGCTATCTTAGC
>Ga0187827_10001411_pt1 | contig 35407 bp, 33 predicted proteins | sample ETNtaG_39_FD_167969 | JGI IMG/M metagenome (GOLD analysis project Ga0187827, IMG submission 167969) | Marine microbial and viral communities from oxygen minimum zone, Eastern Pacific Ocean - ETNP2014_SV_150_PacBio MetaG (Illumina Assembly) | ecosystem: Environmental > Aquatic > Marine > Hypoxic...
GAACTGTCTTGCTTTCTCGCCCGGGGTTGCCAGGGACAAAGAATACTTTCCGGTGGCACGCTTTCCCAGGCCGCACGCGATCTTCACGTGAATCCATTTTCCAAAGGGAACCTCAGCAATGGGTTTTCCTCCGGACAGAAGCTGTCCGTTGGAATTGATGCGCAGGGAAGGGCCGACGGTGAACGGGCTTTTCGAATCTCTCCATTCGTGTGTGAAGACCGCGCCTGCCTCCAGACGCAGGTCAAAATCGAGAGTGACGAGACCACTCTTGAGATGGGGCGTATAAAACATGTGAGGATTCCAGATGTGTTCGAGGCCCGGAGCGTCCGTGAATTTCAGGCTGCGCTTTCCTGTGGCGTAAGCTTCAGCGCTGACTCGAATGGAATCGCTTTTCCCTTCCTCGTAGAGCCGGGCCTGCCGGGGCGGGGCGCCGACATCGGTCTCCTCGAAGCCGTCATCTGCCAGAACAGGTAGCTGTTCCGGTGGGAGCGCCGGGAACCTGGTCGGCGGAAACACGGCGCCCTTCGGCAGGCTGACCCATTCCGGCGGGCCGATGAGACCAGCCTTGCTCGCATCGATGGGCTTGAAGCCCAGCTTGTGTGCCGGCGAATCGGCTCTTAAGCGAAAGTCGCCCTTTCCCGCGTCTATGAACTTTGGGTCGGCAACAATGGAATGCTCGTCCATGCCTTTCGCCTGCCACTCCTCGAAGGAGTAGTCGTAGAACAGCAGCGGCTCACCATCGCTGCGCCAGTAGAGGTTGCGATTCCATCGCGTCTTGAAGTCAGACAGTCCGCCGTCTTCGTGGAAGAGCTCGCCGCGGCTCAGGTAAAAGATATTTCGCTCGACGACTGTGGGCGGATCCTGTTGCCACTTCCAGCGCCATGCGCCATGCCAGCCGCTCATTGCGAAGATGTTGTTGCGAATCGCATTGCCCGGGCTGGCGGCGTTCATGACCCCGCCGGTGAGGGTGTTGTACACGATGTTGTTCTCGATGAGCATCCCGTTGCTTGCCTGGTCCAGGTAAATGCCCCAGGCCATCGTTGGTTTTCCCATGTACGGGAAAACGTCGTGGATCAGATTGTTGCGCAGCACGCTGCCCGTCTGCGTGCCGAGGGTGTAGATGCCTCCGCCATCGCTCAACACACCGCGGACCACGTGGTGGATGTGATTGTTCTCGGTGGTGTTGTGGTCGGTCCGATTGCGCTGGTAGCCCCAGTTCCAGCCGATGGACATGCCGGAATAGTTGAAGCTGTGAATTTCGTTATGGGAGATTCTGTTGTGGCTGCTCTGCGCCAGCCAGATGCCAACACCTTCCGGATACACGTTTCCGCCATCGTGAATGTAGTTGTTTGAGATGAGATTCCGGCTGGATTCTGCAACGTCTTCTTTGGCCATGGACGACTGGCCAATTCTCACTCCGCCCGCGCCCATGTCGTGAATGTGGTTCTGGACGATACGGTTGTTTTTGCAGCCGCGGCGCAACCACAAGGCATAAGTTCCAACGTGAGCTATCTCGCATTCCTCGATGGCGCACTGAATCGCGCCATCGGCCATCACCGCCGCGGGCACCGTCACCGCGGCCTGCGGATCGCCGTACCCCTTTTCCGGGAGAGCCCAATCCGAATGCCGGAGGGAAAGACCACGGACCTGTACGTGTTCCACGAACTTGCCCTCATCTGCATTTCCATCGAAACGGAGCAGTTCGCTGAGCATCGGAACGATCACCTCGGCGGCGTTCAGCTCTTCTCCCGGCAGAGGCATGTAGTGAACGATACCGGTCTGTGGATCGCAGTACCACTCGCCAGGCGAATCGAGGGCCTCGAGAGCATTCTCCACGTAAAAGCGCTGGTTGGGATCCCATCCGAGAGGACGGAAAACAGTGGGGCCGGTGAAGGTGACGATGCTCTGCTTTTCATCGACGGAAGCGATGCGTACGCGAGAGGTGTTCCACGAATGGAAAACGATCACCTCGACATTGTTAAGCTCTTTCCATGGCAGGATGTCACCAGGCTTGAAGCGAAACTTGTCCACGCCCTCGTTCCATTTGGCACCTGCCTTGGGATCGACCAGCCCCTCAACTTTGAAGTAGCCTGTGTCTGGCGATCGCGCCCGAACGGCTCGCCTGCCGTTGATGAAAAGTTGACGGGGAATGATTTTTCCTGCCATCTCTTTCGGCAACTTCGCCTTCCACACTCCGCCTTCTGTTTTCTTCCATTCGACGATGCGTCGGCCGCCTGACAACACGGGCTTTTCCCCGGCGTGAGCAGTGTAGATCACCGGACAATCTGCCGTGCCCGAATCCTCCCGCGTAAAGACGACAGGCTTTTCAAGATAGTGTGTGCCGCTGATGAAGACAGTGACCGGCCTTCGCTGCTTCTGACCCTTGTTCAACTCTCGCACCGCCTTCTGCGCACGGTGGATTGTCGCAAACGGCCCATCTGCACCTTTGGGAGCAGGGCGCTTCAACCGGCCCGACCATTCCTCCTTACCGTCCGGCGCCACGTAAAATTGAATGACCTCGGTCGCAGCGGGTCGAGGAGTCATTAACACGACACCTATGGACAAGATGACTAATTTCATCGAATTCCCCAAGAACCCAAAGGCCAAACCTGGACAGACTGCCGTTACACTATAAACGCTCATTCTTCTCTGCTCACAGTAAGTCACGGCAGACCTCGGAGAATCCATCCTGACTCAATTCCACCAGACAGGAACAGGAGACGAGGACACTTAACAATCCCAGGGGATTCGATACGGATGGGTAATCCTACAGCGAAGAATTCAGGCGTAACTTGTTGGAGTAACGGCTTTAGCCGGGTCTGGGGAGCTGTCGCAGACTCGGACCCGGCTAAAGCCGTTACTCCAACTAAGCTGCCTCAAGGAGTATGATTCGTGCTTTCAAATGCAGCATCTCTCAGAAAACTAACGCTGTATGAGTAAACACCTTTGGATCCCCGAAGACAATCTCATACACGGCCAGAAGACCTCTTAATGGAATGCGCGAAGAAAGTGGCACAGGTCTGTATCCTGCGAAAGACGACGCATTTCGACCAGTGTCAGGCTGAAAACCTGCCCCACATCAAACGACTGATAGAATTCTTGATTCATCTGAAAAGGAATCATCTGGAAACCAACTCGCTCAAATGTCAGACAGTTCTTCTTACAAGGCAAAATCCATTGAAGAAATGAGCCCGGATGAGCTTGAGCTGACCAGGCGATGGGTCGAAACCTGGAAGCGGGCCGGGCCTGAGCTTGAGCGTATCAAGGATGAAGAGCTGGCAAACTACAATCACGAAGAGCACTGGCCGGCCATTGACCAGATGCTCGAGTGGGCTCACAAAAATGCACGGCCTCGCACAACTTCCGGCCTGATAGAGATGCAGAGGTATTTCATGAAATGGCGAAAGCAACTCGAGGCCGAAACCGAATGAACGGCAACTTCGACACTGCCCTGGAGATCCAGGAATTCCTTCGAGACAGGGGATGGGATTTCTGTTTCATAGGCGGCATCGCAGTCATACGCTGGGGTGAAGTCAGGCTTACTGAAGATGTTGATCTATGCCTGCTGACCGGATTCGGCAACGAGGGGGACTACATCGTTGAATTGCTCCAGAGTTATGAATCGCGAATTTCGGATGCCGATAGCTTTGCCATTCAGAACAGGATTCTTCTTCTCAAATCCGAGAGCGGGACTCAGATTGACGTCTCATTGGGAGGGCTGCCATTCGAAGAACAGATGATCCAAAGGGCGACTGATTTTGCCTTTGCCGAAGGATGTGCACTGAAAACGTGCTCCGCGGAAGACCTGGTCGTGATGAAGGCATTTGCGGACAGAGAAAGAGACTGGATAGATGTGAGAGGGATTCTTATTCGACAAGGTTCCTCTCTTAATTTGCATTACGTTCGCGACAGCCTGCTGCCCCTCTGCGATCTGAAGGAAGCCCCAGAGATTGTTGTGCGATTCGAGCATTTGGTTCGCGATATTCGCGGCTGACGAGAGAGACGGATCAGATATTTCTATTGGAGATGGATGTGGAATGAAGAATGTCTTTTTCATCCATCATCCAAGAGCTGGATTCAGCCTGAGGCATTCTCCACGACCATAGTCGCGTTGACTGCCCAGAATATCGCTGACTGGACAATGCCGGAAGCCGGCAGGATCTTTACGTCATAACCAGGAACGGGAACCAGGGCGTCTCCATAGGGCCACATCGGCCGGATGCGATAGTCTGGTTGGGGATCGGGAAGGTCAGAACCGTCCGCACCCGTGATGACCTCAACAATTTCCGCTCCGGCTTTGCGGGCGGCCTGATAGGCTTCGACAGGGCGGCGATAGTAGCCCAGAAAGAAGTAGAGGTCCCCATGCCGAATGCTCTGCTGCAGTCTCCTGATGGTGGGAACTTCTCCGCCGGCGATCTCCAACCGCTCAATGAAACCCGGGTCACCCGGCGCTCCGGCCTGATACACGGGAAAATGGGAGACGAGGAACGCGAGGATTTTCTTGTCATGGTTTTTCACTCGCAGACATGCCCGGGCCACCTCCTGAATGGCCTGCAACTCCTCATCCCTCAGCTTCAGGAGTATCCGCCCCAGCTCGTCCAGGTAAGCCCTGCCCAATTCTCCTGCCGGAATTGGGGGCACCTCATGGTCGACATGCAAACTCTGTGACCGGTACGGCAGGTTTCGCTGCCGCGAACCCGGCACTCGAACACTTTGATACATAGTTGGCATCAGCCCTCTGCGCGTGAGAGCGCCAACCAGTTCTCCCGTGAAAACCCAGAGGAGAGCAAGATTCTGCAGCGATTCCATGGGATACCGCGAACCGGCAAAGGCATCAGTTAATTCACACGACACGGGTAGTGAGCTGTCCAGGCACTGGCCAACGCAGGAGCGAATCCTGTCTGAAGAATCCTGGTTATGAGAGGGCCCGATCCCGATGATCCGGGCGCCTGTCTCAGCAATCTGCTTCGCAAGCTGCAATTCTCGATTCGAGATTTCTGTCCAACCGAGAATGACGGTGTCTTTTTCCGTGAGAACAGTTTCAGGCCGAAATTCCTTCAACATGATCAGGCCACCAGCCCGCACGACTCCTTCGGACGCAAAATCAGGCCTCACACTAGCAATGAACAGGTTGCCGCCGGTCTGAAGGCGATCGGCTGACTGCTCTGCGGCGAGTGTCATTCTCGAGAGAAGAATTCCGGCAGCGTCCAGGCCGTTCTGGAGTGAAGCGAAGTACTGATCGGAGATGTCGCCTGTCATTGCTGGCTGAAGCTGGGTTAGATTCTGATGCTGTATCTTTTCCGCATCGCGTGGCACCTTAAGGCTCGGGTCTGTGTATCATCATATTTCCTCTGGGGTTCGCTGGCAGCATGGTTCTGCGGGGCTGCCGCAAGGCCGGATGATATACTCTTACTCCAGACGCGAAAACATTCAGCCCCACACGCCAAAACAGTTCGAGAATTTCCTGGGGATAAAAGAATGACCGAATCTGAAAAGGAAACAGTTGAAGATTTCCGCGATTGGATTGCCAGGACGGCACGGGAGAGAGTGCCCGCGGTTGGCACTACGAGAAAAGTGGACGGCGAAGGCGAACACGGGGACAGCCTCGCCATGCGGCTCTACACGGACACGCAGCTCTGGCTTGAAGTGAACGTCTTGCCAGACACTTCTGTTTTGAGGATTGGCCTCGCATCAGACGATCGCACGACGAACGAGGATGCAGAACAACTGATCGAAGACAGCAAAGATCCCATGGATGAGTTCTTGGAACTCGGACTTGCTGATGCCGGTTACGAAGACGAGGAGGGTCATCCAGTCGATCACTTTCGCGAGGCAGGAGTCTTTTACTTTGCCACCCCGCTGGCCATGCCGGATATTGCGTCTCTTCAGGGAGAACTCCGCGAGCAGGCAATGCGTCTCGTAGAGGGATACGCGACTGCGTTTGAAGAGCTGATTGAAGATGATTGAGAAAGGGGGAGCGTTGGGGATGGATTGCTGGAGTGACGGAAATCGGTGGGGAGGCATTTGCCGGACGTGACGAGAAGAGACTCCTCTTCCCACTCCTCCATTTTTTATCGGTCCGCCCTTCCCCTCGGAAGCCTGACACCATGAGCCTGGTCGAGAGATTGCTTGATAAGAAGACCTACTATCGCGGACCGGCCGATTTGCCGCGATTGGCTCTGGCTCTGATTTTTTCCTTATCTGCCTTCATTAAGAATCTCGACCCGCTGTTCTTTCTGCAGGTCGTCAATCAGTTTCAGAATCTGCCGATCAAACTGGATGGCTTGATGCCGATTCTTGTGATCTACGGGATCGTTGGGACAGAGTATTCGGTCGCCATCTGCGCACTGTTCGGTCTGTTTTCGCGGATTACCGTGGTGGTGGCTTTTCTACTCAACGGGCTCTTTGTATTCGTGCTGGCGATGCACTGGGGCGAATCCCTCGGCCTGGGGTGTGGCTGCCTTGGCTTTCCGAAAGAGACGGTGGTCGGGCTCGCGGTCTTCTGGAAAAACCTGCTGCTGTTGATAGTGACCGTGCTGGCAGCGATACCAGCTTTCAAGGGACGCAAGCCTGAAGAAGTTGACACGCAAGAGGGATGAGGATCACCTCAAGTTCAGCCGCAACACCAAGGTGGTTGGTGTCCTGGATTTGCCATTAGGGATGTGACGCCGCTTTTTCAATTCGAGAGATTCGGATCGTTCGATCCGCTCCACCACTTCGGAAACCTTGTTCCGGCTGACGACCGCGACGAAGGTAAACGAGTCTTCCGTTCTCGAGTAAGTGAAAGTCGCTCCGACATTCGCAAGGATGGACTGCAGTTTGACACCTGAAACAGAGCCCGACTTGGCAAGGATTTCGACGTGCGGGTCAGACAGACTTTGCGAATTTTCATGTTCCGGTGAGAGGCTTTCCCCTTCATTCACGCGGAACTGACTGCGCGGGCCAATGTACAGCCGTCCGGACTCGAATCGCCGCGGGGAGGTGTTGGAATGTGCTTCGACATTGGGCGCGTTGGGTATGTCTGCATGGAATGGTTCTCTCAACTGCGCTGCCATGTTGTCCGGGTCTTCACCGGGCTGTGCGATCGAGTCCTCATTCTGCCCTTTGCTTTTCGAGCCAGTGGCCGAGTTCTTTTTCTCGTGTCCCGCCAACTCGGTCTGCTTGCTTGAGCCTGCAGGATCCCGGCTGGCCAGAAGGACGATGGCGAGCAACGCGGCGATGCCTGCAGCAATCCATCCGAGCACCCAATTGGGTTGACTGATGTTGGGAGAGCCCTGTTCGCGAATCTGCTGCTGAATGGCGCCGGCCAGTTCCGGTGGCGCTTTCATCTTGGGCAGGCTCTCCACGAGCTCGGCCGCCCTGTCAAGCCCGGCCGCTTCACGGCGGCAGTCGGCATCCTTCATCAACGCCTCAAGCTCCGCTTCTTCTTCGGCGTTGAGCGGGCCGTCGATCTTTTGTGAGTGAAGTTCTTCTGCTCGTTCGGTGTTCATGTTAGAGCTCAAAACCGGGCAGCATTTCCCGCAGTTTAGCTTTTAGTTCGTTGCGGGCACGATGCAGTCGAGATTTGACCGTGCCGACAGGCCATTCGAGGACTTCGGCAATGTGCTGGCATTCCATCTGTTCAATGTGGCGGAGGACAACGACCACCCGGTAGTCTTCGCTGAGCGAATCGATGGCCTCCTGAATAATTTCAAAGGTCTCCCTGCTTGATGCAATACTGTCCGGCGAGAACTCGCCCGAAGGAGGAACTCCAACGGAGCTCTCCCCTCGTGCACCGACCTCCAATGGGACGGTCTTGATGACTTTGCGGGTCTTGGAATGCCGGAAGTGGCTGTAGTAAGCATTGGTCGCAATTCTGTATAGCCAAGTGTAGAAGCCGGAGCTTCCCCGAAACTCTGAGAGCGAATCATAAACCTTGATAAACACGCCCTGCGCAAGGTCTTCCGCGTCGTGTTCATTATGGCAAAGCCTGCAAAGCAGGTTGAAGACGCGGTCCTGATACCTCCGGACAAGCTCGTCAAAAGCCTCCAGTTCGCCTTTAAGTGTCTGCTGTATAAGTATTTCGTCACTTTTGTCGGCCAAGATGCATCTTCCTGGAAATAGGACGCATTTACGGGTTTGCAGGTTCCGGGATGGCGGGCCCGAAAGTCAGATGTGGTCTCGGCGCTCCGCGGCGAGAAGATTCTGACTCGCCCTCCCCAACTGACGTGCCAAGGATCAAGGGCTTAAGAGACCAGAAGCTCGAAGATCCTGGATCGTACGGTGGCCCGGTAACCTGTCAAAGAGGGCCGTTACCGGTCAGGGCCATTAATCTCCTCTTATCACCGCAACCATTCAATACAGGTTGGTAGTGCCCCGGGGAATCGGTAACATTCGCCACCCTTTGGCAGCACAGGAGACAAACCAATGGCCAACATCATCGAAGGCGAGCTCAGTGGCAAGGGCAAAAAGTTCGCAATTGTCGTCAGCCGATTCAATGAGTTCATCACGGGCAAACTGCTCGATTCCGCTCAAACCATTTTTCTGAAGCACGAAGTTGCCGCGGACGATATTGATATTGCGTGGGTGCCGGGCTCATTCGAGATACCGGTGGTGGCGAAGAAAATGGCTGCCGGCGGAAAGTATGCTGCCGTTGTCTGCCTGGGCGCGGTCATCCGCGGCCAGACCTCGCATTATGATTTTGTGGCGGGCGAATCTGCCAAAGGCATCGGGAATGTGGCACTTGAAACAGGTGTGCCGATTATCTTTGGAGTCATCACCACCGAGAACCTTGAACAGGCCATCGACCGCGCCGGTGCCCGTCTCGGCAATCGTGGTGGAGAAGCGGCTCTGACCGCAATTGAGATGGCGAATTTACTCGATAAGCTTCCGTGAAACGTGCATTCAGCGCGGTTTCAATCGAAAACAAACGAAAACGTTGTCTCGTCGATCCGCGACGAGTCAGGTTATTTATTGGGAGTTACCTTTGAGAAAGCGAACACGCGCGAGGGAGCTGGCACTTCAAGCCCTCTATCAGATAGACCTCCGCAAAGACCTTGCGGACACTGAAATCGACCAATTCCTGGAGAAGGAATCAGACGATACCGGGATGTTCAATTTTGCCCGTGACTTGGTCGTGGGATGCCGGGCCAGGCTGGACGAAATCGATGCCTCCATCAAAGAGGTAGCCGAGAACTGGGACATTCATCGCATGGCCGTGCTGGACAGAAACATCCTTCGCCTGGCCGTGTACGAGCTGAAGTATCTCGAGGACGTCCCGCCCAAAGTCACCATCAACGAAGGCGTCGAGCTCGGCAAAAGATTCAGCACTGCCAGCTCGGGGGCATTCATCAACGGAATCCTTGACCGGATAAAGAGAGAGCTCTCAGGCGAATCAGATTCCTGAGCTGCAACGCGGCCACCAAATCTCCACGAGAATATTCATGGCATTGTTCAGCCGAATTAAAGACGGGCTGCGCCGGACCCGCGACAAGCTTTCAAGCATGTTCGGCCTCAAGCGTAAACTCGATGACGACGTCATCGAAGAAATGGAGGAGCTCCTCTACACCGCCGATATCGGCACCGATTACGCAGAACAGCTTTTCGACAAAGCGCGCGATGCCTACGAAAACAAAGAGCTCGAAGACACCGATCAGCTCAAGGATTTTCTAAAAGATCAGATGAAGGAAGCCCTTCGAACGATGGACACCGCAGTCAATATCGCGCCGCAGCCGCCGACCGTCATCCTCATCGTTGGAGTGAACGGTTCCGGAAAGACCACTTCAATTGCGAAGCTCGCAAAACGTTTTCTGGATGATGACAACAAGGTTCTGCTTGGGGCCTGCGATACCTTCCGCGCGGCCGCGGTCGACCAGTTGCAGATCTGGGCGGAGCGGCTCGATGTCGACATCGTGAAGCATCAGCCCGGCTCCGATCCCGCCGCGGTCGCTTACGACGCGACTGAAGCCGCGGTAAGCCGCGGGATGGATGCCCTGATCATCGATACCGCCGGACGACTGCACACCAAAGAGCCGCTCATGCGAGAGCTCGACAAGATAGTGCGGGTGATAAAGAAGAAACTTCCGGACGCACCCCATGAAACGTTAATCGTTCTCGACGCCACCACCGGCCAGAACGCACTGAACCAGGCCAAGACCTTCAAAGACGTGGTCGGCCTCGATGGCGTGATTCTGGCCAAGCTCGACGGCACCGCCAAGGGCGGCATGGTCCTGCCCATTTACACCCAGTTGAATCTGCCGGTGAAATTCATCGGTCTCGGCGAAAAGATGGAGGATTTGGAGCCCTTCGATGGCGACGCTTTTGTGGAAGCCCTTTTCGAGGAATAGCCCATGTCAAAGCCAACTCCGAAACCACTGGCGCCGGAGGAACTCCTCAAGCTCGCGCACGCAGTGATCGAGGCAGACCGCTTCCCGCAATTGGCGACCGTCGATATCGACCAGCCTCGCCTGCGCCCGGTTTCGCCTGTCAAGACGGACGGATTCACCGTTTATGTGGCCAACCTTCGCAGGTACAACAAGACAAAAGAGATTGCGGCCAATCCAAAAGTAGAGCTCTGCTACATGGACGAAGGCCATAACCAGGTCCGCATCACCGGCGAGGCCGAGGTCGTCACCGACCAGGAGATACTTCAGGAAATCTGGGATTCAAATCCTCTACTGCGAAACTACCTCGGGAGCATCGACAATCCGGAGCTCATCGTCTATCGCATCGCGCCAACCCGCGTACGCTTCATGCAGGAATGGGCCCTCGAGTATCACGAAGTGCCGGTTTAGTAGGAACCACGTGATGCGTCATACTCCGCCTCTTCTTTCGAGTTCGTGATGGTCTGATTCCTACGAATCTAAGGCAACAGTCCTGCCTCAAACCACAATGTTCTTGCTCCCATTCTAAGATCGTCATTCAGGTTCAAGGATTCGACTGGTAGGTCAAGACGGGGGGGGGCCTTACGGATTTCAGGGGCAAAGCCCCGGTCGTTTTCCTAGCCCAGCCCATCGGGCTGGGAAGTAATGAAGGACAACCAAAGGGGCAACGCCCCGACCATTTGCAGCAATCACCTGCGGTAAATGGACGGGGCGTTGCCCCTGAATGGCAATCCTTCTCTAAACCCAGCCCGTTGGGCTGGGCTAGGCAAACGACCGGGGCTTCGCCCCTGGCGCATCACCGGCGGACACGCGGCCGGAGCTTCCTGCTCAGGCGTATGAATACCTCTCAGATCTTGATTCCAGGGCCTCGAGGTAGTCCATCATCCGGCCCATCAGATTCGATCGCTCTGATGCGTGCGCGGCATCCGACCAGAGGTTCTTTTTCTCACCTGGATCTTTCTCGAGGTCGTACAGCTCGCCGTACTCCTTGCCGCAGTACCAGGTGAGTTTGCGATTCGCCGTGACCAGAGTCTTCAGCCGGAGCCCATTCGGGTCGTCGATGCATTCGACGAGGACGTCCTTTCGAACGGGGCCTTCTCCACGGAGCATCGGTAAGGCATCGATGCCGTCGCAATCGCCTGTTTCATCGATGCCCGCGGCCGAAAGCGCGGTTGGAACGATATCGGCCAGGCTGAACATCTCTTGGGCCTTTCTGCCGCCCTCAAATCCTGCCGGCCATCTGATGATCGCAGGAACGCGAATGAGCTGCTCGTAATGGAACGGGCCTTTCATCCAGAGACCGTGGTCCCCCAGCAGCTCGCCGTGGTCTGAGGTGAAGAAGATGAGCGTGTTTTCTTCGAGGCCGGTTTCGCGCAGGAAATCCAGGATACGCCCCATCTCACGGTCAATCAGCCGGACCATGGAGTGGTAATATGCACGGCCCAATCGAGCGTCCGTATCGCTGACTTTGCTGAAATCGTGGCCATTGCCCTGTCCCGCTATGGGAAACTCCCCCCGGATATCAGATTCCTCCAGCCGGCCTTCACGGGCTTCGATGAAGTGCGGTGGCTTGTCTTCAAGTTCTCCTTCCGTGTATGCCGGTAGAGGGACATCCTCCGGTTCGACGCGCTCATCAAAGTTCGTCGGGACCGCATGAGGGTGATGCGGATCCTGAAAACCGATGCCGAGCAGGAAAGGACTTTCGCGGTCATGGTTGCGAAGGAACTCGATGGTCCGTTCTGCGGTCCAGACGCTGTTGTGGAGGCGATTCGGCAAATCCCAATCGTGTGCATCGCCACCGAAACCGGCATCTGCCAGGCGGCGGGATTTGAAACCTTCGATCTCCTCCGGCGAAACCTGGGTCTCAACCCATTCGCCGTAATGGCCGGCGATGCCGTAGGTAGCGTGGCCCAGCGCGATCTCCACGGATTCGAATCCGTAGTAGGGCCCGTGCCAGTTTCTGTAGCGTTCTCGCCAATTCTTCAGAGTCTCCCTTGTCTGCTCCTCGGTGCCGCCGAAAGCCTGGAAATGAGCCTTCCCGATGTAGTGCGTTCGGTAGCCGTGCGAGGACAGGCGATGCGAGATCATCGGCAGTTCCGCAGGGGCCGACATGCCGACATTCCACGCGCCGTGTCGGCTTACCTGCTGGCCAGTGAATATGGAAACTCGCGAAGGCGTGCAGACCGGGTTCGTGCAGTATGCCCGTTCCAGCAATACGCCTTCTTCGGCCATGCGATCGAGGTTTGGCGTGCTCGTGAATGTGGAGCCGTAACAGCTCAGACTGTCTGTCCGCTGCTGATCGGTGGTGACGATGATGATATTTGGTCTGGGCATTCAGGAATCACTCCAAACCGGCTTCACTCCACACCTTGTTCATGGCCTCTGCGGTGATGCGTGCCCCTTCGGCGGGGTTCTCTTTGGAGGTGGCACGGAGCTCATTATCGAATGGCTCGATGGCGACCGGGCCGTCGAATCCGATTGCATTCAGCGCGGCCAGGAAGCCGCTGATGTCGATGACGCCGGTGGCGCCGGGCAGAGCACGCACGTTATCGACTTGTTCGTCTTCGGGAATGCCTTTCGGCGCGTCGTTGATGTGCACGTAGACCACATCCGATCCACGCAGACGCAGGATATCCTGCACGCTGCCCCACGAGGTATACCAGTGCCAGCAATCAAGGAGCAGGCCGACGTTGCCGGTATTGATGGATTCACACAGTTTGAGCATGCCCGGCATATCGAAAATAAAAGGATATTTCTTCTCGCGGCGCATGGTCCAGGGACCGACAAATTCGAGCCCGAGACTGCAGCCGTGGGCGCGCAGCACCTCCGCGGCGGTGCGAAGGCGGCGTGTATGGTTTTCGAAGTTCTGTGAGAAAGGCACGTCGTCGGAGCAGGGCATGACCCAAGTCGAACACCATCGAGCCCCGAGCTGGCCGGCCGTGCGCGCCAGGCGATCGAAGCCTTCGAGGCTTTGCTCGAATTCCTCATCCGTTGTTCGAAACTGAACCGGCAGCCCCCAGCCGCCGATGCTTACACCGGCATCGTCATACATTCTCCGGACGGCATCGATTCCTTGCTCGTCTGCTATATCTGCAGCTTTGCCAACATTGAGATCGAGTGCGTCAAAGCCGTATTCGGCTGCGAGTTTCAGGGCTTCTTCAAAGGGAACATTGATCCCGACGGCACCGGGGGAAAGACTTCTGAACATGGTGGGGCTCTGAGAGGAGTGGAAACAGATTGATGTCCGGAGAGGCGGCCATCATTCCCCTGGAAGCGCTGATTTCAAGTGGGTCTCAACAAGCTGCAGGAATCCTTCGAAAAAGTCCATCTCGTCATTCTTCGCCCAAAACATCCAACGTGAGACTGGCTTCAGCCTTAACCTGACAGCCATGGTGCTCGCATCACACTTGGTTATCCCTCATACACCGCCTGCAGCAGCGCTTTGATGTAGCCATATCCAAAGGCGAATGCCTGCCTGCCACCATCATCGCCGATGGTATGTGGCATGTGGTCGGGCAGCAGCATGCCCTCGTAGCCTGTTTCTTTGAGGGTCCGAACGACCTTCAGCAAATCCACGTCTCCTTCGTCAGGATACACCTCCTGAAAATTGAGGAAGCTGCCTTTAATGTTGCGAAGGTGGACCATGAATATCTTTTTACGTTCGCCGAAGTAGCGCACCACGTCGCAGATTTCATTGACTGGGTCTTTCAGATTCTCTGAGACGGTGCCGACGCAGAAATTGAAACCGTGGTATTCACTCGGACAGATCTCGATGAATTTTTTCATTCCTTCTATTCGGCCGAGGACGCGGTCCACGCCGCGGAAGCCTTCGTCCGGCATGCCGGGGTCGTGGGGATGGCAGGCCATCTTTACCTTGTGTTCTTCGGCGACCGGTATCACTCGCTCCAGAAAATAGGTGATGCGTTCCCACATCGCATCGGCATCCACGTTGCCGGCCTCTATCAGTGAATCCTGGTTGGCCTTTTCATAGACGAAGGTGCTGTAGGTCGAGCCGCCGCGCCCCGGCGTTGGTTCAGAACGTGCAACGCCGATGAGAGTCATGTTGTATTTGAGAGCAGGAATTCCGGCCTCCGCCGCTGCCCGGATCATGCTGCAGATTACCTCGATCTCCCGATCCCGCCCTGGGCTCTTACCAAGCATGATGTTTGGCATCTGGGCATGCGATATGAGCGAGGAAGGCAACGGCAGCGGAACGAATTCCAATTGGATTCCGAACGACTCGACGAGTTCACGAAGTTGGACGAGATCTTCAACCTTCCAGCTTTCATCCGGTTTCGTTTCCGGGTAGCCGACGATGCCTTCGACACCGAACTGCGCGAAATACTGCAAAGTCTCGGGCGTTGTCGGCCCTCTCTGTGTTCCTAGATGAATTCTTGACATTGAGTTTGCTCCAAGTCTGCCTTGCGGTCTTTATCGTAGCTGGGGTCTCCAAATCCAGAACCCTGAACTCGGAGAGCCCAGCTACGATTATCTTCGCAACACGCGAAGAAATGATGAAGTCAGAACTACCCTCTCCGCTTCGGTTTGGCCGGCTGCCCTGTCTCTGCGGACTCGTAGATTGCGTCCATTAGCTCGCTTTGAATGATGCCATTCGTGGGAGTGGTACGGGGCGTACCGCGGCCGAGGATCGAATCAATGAAGTTTTTATCCGGGTTGTTGGCCGGCTCGGTGATCGGTGGGTATTTGATCTGCGAGCCGCCCTTCCAGACGCGTATCCAACCGCCTCCCCAGCCATCTATTTCAACGCGGCCGTCATCAAAGATGAAAGCCATGTGTGTTCCGCCGCCGGAGGGGCAGTTGCCGCTGACAACGATGGAGGCCATGACGCCGCTCTCGAATTTGATGTTGATGGACGAGTTGATATCGACCGCGGTGCCGTGGTTGTCCACGAATGCGAAGACTTCCGCGACATTTGATTCCACGGACCAGCAGAGACTGTTGAGCAGGTGTGCTCCGCTGTCGTATGCCTGTCCGCCGCCGGAGAGTTCCGGTTTCTGTCGCCACATGCCTTCGGTGGCTTTCATCCAGCCCTGGGTGATGTAGCCGATGACGAGCTCGAGGTTCCCGAAAGTGTTGTTACGAATCTGCTCGCGCAGATAGCCGAATTCCGGGGAACAGGAAGTGTTGTAGCCAATGATAAAAACCTTCCCGGACTCTTCTACCTTTGCAGCCATCTCATACGCGTGATCGGCGGAGGTGACCATCGGCTTTTCCATGAGCACGTGGCATCCAGCTTCGAGACATTTCATGCCGTGCTCAAAATGCAGCGTGTGCGGCGAAGCGATGACGACGCCATCGGGCTTTACTTCGGCGAGCATGGCATCAAGATCGGTGTGGACCGAAGGCTGCGGCTCGACCTCAGCGAGATTGCGCTCGATGTAGCCGTTCACGATCTCTTCGTTTACATCGACGCATGCGACGACATCGACTTCATCCATAGCACTCAACTGTCGTGCGTGAGAGCCGGACATTCCGCCGCAGCCAAGCATGGCAATAGTGACTTCAGCCATTTGATACTCCTGATTGATGTAAATGCAGATGCTTCCAGGTTTCTGGACGCGACATATATAAGGATGAATACCAGGAAGCAAACCATGCAGTGCCCAGCCATCATTGAAAGGCGGTTTTCATTCTGCTAGATTGCCCGTTCCCAGAGATTGAATCCCGTTGTTTCAGGATGCGAATTAGATGTCCACGGAATCCAGATCCGAAAATAAACAGATCCTAGAGCTGAATGCTCTTATCGAATTGTCAGAGGCTATGGCCCAGGAAGTCGAGCTGGATGATCTGCTGCTTACCATCGTGAAGAAGACCACCGAACTTATGCATGCCGACCGCAGCAGCCTCTTCCTTTACGATGGGGAAACCAATGAATTGTGGAGCAAGATTGCGGAAGGGATGGGCACGAAGGAGATCCGTTTTCCAGTCGGTATCGGAATCGCCGGGGATGTTGCCGCAACAGGAGAGGGCTCGAATATCGAGGACGCTTACGATGACGAGCGATTCAACCAGGCATTTGATAAGGCATCCGGTTACCGCACGAAATCCGTGCTCTGCCTGCCTATCAGCGATAACGAAGGCGTACTTGTTGGCGTGATTCAGGTTCTCAACAAACTCGACGGCGGCCGATTTGATGAACACGATGAGCGGATGCTTGCGGCGCTCGGCTCGCACGCGGTGGTCGCGCTGCAGCGGGCACGCCTGGTCGAGGCACACGTGGAAAAAGAAAGGATGGAGGAGGCCCTCCAGGTAGCTCAGAACATCCAGATGGGCCTGCTGCCGGAGCAAGCGCCCATAGTCAAAGGCTACGACCTCGCCGGCTTCAGCGTGGCCTGTGATGAAACGGGCGGCGACTACTATGACTACATAGAGTTTGACGACGGCCGAGTGGGCCTCGTCATCGGCGATGTTTCCGGCCACGGGCTCGGCGCGGCCATGTTCATGGCTTCCGCCAGGGCTTCGCTCAGGTCACTGATGATGACTAGTGACGACCTTCCAGAGACCCTCTATCGCCTGAACAACCGGCTCTGCTGGGACATGTCGGACGAAGCGTTCATGACATTTTTCATGGCTATTCTCGATCCCAATAACGGCACTTTGCGTTACTCCAGTGCCGGGCATGAAGAGGGTATTATCTACCGGGCCAGCGACGGCTCTTTCGACATGCTCGAAAGCACCGGCCTGCCTCTCGGCATGATGGAGGATATGGATTATCCCGAAGGCCCGATGACGGTCATGAACGAAGGCGACATCCTGCTGTTGACCACGGACGGCGTGTTCGAGGCCATGGACGTGGATGAAGAGCAGCTCGGCCACCCGCGCATGCTCGACCGGCTAAAGGAATTTGCAGAGGCCCCCTCAATGGATATCACTACTCAGATCAAGGAGCTGACCTTCGAATGGATCGGCGAGCTCGGGACGTGTCGCGACGATGTCACCATCGTAACGACCAAATGCCTGCCCGAAGTCGTCGAGCAACTGGATGATGTCGAGCTGTTCACAGAAGGTGATGAGTTTGCCATCGCTGATGACAACCTTGACGAGTTTGAAGAGGTCAGCGAAGGCGATTTCGAAGAAGTCGTCGAAGTCTCAGAAATCGAAGAAGTGGAGGACCTCGAAGAGATAGAGGACCTTGATTCGATGGAATTGCTCGAATAGCGGCGCGCCTCCAATCCACATTTCTCAAGACATTTCAGGATGAGCTCTGTGGCGACGGATGCGGCCAGCCTGTCTGCCCGTTATTCTTTGAGCGCCTCCAGCTCATCAAGCGACCATTCCGGCACTGCACCATTCTTGCTGGCAATGAGGGCACCGACACGATTCGCAAAATCTGCGGCACGATTTAGAACCCAACCCGAGTCCAGTGCGTGAATCAGCGCTGCTGAGAATGCATCCCCCGCCCCAACCGCATCCGCAACTTCAACCTTATAACCGGCTGCATCCACCGTCATACCGCAGAGGTCAAGGTAGCATCCAAGAGCGCCTCTCGTGACACAGAAGGAGTCAATGTCGTACCGATCCTTCATCTGATCGAGAAAAGACTTCAGGCTCGTGTGCTCCAGACCTAGCAAGCGGCCGACTTCGCTCACCTCTTCCTCACTGATCTTGAGCATCCCGCACTCGTTTAACAGCTCATCGAGCAGTTCCCTGGTGTAGGAATCCTTCCTGAGATTGATGTCGTAGAAGAGTTGAGGGATGTCTGGAAACGCGTCGATCACAGCCTTGGTCTGGCGGCGGACATCTGCATCCATCTGGTGGACCGTGCCGTAATAAACCCAGTCCGGTTTCCACTCGATAAGCTCCTGGATCTTTCTGTCTGAAAGACCAAGCAGGTCGTACGCTGCGGGTCTGTGGATGGTGTAATCCGGCTGGCCGTGCTCATCGAGGAAAACGGAAACGTGACCGGTCGGTAGCTCATCCGTCGAGTGGATGTATTCCGTGTCTACGTGGCATTCCTTCGCTCGCTCGAGCGCGAGCCGGCCGCGTTCGTCATTGCCGACGCCGCTCACCAGGCGCACCTCGTGACCCAGCCGCGCTGCGTGCGCGGAGAAATTGAACGTGGCGCCGCCGATGAGCTCGCGCTCAGGAAAGACGTCCCACAAGATTTCACCAATGGCAAGAATGCGCATGACTTTGCTCGGCAGATCTGACGCTCGGCGACAGTCTAATCAAGACCGCCTTTCGGCCGCAACAGAAGAGAGGGCCGCGGTGACAATCCGCGGCCTCTTCATCCGCGTCATGCGAAGAAGTGGCAGCTTCCAACTCTATGCTATTCCTCTTCATAGAGATTCTCGCCGCGGTTCAGCCTGAGCGCGATATCAGCGATCTGCAAACCAGCGCGGCGTGTTGGTGATGCGGCAGCGAGATTTCGAATCACTCCGACCATGATGTGTTCGGCCTCGGGCTGGCCTTCCCATTCGTGGTACTGATGGACGCCGGCTTCGAGCACCTGCAGATAGTGGAAATCGACATCTTCACGAACAGTGGCGTAAGCGAGTGTACTGATGAGCGGACGAATCGGATGGCCAAGGCTGATATAACGAGCAACGATTTTCGCGGTGGCATCGATTTCCGCCCGGTGGTTCAGGTCGTCGAGCAGTTGCTCACGAAGCGCGTCACCATCCTCCGGCAGCGGATCGAGCCCGTTCAGTTCCGAAGGCAGCTTTGCAGCCGGGATGTTGAGGAAACGGTTCATGAAGACGCTGAGCGCTCCATGGAAGATGCCTCGTATCACCTCTGCTGACGAGGAACGCTTCACGGCCTGGAACACAGCATTGGAATAAATGAACGTGTGCTGAGGGGCGAACCAATCGCTGACCTCGTTTGACTTGGCAAACCGGGCCAGCCGGATAGCTGCCCCGTAAGAGACGAGCTTTGCGAGCTCGACCGGCGATGCTCCGGAACGCAGGGCCTCTCCGAGCCCGTCGATGATTTTCAGTGGGTCGTCACCGAGCAGTGTCTGTCGCAGTGAACCATCATCGGCCCAATCCTTGCCCTCCCCCTCATTCAGCCAATCCGCGATATTCGCTTCGGCCGAACGGAGCGGCTCGATGATACCGATGGGGTGGTGCCAGGCGGCGTTCTCCTCCGCTCCTCGTGAACCGGTAGCGCCCGGAATGACGAGAGGAATGATCTCCGCGGCGTGTTCGTCTCCGATGAGACTGATCAGTTCGAATGCCTTGTTGTTGAAATCAAAGACATGGCCGGTGTCCGCGTACACACGATCGTTGAGCGCGCTGAAATGGAAATCAGTCAGCTCATCTTTGGGCATGCCTCGCTCCAGCGCGGTAAGGGCAACGCGTTCCGCGCCGGATCGGTGCCGTGCCTGAATCCACTGACGAAACCATCTCTTCAAAGTAGCTGGATCATGGCCGCCGTTTTCAAGTGGCTCACTCAGCCTTCTGGGTGCCGAGCCACTGGTGTCCGAGGCAACGGAGCGGACAGCTCGGAAGAGCGCGTAATAGGCCGTGTCTTCATCCAGGTGAGGCAGCAGGTTGGCCACCACCGTCAGCGACGTCATACCCACGCCCCAGGAATTGCTGTTACGGCTGCCGTAGAGAGCGACCTCCTCGATCACCTCGAGCGGCGTGGCGCCTGCGCTCAGCAGGCTGCCGATACTCTTGGCAAGGATGACACCGATATTCTGCTCTAAGCCCTTGTTGAGGCGTCGAAGGTAATAGTCCTTCGATGGCTGCTGGAGAGGCGCCGAATTTACATGAACTTCATTTCCTTCCTCTTTCGTCTCAAAGGTCGGAATGTCGTCCGCAAAAAGATCAAACGTGCACCCGCTGCACAGGTCGAACTTGGCTTGATGCCAGTGGCAGGTAATGATCCCGTCCTTGACCGTTCCCTTGTGCATGGGGAATCCCATGTGCGGGCAGCGATTATCTATCGCAGAGAGCTTGCCTTCGTGTTCGAACACCGCTATGGGGCGATCTCCGTGAACGACTACGACCCCTTTCTCCTTCAATTCATCTACCGATCCGACCTTGATCCATTCTTGACCGTTGCCCGACATGACGACCTCCTGGAAACCGGGGAATACTTTCAAAACGTTATTGTTTCGAAAGTAGGATATAATCAGATTTAACTTGTGCAACTAAAACGTTTAGAAAGTGCGCGGCTCACCTATCTGTTCTGACTGCCTGGAATGAAAAACATGGACGAAAATCGTCGCAAGACGCGCCAGATTATCCGAGACTCCCTCAAGTGGGAGGGGGCGCAGGATTCGGGCTCACTCGCTGAAACGCTCGGCCTCACGCCGATGGCGATCCGAAAACATCTGTACGCTATGCAGGAAAGTAAGCTGGTCACGTCTGTTGAAGAACCTCGACCAATGGGCAGGCCGGTGAAGGTGTGGTCTCTGACTCTCGAAGCTGAAAAATTCTATCCAGACGGACACGCTGACCTGATGGTGAACATGATACGGAACGTGCGTTCTGCCTTCGGCGAAAAAGGCTTGAAGAAACTGGTCGATGAACGCGGGAGGGAGCAGTTGCAGCGCTATCGGGAACAGCTCGAAAGTCGTCAGACGCTCCGCGGAAAGTTGGACTGTCTTGCAAGGCAGCGAACGCGGGAGGGGTACATGGCGGAGGTCCAGAAGGAAGGCAGAAAGTATCTGTTCATCGAAAACCACTGCCCTATCTGCAGCGCGGCGAACTCATGCCAGCGATTCTGCGAGAACGAGCTCGATATCTTTCAGAAATCGCTCGGTGAAGATGTAAAGGTAGTGCGGCGGGAACACATCGTCAGCGGCGCGAGGCGTTGTGTTTATGAGGTAGAGGCGGAAAGATAGAGGATTCCAGGTCTCGAGGGTCAGCACTCCAAAGCACGACCTCGGAGCTCCCGCCCGGCAAGGCTTGGCGAGCTGCGCTGGATCCTCATTCTTCAGTCGGCTTTCACAGCATCAAAGACCGTCTTGGCCAGGATCTTTGCGCCCGCCGCATTCGGGTGAACACCGTCCGGAATGAGATCAGCGTGAGGCTTCAGCGCGGAGTAGATATCGATCACAGACAGCCCTTTGTCTTTAGCCACCTGTTCGATGAGCGGGATGATCTCACCTTTCACCGTCTTCTCATTGATGCCCCAACGGTCTCTGGCAACCGGCGCCGGGCGGCACAGGTAAACCGTTGGTTTTAAATCGAGTCCCTGAAAGTGTTCGACCAGCGCAGTCAGGTCGCTCGCGTATTCACTCTTGTGTTTCCAGTTGGGCGGCTTGGAATCATTCGTGCCGAGTTTGATGATGACCACGTTGGGTTTGAACGCGGTCGCGTCCTTGAACGCCCTCAGTTTCCACCACGGCTTATTGCCTTTCTTGAGCAAAGTGGCCCCGTTCACTCCAAAATTCCTGACATCGTATTTTTCGCCCAGCAGGCCGGCGAGCACCTTGGGGTAGCTGTTCTTGTTACGCTCTTTCACCCCTGCGCCGAAAGTGATGCTGTCGCCAACGCAGGCGACCCTGATTTTGTCTGTCTGCTCTGCCGTGGTAAGAGAAGCGATAAATGAGATGCAAAAGACGAACGAAATACGTGAGCTTTGAGGTTTCATGCAGAACTCCTGTGGATGATTCTTTTTGGCGTGAAGATTCTCAAACAAATTTTCGATGCCGTGCTTCCAACCGCTCCACGGCCCCTTCTCTGCCTGACCCCCGCAACTGGGTAAGGTAATTCTCCAGCCGGTCCAGCGTGTGGAACGGGCCGCCCTCTTCGATGACGTGCCACATGGGGTCAGAGGCGTTGCTGGCTTGGGCGAGGTTTTCGTCCACCCATTCGTCCAGGAGGCGGAGACCGCGGCCGACGACATCGTGGCGTGCTTCGGCGAGGTTGTTGACCTCGTGCGGGTCGGCCTCGATATCAAAGAGCATGATGTCCGGGAAATCTTTGAGTCCGTCGTGATAGGTGCGAATGAGCATCCACTGTTCAAAACGCACGGCTCGCTGGCAGGCCCACGCGCCCTGGCTTACCACCACGTATGGCCGCCCGGCATCTTCCCCCTTCGTGAGGGCAGGCAGGAAGCTCTCGCCGTCCCATTTCTGGGCCGGTGTGCCACCGACCATCTGGGTGACGGTCGGTGCAAGATCAACGTTATAGTGGAGGCCTTCATCCACCATCCCCTGCTTGATTCCAGGTCCGGCGACGATGAGCGGCACACGACACGTAATATAATCCGCAGTCTGGTGATCGCCGTAGACGTTGAGTTCCCCCTGATTCTCGCCGTGGTCGGCGGAGACGATAATGACGGTGTCTTCCAGAATGCCCTCTTCCTCGAGTGCGTTCATCAGGAGGCCCACGTGATGGTCTGCGTAATGGATGCCCACATCGTAGCCGTCGATCCATTTCTTGAAGTCGGCACGATTGGTGATCTCGTCCGGTGTCCGTGACCATTTGCCGTCGCCGGGTCCCCAGCCGTGCAGTTCTCTCGCACCGTGCGGGCCATAGCTTTCCCGGTGTTCCTGGATCATCTGTTCGGTCAGCCACTCAGGCGCGGGGTCACCATCGAAAGGGTTGCCGTATTCTTCCGGCGTGCGGTAGGGCGTATGCGGATCCCAGAAATTGACGTGAAGAAACCAGTTTTCTTCCGCAGCATGTTCCTTCAGCCACCTGATGGCTGTCGGGGAAACTTCCTCGGCGATTTCGTTGCCGTTTTTGCCTGTATCGAAGGTCTCACGAAAACCGTCGAGCACTTGCCAGGCCGCATGGCGAGTGGGGAACGGGCTGATCATCGCGGTGTAATGTCCTGCGTTGCCCATCGAGGTCATCCAGGTGCGATACGGGCCCTTGTTGCTGAACTTGCGCTCAGCCCCCTGCGGCCGGATGTCTGCCTCCAGCCCGCCGTGATTGATCACTCCCGTATGAATCCCGAACCGCCCGGTAAAGAGCGCGGTCCGTGAGGGCAGGCAGGGCGCGTCCGTGCAATAGTAATTCGTACAGCGAGTACCTCTCTTGGCGAGTCTGTCGATGTTCGGAGAAGTCTCACGACTGTATCCGTAACAGCCCAGATGGTCCGGCCGAAGGGAGTCGATATCAATGTAGAGAATGCGCATGGAGGGACAGGGATGTGGTTGATGGTTGATGGTTGATGTCTGAAGATGTGAGCCGCATATGTAAACGGCGTACCTGCAAAGTCAACGAGGCGCCGTCAGTGTTTCAGTACTCCCTCCTTCCATTCTTTATCATGTCTGAATCCTACCGACGATACGAAGAATTAAGACCGGACGAACTGCAATCATTCGTCGCAGAGACACCCGTTGCCCTCTGGCCGCTCGGACTGCTCGAGCATCACGGCTGGCATCTGCCCCTCGGCTTTGACGGCATCAAGGCGGAACGTCTCTGTATACGTCTCGCGAAAGAGACGGGCGGCGTCCTGCTGCCGGTGATGTGGTGGGGAGGCCGCGGCGGACACGGTGATTTTCTGTGGACTTTCTATCAGTCGGAGGATGCCTACTCGGATATCATCAGCGACACGGTCGAGAAACTGATTCGTTTCGGCTTCAAAGCCATCGTGCTGATGGCGGGGCATTACCCCTGGCAGGGCACGCTGGACGAAATTCTTCCGCCAATCCGGGAGGCCAACCCGGATGTCCTTCTGCTGTGGGGTACCGAGGTGAAGATTGGCGAGGATGCTGTGCAGCTTGCCGGGGATCACGCGGCGCTGGAGGAAACCTCATACGGTCTCAATCTATTGCCGGAGTTTGTGGATATGGATGCGATGCGTTTTGGTCGAGGGGATGAGGCCTGGCCGGGAGGCGCCGCGCCAGATTTTCAAGGTCGGTATCCGGAGTTGCAGACAGATCCGGATCACCCTCTCTTTTCGCAACTGGGTAAGGATGCACGGGAGGCGACAGGCGAGCGGGTGGAGGAGGGTTTGGAGTCGCTAGTGATGCATCTGGCAGGGAAGATTACGGAGCACGTGAGGTAGCCCCGCGGCGGCAGTCTGCTGCCAGCCGAGGCTTTCAGCTCTCTGGAAAGTATCGGTGTGTGAAAATGTGTACTACAGAATGACCACCGGACTTTTTACGAAAGAATCTGGCAACCTGCGTCCACGGGGGCATATAATGTCGGCCCGAACGGTATTGGCCCTCATGAAACATTTATACCTCATTGTCCTCTTCCCCTGCCTGGTCGCGGAAGAAGCGCCGCTCTCGCTCGCCCCCGGACCGGCAGATGATCTGTCCACGGACCGAGGTTGGGTCTCTTCATCCCGTGAGCCGCAGTTTGAGGATGCGCCGGAGGCCGTCGTTTCCCGCACTCCTGAAATTCTTGCGGCCAGTCTCCGCGCAGCCACCGCGTCTGAAAGAATCAGACGGCAGCCTGCCGGGCTTTACTACTCCAAACGACAACAGATTCTGCGGGTCGATAACGCCGGCAACCAGCGGCGATTTGTCGGCACGGGGAAACTGAAGCCCTTCGAGGGTGACTTCATCCTGGAGTTCGAGGCCAGCACTGTGCTGGCGGGAAAATCCCCCGCGAACTTTGGTGTGTCTGATACGGCTAACAGACTCGCAGATGCTGAAAACGCACTCTTTATTGAGTATCGAGCGTTTGACGTCCGGTCTCCTTACTTGCGGCTCATGGTCAAATCCCCGGACAAATTGCAGGAGCTCGGTCGAATCAAAAACATCGGCCGCCTTAACGACAAGCTGATTCGCATCCGTCGACAGGGCGAAAAGATCCTGCTCGAAACACAGCAGGATTATGTGCCCGAAACAAGGATCGAAACCGAGTCCCCGGCCACAATGTTCAGTTGGCTGGGTTCCGCGTACCGGGATGAAGTGCCGAGCCTGAAGGGAGAACGAACGATCCTTCACATCGACAACATACGCGGGCTGGATCCCGAGCGGCCAACTCCTCCGCTCAACAGCGTTCGCTTCTCGGGAGACGGCGACATAACGAAGCTCGGCTCCATAGATTTCCTCCGCGGCAAACCGGAGCACTTCGTTGTCCGGGACGGCATCGGTTATTTGGCGCATGGAGATGGCAGCCCGAATTCACACTTAGTCATTCTCGACTTGAAGGCCGGGACACCGAAAGTTATTGCCAGCCTCGGGCTGCAGTGGTGGCCGAAACACCTGGACGTGCAGGGCGGCGTCGCCTTCATCCCGAACGGTGTCCATCTGCAGTTGGTCGATGTCTCGAAACCCGCGTCGCCCAAAGTCATCTCAACCTTCAAAGACAACCTCGGCCTGGGGCGTGGTGAAGCCAAAGTGGTCGCAGTGAAGAACCGAACGGCCTACGTCGGCGCTGCAAAATCCGGGCTGCTGGTGGTCGATGTTTCTGACCCGGCAGAGCCCCGTCTGCTCGGCAGTGCACGGCTGCCTCTTACAGGCCTGACGGATATCTCAATTCGCGAGAATCTCGTCTGGCTGGCAAGCTCTGGCGGCATCACTCTGTTTGATGTTACCAATCCGAAGCGCCCGCGAAGGATGAAGTCCGGCAGAGCCAAGGCACCTTCCGATGCCGGTGAGGGGCTAGGCCTCGGCCTTGGGCTGGACTTGGAAGACAAGCCGGAGAAGCCAGAGAAAACGGTGAATCTCAAGGCCCTCGAAATGTCCAGGCATCCGCTCAGCCTGGCGCTCACAGAGGAATACCTGTTCGTCGTGGATAAGAAAAAGGGCCTGCTGGTTTTCGATAACGCGAACCCGCTGGAGCCGGAATCCCTCGGTGAATACGTGCCATCAGTGGGCAAGCCTGTCCGCGGGGCCGACGTGCACGCGACATCCATCACCGTCAACGGGCAGACAGCTTTCCTGACCGTCAATCATGGGACTGTCCCACAGAAAAATCAGGACACCGGCAAGACCATCCAGCGGGACGCGGGTGGCGGGCTGCACATCCTCAATGTGGCCGACCCGCTCGAGCCCTTCCTGATGGGCCGGTTTCGACTGCCGGATACACCGATTGAATTTGTGAAGGTGCAGGCCATGGGTACGAGAGCGTTGGTGCTCGATGCCCGCTACGGCGTCTGGTCAGTGGAATGCGAAGATGAACGATCCCCGAGACTGCTCGGAGGCGCGCCGACACAGGGAGAGATCCGCGACATGGTTATCGAGCACAACCGCGCTTACCTGGCTTCCGCTCATGGGCAAGGGGTCCTGGTGGTAGACATCGCCGATCCTGCTTCACCCAGACTGATGGGTCGCTATCACACCGGCTTCGATACGCCTTCGCTGGCTGTAGGGGAAGGGGTGGTCTACACCGGCTCGCCGGACTGGACCCTCCCTCACGGCCTGCACGTGCTCAATCTCCGTGAGCCTTCGTCCCCCAAATTCGTGCGCCGGCTTCAGGCCAGGGCCTCACCTCAATGGAGGAGGGCATCTGAACTGCTCATCTCATCCGGCGGGGAAGTTTTCAATCTGCAGGATCCATTTTTTCCTGAGGCTTACGGCCGGCTGCCATCGGGTGCCGTTCTGAACGAGGACGGCCTCTTCTACATCGCCCGACCCAATGCGCTCAAAGGACTGCTCATTCTCGATCCTCGGAATAAGGCGAATCCCATCCGTTCCCAGCTCGACCTTTCCCTCGATTCTGCGGGACGAGGCGATATCGAGAAGAGGGGAGACATTCTCTTCATGTCCGCAGGCTCACACGGCGTGGCAATCGCGGATGTGGCGAATACGAGCTCTCCACGTCTGGTGAAGATGCTCAAGAGTAACATCGGCTCGGCCGTCGATGTCGCCGTTCATAAATCCGCTCTTGTGGTGAATGACCTCTACGCTGGATTAAAAATCTACGACGCTTCCGACCCCTCCAGGCCGCGGCTGAGGAGATTCATCCCCTATGAAAAATGGACCACGGGTTACAGCGTTTCAGTGAAGGGCAACCTGCTTTATCATGCGCGGGTGAATGGGCTCGACATTTACAGGATGCCCAACCCGATCCAGGCCCCATCAGAGAAAGTGAACCCGGAATAACCATTCCAAAGCGCATGCACGAGGCAATCTCAGGAGAATCCAGAAACTCGTCATCAGCGGCGAAGTTTTTTCACATCACATGCGGAAGAGGAAATGGTAGAAGACAACCTGACTGTCTATGATGTGAAATCAGTCCTTCTCTCTGGTCTGATAACGAGACACCAGAGAGACGAATTGGATTACAAATATGTGACTGTTGGCGAAACTACTGCCGCCGACGAAGCAACTGCGTGTGTAAGTTGCGGAAATGAGACCATTGAGTTGGAAGGAGATGGGCGTAACACTCCTTCTCAGGGCCCCCCCCCAAAAAAAAACGTCGTTGCTGATTTGAAGATAAGACGGGCCAGGGCAACGCGGACTGTTCATACGTGACAGACACCAAGACTATCCTCACTATCGACGATGAGCCTCTCATTCGAGAGCTCATCACGAACATGCTCTCCGGTCATGGGTTTCATGTTCTTGAAGCCGAATCGGGTATGGAAGGTCTCGAGGTCGTCCAGCAGCATCATGTGGACGTCATCATCCTTGACCTTGCCATGCCGAAAATGGACGGCTGGGAAGTGGTGCGGCGGCTCAAGGCGAATCCGAAGACAAAACCGATTCCTGTGCTGATCCTGACGGCTTCGGTGACTGATTCGACGGTTGTGCGCGGGCTGGATGCCGGTGCGGATGACTACTGTCAGAAAGGCGTCTCCACCGCCGAACTCGTCGCCCGGGCCAATGCCCTCATTCGAACGCGTGAGCTGCAGGATGAGCTTGTTCGCATGGAGCAGCAGCGTCACGAGGAGCAGCTCGCCTTCGCGACGGACATTCAGTCACGCCTGCTCCCACGGGATCAGCCCGAACAGGAAGGCATCGACTTCTACATTCATTATGAGCCTTGCGAGGCGATCGGAGGGGACTTTTACGATCACTTCCCAATGGGAGATGGCCGAATCTGCATGATTATGGGTGACGCTGAAGGGCACGGCCTGAGCGCAGCCCTGCTGATGGCAACCGTTCGGGCCTATATCCGTGCCAGCCTGAATGACGATTTTACCCCTGCCCAGTTGCTGTCGGGTGTCAATGACCTGGTTTCACGAGATCCGGGCTATTCAGGATTTCTGCCGATGGTCTGTTTCATCTTTGACAGTGAGAATCAGAAGCTCACCTTCGCCAACGCCGGGCACGAGCGCCCGATGCTCATTCGCCGCGCGGGCGAACTGAAGACCCTGGACGTTACCGGGCCGATTATTGGCATTGAGGAGGGAATGGCTTTCGAAGAGGAAGAGGTCGCTCTCAACAGGGACAACATCCTGCTCTACTTTACGGACGCGCTGACCGACGGAATCAACCACGACGGTGAGCCATTCGGCCGTGAGAGGATCGAGGCTATCGCCGCGAGCGCAGATGGCGCGAGTCTTAATTCCATCGCCGGGAGGCTAATCACGGACTGGAAGGCGCACACCGCGTCCGAACCGGAAGACGACATCACCCTGATGCTTGCGAGAATAGTGTGAGCATGGTCAGCATCTTCCACTCGCTCTCAATTGTGAACGCGGCGCTGCTCATCATGCAGATTTATTCAGGCATGACCGGCTGGGGCAATCACGAGCTTATGGGGCTTGGTGTCGCGCTGTACGGATGCCTCATGCATTCCCTGGTGGTCACCTATTTCGTCGGCTCAGGCCGCAGCATCAAAGATGCGGTCGAGAACAGAGGCCTGCACACTGATTTCTACAAACGTTCCAGAGACTGGTATCGCAGTAAGAGCTACCCGCTCACCGGCCTCTGCATCTGCTGTTTTGTTGCTACTGCAATCATCGGCGCCTGGGCGGACGCGTATCGTGAATACCCGGATTCGCTCGGCAGGATCCTGCACCCGGTGCTTGGCTTTATCACCGTGCTGATAAATGCCTGGGTCTACCCCGGTCAGCGGGATCGCATTCAGGCCAATACCGCGCTGCTCGTTGAAGCAAATGAAGTGCTCAGCGATCCCGACCGCAAGGACGACGAGCCCCAGGCGATCGCTTTGCCAAAACTCAAAGAAAAGATCCCACTCGGCTTCTGGGTCGGACGCTGCCTGATTTATGGCGGCGTGGGTGTCTGGCTGCCTTTCATCACCCTGCGATATATCGTCGAGAGACAGTATGCGGACCTCGGGATAAAAGGCTTTCTGATCGCTTATCTGGTTCTCACCGCGGCCGGACTGTATCTGACCAGAGTCGTCTACCATCCGCAGAAATGGGTGGTACTGGAGGAGGCGGGGTCGTAGGGCCACGAGCTTGGATTAAGGCGATTCCTCCGAATGCTCACGATGTGGCTCGCCACTGGGCTCATGCGAATGAGACATCTCGATACAGACGGCCAACGCGACGCCTATCAGGAGAGCTGTTGAGAGCTTCAATCGATCGTGCGAATGGAAGGCGACTTCGGGCAGCAAATCGCTGAGCGCGATGCAAAGGAAGAACCCCGCCGAGAATGCGAGAGCACAGCCAACCACAATGGCATGATCCTGGACAACCTGTTCCGCACCAAACCAGAAGATTAAAGCCCCCAGAGGGCACGAAAGTGCAAAGAGCACGTTCACCACAGTCCGGCTTTTGTCCGAACTATCTGCCGATCGCATCAGAGAAGTGATCGCGAGTGCGTCCAGTGGTTTGTGGAGAAATACGGCTAGAAAAGTGCCCAGCCCCAGCATCCGCATGGCGGGTTCATCGTGGCCGGCTTCGGCGGCAACGCTTGCGGCCATCGCTACACCATCGAGAAGCGAATGGATGGTCAGGCCCACCAGGAGTACCGACCAGCTCAGTTTATGCTCCACGTCGTGATCGTGATGATGCTGCTCGTCGAGGCAGTCTCCGTGATCCTCAGGATGATCATGCGAATGCACATGAAAGACGCGCACGAGAAAAAACATCACGAGCACGCCAGCCAGCATCGCCCCGCCAACCCACGAGACGGACGGCAGATGCTCGACTGATTGGGGCAGCATATGGAGCATCGCCACACCAAGCATCACTCCGGATACCAGGCTCATCACGAGCTGCTTACGAATATGGGTCAGTTGGATCAGTGCCGGAAGCCATCCTCCCGCCAGGGACGCCAGTACTGTCAGCACAGCATAAGTGAAGATGACTACCGCGGGCGACATCAGTTTCTCATTGCCGGATTAGGGTAATTCTCCCGCACGAATTTCTTTTCATACAACTTCATGCTTGTGATGTTCTCCATCCTGCTCGTGATGGGTCCCGACGGCTTCGTGTGCTCATTCTCCTTGTGATGCTTTCTCGTTGTGTACCTCGTCGTCGTGATGGTTGGCTTCGTTCCCATCGGGGAACCGAAACGCTGCCTTGAATTCAATCCCCTTGATGGTGATGGTGGGGATCTCGACTTTGAACTCTGTGACGCCCTTCAGAGCATCTGCCTGCAGTTCGAACTGTGAAGTGTCCCCAGCAGTTTCGCCAGTCAGTTCGCTTGCCACGCCTGTGAGCGAAAGCTCCTTCTCCTTTCCTCCGATGGTTAAATGCACGTCGATGACGCCCTGTTTCAGCCGCTGAGCTTTCCTGGCCTCGCCGTCCAGCACGTAGGCTGTCAACTTGCCGGCGGCGGCATCCAGCACGAATTCCAGGTGGGCGAATTCTTCGCCGAAGACCACCAGTGTCCCGCCGTGAGGCGCTTGATGAAGGTGTCCGCCGTGGGCTCCCTCGTGATGCTCTTCATGCTTCACTTTCCCGCGCTCATCATGATGCTCGTCGCCTTTGGCATGATGACGTTCATGGTTATCCTCTTCGATTGCGCCCACCTTGCCGTCTTCCCGTGAGCCGCCGCAGCCCGTGAATATGAATGCGCAAATCCCTGCAACGAGTGAAGTCTGAATCTTGCTCATATTTACTCTCCTGGTTCTACTTGAAGACAGATCGATGGTGTGCAGTGAGTAGGATAATTCTTTGCGCAGGTTTGTTCATACCGCTTTCAACTTTTTGCCAAAGGGCGGACCCAGAGCGGTTGAGCGGAAGCCGGGATCAACATGCGATAATCGGCAGGATTCTTCAGCAAACACCTTGACCGCATCCATTGTCGAGTTGTCTTCCAGTTCTCACTTTTCTTTTCAAAACGCCGCGCATACAATTCGCACCTCGCCAACGGATTGAGCGATGTTGACGCTGGTTGAGCATCGCATCTGGAGAGCCCGGGAACAGAATATTCCATGTAAGGTGTTTTGTTAGAAAAACATAAGAGGGATTCGCCAACCAACTTTGACTCCTACGACTGTGCGGCATATCCCTTGCGCTGTGCAAAACTACATTAACGTCTAATGTCTCGTTTTTTGTCAGGGGACAGTCTCCTGAACGTTTATTCCAAGAGGTAGGCTATCATGAAGCTTATTGTTGCCATTATCCAGCCCTCCAAACTCGAAGCAGTAAAGGACGCGCTGAGCGAAGTCGAAGTATTCCGTCTGACCGTGAGCGATGTTCAGGGTTTCGGTAGACAGAAGGGTCACACTGAAGTATACCGCGGGCACGAATATACCGTGAACCTCCTGCGGAAGGTCAAACTCGAAATCGCCGTCAACGAAGACTTCGTCGAGCCAACGATTGAGGCCATCGCCAAAGCGGGAAAGACCGGCGAAGAAGGCCGGATCGGAGACGGGAAGATTTTCGTGCTTCCGCTCGATGATGTCGTGCGTATTCGGACAGCTGAGCGCGGGGGAGAAGCAATCTAAGGCTTATCTGTGCTCTAAAGACGCTTTCGCGTCAGGGACGTTTTTCATTCATTTTGTTCTGTGATGATGCCCTCTCAAGACAGGGTCAGGGCATCGTCATGGTGAATTCTCGTTTTATCTTCAGGAGCTTAGTATGACGCCTGCAGAAGTCATTCAATTGATTAAGGAAGAGGGAGTCGAGTTCGTCGATTTCCGTTTTACGGACTTTCCCGGTCTCTGGCAGCATTTCAGCCAGCCAGTCTGTGAAGTCACCGAAGATGCCTTCAGCGAAGGCATCGGTTTTGACGGCTCGAGTATCCGCGGCTGGCAGACCATTAATGCCAGCGACATGCTCGTCGTGCCGGATGCCTCGACCGCTTTTATCGATCCGTTCAACGAACGCAAAACTCTCAACATCATTTGCAACATCGAAGACCCCCTCACTCGCGAAAAGTACAGCCGTGACCCGCGCAACATCGCGGCCAAGGCCGTCTCTTATCTGCAGTCGACCGGGATCGCCGATACACCTTTCATCGGCCCGGAAGCCGAATTCTTCATCTTCGACAGCGCACGTTTCGAAACCGGCCCGAACGTCGGCTACTACGAAATCGATTCCGTCGAAGGACGCTGGAATTCTGCCGCCGATGAAGAAGGCGGAAACCTCGCATACAAGCCGCGCTACAAGGAAGGCTACTTCCCCGTTCCGCCGACGGACAAGTTCTATGACCTGCGTCATGAAATGGTCGCCCAACTCATCAATGTCGGCGTGCCGATTGAGACCCACCACCATGAAGTGGGCACGGCCGGCCAGGCTGAGATCGACATGCGTTTCTCGCCGCTCGTCGACATGGCTGACCAGATGATGAAGTACAAATACATCATCAAGAATGTCGCCAACAGAGCCGGCAAGACTGTCACCTTCATGCCGAAGCCGGTCTTCGAAGATAACGGCTCGGGTATGCACACCCACTTCAGCCTCTGGAAAGACGGCGAGCCGCTTTTCGCCGGCGAAGGCTATGCAGGCCTGAGCGACATGGCGCTCAACGCCATCGGCGGAATTCTCAAGCACGCCGCGTCGGTCCTGGCCTTTGCAGCACCGACTACCAACTCCTACAAGCGCCTCGTCCCGGGCTACGAAGCCCCGGTCAATCTGGCCTACTCATCGAGAAACCGATCCGCCTGCGTGCGCATCCCGGTTTACTCACCGAGCCCGAAGGCCAAGCGCGTCGAGTTCCGCTGCCCAGACCCGTCATGCAACCCGTACCTCGCCTTCCCGGCCCTGATGATGGCCGCGTTGGACGGTATCCAGAACAAGATCGATCCAGGCGATCCGCTCGACAAGGATCTCTACGATCTGTCACCGGAAGAAGCAGCCACCGTCCCGACCACCCCGGGCTCGTTGGCCGAATCGCTGAACGCCCTCGAAGGCGATCACGAGTTTCTCCTGCGGGGAGACGTCTTCACGGAAGACGCCCTACGCATGTGGATCGATTACAAGCGCGAGAACGAGATCGCCCCGGTCAACCTCCGCCCGCATCCGCACGAATTCGAGCTCTACTACGATATCTAAATCGTAAACAGAGATAGAAATCAGAAAAGCCCGGCCTTAGTCGCCGGGCTTTTTTTTGTGGTTTTGATTTTTCTGTGGTCCTGGCGCTCCGCTCTTTACGCCGAAGGCGTTGTATTCCAGAGCCTAGGGCTGCGAGGCTTTGCGAGCTGCCCTGGGTTAGATGACCACACAGGTCCGAGACCTGAAAGGGTTCTACAACGCAGTGCTGTACAACCCGGGGCTATTTGCCTCCGCCCCTTCGGGGCTAATATGCTATAGTCTCCGACAACCATTGACGGAGACGGATATGGCGAAGCGCATCATCTTCAGAGTAGCGACACCACTTGGGTACAACGTCACGCTTTTGAGAAATCGCTGGCGAGAAATTGTTCGGTTCAAACATCCGGCTGTGGCAGACTGTCTGGACGATGTACGCGAGGCACTTGAAGCGCCAGAGTTGGTGCGGACGAGCTCAAAAGATGATGAAGTCCACTTGTTCTATCACAGCAAGGGCATAGGTTATCTTTGTGTAGTAACAGCTATTGGAACAGATGATTCGAGGTTTGTTGTTACCGCATATTTCGCCAGGAAGCCCAAAGAAGGAAATGAAATATGGAAAAAGTAAGAGTCTATGTTGACCGCGTTGGGAATACTTTGACCGTTTGGTTCGACGAACCTTCAAAAGAGCACATCTGCGAAGAAATTGAAGACGATGTTGTGCTCATGAAAGACTCTGGTGGCAAGGTTATCGGGTTTGAACGACTGAATTACATGTCTAAACAGCAGTTGGAGGAACCTGAAGGTATTCCCGTTGAAGTGCAGATGATCTAGAACACGGTTCTCTGAGACGACATGTCTGAAACAGATTTTGAAGAAGGAGGGAATGAACACGGCGGCACTGTCCCGATAGATGCTGACGAGCCGGTCATCCGTCTTGGCCGTGGCAGCGTCTTGCTCATCCTCGTGGCCGTATTCATTATTGCGGCCTGCGGCATCATCTATGAATTACTGATCGGCAGTATTTCATCTTATTTCATTGGCAACAGCGTCAAGCAGTATTCATTGACGATTGGCTTTTTTCTATTCGCAATGGGTATCGGGTCGTGGTTGTCCAGGATGATTCGGAAAAAGTTGCTCCAGCGTTTCGTTGCGCTGGAGATCTGGCTGGGTTTTTTCGGCGGCATGACGGTACCGTTCCTGTACGTGGCTTATACGTACACGAGCATCTATCAGTACTTCATGCTGATTCAGGTGGTGATCCTGGGCACGCTTATTGGATTGGAGATCCCTCTGCTCACGCGGCTGCTCCGTGCGGAAGGCACATTGCGCGTTCTGCTTTCAAACATTCTTGCGATGGACTACCTCGGCGCGCTCGCGGCCGCTTTGCTGTTTCCGTTCCTGCTGTTTCCGATGTTGGGCTCGATGCATACCTCGCTGTTGACCGGCGCGGTGAATGTTGCGGTCGGCATTGTGATGCTGCGGCTCGTCAGTAAGTATCTGAAGCAAGACGATCTGGCCATGCTCATGATTCAGATTGGGTTCGTCTGCGCCGCGTTGTTCCTGATGGCATCCAAATCCGAACATCTGCTGGAGCGGTGGGAGGACAGCATCTACCAGGGGCAGATCGTTCATAACGAGGAATCACAATACCAGAAAATCGTCCTCACAAGATGGCATGGCGAGACCTGGCTCTACCTTAATGAACATCTGCAGTTCTCGTCCCTCGATGAACACCGCTACCACGAGGCACTTGTGCATCCGGCGATGTCGCTGGCAAAGAATCACGAGCGCGTGCTGGTCATCGGCGGCGGCGACGGCCTCGGAGTGCGTGAGATTTTGAAGTATCCCAGCGTCAAGCAGGTCGACCTCGTTGACATCGA
>Ga0187827_10001412_pt1 | contig 35400 bp, 29 predicted proteins | sample ETNtaG_39_FD_167969 | JGI IMG/M metagenome (GOLD analysis project Ga0187827, IMG submission 167969) | Marine microbial and viral communities from oxygen minimum zone, Eastern Pacific Ocean - ETNP2014_SV_150_PacBio MetaG (Illumina Assembly) | ecosystem: Environmental > Aquatic > Marine > Hypoxic...
CCCCCGGGAACTGGCTTGGCATATCACCGACACCCGTGAGTACTTTATTTCTGAGTCCAGTGTTTATCGTATTCTAAAAGCCCATGATTTAATCACCAGCCCGCAGTTTATGGTCATGAGTGCATCCGATGTGTTCCAGAACCCAACCCGGCAAGTGCATGAGCTTTGGCAAACGGACTTTACTTACTTCCGAGTGGTCGGTTGGGGCTGGTACTTTTTATCCACGGTATTGGATGATTACTCGAGATATATCATCAACTGGAGGCTGACCACAACGATGATGGCGAGTGATGTCACGGACACGCTGAAAGACGCGCTCCAGGTCACTGCTCTAAGCAAAGCCAAAGTGCATCACAAGCCTCGATTGCTGTCTGATAACGGTCCCTGCTACATCAGTGGTGAACTTAGGGAATGGCTGCAGAAACAGAAAATAGAACATACCCGTGGTGCGCCCTACCATCCAATGACCCAGGGAAAGATAGAACGGTATCACCGATCCATGAAGAATGTGGTGAAACTGGAACACTATTACTTCCCTTGGGAACTGGAGAAGGCTATCGCTGACTGGGTGGAGCATTACAATCATGAGCGGTATCACGAATCACTGAACAATGTGACACCAGCAGACGTGTATTACGGAAGGAGAAACGATATTCTGGATCAACGGGCTATCATCAAATCCCGAACGCTGATGCAAAGAAAAGTACAAAACCTGCGATTAGCTGGTTAAACTGGGGAACCCATGAGCAGAAAAGTGTCTCTTAGAATTTAGCTCTGGTGGTGCCATATGCTCTGACGACGTACAGCAACGAAGAGTAAGAGTGAGTAAACAATAGAAATGGCGTGGGATTAGCATTCATAATGCTGGGGTCGGTGGTTCAAGTCCACCCATAGCTACCATTTTATTCATAAATATCAATATATTACCTTCAACTCTTTTGGTGCCCTGCTCCCATTAATGGGCCAGGGTTACCCAGGGGTTACCTTGCGGTGGTATTTTTACTCATATTGACGCCAAATCAGCAGGATCTATTGCTGGCTGCAATCCCTGTAGAGCGATTTCTTTAGCCTTTCTATTAATGTCCGCTTTCGGCGACGCCGACTAAACAAATTCCAAGCTAATCCTTTAAGTGTAAGCCGCTACCGAAGTGCATCGGGCAATACGAATTGTGCATCGGTAACATCATCAAACGTCACATTATCGACTTCGATAACAATTTCCTGACCCGCTGTGCTGATTGTAATGGTAGTCGGCTGCAGGTAGCCTTCGAAATCCTGATAATCACTGAGAAACGTTGTGGTGGGTACTTCACCAACCGGGCTGGAAGTGACTACATCTGTCCGCACCAGCAAGCCTGAATCAACCGCAAAATAGAGATAAGAGTCCTTACCGCGAGCGTCAGTCAACTTGAGCTTGTACGCATCGGTGCCGTTGGACTGCGTCAATTCTTCTGTCTCCAAACCCGGGCTCAACGCCAGATTCAATGGCATATAATAGTCCGACTGTTGTACCAGATCGGTCAAAGAGTCACCTTCGAGAATCGATGACCCCTGTAGCGGATCGACTGACCAGCCTACCTCACCGTTATAACCACTCTGAATAGTGCCCACTCCTGGCAGTTCTATCACCTGTGAGGAATGGTTGGGTGCTCTTCCATAGATCGTCGCATCGCCTTCCACGCCAAATGCCGGCAGCACGAACCTGCCGTGAATGGTGGTCGATGTGTGGGAGCGAATCGCTTGTTCTCCCCCCAACACATCGACATAACGGGCAAACACAGCACGAGGCGTCAGCAGCCCATTGGCACCTACCTCGTCGCGGTAGTCGGGTCCGGATGTCTGCGCGCAAGCAGCCAGGATCAGCGTATAGCAAAAGGTCAGAATAATTACTCTGAGATTTCTCATAACAAGTTTGCCCCCCATGGCAAAAACACGAAGATTTAGTGTACTACGTCAGCAAATTTAATGCTGATGCCTATTTAGATGCGGTTTAATCCAATTTGGATGCAGCGAAGCTGAAACAGCGTTCAACGAACTTTGTGTTCTCTTCTGCATATTCCCCCATTTCCTTCAGAAATCTATCTATTGATTTGAGTAAAGACTGCCGCTTTGTTGTTGTGAGGCCTAGTTTCTTTCGCTCTAATAGCTTGTAATAAACCTCAAGAGCTATTTTATCTGCTTCTGCTTTATTCCCTTCATCATTCGGGATATAAGTGTTAAATTGCACGCAAAATTGATCCATTATCCGCGTATATTTGCATCGAATTTTGACCCATGTTCATGCCGCCAAGCCCCGAGTTTACTCTATCAAGCCGGTTTAGCTATTACTGCAAATCCTGGGTCAATTTTCAATGCAATTCAACATGGGCACGACTGGTAGTAGAATTTATACAAGCAAACCCTTTGTAATATTAAGACAAGTTATAAAAAAGGAGCAATAACAATGGCTGATAAAACACTGAAAATACTGCTTGGAATTATCGCTATTAACCTGACTATCCAGACTGTTAAGGCCGTTGTCTTCTCCAGTCGGTGCGATTATTGGTGATCAAATGTTTGTTGCCGGTGGCGCACATCCAGGTAGTACTGTTATTGGGAAAATGTGGGTGCGCCGCGCGCCTTAATGTGTCACTATTTCTCTAGTACTAGATATGAAAATACTAAACCAAATTAACGGGATCATTGATATGAAAATTGTAAGAATAGTTAGCCAGGTCGTAGGGATACTTCTGCTTATACCAGGACTCACTTTCGCGACCTTAAGATTCGACAATCGAACTGCAGATGGTCCTTCGATTCTATTTCCAGGTGGAGAATTAGTTTCTGGAACTTTGCATACGGGGCCAGACCCTGAGTGGAGTTTTACGGACGACATCTTTACTATCGAACTGCAGTTGAACGACCCTATGAGCTCTCGGCTGATTTACATTCTCGAAGCAGAAGGAAAAATCTATGTTGTCTCCGGGTATATGTCTTCAACCTTGGGCAGAATTTGGAAGCACTGGGCGGTTGAAGCTGATGAGGGAGACGGTATGGCCGTGCTCAGAATTGGTGATACCCGATACGAACGCCGAATCGTACGAATTGAAGAAGGCGATGTTCTCGATGGAATCGCAGCAAAACTGATAACAAAATACGGTGGCGGTGAAGCTACAGATCAAGCGATTGCAGGAACACGCAGGAATATTGAAGCTGGAAATACTTGGGCCTTCGAGTTAGCACCCCGCTAGTTGTTCCCAAGGAAATTACTTTTTTCATCACTAACACAGTAAATAGAACGTCGGGACGTTAAAACAGGAATTCCAACCAATGAAAACGAAAAATTACTTAATCTTATGTGCGGTGCTAGTTATATTGGTTCCGCTAACAATTTTATTCACTCCAGGTCTGTCTGACTCCATTGAAACACGAATGTTAATTTACCTGTCTACGAATGCTCGCTAGTAATCAGCAGCAATTATAGAAATATTGAATACCTAATGACCCATCAAGATAGCCGATTACAATCGGCCTTCCGTCATCGTATTGCTACATCGGCAGATATTCCTGCCATCATCGAGTTAATGAAACTCTCCATCGCGGAGAACATGAAGCCCTATCTTTCCACAGAAGAGATAGAAGCTGCTAAAGAAACTATGGGCGTCGATAGAACGCTTATAGAAGACGGCACTTACTTCATTATTGAAACCTCAGTTAAAAAGAGACCACAAATGGTCGGCTGCGGAGGCTGGGGAAAGCGCAAAACACTCTATGGCGGAGACCACACAGTTGGCAGAGATGATAATTTTGCTGATCCAAGTACCGATGCGGCTCGCATCAGAGCTATGTACGCTCACCCTGAGTGGACAAGAAAAGGCATTGGCTCGCTGTTACTTCAGCTTGGTGAACAGGCTGCTCGCGATGCTGGGTTTAGCATCATAGAACTTGGTTCCACACTCTCTGGCGAAGCACTCTATCTAAAATGTGGCTACCGCGAAGTAAGTCGAGAAACCCTCATCGCAGAAAATGGCTCTGACAATCTAGTGATTACCATGGCCAAACAACTCTAAGTGAGAACACGGCGATGCTGGGCTAAGCGGTCAAAACATTCATTGCTTTTTACAATAGATTCTTAAGCAGAGCGTAGCCGCTTCGACTGATAGGTGTACCCCGTGTACCCCGTCAGCCCCAGTTGGACATAATCACCTGATTGCTTAAGAGACACTTTTAGCTCATCGTCAATCCCCAGAGGAAACGATGATGAGAAAGAAAGGAAGTGCCGAGAAGTAAGAACATCGAAACTTTCATCCGCACATAAGCTGCTACCGATAGCCCTTCCTCAGGACGATATAAACGATTCGCACAGAACCAATCACGCTAGTTACCGTAACCATCTTTTCGGGCAAGGTATTCGATCAGGTTCCAGTAAGAGTGCTCTAACGCGAGTGTACTTTTGCCACCATTAAGTTGAATGTGTTTTGTTTTCTTAGACATAATTTAATCCCAATAAAATATTCTAGATATTAGACTCGCTAATATTTAATTCGCTACTCTGTAGATCGCGCAATTGACGTTGTAGCCAAGCATCAATAAGTTCTAATACTTCTGGCATGATTGTTTGCTTTAATTGCACACGATAGTTGAATACTGAAGGCTCCTCTTCTTCTTTTCGTAGCAGATGAGACATATTCTCAACAATATGTGCTTCCGCTGAACCTCCGTATATATTTTCAATCTTTACAACATCACAAGGATCACATTGAAAGTCTTTAGAGCCGCCGATCAAGAGCCCTGGCACATTAGATTGTCTATATTTTTGTTCTACATACAATACGGAGTAAGTAAATAATTCACGAAACCAATTGGCCGGTACTTTTTGCAAGCCTAAGAATCGAATAAATGGCTTATCTGATTCCTTTATCTTATTAATCAGCTTCTTTTGAGCTTTAGTGGGATCAAAAAGAAAGGTCATAAATTTCCAAGGCAAGGCTTTTAATCCTTTGCGCCCCATTACCATGCTTTTCAAATGTTGCGCCTGCTTCATCAAAATGGATTCCATCTCGTCACAAAAAGGAGAGAGTAAAATTATTCCAGCGATGTTTTGCTGCCGAATTGCGACTTGAGTGGCGATGATTGACCCTTCACTGTGGCCAGCAACAAAAATTTTTTCAGTTTCAATAGATGTCTGCTGTTGTAAAAACTGAGTACAGGCGACTGCGTCATCGACTAAATCACTGTGACTCGCAGAATAGAAGTCTCCTCCGCTGTCACCAACACCTCGTTTGTCGTATCGCAAACTAGCGATGTATTGCTGAGCCAGGTGATGCGCAATTATTTTGGAATTGTTTAGGCGTAGACCAGGAATGTTTTCATTCCGATCAATGGGACCACTACCACTAACGTAAAGAAGTACTGGAAATGGCCCGTCACCGACAGGTAAACATAAAATTCCTTTTAGTTTAATATCTCCCGACTGAATTATGACTTCCTGTTCAATCATTGAATTGTGCGTCGTCAAACCTTATTGGACAAAGCTAGCCCTGATTTAACAGACACATTAGCTCATCTGGTGTTAAATTGCATCCAAATTTGACCCATTATCCCCGAATATTTGCATCGAAATTTGACCCATGAATAACGCCTGAGAACCCTGAATCTACTCGATCTAGCCGGGTCAACTATTACTGCAAATCCTGGGTCAATTTTCAATGCAATTCAACACCTTTTACCCTAAAAGCGGGGCAGTTGCGTGAGGCTTATGAGGGGTGGGAGCTGATTAAGTACAATGAAGATGTAGGTACTATGCACAATGACGCGAAATTGCAGTTTGCGACCATATTGGCGCGGAAACCTGGCTAAAACAATTAAGAACCTCCTCAGATCCGATCTATAAAAAGGGTTGCGTCTTTCCCGCGCATTAACTTTCTAAATTACACAGAGTGAACTTTGACCAAACTCTTCATTGCTTTCATATCAACCTCAATAACCACATAATTTTGGTCACCATTCGAGGCATCATCGAGGCTGTGAATGGTTATTTTATTGCCATCACGTTTCCAAATTCCTTGGAGTGATGCCCCAATTGCCGTTCCGTCCTCCATCAAGGCTCTTGCTTCACCGTCGAAATTACCCGCATTTCTAGTAGCACTATTTGAGTGCAAATTATGGCTTGCAAACACTTTCCCGTATTTGCCGACGTTACCTTCAGAGACTAATGTAGAGCCTCCCGGTATAGGTATGACCGAAGTAACTTTCATTTCTGATTCTGCGATTAGTTCCATATTTTTCTCCTAGGTTAATTGGAAGAGGTTAAACTTGTTATCTGAATTCAAGAGGGCGATTGTTGTTGGTAGTTGTTTCACTCACAATCCTGATAGTCAGATTCAAAACATCTTGTAGCCATGTCTTGTCCTCGTGCGAGTTGTTCAGGGGTTAGTCTATCGGCAACTATATCTCTGTTTCCTCTCGCATCTTCATTTCCTTGAGCTGCAGCAGCTACTGAAAACCAAACATAAGCCCTAAGATTGTTTTGCGGAACACCTTCTCCGTTGGCGTACATAAGTCCCAGATTGAATTGGGCGCGTGCATGGCCTTGTTCTGCCGATAACCGATACCACCTAACCGCTTCAGCATCATTCTGAGGAACACCTCGTCCGTTGTCGTACATAAATCCCAGATTGGACTGGGCGAATGCAAGGCCTTGTTCTGCTAATCGCTTGGTTTCTTCAAAATCCTGCCCGCTCACAACCGCTGAGAATCCCATAACCAGAAGAAAGAGGAGGGTTGTGTTGAGGAGGGGTTTCATAGTAACTCTCAAATGTACCTAATCGTTCGTCCAGAATAGTACGTAATAGTCCAATATGGAACCTATTTGGGCAAGTGGGTGGTGCCCCGGGGGTGAGATCTGGTAGGTAGCGGCTATAGAAAGTTAGGGCGGGGGTTGATTTGCATTCAAATTTGAACCAGGACTGGCAGTAATAGCTAAACCGGCTTGATAGAGTAAACTCGGGGCTTGGCGGCATGAACATGGGTCAAAATTCGATGCAAATATGCGGGGATAATGGATCAAATTTGAGTGCAATTTAACGCTCAGCATGCTGATGCAAAGAAAAGTACAAAACCTGCGATTAGCTGGTTAAACTGGAGAACCCATGAGCAGAAAAGTGTCTCTTAGAATTTAGCTCTGGTGGTGCCATATGCTCTGACGACGTACATACCACCACTGTTTGAAAACGTCCGCTTCTGGCCGACAGTTGCCTGTCGCTGGAGTGAATATCAGTAGTAACTGAGGGTCTGCTCTTGAACCCATAGCGGACATTAGAGAAATGCTGAAAAGATCTGACTTAGGGAATATATGACCTTAAGGCTCCTTATCGATTACACTCCGAGATGGTGAAGAAAACAGCGGTGACTTTGGCCCAATGTAACACTGAAAGTAACACTGAAGTAAATAATGCATAGTAATATTATATATATCAGATAGTTATGAATCATATTCAAGTCTCCCCGTCCGCACCATCTATGTAGATCGAAGACCCTTCTACACACGTCAGGCTTTGCATCAAATTGAGGTTGCCGATTGTAGTCTGAGGTGATCTCCATACTAAAAAGAAGAGGTTAAACGGTCAAAAGGGTAGCTGTAGCAAACCTGAGCAATTCCACCTTTCGGTTCACTAAAAAAAGGAGGCGATGGTGCCAGAGGCCTTCGGGTCAGATTTTGCAACCTGGTATAAACATCGCTATAAGCTTGCTTCATTGACCAGCGCTAACAAAATAGACCTGACCCTCAATTATTCTTATCCTTCGTTTATCCCAGAAGTAACAGTATTGTCAGTTTGCAGTAAGCCAAAGTCGATCGAGAGAGTAGAGTTCGGCATGGGATCTTGATTATGGAACGTCTTCGCCGTCATCTGTTCATCGCCTTACTGACCCTGATTCTGTTTGCAATTGCAGCGGTGAGCGGACCCGTTTCCGGTATAGAAGATCGTTTCAGCATCGTTAGCGCATGGCTGTGCCTGGTTTTGCTGGCATACACCCTGCTGATTGGTCCAGCGCAGGCCATTAAGACTGGAAGACCTCTGGATAATCTCTATATACGTCGGGACCTTGGAATATGGTCGGCGTTAATTGGTCTGGCTCATTTCATATTGGCTAACGAATTGTCAATGAACTCAGCCTATATAGACTTCTATGTGAATCAGGCAAGCTTGCCACCTGCAGTCGAGTTGCGATCTCAGTTGTACTCATGGGGCGCTATTTTGGGATATATCATCGCCGTGCTATTCATTTTGCTGTTAAGTTTGTCGAGCGATCTGGCAATAAGGCTTATTGGCATCCGCTGGTGGAAACGTCTGCAACGATCCGCCTATCTCGCGTTTACATTCACGGTCATCCATGGGTTCGCGTTTCAGATTCTTGAATCCAGAATGGCCTTGCTGGTAGGGCTGCTTGTACTCATTACTCTGGTGACTCTCGGCAGTCATGCCTGGGGCATAGTCAAGATTAAGAAACACAGGACTTCCACACGGTCCCGAGCCTAATTTAGTTTAAGTCAAATTTGTACAAGAGAAGAAGGTTGCAGTCTATGTTATGCATGAACTACTCCAATTTCCCCGGTTAAAATTGATGAAGATTTGGATTTAGCAGGTTACTCTCACGGTTGGTATTTCTGATTTTCCTCAAAGGAGCAAATTTTGAGCGATACAATTCCTGCAAGTACCAGTACCACGGATGTTGTTAGCGTAGGCGGTTCTGTTTCCAGCGAAATAGATAGCGGTGGGGATAACGACTGGTTTTCCATCAACCTGCAGTCGGGACAAAATTACCGAATAGATCTGGAAGGCAGTCCCACGTCGGCAGGCACGCTCCTCGATCCCTTCCTCAGGGGGATTCATGATGCCAGTGGCGAACTGATCTTCGGCACTACCAATGCTGATGGCGGGTTTTCGATCAACAGCTCCATTGATTTTAGCCCGTCAACATCGGGTACTCATTATATTGCCGCCGGCGCTTTCGGTAGTGATACCGGGACTTACCGGTTGTCGGTTACTGTTGTGGGCGATGGCGACGATTTTGGCGAGACCGTTTCAACGGCTGGCTCCATTAGCGTCGGCGGCAGGGTTGTTGGCGAGATTGAGTCAGCCAGTGATCGAGATTGGTTTGCGGTCAGCTTGCAGGCAGGAGAGACTTACCAGATCGATCAAGAAGGCAATGATACATTTGCTGGCACACTCCCGGATCCCTTTCTGCGGGGTATCCATAATGCCAATGGCGAGCTGAAGAATACAAGTAATGACGACGGCAGTGATTCATTAAACAGCGCGGTTGTCTTCAGCGCACCGACTACCGGGACCTACTATATTTCAGCCGGGGCATTCGACACCGACACCGGCACCTATCTGTTATCAGTTAATAATCTGGTAAGCGGCGATGATTTTGGCGAGACACCATCAATCGCCGGATCGGTTGCTGTCGACGGATCAGCAAGTGGGGTGATAGAACAATCCGGTGACCGTGACTGGTTTGCGGTAAGCCTGCAGGGCGGGCAGGTAGTTCGGATTGACCTGGAAGGTGATTCCACATCGGCGGAGATACCCGTAGATACCACCCTGGAAGGCGTCTACGATGCCAGCGGCAGCCTGATTCCCGGTACTTTCGATGACGATGGCGGTGTTTTTTTGAACAGCTTGCTTGAATTTTCCGTGCCGACGACGGGAACCTATTATATTTCTGCTGGCGCGTTTGGCAGTGATACCGGGGTGTACACGGTATCAGTTACCGATTTGTTGGGCGTAGGTGGCGATGATTTTGGCGAAACACCCTCCATAGCCGGGTCGGTCAGTGTCGGCAGCTCAACTACCGGCGAGATTGAGAGTTCCGCTGATCGCGACTGGTTCGCCGTCGACCTGCAGGCCGGTCAAACTTACCAGATCGATTTGGAAGGCAATCCAACTGGAGCGGGTACGCTTGAGGACACATTTATCAGAGGTATCTTTGATAGCGGTGGTATCCAGATAGATGGTACGACAAACGATGATGGTGGGATTTCCGTCAATAGCCAGCTTGAATTCACCGCAACATCTACCGGTACCCATTACATCTCTGCCGGCGCTTTCGGCGGTGATACCGGTACCTATACCCTGTCAGTGGGTGGTCTGGAAAGCAGTGATGATTTTGGCGAGGTGCCCTCGATAGCGGGATTGGTCACCGTTGGTGGATCAGTAACCGGCACGATCGAAGAATCTGGAGACCGCGACTGGTTTGCCGTCAGCTTGCAGGGGGGAACGACCTATCTATTCGATCTGGAAGGCAGCCCAACTTTAGCGGGCACACTCGAGGACACCTTCCTCAGAGGAATCCATGATGTTAGCGGTAACCTGATTTCAGGTACGACTAACGATGACGGTGGGGAGTCGGTCAATAGCCAGCTTGAGTTCACCGCACCGACTACTGGTACCCACTACATCTCAGCCGGGGCATTTGGCAGTGGTACCGGCACTTACCGGGTCTCAGTGAGTGATCTGGGAGGCAGTGATGATTTTGCTGAAACTGTGGCTACCGTTGGCACAGTCAGCGTGGGAGGTTCGACGAGCGGTGAGATTGAACAGTCCGGTGACCGAGACTGGCTTGCTGTTAGCCTGTTAGCCGGACAATCCTATCAGATCGATCTGGAAGGGAGCCCAACCTCGGCGGGCACGCTCGAGGATACATTCCTTGGTGGAATTCATGATGCCAGTGGTAATCTGATCTCTAACACCAGTAACGATGACGACGGTATCGGGCTCAATAGCCTGCTTGAATTCACTGCAAGCAGTACCGGCACCCACTATATAGCGGTTGAGGCCTTTGGCAGCGATACCGGCACATACAGAGTATCGGTGGGTGATCTCGGGAGTGGAGGTGGAAGTGGAGGCAGCGATGATTTCGGTGAGACGGTTGCAACGGCAGGATCAGTCGGCGCGGGTATTTCGACGAATGCTGATATCGAGGAGGCAGGTGACCGTGACTGGTTTGCAGTAAACCTGCAGGCGGGACAGTCCTACCAGGTCGACTTGGAAGGTAGTTCGACGTCGGCGGGCACGCTTTTTGATACAGTCCTCAGAGGAATTTACGATGCCAGCGGCAACCTGCTCTCTGGCACCACTAACGATGACGGTGGCATTGGGCTCAATAGTCTGCTCGAATTCACCGCTACCAGCACAGGTGCCCACTATATCTCCGCAGGCGCTTACGACAGCGATACTGGCACCTACAGAATCTCAGTGAGTGATCTGGGGGGGAGCGGTGATGATTTTGCTGAGACAGTGTCAACGGCAGGATCTGTCAGTGTGGGTGGCTCAACCAGCGGGGAGATTGAGCAGTCCAGTGACCGGGACTGGTTTGCCGTCAGTCTGCAGGCAGGACAGATCTACCAGATCGACCTGGAGGGTAGCCCGACCTCGGTGGGTACTCTGCAGGATACTTTCCTGCGAGGAATTCATGACTCCAGCGGCAACCTGATCTCGGACACGACTAACGATGACGGCGGTACCGGGCGTAATAGCCAGTTGGAATTCACTGCATCGAGTACAGGAACGCACTATATTTCGGCCGGGGCATTTGGCAGTGATACCGGTACCTATAAATTAACCGTCTCCGGTACGGCTAGCGTGGCTGATGATTTTGCTGAGACGGTGTCAACGGCAGGATCGGTCAGTGTGGGCGGTTCAACAAACGGCGAGATTGAAGCGCCGGGCGACACTGACTGGTTTGCTGTCGGCCTGCAGGCAGGTCAGACTTATCAGATCAATCTGGAGGGTAGCCCGACTTCGGTGGGCACGCTCGCTGATACTTTTCTGCGCGGAGTTCACGATGCCAGCGGTAATCTGATCTCGGATACAGCAAATGACGATGGTGGTACCGAGCTTAACAGCCTGCTTGAATTCACCGCAGCCAGCACCGGCACCCACTATATCGCAGCCGGATCTTTTGGCAGTGGTACCGGTACTTATAAACTGTCGGTTGCCGGTCCTCCTGAGACGGTCAATGATGATTACGGTGCATCCGTGTCAACGGCTGGATCAATCAGCCTCGGTAACGCAAAAACCGCTGAAATAGAAGCGTCGTGTGACCGCGACTGGTTCGCCATAAGCCTGGAGGCAGGGCGTACCTATCAGATAGACCTGGAGGGTAGCCCGACATCGGCTGGCACTTTGTCAGACACGGTTCTGGAAGGGATTTTTGACGGCAGTGGAAATCTGATTGCCAATACCACCAATGACGACGGTGGGACCGGGAGCAATAGCCAGGTGCAGTTCACGGCGTCAACCACCGGTACGCATTATATTTCTGCCCAGGCGTTCGGTGCCAGCACGGGTAGCTATACCTTGAACGCTTTGGATACAACGGTATCTCAGGGTAGCAGCACTTTTAATATCACCATAAACTTTAGTGGTGATGTTCAGTTCCAAAGTTTCTTTGAAACAGCCGCTCAGCGGTGGGCTGAGATTATCGTTGGAGATCTTCCGGAGGTGGTCACTTCAAGCGGCATAATAGACGATCTTGTAATTGCGGCCTCGGTTGTTTTTATCGACGGAGTGGGCTCCATACTGGGTCAAGCTGGTTTTCGAGAGCTTAGATCTGACAGCTTGCTTCCTTCTCAGGGTGAAATGTTTTTTGATACTGCTGACATGGCAAACATGTTGGAGAAAGGAATACTGCAAGATGTTATTCTGCATGAAATGGGCCATGTGTTAGGTTTCACCAATTGGTTGTTTACCAGACAGGGTTTATCCACCGGAACCAGTTTCACCGGTAGCAATGCTCTGAATGCCTATCGGGCATTGACGGGGAATCAGTCACTAAGTTTTGTTCCGTTGGAAGATGAAGGCGGTTCCGGCACCAGGCTTTCCCATTGGGAAGAAAGTATATTTGACACAGAGCTGATGACCGGATTTTCCGAAAACAGTCCGCCAATGCCCGTAAGCTCCGTAACAATTGGAGCGCTGCAGGATCTCGGTTACTCGGTGAATGTTGCACAAGCTGAAAGTTTCAGCGTAACCAGCGGCGCCTCCCTCATGCTGCCGTCAACACTTCAGACTGAGGCAGTGTTTGCATTGCAAACAGAAAACCCAGATGTGCTAACTCTGTCCAGCCAGGCAATAGAAGGTTTTACTGGTTCGACTTTTACCTTTAATGAAGACAAGGCGCTGGTATTAAATGCAGAGACAACCATTCAAAAATTGGAAGGAAATATCACTTCAGCGGATGAGACCAGCGTATTCTTTTTTGAAACCAGCACAGGATTCAATCAATTGGTCAGGCTGGATGGTGTATTTGAGAAGAACAATCCAACAACAAGTCAAAATATAAAGGGAACAGTTAGCAAGATTTCGTTTATTGGCCAGCCCTCCCCGAATCCCACTGCGCTAGAATTTGAAAGTCCTCAGGATGTGCAGGTGATAATCAATAACTGGCACAACAATTTTCTGGCCGGTGATAATTTTATTAATGTCGTTTCATTGGATCCAAGTGATGATATCGTGGATACGGGAGCAGGAAATGATGTCATCGCGCTGGGAGCTGGCAATGACACACTAGTTGGAGGCGCTGGAATCGATGTAGCTGTCTTTCAAAACAATATTGCAGATTATGTGATTACTAATTCTAATGAGGGTTTATTGGTTGCCGGCCCTGCTGTGGATGGAACTGATACGCTAACCGGCGTCGAGCGGTTGCAGTTTATCGATAAATCAATCGCTTTTGATCTGGATGGTGATGCCGGAAACGCTGCCAAATTACTGGGGGCAATCCTGGGCGGTGCTTCGGTTGCCAATGAAGAATATGTCGGGATTGTACTCTCATTGCTGGATTCTGGAACAGGCTTCGAAACATTGATGCAAACTGCCCTGGATACAGTTCTGGGTCCGGCTCCTAGCAATGAGGCTATTATCACACTATTTCATACCAATTTAATTGGTCAGGTACCTTCCGCGGAAACATTGGTCGGTTTGGTTCCGTTGCTTGAAAGTGGGGATTTCACACCGGCGAGCCTGGGTGTTGCAGCTGCTGAGCACGATCTAAATCAAGCGAATATTGACTTGATCGGTCTTACGCAGACAGGAATTGAGTACTTGCCTATGGGCTGAGCGCTGAAGTGCACAGCAAATACAACACTTGCCCATACGTGATGTCAAAAGGCAACAGGGGATTTTTCGGACTGCGCGCCTTTGCATCCCGGGAAAAGGCTGTGGCAATATACAGTTCAGTGTAATTAACTTTTCTCGATTTGAGTGCGTGGCCAGGCGGTACCTTCGTAACAAACCTATAGCAGGCTAGCGATGAAAAAAAGATCAATCCTCTTGCTGATATTGTTATCTGCCGTGCTAAATACCGCCGCAGCTGATGCCATCGATGCTGGCTTAGCCGCTGCAGAGGCAGCGTTGGCTGCCGCTGAGGCAGAAGTCATAGCAGATGCTGCGCTTGCTGATCTTAAGGCTAAATTATCTGCACAGACTGCTGCCGACGACACGGCAGCGGCGACGGATGCCGCTGCACTAAGAGCAATCAGTGATGCGTCTGGTGCCGCTGGCGATGTAGCGGCTGCCGAGGCTGCTGAAAGTGATGATGCTGCCGCCGTCGCCGCTGCTACGGCTGTCGACATAGCCAGGACTACCTCCGAAGCTGCTACATTAGCCGCCGTTGAAGCGGCGGTTATCGCTACACAAGCTGCCGCAGCAGCAGATGCCGCTGCAGCAGCTCTTTCGGCAAGAGATGCATTCGAAATTGACAATACTTTAGAGAGCGCAGGCTTTGTAATCGTAAACAGTGAATCGCCTCAGAACAGAACTTTTCACGAGCAGGATGATGAGGATTGGATTCGGTTCGTGGTACTGGAAGGTGAGTTTTATACGGTCCTGGTGGACCAGGTTGGCATAACCACCGATCCGGCACTGACAATTTATGGAATTAGCGATCAAATTGCAGATGATGTCACCATCGATAGAGGCGGCACAGGTGAGGGGGAGGTATATGCGTTCCAGGCAGAAGGAGACGGATTATTTTTTGTGCAAATCACCAACAACGAAGCTGATGACTTTGGATTGACTGCCACCTATTCCTTGAGCGCCAGTGTGGAGAACTTATCGGGTTCCCTTGCCGGACCTGATCTGCAAATTGAACAGGATACAGATTACATACGGATCAACCAGGGCACTGCAATCAGCCTGGGGGTCGATATCACAAATATTGGCGGCCAACTCTCGGATAATACAGCGAGGAACCTTTCCCTAAACACCTACCTGGGTAGTGGTATGTCACTGATTAGCGAGTTGCCGAATGGTTGCCAATTCGGCGATTTGATTATCGGTTGCGACATGGAAGATCTTGATGCACAGCAATCAAATTCATTCAGTTTCCTGGTAAATGCAGGCTCGTTAGGCCGCAGATCAATAGTCAGTGGCATTGCATCGTATAATGACTCTGCCCGTACTTCACTACAGTGGGATGATCGTCAGAGCAATAATGTCGATGGAATTGATTTCAGTATTGTTGAACGGGTTAATTTTGGTCTGAATGTCCGGGCAAGCAAAACTTCCTACGCCCTGGGTGAGCAATTTGACTTTTATTTAAAAATGGATACAAATGATGCCGATCAGAGCCTGGGTCCTGTCGATATTTATTTTAACGTAGCAATTCCCGGTGGAGCTGTGTTCTATATTGTGAGTCTGCTGGGTGAAAATACCCTGGTACCGACTCCACTCGCAACAAACTTACAACCATTCACGCTACCCGATACACATCTAATAGGCTTTCCGTTCCCAGATCAAATTCCAATTGGGGAATACAACTGGTCAGTCATCTTTGTAAGACCAGGTGGTGATGTCAACCAGGGAACAGACTGGTTGAGTTCCATGTCATTTGTACACACTGTTACGCCCCAGTAGCAGTTCATTACATTATCCGGTAGATACGTATTTCCTGACTGTGCTTTCAGCTGAAGATACCATCTCTTCTTATCTTACAAAATCAACCACATTGCCAGTAAAATTCAAAGTGCTGACATTTGCCGGGCAGCTGGAAAATTGAGTAGAGCGTTCCATAACAAGATTTATTTCATCAATTAATTTTACATAAATAATGCCTGACAGAGCTTGGGCACTACCGGAGGCAATAGTGCCAGTTCGATTGCGCAGGCTATCCCAGCAATAAATCGTGTCGAATTGACTAACCTCGCTGAATCTTCTGTTGATAAGGCCACTATCGCGATAATCAAAGAAAAATGCAGCAGTGCCTACATCCGAATTACCAATAGAAAGCACGCCGGTCGTGACAGGTGCTGTGTTGGATGGTACCAGTGCGGTATGGTCATTCTCGCTGAAATCATTGGTCCCCTTCAGATACCAGCGTCCCTGTAAAGTATCATCAACGTCGTGCTCGACCGTGCCACACACCGGTGGATCAGATCTGGCATTGCCCAATTTGTCAAACAAGACGGTTTTAGCCGATCCGGGCTCGAAGTAGTCATAAGGGCAAACCACAAATACCTGGTCAGAAGCAACGACTCGGGCTGGGTTGGTATAATGCAGTGGTGTGATCCGCGTGTCCCGTAAGCCGAAGTCGAGAGCTGCCGAGCCCTGACTACCGGGTCCACCGACAGTGCCGAGGTTATAGCCGGTTGTTATTTCGATCGAAGTTGGCTGGGAACAAAAGCGGTATTCATCAGGGCCGGCAAAATACTGATTACAGTTATCAAACGCAGCGAGTTGGTCGCTAATCTCACTATTTATAGAAGACAAATGATCGAAGTAGCCGGTAATTTCGGTGCAGGAAGTAAAATTTAAACTGTAATCCGTGCCACCCTTGCTGAGGTTTTCCACCAGATTCACTTGCGTAAGAGTAATGTCACCAGGCGCAAACACATTGCGGCTAACTGAATTGTCACTGAGCATCATGTATGTATGGACCGTGGGGAAGGTATGAGCTGAGGGGTTAGTTGCGCCCAACGGATCTATTTGAAAAAAAGCATCGCTTTCCAAAGGTGCTACACTAAAGACATTAGTAGTTTCACCGCAGGAACCAGAAGTGGGTTCAACTACGGAGAGTACGGCCACTTCTACCAGGGCATAAACCAGTGAATTCATGTCCAGTTCACCATTGGGATTCAGGTCGACACCAAAATAAAAATTATAGATCCCTATGGGCATACTCGTGGTATTTAGTATCTCCAGAGAATCGATGTTGCTAAATGGTTGTTGATACGCAACTTGCGATTCAGTTGTCCAAGCTGATCTATTGAAAAAATAGAGATTATCGGGTGCAGGAAGTGGTGTGGTCACTGCAATCCACCAGTCGGCTATTGGGTCCGTAACGGCGTCGACCATGCTAATGCTGATCGCAACCGAGTCTGAGACTGCGACCACCACATTACCCTGATTCCCATTTGCCCTGATTACAGGTGTCCCTGCCCTCATCAACGAGGGCACCAGTAGCAGTATTACCATCAGTAGCGATTTTAGGATCAGATTCATCATGTCCTGGCGCCTCAAAAACCTTTTGTTTTCTGTCTCTGACTCAGCGGATTTGCCTATTGGGTGACTTAAATCCTCCTTGCCACACGTCCTCCTGATTATACACCAGCCCCAATTCACTCTCTTTGACCCCAGATAAGCTTATATAGCGACTCAATTTGCTTTGAGCTGGAGCTTCCCGGCTCCTAATGTCCTCAATCACTGCTAATTTCATGGATTTACACGTCGAATCAATCCGTTATCACTCGCGTTTGGCCCACAACTTTTTTTCTCCAGAGGCTCTATCACTTGATAAATGGAAGCATTAGAATCTGCCCACTACAATAATTCCCGCGCATTGAAGAGAGCTATCTTTGCCTGAAAAACGAACCATCCTGTTGTTGACCGGTGTGCTGCTGGCATCGGCTCTGGCCCCGCTGGGTTCGACTTCCATTGCCGTTGCCATACCTCAAATAGCGCAGTTCATGGGCATGGATTCGGGAACCACAACTCAGTTACTGGTGGGTGGATACCTGCTCATCTCCGTAATTGGCCAAGCCCCGGCAGGAAAACTGGGTGACATAATCGGCTATCAGAAGGCACTTTTTATTGGACTTGCAGTATTCATGCTGGGGTCTCTTATAGGCTACCTGGTGCGCAGCATAGAGGCCCTGCTGATAGCACGGATGATGATGGCAGGAGCCAGTGCCATGATTGTGCCCAATGCCTCGGCATTACTCCGAACCCAGTTACCTGAATCGCTATTACCTTTTGCCTATGGTGTATTTGGGGCAACAATGGGTGCAGCGGCAGCAGTGGGTCCGCTGTTGGGCGGTGCACTCACCCAATTATTCGATTGGCCGGCTATTTTTCTGGTGAATGTTCCCTGGGCGCTGGTGGCACTTGGATTAATTGTATTGACCTCAAAAAAACAAACTGAAAAACGACAAGGGCGACTCGATCTGCGTAGCACAGTTTTGCTGGCATTGGCAATTGGGTGTCTGCAGATGGGATTTCTCGGCAGCGCTGTTGATTTCAGGTATCTGCTACCGGGAATTGTGTTGCTCGGTTTGTTTATTCTGCTTCAGCTCAAGGTGGAGGAACCGGTTTTTAATCCGCGCTTCTTGCGTCGCCCGGCCTATCTGGCGGCTGGCTGCAGTACTGCGCTGGGTAATTTCACCATGTATGCGCTGCTGTTCCAGTTGCCGATATTTTTTTACGATATTCGCGGTGTAGCGGAGATCGAAATTGCCAGTGCATTAACGGCGATGACGCTCTGCATGATGCTCGGGGGGCCGCTTTCAGGAGTAGTCGGTCGCTACATCGGGCCTCGTTATACGGCTGCAGTAGCCGCATGCATTAATCTCTTCGGGCTTTATTTATTCAGTGATCTTGCTACGGCAATAGTCCCTGCCGATATCATCATCCCCATGGCCATAATGGGCTTTGCCGGAGGCATGGCGGGGCCCGTCGTGCAGTCTGCCGGGATGCTGGCGATTAGCAAAGACGACGCGGGCATGGCGGCCGGGGGCTTGAGTACTATGCGCTACTTCGGTGGCACGATAGGTATCTCGGTACTTTCCCTGCAGCTAGGTAGCGATGGAGTTACTACACTGGCACAACATCTTTCCATAATACCTTTCTATGCAGTTTCATTGGCTTTAGTATTACTGGCGGCGTTCTTGTTGCCGGTTTCTAATAATGCCCACCGCAGTGAAATTAAGTAAAACAATAACAACAGGAGAATTTCATGGATCGCGAATTTACCAGTCCGGGACCAGGCACCTGGACACTCGATACGACTCACAATGCCACCGCCATGACAGTGTATGCCGGCGAATGTTTCACCGGATTACCCCGTGGTTTCCAGGAATGTTGTGAGCGCTATGGCCTATTGATGAGTCATCTTCAGCCTACATTTCAACATGGATTCTTTTTTGTACAGCAGGTGGGAGTGGTAGGAAAACCGGGTGGTGGACCACCGCCAAAATTTCTGTTTCAGCTCATGTTTCGGCTACACCCAGTTCTGCGCAAGCGAGTCAAAACTGCCCATGAAGCGTTTAGTAACCAGCTCTGGTTACAGGATTTACGCGACTGGGATCTGATGAAGCGGGATTCCATAGCTCGCAATACGGCCCTGCAATCTGTTGATATGTCCGGCTTGGATGATGAGGGGCTGATCAGGCACCTGGAAGACTGCTCTGTCAATGCCGAAGAGATGGTATATCGCCATCACAAGTATTCGGTGGGTTCGATAATGCCTGTAGGCCGCTTCCTGGATGTGGCGACCCGGGGCTCAGGTTTAACGCCTGCGCAGGTAGTGCCGCTACTAAAGGGTTCGACACCGGTTTCCAAGGGGATAGCGGGCGAGGAGTTGGCTAACCTGGCAGTAGTCCTAAGAGCTGCAGGAATTGTGAAAACCGATCTGGACAATTTATCTGCAGAAGATGCGCTGGCGATGCTGCGGGATCATGGGGATGTAAATGAAGCGCTCGAGACTTACCTGGCGCTTACCGGATATATGCTAATTGGCGGCTACTGCATTTCGGAAAAAACACTGCTGGAGTCACCTAATATCATTTTGGCACGAATCGGTGAGGCGCTGGCGCCGCAGCCAGAAACCGAATTTGATGAAAAATTGGAGCAGAGTATCAGGGATCAGATTCCAGAGGCGGACCGTGAGGAATTTGATCTCAGCCTGAGCGATGCGCGAAAGGCCAACCGGATGCGCGATGAGCGCGGCATTTACAATGATATATGGGGCGCAGGTGTGGCCCGCATCGCCATACTGGAAGCTGGACGACGATTGGTGAACAAAGGCGTGTTGTCGAATCATGAACTAACTCTAGATGCATCTCACGCCGAGATGCTTGGTCTGCTCAGAGGGGAAAACCCGGTAACAGAGGAAATTTTGCAGGAACGCAGAACCTGGCGCCTGACCAAAAATATCGATGAAGTTCCGGAGATACTGGGCGCTGAGCCATCAGATCCTCCTCCACTTGACTGGTTGCCTGCAAAAATTCGACCCACCATGCGCGCGTTTGCCATGGTCATGGGTAATGTTTTTGATTCGCCTGAAGCCGGCAGTACTGAAAAAATTACGGGATTACCAGTTAGCCCCGGTGTTTATGAAGGAACTGCCAAAGTCATATTGAGCACGCGGGACTTTGATCGGCTCAATGAAGGAGACGTACTGGTAACAAAAAACACCTCGGCTGGATTCAATGTGGTATTGCCCATTATTGGTGCTCTGGTAACTGACCGTGGTGGTATTTTAAGCCACGCCGCTATTGTCAGCCGGGAATACGGTATTCCAGGTGTGGTGGGAACCAAAACAGCAACACAAAAGATAAAGGAAGGGGATCGTATTCGGGTGGACGGGGAATCCGGTGAGGTCACCATAATCTCATGATCAAGCCCGTGCGCCTCAAAGAGGCAGACGATGAAAGTCTGTTTGGGGGTAAATGCGTCAGCCTGGGATCGGCATTGAGGGCGGGCCTGCCGGCACCGGATGGCTATGCGCTGGCAGTCGAACTTGTCACCGAGATCGTACAGGACAATGCAGAGGCCATTGCGGATGTAACTTCTTTGTTTCCCGAATTGGCCCCCTCAGTGGCAGTGCGTTCCAGTGCGGTCGGAGAAGACTCTGAGACCGCCAGTTTTGCCGGGCAACATGTCAGCATTCTAAATGTGATGAACGCCGAGGCTATGGTGCAGGCTATCAAGCAAGTCCATGGTTCTGCCTTCACACCGGAAGCATTAGCATACCGGGACAAAATGGGGGTCGGGGATGAGCCTGCTATCGCCGTAGTCCTGCAACAGCAGATTCAGAGTGAGATAGCGGGTGTGATGTTTACGCGGCACCCACTGACTTCTGTGGCGGAGCGTTATGTCGAAGCCAGTTGGGGATTGGGTGAAGCCATAGTGGCCGGACTGGTCGTGCCCGATGGCTTCAGGATAGCGGAAGACGGGGCAATTGTTGAACGAATAGTTGGTGAAAAAGATATTAAACTTGTTTCTACCGACGAGGGAGAAGTGGCGGAAGTCGAGGTTGCGTCAGATAAAGTTGCAACTCTGTGCCTGAATGATGATCAATTGCAACAATTGCATCTGTTAGCCGCTCGATGCCAAAGCATCTACAGTCAGGATATCGATATAGAGTGGGCCTTTCATACCGGGAAATTGTATTTGTTGCAATGCCGGGCAATTACTAGATAATCGAACCGCTTATGAATTCCCAATCATTGTTAGACCGCAGCAAAGGTCGATTTTTCGCCTTCGGGATTCTTTATATTTCTGAAGGAATTCTAGTAGGTTTTACATCGACTGCCATGGTCGCATTCATGCGTAGAGAAGGGCTCTCTCTCGAGCAAATCGGAACTTTTGTTGCCCTGCTTTATCTGCCCTGGACATTTAAGTGGGTTTGGGCTCCGCTTATCGATATTGTCAAGTTGCAAAGATTTGGTGGCAGAAGAACCTGGATACTTTTTTGTACTGCGATGATGATAGGGACGCTGCTGATCACTGCCATGGTTGATTATGTCGTCAATTTTCAGTTACTGCTGATAATGATTGTGATCAATAATTTTTTCGGCGCCACGCAAGATGTAGCGATTGATTCATTGGCAGTAAGTACCTTGAAAGCAGACGAGCGGGGTACGGGCAACGGTTTTATGTTCAGTGGTCAGTTCCTGGGTATAGCCCTGGGTGGGGGAGGCGCGATATTTGTTTCCGGATTATGGGGATTCAATGTTTCTATTATCTATATATGCAGCCTGATGTTGTTGTGTTTCTTGTTTGTCCTGTTCTTTATCAGGGACCCTGACATATCCGCCAAAGCCGGAGAGTCTGGAACTGAAATTGTGAGCAAACTAGTCGACACACTTGCCGGATTCATGCGTGAGCTTTACACGGGATTTTTACAGTCTGGCTCGGGGCCAAAGATCGGACTGCTGTTCGCGGTAATGCCGATGGGCGCTATGGCCTTAGCCTATGCCATACTCGGCACCATGGAAGTAGATTATGGATTAAGTAATAATCAAATAGCGACACTGAGCGTTTATAACACGGTTCTATCGGGATTAGGCTGCCTTGCGGGAGGACTACTGGGAGACAAATTGGGTCTAAAGAAAATCCTTGCGATGTGCTATGTGCTAACCGCGTTTCCTACTCTTTATCTCGCTGCACAAATTTCAATCAATGGTCTTGAAGCGGTCTCGCTGGTTTCTTTTTATGCGGCCATTTTATTGCACGGCCTGTTTTTTGGCATGGGTACTGGCTTGAATGCGGCGGTATTCATGGGGATGACAAACCCGCTTGTTGCCGCTACGCAATTCACCGCATTTATGGCAATGTCAAACCTTGCTATTAGCATGGCCAATTACTGGCAGGGCAGGGTTGCCGAAGCGATTGACTATGCTGCAGTACTCTATCTGGATTCGCTGCTGGTAGTCTTACCGTTACTGCTGATACCGTTTCTAAAGAACAGAGAGGAGCATGGTGTTAAAGAAACGATGATGCCCGCTGCAGCTCGGATTGATTAGCTGCATCGGATGCTGGCAGCTGTCCACATAGACACTGAGCCGGCTTTTCCTGGTCAACGTTCTTTGTTGCCTAGCCATTAAGACATACGCTATGCTGATTTTGTTTGTTCATATTCACTCTATCAGCTAATCATGAAAAATCTGTATAAACCGAAAAAAGGTAAGCCTCTCGACAATAAAGCGACGGATCAGCATCCGGTGTCCAGCAAAGGTGAAGTGCAGGACTTCCTGCAGACGCTGGCAAAAATGCCGGTTACTTCCGGCGATGCGCGGCTGGTTTTCTCACTGGATGCAACCGCCAGTCGGCAGGCTACCTGGGATACCGCCAGTCGGTTGCAGGCTGAGATGTTTGCTGGCGCCCAGGCTCTCGGTGGGCTTCAGGTTCAGCTCTGCTATTTTCGCGGCTTCGGTGAGTTTTACAGCAGTGATTGGCAGTCGAATCCCGATGCCCTGTTAAACACGATGACGGGAATTAGCTGTCAGGCAGGGGCGACTCAGCTTGAGAGACTGTTGCGGCATGTGATCAATGAAAACGATCAAAACAAGATCAAGTGCGTCGTCTACATCGGCGATGCCATGGAAGAGAATATTGATGTGTTAGCGCAACTGGCCGGGAAACTCGGCCTGTTAAGTATTCCTCTTTTCATGTTCCAGGAGCGGGGCGATCCGATTGCCCGGCAGGCCTATCTGGAGCTGAGCAGACTCTCAGGTGGCGCTTACTGCCAGTTCGATAGCAACAGTGCAGAGCAACTCAAAGACCTGCTGAAGGCAGTTGCAATCTATGCAGCAGGGGGTCTTAAAGCACTGCAGGACTTTAGCAAAAGCGCAAATAAAACTGTTAAGCTGTTGGAACAACAAATGAAGTCTTAGTACCTCTGGCAGCCAACTATGATAACTCGTTTACTGGTACTACTTTCACTTCCGGTCTTTGGCTACCTGTTTGTCAAGACCATGAGTCAGCGCTTCAACCTCACTCAGAAACAGTTCAACCTGCTATTCCTGCTCGTTGTGAGCCTGATGTTGATTGCAGTCCTGATTCTGATGGGGAGGCTGCCAATTCACTTTATTCTGGCACCACTTGGCGTGGCGGCTACTTTTTTATTGAGGATGTTGCCGACTCTGTTGCGGCTGCTGCCAATGTGGCAGATGTTTAAAAGCAGAAGGGTGATGGGCAAGACGCGGGAGAGTGGACAAACCTCAACAATTCGAACTGAATTTCTTGCTATGGAACTGGAGCACAGCACCGGCAATATGGATGGAGCGGTACTTAAAGGATCTCACCAGGGCAAGCAATTATCAGCTCTGACAATCCATCAGCTACTGGAACTCTATACTGAGTGTCAGAGTGAAGGGGATTCATTGCAAGTGCTGATAGCCTATCTCGATCGCAATCATGCTGACTGGCGCGATGTGGCAGGCGAGAAGGCAAGTCAATCTTCGTCAACGCCACCACAACTGGATGATTCGCATATGACCCGGCCGCTGGCGCTGGAGATATTGGGACTATCAGATCCGGTTGAGGAAAAAGAAATAGCCGATTCCCACAGGGCTCTAATGCAGAAATTACATCCGGACAGAGGAGGATCGGGCTACCTGGCTAAGAAAATAAATGCTGCAAGAGATTTTCTGTTAGACGACTAGATAATGGATATCAATTTGTCTTCGTAACAATTCCTTACATTTAAGTGTCTTATGACCCCTGTAGATTGCTAGACTCTTACATGATCGGGCTTTATGCTACTGTATCCGTTGCTCCTGAAAGCCACCAGTTAACAACTGAGCTCTTATTAAATGGAACAATTACCAAAATCCTTTGTACGCAACTGCCGTCAGGACAGGGGTCGTTTTCTGCGCGGTGAGAATATGACGCGAATCGAGACTTTCGTCGATGCCGCGTTTGCATTTTCATTGACTTTGCTGGTTATCAGTATCGATGAGATCCCCACCAATGCGGTGGAATTACTCGAACTGTCGAAGGATATTCCCTCCTTTCTGGCTAGTGCTATCGTCATTGGCGCAATCTGGCTTGCCCACGCCGAATGGAGCAGAACCTTTGGTCTGCAGGACAACGTGACTATATTCCTGAGCCTTAGCCTGGTTATGCTGGTATTGATTTTTATTTACCCGATTAAACTGGTGTTTATGGGGATATTCAACTATTGGACCGGTAGTTATTTATCGCCTGATTTTGGTGTAACTGATTGGGCTGAAGTGTCCAATATGTTCGTCTATTTCGCGATCGGGTTTATGTGCCTATCCTTGCTGATTATTTCGCTCTATCGGAATACTCTGCGCTATAAAGACAAGTTGCTCATGGTAGATTACGAAGTGTATTTTTGTAATCTTCGCAGCGTCGACTGGACGGTAGTATTCTTTACGGCTTTGATTTCTTATATTTGGGCGCTGATCACAACTGGCCCGCTACTTGTTTGGGGTGGATATCTCTACGCTTCGCTGTTTGTGACCTTGCCAATTACGAATCGTTACTATTCCCGATTTAATCCAAATATTTTCCCCGGAAGAGAGACGGTAAGCTAATGGCAATTCGCCAATTTCTGAGGCGTAGCTTGCAAATAATTTTTACAAAGCAGAGTATTGGCGCTGCGCATTGATTTAGAGCCACTATTCAAACAAAAACAGCTTAGGTGCTAAATGGATACAAAAAATAAATTTGCCAGCCTGATGAAGGCGGCAACCTTAATAGAAACCAGGGAACAGCGCTCAGTGCTGCTGTCGTTTCTGATGATATTTATTTTGATGGCAGCGTATTACATGTTGCGACCTGTGCGTGATGCTATGGCGAGTGACTGGACGAATACGGAAATAAGCGTGCTGTGGAATATTCAGTTTGTTCTGTCTCTAGCTGTTGTGGCATTTTATGGTGTGGCGGTAGCGAGATTCAAGTTCAAGTATCTGGTTCCTGCAGTTTATGGTTTCTTCGCCTTTAGCTTCGTCAGTTTTCATTTTGGTAGTTCATTTGTAGACGATCCGGTATTGCTGGATAAGGGATTTTATCTTTGGGTGAGTCTGTTCAGTCTGTTTCATGTGTCAGTTTTCTGGAGTTTGATGGCCGATTTATTTAGCGGCGAACAGTCCGGGCGCCTGTTTGGATTTATTGCTGTCGGCGCGAGTGCGGGGGCTATTTTGGGACCTCTGATTGCGGCCATAATTGTGCAGACTATCGGCTCCAACGCACTTATGCTATCTGCGTCTGTGCTGTTGTTGGTTCCCGTCCCGCTGATTTTTTATCTCCAGCGTCTGAAAATAACCGAGTTGGCTAATGACAATGTGGCAGTTGATCCTGACTCATTGAAGATCGGTGGGAATCCACTGGCAGGATTTAAACAGTTTGTATCCAGCCCCTATTTAATCGGCATTGCCGCGTTTATTTTGTTGTACACCGCCATCGGCTCCTTTGCCTATTTTGAACAGACCAATCTACTACGGGATTTCGACCGGGATCAGCGCACGGAAATTCTCGCATTGTTGGCGCTAACGGTGAATATTCTGACTTTCGTCCTGGGCTTCTTTGCCACCAGCCGTCTGACAACGCGCTGGGGCATGCCGACCACCCTGGCTGTGGTTCCTGTCTTCATGTGTGCCGCATTACTGGTGCTGGCTTTCGCCCCGATACTGACTGTGTTACTGGCCCTGCAGGTTGCCAGGCAGGCCGGGAACTACGGTATTACGCGCCCTGCCAGGGAAATGCTGTTTACCAAAGTGAGCCGCGAAAGCCGGTTCAAGGCAAAGCCGGTAGTAGATGTTGCCATATACCGTGGTGGCGATGCTGTATGGGGAGCGGCGTTTGCTGTACTAACTGATGGTGTTGGCCTCGGAATGGCGGCTATGGCGGCAATTGGCGCGGGTATAGCAGCAGTTTGGGCCGGTCTTGGCGTGTTCCTAGGATCGATGTTCAGCCGGCGTGATACACCGGTATCCACAGTGGTAGCAGACGATGAGAAATCGATCCTGGATGTAGCCACTACCTAGACTGGCTAAACTGGGCGGGTGTTAGCGAATCTCTACACAACTCCATCACAATGTCCCGTAAAAAAATACTCCACATAGAAAAACTGAGAGGCCTTTCTATCCTGTTAGTCTTTCTGTTTCATATGGAGCTACCCGGTTTTCAAAATGGATCTCTGGGAGAGGATGTATTTTTCGTCATTAGTGGTTTTCTAATGGCGACGCTATACGGAACCATAGGTACCAGACAGCAAATAGAAAGTTATTTAACGCGCAGAATGTCTCGCATATTACCTGCGTATTATGTTGTTATTATTGTCACCATAGCTGCCAGTTGTTTCCTGTTACTTCCCCACGAAATCAGGATGGTGGTGGAGCAGGGTACCTGGTCAGCGTTTTTCATACCCAATATTGGGTTCTGGACCGATACTGCCTACTTTGACTATACAAACTTTCGACCGTTATTAAACCTCTGGTCGCTGGGTGTTGAAGTACAGTTCTACTTATTATTTCCCCTGCTGCTGTTTATCGAGCGCCGATCGCCCACTCTGCTTTTTATACTTGTCATCGTATCTTTTCTGGAATTTGGACTGCTCAATTACATAGATCCCAGAACCGCATTCTTTCTTCTGCCAGGAAGACTCTGGGAGTTTATGGCAGGTTTTTATATCGTCAGAATGAGCGGCATGCCCGAGATCGAAATGAGTAAGCTGAACCTCCAGGTCAGAAATATTTTGGGAGGAGCGGCGATAGTACTATTGCTGGCATTATTGATTGCTTCTCCGAGTTTCAGTATCGACAATACTTTTTTCGCAATTTGTGCGCTGATTTTTTTGACAATGGCCGCAGTTAGTCTGGGTTTCTCAATTGGAAGCGAGAGTAGCCCGATTTCGCAATCGTTGACACTGCTGGGTAAGTATTCTTACTCAATCTATCTGGTACATTTCCCGGTTATCGTACTGGTAAATTATTCGCCGTTTGGTGGAACAGTGCTGTCTGCCAGTGGCGCTGGTTCCGTAGTCACAATTGTGGCACTAACGGCTTGTCTATCCTTTCTGCTGTACAATTTTGTAGAGATTAAAACCCGTACTACGTTAACCGGGGTCCAGGTCTGTAAAATTGCAGCGGCATTCTGTGCCGCAATTATCCTGCTATCGAACCCGCTGTCCAACCTGTCCCAGTATCGCCTGGGTCCCGAGGTATTCAAAATATCGAGTTCCCTGAATGATAGGGATTCGTTTAGATGCACTTTTGTAATGACGCTGCTCGAGCCCTTTGCTGCAAGTTGTCAGATTAACAAATCCCTTGAAGATGCAGAAAAACGGTTTCTCCTGGTAGGCGACAGTCATGCAGATGCCATCAAGAAACCTCTGGCGGAACTGCTGGAGGCCAATAATCAATCCCTGCGTCTGCTGAAGGAAAATTCAGCCATAGATCAGAACAATCCTGTCGAAGATATCATCAGCGAAGCGCTGGAGTGTGGTGTAGATGCCATCATTATCCATTCTTTACCATTACCAGATGAAGTGGCGGCGGTCGAGCAGTTGGTGCTGGCTGTACAGCCGCACCTGCTTTCTATCGTCTACATCGATCCCGTACCGATCTACAGTTTTGATGTGCCCAAAAAACTGCTTACAGACTTTCAAGCCACAGGAGAGTTGCAATCCCTGGGAAAGAGCTTGCAGAGCCATCTTGAGGAGTATCAGGAATTACATGCTGGGATAGAACAGTTATCGCGCAGTTATGAGAATTTTATCAGGGACAGAACTGGTGATTTCCTGTGCGCAACAGGATGCCTGCTTAGCAACGAAGCAGGAGAGCCCTACTACTATGACTCTAATCATCTTACCCTGACAGGAGCGGCCCTGCTCGAACCAATCTATCAGGCTATAAGCGAACTATAGACAACACTTTTCACATACTCATTCTCGCTTGATCGGCAAGCGGGTTTGATCACACATTGAAATTAATAAAATCGCCGCGCTGAAAGTGTTAGAATAATCAGCTTGACCGCAAGCAGTCCGAGAGGCTAATTCGCAATGACACTGATTCGCAACGATCATCTAATCCAAAGCGTTGCCGATGCGCTGCAGTACATCTCCTACTATCATCCTCTGGATTTTATTAAGGCGGTGAATGAGGCCTATGAGAAAGAAAAATCTGCTGCGGCGAAGGATGCCATGGCCCAGATTCTCGTCAACTCGCGTCTGTGTGCTGAGGGCAAGCGGCCTATTTGTCAGGACACCGGTATCGTCACCGTCTTCCTGAAAATAGGTATGCAGGTGCAGTGGGAAGGTGATATGTCGATAGATGACATGGTCAATGAAGGCGTTCGAAGAGCATATTCTCTGCCGGAGAATATATTAAGAGCATCGATACTCTCGGATCCTGCTGGGTCAAGAAAGAACACCGGTGATAATACACCCGCGGTCATTTATACCGAGCTTGTCCCGGGGGCAGAAGTTGAAGTGAAACTGGCAGCCAAGGGCGGGGGGTCGGAAAACAAGGCCAGGCTGGCGATGTTGAATCCCAGCGATAGCGTTGCCGATTGGGTGGAGCAAACACTCCCTGCCATGGGAGCGGGCTGGTGCCCGCCTGGCGTGCTCGGTATAGGTATCGGGGGTACGGCAGAGAAAGCAACATTGCTGGCGAAAGAATCCCTGATGAGCCCAATCGATCTGCATGAGTTAAGAGAGCGGGGAGCTGCTAACAGGATCGAGGAGCTGCGCCTGGAAATTTTTGCTCGTGCCAATGCCCTCGGTATCGGTGCCCAGGGGCTAGGCGGTTTGACAACTGTGCTGGATGTTAAGATTTTGGATTATCCAACCCATGCAGCGTCTTTGCCGGTAGCCATGATCCCCAACTGTGCTGCGACGCGGCATGCGCATTTTACTCTGGATGGTGCAGGGCTTGCTGAACTGACTCCGCCGAGTCTGGATGAGTGGCCGCAGATAAGCTGGGATCCTGGTTCAAGCGCAAAAAGAGTGAACCTGGAAACTGTAACACGGGAAGAAATTAGCACCTGGGAGCCAGGTGAAACTTTATTATTGTCCGGGAAAATGTTAACCGGACGGGATGCTGCCCATAAACGTTTACTCGCCCTGTTGGAGAAGGGTGAGCCAATGCCGGACGGGGTTGATTTGAATAATCGATTTATATATTACGTCGGACCGGTGGATCCGGTGCGAGATGAGGTCATCGGACCTGCTGGTCCGACCACAGCGACGCGCATGGATAAGTTTACTGAACCCCTACTGGCACAGACCGGTTTACTGGGCATGATCGGAAAAGCAGAGCGTGGCCAGACGGGGATCGATGCGATCAAGAAACACAGTGCTGTCTATTTGATGGCAGTCGGTGGAGCCGCCTATCTGGTTTCCAAAGCAATCCGCAAATCGAGAATTGTTGCCTTCGAAGATCTGGGTATGGAAGCCATTCATGAATTCGAAGTTGAAGATATGCCCGTCAGCGTTGCTGTCGATGTCAACGGAATCTCCGTGCATCAAACAGGGCCGGCAATTTGGCGCCAGCGTATTGCTGAAGAACATGCACTGGAGATTGGTTAACATCGCTAATCACATACAGTCTGGATAACTGTTGCTAACAGCGAGGTCCACCTGCGGTGCTATGCCATCTATTTTCAATTGCTGCTGGTTCAGCTCGACAGCGCTAACATCCAACACATTGTTATCAAATTTATAGATTATGGCATTGCGCCCGGCGATTGCCCCCTGATCATAGCTGTTCGCGCATTCCCGTACAGCTTCGTTACTTTTCCAATACCGGGTGAGGGTTTTTGAACCGTGCCGTCTGGAGAGCATTTTTTCCACAATATGGGGGCTGAGAACAGAGGCAGACGCATTGTTACCGCCAAAGCCCTTCGAATTGATTAACACCGCATCCATGCCCTGAGTGCCGACTTCTTTATGTTGCAGCAGAAATTCGAGATGGTCGGTGTGTACATCATCTGCAATCTCATCCACCGTTAAAATGCCTGGAATTACTCCGTCATGCCAGACACCCAGGCTGGCAGCCAGTTGGTCTCCCGCTGAGGAGGCTAGCGAGTGACCGACATAAGATTTCACTGCGGCAACTGGCCAGCTATTGATGCCGAAGGTCTGGGCAATGTGATTAAGAATATGGGATTCGGTTAACCGGTTCTGTAAGGTCCCGGTACCGTGGGCCTGCACATAGGTTCGATTTTTCAATCCCTCCTCACCAATAATATTTTGGGTAGCTGAAACTGCCTTCGCCATGGAAATATAATTTCCCAGACCGGGGCTGGCGATGGATTTCTTGAACCCGTCAGCGTTGATAAATACCTCGTTTACCCCACCGTAAATAGTGGCACCAAACTCAAGTGCCAGCGCGTCGTCAAACAGCACTATGCATTGTGCCGATTCGGCCAGCGTGAAACCGGCGTTATACCCAAACGGACGGCAAGCCCGACGATAATCCGGTGCCTTGGCTACATCGACACTATCGAGTTTTCTCAGTGTATCATCGGCTGCCAGGGCTCCCATGGTGGTAAAGCCTTCAAATATTTCAGGCACCAGGGGTGCTTCACTGGTGCCAACAATCACGACCCGGTGTGTGCCGGTCTGGATATCCCGTATGCCCTGCCTTAGGTTGTACAGAAACGTAGCACAGGCCGCTACATTAGTGCCGGTCGTGCCTAAATTACCTAGCACATAGGCATTGATAAAGTCTGCCGGCATTTCAGCATAACCGAGGGGTAACTGCTTTGAGGTCACTTTCTTACCCAGTAGCCTTGCCTGCAGCATGCCACCATAGCCATTGTAATCAAGCTGGCTCATGCCACTGCCGGCATAAACACTGATCTTATCTGGAGAAACCTTCTGTTTGATTGCTTCCCAATCGATTCCCAGAGAATTGATAGCATCAGATGCACTGTATACAGTGAGTTGCAATCCACGTGGATGGTTGCGTGATGCATACAGGGAGGCGGGATCGAATCCGCTGGGCAATTGGCCGGCACTGTTAACCGGAGCGGCCCGATAGCACTTTAGCAGCACGTCGAAGCTGTCGTTTGCGGTGATCTCCACGTTATCAGATGAGCTGGTTGATGTGGATGTAATTGTCCAGCCCGGGGGTAACTGATCTGGCAGGTGCTTTCTTTGCAGAGAAAATTCGAACGGTTTAGTGCCGCTCGCTGCGAGGGTGGCTCTTTTGTGCATTAGCAGTTGAGTTGAGTCAAACAGATTACTTTCCAGCTCGCGGATGAGCGTGCCATTTTTCAATCGGTCAGTTTGCCGGTCCAGATAGTCATCGAGCTCGACTGTTTGCTTGCTGGCGTCCAGCCAGATGCCGTTCTCGCAGCTCAATTGCGCGCTTAGCGCGGCGAGGCTGGCGAGAGTTTGCCTGGTGGCTTCCCCGGGAAGGCAATCCAGTATCATGCGGCGGTAGGCATGGTTACCAGAGCTGCGTCCTGCCGCATTGATGCCCCCAAATCCCACAATAACCGGTAAATTCGCCATAATAATCCACATTTGCTGTTATTGATTTTGCTGCTGACTATAGACAACCCTGGCCCGTTACGGATAGGGTATATTGGACAAATTATACGGCATATAGGCCGTTTGCTCATTAATTGCAAATAGAGGCGATTTGCCATCGGGATTGGCACACTTCTGTTGTGAAATATCCGGGCAAGAGCTTGCATAAAGTAAATACCCCACATAGCATGACCTAAAATCTACGACAATCCGCAGGAGGGTGGCGCAATGAAAATAACGAAATGGTCTGGATTAATGCTTTTGCTTGCTGGAATATTTCTGGCTTTTCCTACCAATGCCCAGAATGACCGCTTTGCCAATGTAACTATCGAAACGGTTCCCGTTGCGGGCAATATCTCCATGTTGATCGGTTCCGGCGGCAATATTGGTGTGTCGGCCGGTACCGACGGGATACTCATCATCGACGATCAGTATGCACCGCTGGCGAGTCGCATCAAGACCGCACTGGCGGCATTGGGATCAGATGTACCCAAATTCCTTCTCAACACCCATTTCCATGGAGACCATACCGGCAGTAATGCAGATTTCGGTGTCGATAGCATCATCGTTGCCCACGAGAACGTTCAAGGGCGCATGGAGGGTAATTCACCCGCAGCGGCGTTGCCCGTTGTCACCTTTGATGATGACGTGACAATCCATTTCAATGGCGAAGATATCACGCTGATTCACATGCCTGCTGGTCACACCGACACCGATAGCGTGGTTATGTTCGCTGACACCAATGTCATTCACATGGGCGATCATTTCTTCAATGGCGCATTCCCTTTTATTGATTTAGAGAACGGCGGCACGGTACAGGGTTACATCGCCAATCTGGAGCGCGCACTTTCGTGGATCGATGACGATACAGAGGTTATTCCAGGCCATGGAGTCCTTGGCAACAAGGCCGATCTGTTGACTTTCTACAACGTAATTAGGGATACATCGACCGAGATCCGAGTTAAGAAGTCGCAGCAAATGAGCAAGGAAGAAATCGTTGCCGAGGGTCTGGATTCAATGTACGAATCCTGGGGCCAGGGTTTCATTGACGAAGCAAGCTGGATTGAAACCGTATTTGACAGCTATCCGCGTTAGCCTGCTGCAGTCCATGCAGCAGGCTGATTTCCCGATACTCTGGCTGATGCCTCCCGTGTGTATCGCGCCTACCTGCAGAGAACCATGCTGCCTTGACTACTGTTAATCAATTTACCCGGAAAGTGCAGGCGATACACGAGGCACTCGACATCCCCTCAAATTATGCGCATGACCGCAAACTGCCATTATGCGTTGAGCCTGATAAACTGGTGGATACGGAGCTGGATTTTTATCAACGGCCACAGCGGTTAACCGCTGCCGCATTTTCGGCCTGGTCGGCAATGAAAGCGGCTGCTGCCGCTGACGAAGTCGCGGTATTTTTAATCTCTGCATTTCGGGATCTGGAATATCAACGTGGACTCATCGAAAAGAAGCTGTCCGACGGCCAGGCCCTGGCCGAAATACTGCGAGTAAATGCGGCTCCAGGGTATAGTGAGCACCACACTGGAAGAGCCATTGATGTGGGTACAGCAAATTGTGACGCCTTAAGTGAGAATTTTGAAAATACAACCGCTTTTCAATGGCTTACTGCAAATGCCAGCATCTATCATTTCTCCATGAGCTATCCTCGAACCAATGTCTTCGGTATTCAATATGAACCCTGGCATTGGTGCTTTTCAGCGGAGAAAAAACAGGCTTAGACAATCGGCCTGGAAACGAGTAATCTGGGAATAATCTGTTGCACGGAAAGGAGTGAGGATGCCACAGAAGAAATACCTAGTGCAGATTATATCAAATGCCCTAAGTACCTCTGTATTTAGCTCCCCGACTCAATCCCGAATTCCCCGCCGCATAATAACCGGGATTACTTCCTGGTCGACTTTATTCAACCTGGTCAATTTGTTTCCCAGCCTGCCTGGGTCGTTCGGGTGCTGGTGCGTAGTAAAAATTACTCGAGAATTCCACTGCTCACCAGGGAATGGGAGGGCAAGGTTGTGCCGTGCGGAAATCCATACAGAGCAGTTTTGTGGCTGAAAATAGCCTGGAAACAATTCAATTCGTTGATTGAAAGCAAATGCTTATTAACTAAAGGAGGTGAAAATAGGAAGTGGTTAGGATGATTTTCCAGTTAATTGATTATCAACAGGAGAAAGTATTTTATGACTAATGAATTTCAAATAGTTTTTCACAATATTGATCAAACCGATGCCCTGACTGAAGCCGTTCACAAGCGAATAAACAAGCTGGAACGCTACTGTGACCAGATAATTACCGGCAGGGTCGTCCTGGATTCTCCTCATAACAATCATCACAAGGGGAAGGTTTATTCAGTAGGATTGGAAATTCATACTCCGACTAAGGAGGTAAGAGTCAATCAGGACCAGCACGACAATCGTGCCCATGAAGATTTATATATTGCCATCAGAGATGCCTTTAATGTAGCGGAAAGGCAGTTAAATTCAATCGATAAGAAGCATCGCAATGCACAGGGCAGCCCCAGAGATTTGTCAGGTCTTCCTGAGTCAGATAAGGATAATACTGACACCCGTGCTGCATAGGAGAGCTATAGAAATATGTCACTAACTGAACAGGACAGATTGGAAATTGAGGCTGGGGCTTTTAGAAAATTGCTCGAGCATTTGGACAGCAACAAGGATGTACAAAATATTGACCTGATGAATCTTGCGAGCTTCTGTCGTAACTGCCTTGCCAAGTGGTACAGGGCCGAGGCTGAGAGCCGTGGTTTTGACATGGACTGTACGTCGTCAAACCATCCTGGACAAAGCTAGCCCTGATTTAAGAGACACATTAGCTCATCTGGGTTAGTGATTTAGCCTTATTATCGTAATGCATCTGTCGGCGCATAGCCAAGGT
>Ga0187827_10001413_pt1 | contig 35378 bp, 19 predicted proteins | sample ETNtaG_39_FD_167969 | JGI IMG/M metagenome (GOLD analysis project Ga0187827, IMG submission 167969) | Marine microbial and viral communities from oxygen minimum zone, Eastern Pacific Ocean - ETNP2014_SV_150_PacBio MetaG (Illumina Assembly) | ecosystem: Environmental > Aquatic > Marine > Hypoxic...
TCTCGGATTGCTGGGGCTTTCGATTGCCGCACAGCGGCACTCATTGCAGCGTCGTGAAACCTGGGGGCTGCTGCTTGTCGTCGGCATTGCGCTCGGCCTGCGCCTGGTATACCTGCATGACCTCGTCACGCATATCCCCAACTTTGACGCATTGCCCGTAGGCTCCGATCATCGTACTTACGAGGCCGCGGCGCGGGACTTGGTGCGCGGTCTGTGGCCGCCGCGGAGCGAGTTTTACCGTCAGCCCGGCTTCCCTTGGCTGCTGGGAAACTTTCATGCCCTCTTTGGGCCAAACCTGCGTCCCTTTCAGATTGTGCAATTAACGGGCGGAGCCCTGGCATCGATGGCAATTTACGCGCTCGGAAAGCGCATCTTCAGCCCTCCAGCCGCATGGGTGGCCGCACTGCTGTGGGCCATTTTTCCACTGGCAATTTTTTACGATGCTCAGCTTGTGACACATGGACTGGAGGCACAACTCGTGCCGTGGATCGCGCTGCTATGGATACATGTATTGATGCGGTTTCGGGACAACCGCTCGGCTCCACCGCACGACTGGAAATGGCTCATGGCTCTGGGTTTACTGCTTGGCGCATCGTCGGTCGTGCGACCCACTTTGTTGCTGCTGTCACCGCTGGCTGCCCTGTCACTATTGTGGGCTTTGTGGCCCAGATGGAAGTCCGGTCTCGCGTACATCTTGGCACTAGCCGCAACAGTGATGTTACCAATCCTGCCCGTGACCCTACACAACTACCAGCATTCCGGAAACATTGTATTGATCAGCACCAGCGGTCCTGTCTCTCTATATATAGGCAATAACCGAGATTCAGCGGGCATCGGGCAGTACTCGCAAGCATTCCGCGCCACGCATGAGCGCGTCAATCGCGGGGAGGTGACTTTCGTTGGCGCTACGTTGGCCGATATCGGCGCTTCCCCGCGCCGCTGGCTCGGTCTGATGGTGCGCAAGACGGCGCTCTATTTTGGCAACCAAGAAATCCCCAACAATGTCGATTTTAATTCAGAGGGTGCAGCCATCTCGCCTTTGCTACATAAGACCCCGCTTCGCTTTGGAACCATCGTCGTGCTCGGATTTACGGGACTCGGACTGGCTCTTTTCCGGGTGCGGGTGTACAGGCCGGGCATATGGCTGCTAAGCACGGTTTTGCTGATACTGTATTCAACGACGGTCCTGTTTCACGTCGTCTCGCGTTTTCGCGTGCCCACGTATGGGCCGTTGATTCTTTTTGGCGCATTTGCGCTCGTCGATATTGGCCGCCGTCTGGCGAGCCGCGATGTCCGCGCAAGTGCAGTTTCGCTCGGCCTACTCGGAGGCAGCAGCGTGCTGGTCATAGCACTGCCCTGGGTGGCTGATAGCAGCATGCCACTCCCGACGTTGGCAGAGCCCCCGGCAGAGAGCGTGCAAGTTCGGGCCGTTTTCGGCGAGACGCTCGAACTATCAGGGTACGATCCATTCGCCGCAGTCGAGCCAGGCGAGCCGTTGTTTGTCACACTTTACTGGGAACCAAATTCTCCACTTTCGGTGGATTATTACGGGACGGTGCAACTGCTCGCCCCCTCCGGCGAGAAACTCACGCAGGTGGACCAGCGCCTCGGCACGGGTTCATTTCCCCACCATCCCCCCACAGGTTGGCGGCCGGGAGAGATAGTAGCCGATCAGTATCTGCTCTTCCCGCCTCGCGACGCTCCCACGCCATTGGCATTGACGGTATTGGTGGCAGTCTATAATCGCGAAACAGGTGAGCGCCTCGGCGAGACAACTTTGCGTCCGCTGCCGTTGACCCTAGCGCAACCGTTAATTCTGCCGGACAACGTCACGCTGGTGCATGCGACAATCGGTCCGGTTCTGCTGGCAGCATATCAGGTCGAAATCGAGAATGATGAGCTCGCCCTCACTTTGTTTTGGGAATCAATAGCGCCGGCGTCAGTAGCCGGCATGGTCTTCGTCCACCTTTACGATTCAAGTAGGGATTTTGTCCTCGGGCAGGATTTGCCCCCTCGCGAGGGTGAGTACCCCATGACAGCCTGGCAGCCCGGTGAAGGCATCGTTGACCGACGCCGAATCCCGTTGAGGGAGCTTCCGGCCGGCGAGTACGTAGTCTTCGTCGGCGTGTATGATCCGGCCGATGATGCGCGATTTCCCATGGTGGACCAAGCCGGCCATGGTGTGCCCAATGCATCTCTTAAGCTATTCCAGTTCAATTTAGATTGACCGTGACGTGTACGCTGGGGCTTATCACCGAGCATGAAAAGTAATCGCTCCCCTGCCAGGTTATCAGAATACCTAGTGCTCGCCTGCATTCTCATGCACGGCTTGTTCTTCCGCGTTCGCCGGCTTGGGGATGACCCTTTCTTCCAAGATCAAGCCGCAACGAGTATGGGGGCGTTGCAGGTTGTGGAAGGCAGTTGGCCGCTTGTCGGTCCGATGTCGTTCTCATTTAGCACCACACTTAGGGATCCACCTCTGCCTAGTTATCTATATGCAATGCCGTTTGCCGTATCCGGCGACCCTCGCATCGCACGTATTTTCACTGCTCTATGGAATTTGTTTTCCATCTCCCTTGCGTACAAAATTTGCAGGCTCTATTTTGGACGCAACGCCGGGCTGTTTGCATCGGCCCTCTACGCCGTGCACCCAACAGCAGTTTTGGCAAGCAGATTCATATGGAACCCTAACCTTGCAGCACCTTTCGTCATGCTGTTTTTGTACACCGGCCTGCAGGGGTATTACCAGTCGAGGTGGTTTGCCAGAGTGATGCACCTCCCGGCGCTGGCTCTCGCGGTCTTGTGTCATCCTTCGCTCACACTGCTTGCGCCAGTTTCACTTCTTTTTTGGCTTTGGGCCTGGTGGAACCAAGCCAACGAACGCCGCGCGCTCCTTGTGCAGGGCGGTGCTAGCGCCGCCATTGCGATGTTGCTGCTTGTGCCATGGTTGGCGGGAAACCTGCAACTGGCAGCCGCCGCACAACCGGCCGCGGACCTGAGCACTTTTGGAAACTGGGTGCGTTTGCAAAGCCCGGATCTAAACGTCTTGAAAACAGTTCTCGCCGGAGAAGGATGCTGGCGAAACAACTGCCCGATGCTGCTGGGTGAGCGACCGCCGGTATTCATGACTCACTTTCTTCCCAACATCACCCTGCTGGCGACCGCATGGACATTGCTGCTTGGAGCGCTCCGCCGCCGGGTCTTTCCAGCGTTGGTAATCGCCGCTGCGTTTTTCCTGCCCCCGGCAATCGCTTCCGCTACAGGGCGTGTATTCGACCACTATGTCTGGCCGCTGACAGGTAACGCGGTCATTATCCAGGCCGCCGTCCTCAGCGCCGAACGCGATTCTAGAAGTACGCAAGGCCACCAATTCATAAAGTCCCTCATGCCAAAGTCAACGCGCCGGCTCATCCAATTTTCGTACGCGCTCGTGATGGCACTCATACTATTTGGCCAGGCGCGCTTCAACTTCTTGTACAACCCGCAGGAGAGCCTGCCGAGCCTAAACCAAAACCTGGCCACGGTCAGGTACGCGCTGAAAACTGCCCTTGATGCGGGCGCTGAGCTAATCCTGCAGGACTATCAACCGCCTGACGAGCTGCGGTGCATCGGCTGCCGCGGTTGGGAGACGCTGCCCGCATTGCTCGGCCATGACCTGCGCGTGTTGCCCCAGGATAGCGGTGTGCCTGCCCCGAGCACGGGAGCCTATCTGCTGCGCTCAACGAGCTGGCCACATGAGGACGGCCATCTGCTCGAGAAAGAAACTGTCAACACGTGGTTCCAACTTTCGCGAATACCGACTGCCAGTGAAACGCAATTGGACATAACCACCGCGGAACCCTACAGGTTCGCGAATGGCGCTCTCGTTCTCGGCCTTGCCACGGCGAGCCCCGCGGCGCTGTCACGTGCTTCGGAAGACTGGCGGCCAAGTCTGGTGTGGCGGGCCGGAGATGCAACCACGACGGACTACAAGCTATTCGCTCACTTTCTCGATTTTGATGGCCGGAAATATGCCCAGGCAGATCCGCTGGCATTGCCCGGCAGGTACTGGCGTGCCGGAGAAACAGTGGTCAGCGAACTCGACTTCAAGATCGCCGAAGACTTACCCGAGGACGGTTCATTATTCATCAGATTCGGAATGTATGATCAGCACGGGAACGTGCCGGTCCTTGACCGAGCCGGCGCGCCTCTGGTTGACCATGCCACCATCCAGATACGCGGCGGCGGAAAGCCAGCCTGGGTATTTACTGAATCCCTTGTCCTCGACGAGATTGACATGGCAAGCGAGCAGCAACAGGGTCCTCCGTTGGTCGTGACCGCAACCTGGCACGCCCGCGAGGGCGGGCTCCAAAAGACGCAATTGCGCTGGCGCATAGTGACGCGAGCCGGCAAAACCGCTTTCGAAACTCTGACTGATATCGCACCTCACGCTGGGGTAGGCGTACTTCTGGCACCCGCCTTCGTCGCCGCAGAATACGGCTTACGCATCCCCACTGATATCAGGCCCGGTACCTATCGACTGGAATTGCAGCCGATTGCTCAGGCAGGTCACGCGCTCGGCAATCCTTTTAGCGCGGCCATCCAATTAACATCCCGAAACCGCAACTTCGACCTGCCGCCAATGCAGAGCACTTTGGGCGCTACATTCGCGGACCAGATCAGGCTGGCCGGATACGACTTGGAACACAGCAATGGCACGCTGACGCTAGTATTGCACTGGCAGGCGCTGGGTCAAATTGCCGCTGACTACAAGTACTTCGTCCACGCGTGGAGCGAAATCGAGGTGGTCGCTCAGGCCGATGCAATGCCGGATTCGTACCGTTATCCCACCTCGTGGTGGGCGCCGCACGAAGTCTTCAGCGACACGGTTACGGTTAATCTTGACGCTTCAGCGCCTGCAGAGATCACATTAAAAGTCGGGCTTTACCTCCCAGATGGCGATCGAATTCCCATTACTGATCGAGACGGGAACACAGTGCCTTTCACGACCCTCGAATTGGGACAGGTTCACCTTTCCCGCTGACACGTAGATGAATCCCAAATAAACTGTGCGCTAACCTTTTGAAACTGAAACACGCCACTTTCCGCAGCAATCAGGTTACTCTGACAGGTACCATCATCCTGCTATTAGGGGCTTGGTTGCGCCTGGCTGACATCGGGGCTGATGCCTTCATGGCAGATCAGGAAAGAATAAGCATACTGGCGCAAAATTTGGGGCGGGAAGGCGCGTGGGAAGTACTGGGCCCAAGAATGTCCGTCGGCAGCCTAAAACACTCTCCTTTCACCATATACTTGTACGCGCTCCCATACCGATTAGACAACGATCCACACATCGCACGGATTTTCACCGCGCTGACAAACCTTATCGCCCTGGCTGTAGTACAAGTGATCGGGGTGCGTTATTTCGGTCGCATTGCAGGGCTCCTAGCCGCTTTCTTTTTCGCAACCAATCCGGTGGCAGTACACCATAGTCGCTTTATATGGAACTCCAATCTCGCGGCGCCTTTCGTAATGCTCTTCGTTCTGAGCACGTTGCGAGGGTATTACGACCGCAAGCCCTTAGCCAGACTCGCCCACCTGCCCATGCTAAGTCTGGCCGGGCAGTGCCACCCATCCCTGTTTTTGCTAGGACCGCTTGCATTCATTGGCTGGATGCATGCCTGGCGATTCTTGAAGGGGAGTAGACAACGTCTCATTGCTCACACAACACTCAGCGCCATTCTAGCGCTGGCGCTTATGGCGCCCTGGGGAATCGGTCTATACAGACACCTTAGCACACTCGAATATCTCCGACCTATTACCAATGGAAATGCTCCCGGATTGCAGGGGGTCGCAAAGACCATTTATTCCGCATTGGGCGGATCATTCGGCACATATGCCCAGGACGCCCCGTCCCTGCCCCCCCTTGCAATCCTCACCCTAGTGGCAGCTGCGTGGTTGCTCGCCCGTGGCCTATCTCGCAAAGATGGATTGCCGGGATTGTTTGCTGTACTAGGGTTTTTCGTTGTTCCCGCAGTTGTAGTTGTGCTTGGTAGCCAATTCATGCAAGACTTAACTGCAACGCATTTTTTTGCGCGCGGTGTGGAGTTAAATTGGTGGATATATACACTCATGGGCAACGCCGCATTAATACAGGGTGCTTTCATTGGTGGCATGCTCATACGTCGGCCCGCATATGGCCGCCTGTCCTGGTTTTGGAACTGGCGCGGCCTACTGCAGACCCGTTACCTTCGCGGCCCCACCGTCCTGGCTCTCCTCGCCGCGGGCACAATTCTCATGCGTGCGCACGTCCGGTTCGATTACCGACACGATACGGGTGTCCACTCACTTTATGAAGGACAGAATACGCTAGACGACAGCTCAGCTGCCCTGAAATACGGGGAGGCACTCGCACTGCGCAACAAACAGGAACTCATGTTGCTTGCATCCGACCCGCCTCTCCAAACTATGCGCTGCATTGGTTGCCGGAACTGGGAAGCCCTGATGTTAACCAAAGAGGACGATATTAGGGTAATCTGGGACGACTACGGCGTGCCACTCCCTAGCAATGGCGCGGTCCTGTTGGCTCCGTTTAACTACTCCGCGCGACCCTTTGTATTTTCTGGCGGAGAAACTGTGTTCACCTGGTTTCGTGTCGCGAGATTGCCCTCCGCAGACCACTTCAAGCCTGATTTGCCTTTGCCGCAACCGGTGCATTTTTCCAACGGGGCCACCGTACTGGGTTTCTTGCGAGAGACCCCCAACAGTGCGCCAGTCCCCGGGAGACCCTGGGTAGTACACATGCTCTGGCGGGTCGACACCCCGGAGCCGGAATACTTCAAATTGTTCGCCCACCTAGTTGACGCAAATGGCGTCAAATACGCACAGGTGGACCCGCCCGGAATGCTTCCCGGGCAGCAACACACAGGCGAACATGTGTTGAGTCAATTGGTTTTCCAGGTCGATGAGAATTTTCCCGCCTCCGGCCCGCTGTTCGTACACTTTGGCATGTACAATGACACCGGTCAGGCGGAGGTAACGAACACCACAGTCGAACAGCTTGATCTGGTTCAGATTCGCGGCAGCAACAAACCGCTAGCTAGAATGGGAAACGGCTTAGAGCTAGATAGTTTCACAACACAGCACGAGATTCAACAGGGCCCCCCACTGAACATAACCGCCATCTGGCACACGCCACCCGAAGGCACAAACCCTGAGCCACTTAGCCTTAACTGGCAACTGGAGTCCCCCGACAACCTTCTGGTTTTCGAGCAGACCACTGAGTTGCTGCCACAGGGAGACGGAGACAACTTGCCGGGAAACCTGTTCATCGAAGGAAAATACAACTTACGCATCCCAACCAAGCTTGTCCCCGGAAAACATCGATTAACGTTAGAGGTGACTGACTCAACCGACTATTCATCCGCATTGCGCTTTGCCGATCACATTGACATCATGCCCAGAGACCGCAACTTCGATCTACCTCCCATGCAGAACACTTTGAGCGCTACATTCGCCGACCAAATCAGGCTGGCTGGATACAGCATAGAACAAAATGACCGCGCCCTGACGCTGGTGTTGCACTGGCAGGCGCTGGGTCAACTCCCAGTTGACTACAAGTATTTTATCCACGTGTGGAGCAAAGGCGAAGTGGTCGCGCAGGCGGATGCAATGCCGGACTCGTACGGCTACCCCACCTCATGGTGGGCGCCGGACGAAACGTTCAGCGATACGGTTATGATGGACCTCGGCGATTTAAGACCCGGCGAGGTCCTGATAACAGTTGGGCTCTACGAAGCTACAACCGGAGCACGGCTGCCTGTTGTGACGACCGGGGCGCCCGCATCGCCGGATGACTGGGCAACGCTCCAGGTACTGACCCTCGAATGAACAGCCGACAGACAGGCCGGAACCCTCAGTCTCGCACTCGCGCGCGCCTCGGCGTCACCTGCGGACACTCCCAATCTCCCGCCGCTGTTTGCTTGCGAAGCGGGATAAATTTCGGCAGTATACCGCACGCATAGCATGCGTCCCGACAATCCTCCCGCGTCTCGCCACGCTGGCTGCAGCGAAAATCTTCAAGCAGAAACGATTTCTTCACCGCAGTATCAATATGATCCCACGGGAGAACTTCAGTTGCGCCGCGCTCCCGATGCGTGTAAAAGGCCATCTCGATTCCCTGCGCCGCGAAAGCTTCAGACCACGCCGCATAATTAAAATGCTCCCGCCAGCCATCGAAACGCGCGCCGCGCCGATACGCTTCTAAAATCACCGCACCCATGCGCCGATCACCGCGCGAGAGCCATGCTTCCATCATCGTCTCGCGCGGCTTGTTTAGGCTCATCTTCAGCCCACGCCCGCGCACCTCGCGCCGCAGGAAAGCCTGCTTGGCTTCAATCTGCTCCAGCGTATCACAGGGTGACCACTGGAATGGCGTATGTGGCTTGGGCACAAAAGTGCTCACGCCCACATTCAAACTCGCCTTGCCCCCCAGCGCCTTGCGTCCTTCCGCCAGCACTGCTTTTGCCAGATCAGCAACCGCCTGCACATCTTCCAGAGTTTCCGAAGGATGTCCGATCATAAAATAGAGCTTGATCGTCTTCCAACCGCGCGAATAGATTTCACGCGCTGTCTGCAGCAATTGCGCTGTCGAAACCGGCTTGTTGATAATTTTCCGCATCCGCTCGCTGGCAGCCTCGGGCGCCAGCGTAAAGCCCCCCCGACGGCCGGCAGCCTTCAAACGGTCCATCAAATCCACCGAGACCGTCTCAATGCGCAGGCTGGGCAGCGAGATATTCAGATTCAAATGCCCGAACTCGGCGCTGATCGCCTCCACTAACGCGGCAATATCGCGGTAATCGGAAGAGGAAAGCGAAAGCAGCGCCACTTCCTCGTAGCCGGTGGCCGCAAGCATCGCGCCCACCGCGGCGGTAATTTCCTCCACGCTGCGCTCACGCACCGGGCGCGTGACCATCCCGGCGTGGCAAAAGCGGCAGCCGCGCGTGCAGCCGCGCATTATCTCAATCGCCGCACGGTTATGCACCACATCCACAAAAGGCACGATGAAATCAGTGAGCGGCGGCGGCAGCTGTTTGGTAATCCGTTTCAGGACTGGGAAACGGGCGGATTGATCTGTGGGACGCAGCTGCGCCAAACTACCATCAGCGCGGTACTCAGCCGTATAGAAGCGGGGTACATAGACCCCGCCTAAACACGCCAGTTGGCGCAACAAGTCGAGGCGCTGCTGCCGACTGGGCGGGCTGCCCCCATCAGGGCGGACTGCCCGTTGTCGCCATTGCTGCAGCGCACGCGCGATTTCGATAATGGCTTCCTCGCCTTCACCAATCAGAAAAGCATCGATAAAATCCGCCATCGGCTCCGGGTTATAAGCCGCATGTCCCCCGGCCAGCACCAGGGGATAGCCTCCATCAAGCCGTTCCGCGCTGTGAAAAGGAATCCCGGACAGATGCAGCAGATGAAGTGCGTTGGTGTAAAGTCGCTCGTAGGGCAGCGAAATCCCGAGTAAATCGAAATCCGCCACCGGATGGCGGCTTTCCAGCGAATAGAGCGGCAGCCCCTCGCGGCGCATAACCATTTCCATGTCCTTCCACGGCAGATACACGCGCTCGGCGATGACATCATCTTGCTGATTGAGCAGCCCGTACAAAATCGCCAACCCGAGATTGGACATGCCCAAATCATAAATATCGGGAAAGGCCAGAGCCACTTTAAGGCGTTCTGGGGTCCAATCTTTGGCGATGCTGTTGTATTCGCCGCCTACATAACGCGCCGGGCGCTGCACGTCCAGCAGCACGCGGTCAAGAATCGCAGATATCGTTTCGGGTTGCATGGAGACAATTATATTTCTACGTCGCGCTGCGGCAGGCTATAAAAGCAAAGCATTGTGTTGCCATAACGCCGTCGGTCAAACAAAGTCAATTGCTTCAGTTCCAATTCAGAAAATTCGGAAGGGTGAATCTGGACGATAGCCCAGCCATCCGAGTTGAGCCAGGACGGGATGTTATCGATCCGCTGCAATGCAGCAGCCCACAAGCCCTGATACTGCGGCGGAGCGATGTAAATGTAGTCAAAACCGGTGCGTGGCGGGCGCTCCAAATAAGTCAACGCGTCCGTTTGCAGTACTTCGGACCGCGCGGAAAAGCCGGTCACCGACAGGTTGCTGCGAATGGTCTCGATCGCGCGGCGGCTTGTATCCAGAAAGATAGCCCGGGCTGCACCGCGACTGAGCGCCTCGATACCCACGCTGCCCGTACCGCCGAACAGGTCAAGAAAATTCGCGTCATGAACATCAAGCCCGATGATGTTGCACAGCGCTTCTTTGACTCGGTCAGAGATTGGCCGCGTGTCGGTGCCGGACACCTGCTTCAAGCGCCGTCCGCGCGCGCTGCCAGAGATGACGCGGATGCCACTCATCTCTCACCGTTCAATGCACCTCTTCGCCACGTCACTCCGTCACTTGTGCGCCATATCCACCACATTACGCAACGCCCGCAAATTGCCGTACGGCGTTACAATCGGCGCGACACATCCGGTGCCCAGCACAAAACGTCGTCCGCCGGTGGCGCGAATAGCGTCCAGCGCCTCGGCGCGAACATCATCCGCCGTTCCCTGCACCAGGGTAGCTTCCTGACGCACCCCGCCACACACCGCTTGCGGCCACTGCTTCAGCCCCTCGCCCAGCGAAGGCGGCGTTTCGCGGTCGTGCCAGTTAAGGATCGCCGCCGGGTAGTCCGCCGCCAGCGAGAACATCACCCCGTCTCCATGCAGGTGCAGCACATTAAGCCATAAATCACCGACCGACTCAAGAATCTGTAGATCATAAAGACGTCCGAATTCGCGGTACTCCGCTTCCGAAAGACGCGCGTAGTTTGCCCATTGCAACGCATAAAAAATGCCGCTGATACCGGTTTTGCGCGCGGCCTCAATAAAGCGGAGCGTTTGCTCAGTGATCGCCCCCAAGGCAGCCTGCATGACATCTGGCTGCTGGCGCAGCTCCGCAACCAATTGCTCCGCGCCGACCAGATTGCGCGCCTGCGCCAGCGGGCTGAAGATCGTCTGAATGAAAGGCGTCGCCGCGCCCAATTCCAGGTGGATCAGATCGAGCGCGCCCAGAATAGCGCCCATCTGTCCTTTGCCTGGATCCTGCAGCGTGAGTTTCTCCCAATCGTCCACATGCTGAACGCGAGGTGGCCCATAATCACGCGTGCCGTGCGGGTGTCCGCGCCAGGCATCTGTGACACCCCAATCTTTCAGGCAATAGCTGCTAGCCGGCGTAACCTTCACAAAATCAAAATCGAACTCGCGCTGAAAAGCCAGGGTAGCTGCAGCGAAAGCATCCGCGGACTGGTCGTCGCCCGGTTGATGCCGCCAGGCCGAAACCGCTACGCGGTCCACGGCTTCCCCCGCAATGGTCGCCTGCAGTCGTTCTCGTTTGTCCACGCTATCTCCCTCCGGTCAACGAATGTGCATGCCATGATAACATTAAACATAATGCAGACCCATTTCCATCCGCCGGCCCGTATGAGCAAACGCACGAAACTGGTGTTCACCGTCGCCGCCATCGTGCTGCTCGCTGCCCCTCTGCGTCTGTACGGACTCAACACGCATCCCCGGGGGCTTTTCGGCGACGAAGCGGCCGACGGGCTGGACGCGCTGCGCATCATCGCAGGCGAGCGCCCGCTCTTCCTCGCCGAGAACAACGGGCGCGAGGCAATGCACGCATATCTGGTTGCGCTGTCAGTGAGTGTTTTCGGACGCACGCCGGCCGCGGTGCGGTTGCCGTCAGCCATTGCCGGCACCATGACCGTGTTAGGCATCTTTCTTGTTGCGAGCAGCCTTTACGCGCCGCGCATCGGATTGCTTGCGGCACTTATCAGCGCTTTCACCGTCTGGCCGATCATGCTGGGCCGGCTGGCAACGCGCCCCGCTTTGCTGCCGCTTTTCTTGGCATTCAGCCTGTGGTTGGGCATCGAGGGGTGGCACCGGGGGAGCAAATGGCGCTGGGCACTCTCGGGACTGATATTTGGCGCGGCCTTTTATACATACACGCCGATACGAGTCATGTTACTCGCACCGCTCCTGTGGACGGTATTTCTGCTCGCACGCGGACGTGGCCGACGCCTGTGGCCCGGCGCGGTGCTTTTTCTGGCAGCGCTGGCGCTAGCGGCCGCGCCATTCGCCAACTTGGCGCTCAAGCACAGCGAAAAGGTTATCGGCCGCAGCACAGGCGTGGCCGTAGTCAGCCTAGACGACAGCCCACAGCAGATACTGCGCACGCTTGCCGACCAGACCGCAACTATCTTGCCCATGCTCATCGCTCCCGGCAGCGGAGATTGGAATCTGCGCCACAACATTCCAAACCGCGCCGCGTTCGACCCGGTGATGGCCACTGCATTCGTGCTCGGAATGTTGGTCGCTCTTCACGGCAAACACCGACGTCGCCTGATAGCAATGCTCGTCTGGGTCGCCGTGGCATTGCTGCCCACCGTTCTTTCCGAGGAACCTCCGCACTTTGGCCGTTCTAGCGGAGCACTTCCGGTGTTGTTCGTTTTCCCGGCACTTGGGCTGCTCTGGGCACACGCAAGACTGCGCCGCTATGCTCCAAGATTCATCGCCATTATCATCAGCGCCGGGATGATACTCGCCTCAATATTCGTCACGACACGCGATTTATACCTGCGCAACTATCTGGGCACGCCCACAGCCGGATTCTGGTTCGACGAACAATGCACCATTGCGGCACAGGAGATTAACCGCTTCCTTGGAAGCGGGTGGCAGGGGGAGGGCATGGTCGCCGCGCCAGCAACTCCGCACCCAGCGCGGCAGGTTCTCATCGCCCCAAATGTCTGCCCCCGCTACAGCTCGGGTTATTACACTGTTCAGTTTCTCGTGCCGCAAGAACTTGGCGCAGACGATCAATTCCAACGCTACGATTTGTCTTCCTTGCCGCCACCGAGTTCATTAAAACCGGAACTATTAATTCTAGTCATCCCCGGCGACGAAGAGAAACTCTTGCCGTGGCTTGCAGAAAGTTACCGCGCCAGCAGCCGTGATGGACCGTGGACGCCTCCCGATTTGCTAGGAAATTCGTGGCTGGTGTATCGCTCTATCTACGCGCATCGCGAATAACCTCAGCGCTCGCGCACCTCGATAGTCACCGGCAGCGGCGCACTCTCGCCAAGCAGCCAATCTCGTTCATCAAACGCCAGAAAACGCTCGCCGGTGATGTGATCCCACAGACCGGCGAAGAGTTGATATTCACCGGGCGGAGAATCGGGCGCGACTACAATCGTGTGCTCATCACGCACATATTTCTCGACCGACCAGCGCGTGGTGGGAAAACTGGCCGGATTCACTTTATCTGACTGACCCCACAGTTGCCCGCTAGCGTCGCGCAGATGCACATAAACTTGATAATTCCGAGTCGGTTCCACCGCTGCTCTCCAGTACAGCACGGCCGACACGATCTCGCCCGGACGGGCCTCGCCAGTGGTAGCATCGAAACCAATTAGCTCAATCTCATCTTCCACGCTAGCGAAGAAGCGGTTTTCGGCAGTAGCAACGGTGCGCCCCGTTGAATGGAATTGGAACCAACCCCGGTCATCGGCGGTGATTTTAACTCCCACGCCTAGAAGCAGCGCCGCAACCGCAAGCCCGAACGTCAGTCGCGGGAGTCCGACCGCAACCGGGCGCCGATCAGGTTGCAGTCGACGCAATCCCAGCGCCACCGCAAACAACCATCCGGTGCCCGCAGCCACACTGATGCCCTGTGCAAGCCGACGTTCGGGCGTGGCGCGCAGCGCAACGAGAACGTCGTGCGCGCCGGCAGGAATCTGCAGCAGCATGCGGCCATCCGGTTCGGTCACCTCGACCGACATGTTCTCCCCATCAATGGTTGCCATCCAACCCGGGAAGAAAAACCGAAATAGTTTCAAATCGAATCCCTCCGCGCTATCGACGCGAAGCAGGTCGTGCTGTGGACCGCTCTGCAGCACGTCAATCGACACATCGCCCGGAAGCGCGCCCCGATCAAATTTCTCCACCGGTAATCCCCCGGCAAGGTATTGCTCTGTAACCACTGCTTCAGGCAACGGCACGTATTCCACCCCCATAGGTAGAAAATCGTGACAACAGGTAGTGCCGAACCATTTCCCTTGAAGCTCCTCGGCATGGTATCGCGCCGTTGAGACGGGTCCGAAATCCACCCATTGCGGCGGATACGTGAGAGGAAGCGCGGTCCACAGCAGCGCGCAAATCGCAGCTGCCGGCGCAGCCCTCGAAACCCATTTCCACCGCAGCAACGACGCCCACCGCACAGCCATGCCACACAATGGCACCAGCGTCAGCCCCGCCGAACCGAGAAAACGCATGGGAAACTGAAAATAACGCATCGGTGGAATCATCTCCCACACGCCTTGCGAGGCCGCCGTCATCATGTACATCGCTCCAAACAAACCCAGAGTGAACAGCAGCGTGTCCGAGCGCCGCAACCGCCGTTGGAACACCGTTACAGCGCCCAGCATCCCCAGCCCAATTTGCACTGTCCCCAAACTAAACCGGAACTCAGGAAATGCAGCCCCGGTATCAGTCCACATTGGCGGCGCTACCAGTTCACCTAGCTCGATGAAATGCCGGTGGAAATCATAATGCCCTTGCCCATAATAGTCCATTCGCACAGCCTCGCGCTCAAGCCCGGCAGGCAGCCAGTAAATCGCCGACATCCCCAGTCCCAGCGCCACCGACACTGCGACTGCAGATAGTTGTCGTCCCGAGCCGCCTGTAGTGGGTTTCCCCCCAAGCAAAGGCGTGATCAGGAATTCCCACAGCAGAAACGCGAGCAAAAAACCATAGGCCACCAGCGCAGTCAATGGGTGGGAAAACACCAGCGCTGCCAGGGTGACCGCGGCCACCGCCACATGAATTCCCCAACCGTTGCGCCTGACCCAATCAAACGCCCAGAACAGTACGGGCGAGAGGCCAATAGCCAGAGTTTCGGCGACCTCCCCGCGCGCATGCGGTTCCAGAAAGAGCATGTACGGAGAGAAACACCATGCCACCCCCGCAACCATCGCTTCCGCACCACCCCACCGGTTGCGCACAAAAAGATAAATTCCTCCTGCACCAAGATATGCGGCCAGAAGCAGCACAAACTTTGTGCCGGCCACCACGCCCAGTCCGCTAACCAGGCTGAAATACGCCGCCAAATGATACGCGAGCGGCGCGTAATAATTGAAAATCGGGTAGCCGTTACCGTAATAAAAATCCGGTGCCCAGCGCGGGTAAAGCACGCCCTGCCGGATGGACTGCTCAACCTGCGCCGCCCTGAAAACATGAATCTCTGCGTCCGTGCCGGTTGGCAGGCTCGGGCGCGCGAAGAACGGCCACACCGCCAGCGTGGCGGCTGCAATCACGAGCAGTAGCCCGCGATCGATTCTATTGATCATCTTCCCCGCGAAGGATTTGAACTCAATATAGATACAAACGCAACGTGTCCGATATTCTTTCGCATTGTGCTAGTTTAGGAACGAAGGAATCTCTTCGGGGTGGCTGGCAATTTGCACGCGCGCCTGCCGCAGAGCGGCAATTTTGTCAGCTGCAAGCCCGGAGCCGCCTTCCACGATTGCGCCGGCATGCCCCATGCGCTTGCCGGCCGGGGCCGTCTGACCTGCGATGAACGCCACGACCGGCTTCGACAGGTAATCCGCGATGTGCTCGGCCGCCTGCTCTTCACCCGCGCCTCCAATCTCTCCAATCATCACAACCTGCTCGGTTTGCGGGTCCTCCTCGAAGAGACGCAGTACGTCAATAAAGCTCGTTCCGTTAATGGGGTCTCCGCCGATACCCACACAGGTGGACGCTCCTTTTCCACTCTGCTTCAAAGCGTGCAGCACTTCATACGTCAGCGTTCCCGAGCGCGAGACAACACCCACACTGCCGGCCCGGGCTATGTGCCCGGGGATGATGCCCACGCTCGTTTCGCCCGGGGTCAGCAATCCGGGGCAATTCGGTCCAATGAGACGTGCCTCAGTCTGATCAAGATAAGTACGCACACGCACCATGTCTTGCACGGGAATCCCCTCGGTGATGCACGCAATCAGGGAGATGCCCGCATCTACAGCCTCGAAGATTGCATCGGCGGCGAAGCGGGCCGGCACGTAGATGACCGAGCAGTTTGCACCGGAAGTTCGCACCGCACCCTTGACTGTGTCGAACACCGGCACTCTCTCCGCCGCCCATTCCCCGCCTTTGCCCGGCGTGACCCCCGCCACAACTTGCGTACCATAATCGAGCATCTGCCGAGTGTGAAACAGGCCCTCTTTGCCCGTGATTCCTTGCACTAGTACGCGAGTTGTCCGATCGACCAAAATGCTCATGATTGCAGCGCCGTTTTCAAGCGGCCGCGGCGATGGCCTTCTGAGCGGCCTCCGCGAGCGATGAAGCCGTGATCAAATCCGATTCAGCCAACAACCTACGGCCCTCCTCCTCATTCGTACCCGCTAGTCGCACCACCATCGGAACCTTGCCTCCCACTTCATCCATGGCCGCAAGGACCCCGCGCGCCACCTCGTCACAACGGGTAATTCCCCCAAAGATGTTTATCAGCAGCGCGCGCACGCGCCTGTCGCGCAAAATGATGCGCAGCGCGGCTGCTACCTTCTCGGCGCTGGCGCCACCCCCGATATCTAGGAAATTCGCCGGTTCTCCACCGAAATGCTTGATAATGTCCATTGTTCCCATAGCGAGGCCAGCGCCATTAACCATGCAACCGATATACCCATCCAGCGCTACGTAGGAGAGCCCATGCTCCCGCGCCTCGGCCTCGTCGCCGGCCTCCGTATCTACGTCGCGCAACTCCGCCAGATCAGGGTGCCGCACAAGCGCGTTGTCATCGAGTACTATTTTCCCGTCAACAGCCAGCAGCTGCTCTTCTTCCGTGACCACTAAGGGATTGATCTCTGCCAAGGTGGCATCAGTTTCCACGAATGTCTGGTAAAGCCCAAGCGCAATATGAATGAATTGCTGCCAATGGGCACGCGGCAGATCAATCCCAGACGCCAGATTGCGCGCCTGAAAGCCGCGTATGCCGAGAAATGGATCGATGTTCTCGCGCAGAATCTCCTCTGGAGTCTGCGCAGCCACCTGCTCAATGTCCACCCCACCCGCCGCCGAGGCCATCATCACCGGACGACGCGCAGTTCTGTCATTGGTGATTCCCAAATAAATCTCACTCCGAATCTCGGCAGCCTCTTCCACAAGCACTTTCCGCACCGCCAAGCCCGCGATTCTCAGCGCGAGAATCTCGACGGCGTGTTTTCCAGCCTCCCGCGCGTTCGCTCCAATCTTCACGCCACCGGCTTTTCCGCGGCCCCCAACCAGCACTTGGGCCTTCACTACCACGCGAGCACCGAGGTCACGCGCAATGGAACGCGCCTGCCGCGCGCCTCCCGCTACCCGGCCGCGCGGAATCGGAATCCCGTTTGCCGCAAACAATGTCTTTGATTGATGTTCGTGCAACTTCACTGGGGAGCTCCCGCAGGATTATAACATTCTGAGCAGGAACACGGAGCCGCCCGCGAGCTGAGGCAAACGCATCACCATTGTGCGCTGCCTTTCACTCCGGCGCAAAATACATCACGCGGCTGTTTCCGGCATCGGTCACGTACAGCCCGCCCTTCGCATCCAGCGCTATCCCGGTTGGTAAATCGAATGAAGTCGCGTCACTACCATAGTCGCCCCAGAGGTCATCCGGATTGCCAATAGCGTCCCACACCAGGATCCGGTAGCCCTCCGGGTCTGAAGCGAATACTCGCCCTTCACCATCCACCGCTAGGTACGGTTTATTATCGAGCGATTGCCCGAGCCAGCCGGGAACTTCCCACCGTCGCAGGCTGTCTCCCGCGCCGTTGAAAAGCTGCACCCGGCCATTCCACGTGTCGGCCACAAACACGCTGCCCTCATCGCTTACCGCCAGGCCCACCGGCTCGTCGATTTGGCCATCAAGCGCGCCGCCCGAACCAATTTGCCGCACGCCCTCGCCTTCCGGCGAAAAAACGGAGACGCGTTTGTTGCCGGTGTCCGAAACATACACCAAGCCCTGTGGCCCAATCGCCACCTCGCGCGGGCCCCACATGTTCTGCAAATCCATGTCATCGCCGAAGCGTCCCCACACAGCAACCGGTTGGCCCGCGCGCGTGAATTTCTGTACGCGATGATTCCACGTATCCGCAACGTACACGAAACCATCATCGCTCACGGTCAGTCCCCATGGCTCGTTCAGCCTCCCCAGCGCCGCGTCACCGTCCTCGACCATCCCAAAACCTCCCCACTCGAGAACAAAACGGCCATCGCCGTCAAATTTCTGGATGCGGTGATTGAACGTATCGGCAACGTACACAAAGCCGTCCGGCCCCACCGCCACGTCTCGAGGGCGGTCAAATTCGCCCGCACCCACGCCGGGCGTGCCCCACACGAGCGCGGCCGTGCGCATGCGCGTCAGCGCCTCGTACGGGTCAGGCTCGGCAGGCTCGCTCAACACGGTAGGCCCGATTCCAAGATTCCAGAGCTGCGCGGCCAGATCCTTCTCAATATATAAGCGCATGCGGTCAGCCACGGGCCAATTGGACAGCGAGAAATCGCTACCGTGCAGCTCGCCATAGCGAGTGTAATCGCGCCGGAACCAGATATCCCACAGGGCCGCTCTGCGGGCACGCTCAAGCAGATTGCTCTGCACCCGATCGATGGTCAGGTGAAAATAATCCTGCATCGGCCACCACATGCGGATGTATTCAAATGAATGGTATTTATCGCCCAGCATCGCCTCCACTTTCGGCCAGTTATTATCGCCGGCGATAACCAAGGGTGTGTCACGAAAACTGTCACGCGAAGGCTCCCCACCAAAGAAGATTTGATTCGGAAAATTACGCAGATACCAAGTGAACGGCCAAGAAACATCATCGTCGTATGCCACGCGTACTCCCAGCCCATCAGCCGCGCGCCGCGATATCTCCTCCACCTGCTCCATCACCACCCGAATCCCGGGCGCACCGGAAGCATAGTTAATGAACTCCGTTTGCTCGTCATAGCGCACATAGTTGGCGGCGATACTGGTCCTGATTGTCAATAACGCGAGCGTCCCGAAAGCGACCACGGTGGCAACATGAGAAAGATTCCGCCACCCCATCCGACGCGCCGACGCAAACACCCCGGTTGTCGCTCCAACCAACACGACGAGCGCCGAAAGAAATCTCATGCTCGCCCGCAGCTCGGCCAGCGTGGTGCCCCGGAACGGCGCATCCATGCTTCCGAACCGCCAGAGAACATCGAGCAGCGCCACCATCCCCAAAAGCACAAGCAGCGCAGCCGTCACCCCACCGCGGTCACGAAAGATTCCCCAGTCCACCCGCACGCCCCACTTTCCGACCATCCATCCGGCCACCATAATCATCGGCAGTGCAATGTGAACGGTCAGCCACGGCATTTTTTCCCCCGCCACCGCATAAATCACAAACGCCGCCACCAGCCAGTAACCCAAAAAGAGAATAGATCCAAACGCGCCGGGGTCCGCAACCGCCGGTCGCTCCCCTGTTCGCAGGCCGGTTTTCGCACAGGCCGCTGCCCACCAGGCGGCCACAAGCGCGCCAGCGGACGGCAAGTATTCGTACATTGGCACCTGCACTAGCACGTAGTAATACCAGGGCTGGCTGCCACGCTCAACACTCTGCTGCTCAAGCCAATATCCGAGCGAGCCGACCATTCCTGTCGCCAACCCGCCGCCATTAGAAAACATGGTGGTGAAAAAGAACAGGTATAACGCATAGAATATTCCGGCGCAAAGCAGCCATTTTCGCCAGTCCCATGCCAGCCCTATCGCCACAGATGCCAGAAGCAACCCTGCTAGCACCGGCCCAGTGCGCCACATCCCGGCGGCGGAGTAATCGAGCGGGTCGGCGTTGACAATCATGCGCACGGGCAGCGCAACCAGTTGAGGGAGCACCAGAGTGCCCATCAAAAGCAGCAGGTCGAAACTGGCGAGTTCGCGCAATCTGCGTCGACGCGCAATTAATACTGTGCCTGCAGCCGCCAGCAATAAAACAAGGCCTGCTCCAGCAGCCAGTAGAGTGTCGGAAAGAGGAGTCGCCGGCCCGGAGGCAGCGCCTTCACGAGCACCGTACACCGACAGCCCAAAAGCAAGCGCAGCGGCAACGGCCGCAGCCAGCAGAAAAATTGCAAAGACGCGTCTCAGCACAGGCCGTTCCCATGACGCCTGCAGATTAGCGCGCACAAATAGAAGCCCGAGATAAAACATCAAAATAGCGTCGTATATGAAGGCCACCTCTTTGGTGGCATGGCTTAGCGCCATCACGGCCGCAAGCAGATAGAGCCAATGTGTTCTCCGGTCTAGTGAATAGCGCCAGACTGCCAGCACCATAAGCAACGCCCACACAACCGCAAAGGCCTCATTGCGCACATAGCGCGAATAATAAAGCAAGAACGGTGAAATCGTCAGCAGAACCCCGGCACCAAACGCGCCAATCCGGCCGAGCCATTCGCGGAAGCACCAGAGCAACCCCACAGCGGCGACGCCAAAGAGCGCGGCAGGGACACGCGCCGTGACATCAGAATCCCCTAAAAGAAAAAACGCGAGAGCGACCGCGTGGAATTGGAACGGCCCGTGCATCAGCGGGGTGTGTTGAAAGCCGCGTCCCTGCGAAAGCTCCCAAGAATAATACGCGTGCAGGCTTTCGTCATGGCTAATCACGCGGTCTCCCAGCGCGTAAAAGCGCGAGACCACCGTCAGCAGCAACAAGGCGATCCAGGCAACCTTTTCCGAATCTAGCGTGAAAGTGATTTGGCGCCTGCTCGGCGACAGCTGGCGGCTGGCAGCCACTAGCGCCCTTTCCGTTTGCTCCGCCATTTTATCTGTCCACTCTGTTATTCCTTCAGTCTACTGAATCCATCGGCAATCAACGGTCAACATCGGCTGCCAATAGCACGTCCTCCCGCACCCACAACACAGATTTTGTCAGACGGACCGGCGCACGCCGGAACAGCAAATATTCAGCCCACTGGCCACTGCCACGCAGACCGCCCTGCCAGTACACGGTGTCAGCGAATTCCTGTCCAAGGTAGCTGTCCCCGAGCGTCGCCGGAGACGCATGTCCCGAAGTAATGACCACCGGACTGGTCACTCCGGTTGAAAGAAAGTGCGACCACTTCACATTCGGATATTCGCGCAACAACCACGCCAGTTTTTCGTTCGCGTCACCGAGAACAGAGATTTCCACCTCCCTCCGTTGCCCGACAGCCCGCAATGACACATCCTCAATAGTTTGCATCATCATTTCCGTTGAAGCAGATGGCCTTTCCTCAAACCACAGGTCAAGCCCGGCTGCAAGTGGTTTCTGCACCAGTAACGCCTGAGAGTGAAATGTCCATCCCACTACCGCGACAAACATAGTCGTCACCGTCCCGCGCCACGCAATCCGCCAAGACCAGACGCTGGCGAATAACAGCACAAGCAGCGCCGCCAGAATGAGCAGTATCGCCAGCTGCAGGATTGCATCCCAACCCCCCGTTGCCCAGACCAGAGTGCGCCCAGCCGCAAAACCAGCTACAAGAAGGTACCCGAATCCTAACACCCCCGCCAAAGCACCGACCATCGCACCGACAGCGCGCAGCTCGGACGCCCGCCTCGCGCCTCGCCACGAGTAAGCCACAACTAGCGCAGCCAACAGGTGAAGCGGAAGCAGCATCCACACGAGATCCCCTGACTGCCGCCCTGAATACGCCGCCGAATAGAGCAGGCCTGCCGCCGCCATTCCGAGCAGGCGCTGCGCCAGTTGATCACCGCGCGCAGCCCTGTAAGCCCCGGCAAGTCCGAGCAGCACCGTCAGCGGCTGGTGCAGCGCTGCCAGCGCCGGAATCAGAAAAATTGGGCGCTGCCCTTCCGCCGGCAACCAATTATTGAACCAGGCTGCCCAAGATTCCCCGGCAGCCGATAGCCCCAAAGGATAGCGCAAAAACGCGGTTGTGCTGAGAACGAAAGTCAGCGCGACGGGAAGCGCCCATATCGACAATTCCGGCAGCAGCCGCTTCCAAAGGCCTTGTAGCGTCCCCAGGCACAATAGCAAAGCCGCCTCGCCGAGAAACAGAAGCCCGACAAAGTGCGGCCCGGACGCCAGCCCACCGCCGAGCGCCATCGCAGCAACAGTAAGCCCACGCCGATCAGAGCGTGAAGCAAACCATTGCCAGCCGGCCGCCATCAGCAACCCGCATAGCAATGCCAGCGTCAGCCCATCGCCAGTGCGCGACACCGCCCTCAGCGCCGAAGAGAGCGCCATAATAAACACGGCCAGCAGTGCCGCTCCGCGCCCAATTTGACCCCGCAGCAGCAACGGCCAGAACACCACCCCACTGCCGGCCAGCGCCGGCCAAAAGCGCGCCAGCGCTTCGGTAGCCGTGCCGCTAATCCAGAAAGTCAACGCCTGAAGCGAATGCAGCAGCGGGCTAAGCGGCAGCTGCGTAGCCGCTTCCGTGCCGCCGCGCGCCAGACGCAAGGCGGACAACGCCGTAACGGATTCCGAAGCGCTCAACGGCGCAGAGCCCAGTTGATAAAAGCGCAGCACCGCAGCTACCACGCCCAGCGCCACATACAGCATGACCTCGTTACGGCGAGTCAGCGCGAACTCCAATTTTTCTCCGTGTTCATCTGTGCTAGTCTGTGTCCTGCTTCGCCTGTACGTTCGCGACTATTCAGCTTGACATACTTCCTTCCGCAAGGTCGCATAGATATTTCTGCAGGATATATCGTGCCGTTCCCTTGCTTCCTGACGTCCTTGCGTTAAGATTTTGCTCCACATCGTTACTGCCTGCATGGTCACTCAAATCGCTGATAAATGGTCACCCCACTATTGCGATAAATGGCTCGCATGTGATTTTCAAATTTCTGCAAACCTTGTGTCGGGAACTGCTCCCGTTCCAGCGAGCCGACATACACATAGCGAATATCATACCGCGCCAGCAGCGCCGCGGCTTCATCCCACGCGCGGGTGGAGAACAACGTATTCACCGCGTCCTCGCGCCCGACCGCCGGCTCAAAACCGCCGCGCCATTGTAACTCATGTCCCGGCCACCCCAACACTGTGGGCAGTCCGCTATGCACCGAAACGCGCCCATAATCCGTATAACTTCCTCCCACTGCCTCAGCGATCACGCCATCGGCAGGCAGGAAGTGGTTCAACCAATAAATAGCCGCATAGTCTTCCGGACGCGAGCGCGCCAGCGCCGCCGCGCCGTCCAGAGTCGCCACACGCTCCCCAGTCGCCAGTGTGGCGCCCTGCAACCCAACCGTCTTCCCCCAAATGGACAGTGCCGGATAAAGCAGCCCAGCAGCCAGAGTAAGCGCCACCGCCATCCCGAGCACGGAACGCCACAGCTTTCCGGCGCGTTGTCGCACGCGCCAGAAGCCATAAGCCGCCACAACTGACCATAGCGCCCACGCCTGATAATAGAATTTGAAAATAGTGTTCATTCGCGTCCCGAAACTGTCGCGTAAATAAAGGAATTCCGGCCCCAGAGTCAGCAGCGCCCCAACCCCAAATAGCAACGCTACGAATGGGGTGGCAGCTGCCCCTGCAGGCGGGGCAGCCATTTTGCGCGGCAGTAGCCCGCCAACCAGCAGCAGCGCCGCGGTTAACAAAAGCGCAGTCCAGGGTTCCTCAAGTAGCCTCCGCCGTAAAATAATCCCCAGCGCTTCATCCGTTGAAAGGTCCGCCAACAAGAAGGAGAGGGCGCCCATCTCGCGCATGCGGGGCGTCATCAATATTATTGTCGTCAGCACGCCACAGGTGACCGCCAGACCCGCCAACACTGCCGGGCCGGTGAGCATCCCGAGACGCCAGTTGAGCCGTTTGCCCGCGCGCGCGGATTCCCACGACAACCAGCCTAGCGCCGGCAGCAGCAACACGCCGAACAGCACGCAGAACTGGTTGAGCCGCGTGGAAAAAACCGGATTGGGAAGAATGCCGCCGGCCTGTGACCGGAAGCCGATGTAAAATGGCAGATAGAGCATCGCGCCCAATACCGCCAAGACTAGCCCCAGGCGCAGCTCGCGCGCCCCTACCGCGCGGCGGCCAACGGCGTAGGCCGCCACCGCCACGAACAGGTAGATAGGAAAATCCCAGGTGTTGAGAAAAGACAACCCTCCCAGCACCAGCGCGAAGAACAACAGATGCGAAACCGGAAATGGCAGCCATTTGGCGGCCGACGGATGACGGCCTGCGCCTGTGAGAAACAATTGCAGCGCAACCGCCAGCGCCAGAAAGACAAAAGGCAATGCCAGTACATGCGGATGCAAATCACCCAGCAAAAACGAGAAAAATGGAAATTCGTCAATCGGCTGCAAGTCGATACGCGCGCCGGTAAGGTCGCGGTCGCGGATTACGCGCGAAGCCTGCCACCACCACAGGTAGCGTTGCGGCAGCCAGCTCCCGTCCGGCGTAGGCGCGGTATCCAACCATTTGATTCCCAGCCACTGCCAAAAGCGCGCCGCGCCCAACCCACGTTGATGCAGCACTTCCAGCATGCCACTCAGATTGCCGGTCACAACCGCAAAAACGGGCGCGAGTAGCGCAGGAACCGCCACTCGCGACACGCGCCTCGTAACCCGACCAGATACAGCGATCAGATTGAACGCCACCCCAAAAGCACCCACCGCCGTCAGCCCGAACAGCAGCGCCACTCCAAGGTTGAAAGCGACGCCAGGCAGCGCGCCGCTCAAGCGCGTCAGAATGGCGATGATGACATAGCCAAAGTAATAATAGCTGATGGCATAGCCCGAAAGCCACGGGTCACGCGGCGGCATGACGCCTCCCCGTAATATCGAGTTGAGAAAAGCAAATTCCATCGGCTTTTCTGTACCCGCAATCTCGGGATTTAACGCGCGCACGTAAGCCCAAATACCAAAACCGACCAGAAACACCGCTTCAGTCACCAGCGCCAACGAGCGATGCGCGCGCAGCCATTCCAGCGCGGTGCGCGGCTGCCCCCACCGCAACGCCCCTGCCGCCACGATTAACACCGCAACTATCACGCCACCGAAAGTCAGGCGCAAAAATCCCAGCGAACTGGACATCCAGAAAACATAGCCCAGCAACAACAGCCCGCATGTTTTGCTGACGGCATAGCCGCGGTCGGGTAGCTGCGGCACCATCCGGAAAAGCAAGGGCCAGGCAGCCAAACCAGCACAAGATACGACGAGCCACCAAACCAGAAAAGAGGCAATGTCGCGCATAAGATTATCTCATTCGACCGGGTCCGCATTGTACGCGTAAATGACAACATCGCCATGATCGTAAGCAATATCCAGTAGCCCCGCGTTCGCCATACGTCCGAATTTTTCCAACCCCTCGTCCGGATAATACGCCCGCTCATAGCCGCTCACCACAATATAACGCACGTCATAGCGGCGCAAGAAGGCCAACGCCCCATTGTTGTCCGTCTCGCGATAAAAACGATTAACCGCCTCCACCCGATCGGCGATCAGATCCGGCGGCGTGACCGCACGCTGCTGGCGCTGATGCCAGTTCCAGCCCACCACCCCCGGCAGGCCCGTATAAATTGTGTAACGCGAGCCGTATTTATATTCGCTAGCGTGCGCTTCGACAATCACTGGCGAGCCGCTCACGTTTTCCTGCAACCAGCGAATGGCGTCATAATCGGGTGACAGCGAGATGGGCTGCCCCTGATCATGATATTCAGCGAATTGCATGAAGGCCATGCCATCGAGCGTATGCGGCGCGTTGACTGCCATGCGATCGCGCATCTTGGCGGAAGCGGCCAGCAGCGTGTAGGCAGCCGCTATCAAGACCAGCAGCCCCAGTCCGGCCCGCCACATCCGCGCGTTAAGCGGCTGCCAGTCCGGCAGCTGCTGCCACACCCACGCCAGTCCGGCCCCGGCTGTCACGCTGAACAACGTCCATGCCTGCAAGTAAAATTTGAAGACAGTGTTCATGCGGCTGATATCGCCCTCTAACCGCACCACTTCGACCAGCAGCGTCAACAGCAGCGCCAGACTTAGCAGCGCCAACGCAGCCCGTTTCTGCGGGGTTTGTTGCGGGGGGAGCAGCAACAAAGTCGCCCACGCCAGCAGCCCCAGCGCCAACGGCGCAATCTGCACGCCAGCGAACAGTAGCAGCGCAGTCGACCCCAATAACGCCACGCCCGTCACGATCCCCGCAGCGAGCAAATTTTTCATTCCCCGCAATCCGTGAATCGTTGTGGATTGCACCCAGCGCCGGGTTTCGGTCCACAGAAACGCGACGGTGATGAACAGAAACAGACCGTGTATTTTCAGGTACGCACTCAACGGGGTAGTGGAGCCGCGCCAGAGTTCGACGGCGTTGTAGCCGGAGCCATACCAGAGCGCGTAGGGGTGAAAAAAAAGCGCAGCGAGCGCAACCAGCAGCGCCACCCGCCCGGCGGCGGCGAGAAACATGTCGTAATTCAGCCTCTCGTGGCGGCGGAATTGAGCGTAAACCACCGCCACGCAGCCCAACGCCAGATAGGTGGGCAGATCCCAAGTGTTGGTCGGCCCCAGCGCGCCAATGGCCAGAGCGCCCACCCACCAGTGCGCTGCCGCTGCCGGTTTATCGCTGGAACGCCTCGCACCCAACACAACCGCCAGCGCCCACGCCAGCGCCAACAGCGCCAGCGGCAGCGCCAGCATGTGCGCGTGCAAATCGGCATACAAAAAGGTGAAGAGCGGAAACTCGGTAATCGGCACCGCTTCGCTTTGCGGGTGGGGGATGATGCGCGTTGCGTTCCAGTACCATTCGCCACTACCCATCGGTATTGTCTGGCCTTCGAACACAACGCGATACAGGCCAGTCGCCCAATCCGAAACAGCACCCATGCCCGGCAAGAGCGGATCCGACGCAGCCGCGGCCGCTTGGCGCAGCCCTTTGGCGATGGTATCCAGTTGTCCAAGATTGCCCAGCATCACCATCAGCGCCGCCGCCGCAATTCCCCCCAACAGCGCTTTCCCTCCCCTGCCCCGCTGCTCCCCCGCTCCCACGCTCCCCCGCTCCCCCGCCGCCGCGCTCAAGTTGTACGCCACGCAGAGCGCCCCCGTACCGCTCATGGCAAACAGCATCGGCAGCAGCAGGTTATAGGCAAAAGCCGGCGCAATGCCCATCAGCTTGGTCGGCACAGCCGCCAGCACATAGCCAAAATAATAGTAATTGATGTAGCCACCCGCCAGCCACGGATCGAAAGGCGGGAACGAAGTGCTGCGCAACACCGCGTTAAAATAGGAGAAATCCATCGGCTTCTCACCACCATAGGTCGAATGCCACAGATCCGGGTTATGCCAGCGGATGAATAGATCGAAGAGGAACAACGCCAGCCAGAGCAGCTCCACGCTGATGATGTAACGCCGATGCGCAACAATCCAACGCCGCAGCTCGCCCACACGCCGGGCTGCCACACCGGCAGCCAGCAGCCCCAACCCGCCGACCAGCAGCCCAATTGTTCCACGAGTGAACGGCACCCAGCGCACGCTTGCAAGTAGCCACGCCAGCCAGCCAATCAGCAGCAGCGCCAGGATTTTGGAGACCGCGTAACCGCGCTCCGGTAGCCCGCCAAAAGCCAGAAAAGCCAACGGGAACAGCAACCAGCCAAGGATGAGCAAGCCACCCCACCAGGCGAGCGCCCCCAGCCACTGCAGCCGATTGACCGCGCTGCTGCTATCAAACATCTGCGACCACGTCCCGCCCGCGCGCTGCTCAGCCAAGCGTCCCGGCGGCAGCATCAGGGCCGTTGGGGCAGCCGTGGCCCTCTTCGGATTCATCCAAATCACCTGCGAAAGATCCACCGCTCCCAGAATCTGGCGCGCCCTCTCAGGCGAAAAACCAGCCGCCTTGCGGAAAATCAACACTTTAGGGTGATCATAAACTGTGAACGGCTCTTCGGCGGTTTGATCGGAGATTTGCCAACTTCCCAGATTGGGCGCGCTTTCAAATTCCGCCGCCAGTTCAAAGCCCAGTTCGCCGGAGAAAAGCGCATCGTAATATGCGATGGTCAGCGGATAGCGCATGGGCAGACGCGGGATGGAGGCGTACTGGCGATTGGAGGAAATCAGGATATAGTCGCCCTGCTCCAGAATATCCAGCATCCGCTCGCGTTTGGCTTCATCGTCTTCCCAGTACAGCTCCAGATTGTGCCCGACGTAAATACCGCCGAAGGCATCGTAACCATCCATGCGCAGCGGCAAGCCGTCATCCCAACTGGATTCATTGACCAGCTGCACCCCGCTAATCGTCAGCGGCGCGCCCGCCACCGCTTGGCTGACCAATTGATAATTCTGACCTTCCGTCACCGAAAGCGGCGGTTGCATCTGCAGTGTGTGGCCGCTGTTGGCGGACAGATCCGCCGTCAGCGTGGCGCTGCTCGCAGCACTATCGGCAGCGCTGCCCTGGATACTCACCGTGAAAGTCTCCGGCATAGCATCGGTGTTCGCATCGCCCAGATGCCCGATATGCAGCGCGCTAATCACCCCGCTGGCCTGCGCGGTGAACGACTGCGTGTGCGGCTGGCTATCCTCATATTGAAAATCGGGCATCATACGCACCGGCTGCATCACCGCCCCATCCGGCGTCTCGATCACCAAACTGAACGGGCCGGGCAGATTTTCATAAATCCAGCGGCTGGCCGCCACCCGCGTCACCGGGCGCGTATAAATGCGGGAAAACGCGAGGGCATAAAGCATAGTGCTGCCAAGCACCAGCGCGATCAGTCCGGGTGACGCCGAACGCAAAACATGTTTGCTGCGTTTTCCTTTCGACAGCTCATAAAACACCCACGCGCCAAGCAATATCAGGGTCGGGTAAATCGGTAAAAAGTAACGCATAGGCTTGACCCACTGCGTTCCCTGCCAGAGGAAGTACAGCCCGCTCCACACAACCGGCAACACATGACGCCGGCTGCCCGCCCGCCGGCGCAGCAGCTGCGAGCCCGCCCAGCAGAAACCCACCCAGGCCGTTAGCCCGAGGGCCGGACCCATTCCCCAAAACACCATGTTTTGCCACGGAAACACCAGCGCCAGGCGGTCAGTCCACTGATGGTTGGGCGGAAAATCGACATCGCCGCCCATCTGCCCCCAAATCTCGCGGATATTGTTCAGCCATTGCTCATTAAAGCCGATATCAAAAAATGATGGTCCGGAGAAGGCATACGGCTGCGCGACCCGAAAGACAAGCAGCGAAAGCACGGCAGCCACCACCACGCGCCACCCGTAACTGGTGAGCCATGACCCACGACTCGTGGCTCGCGAACATGCTGCCAGCAGAATCAGCAGCGCCAGCGGCGCGGTATTGATGCGCGAGGCCACCGCCATCCCCAACGCCAACCCAAAGAGTACATAATTAAGTGGGCTATCGCTATGCATCGCGCGCGCGGCAAAAAGCAGCCCAAGCGTGACAAACAGGTTGGCGACCGAATCGACGGTGAAGAAATGTGCCTGCTGAATGAGCGCGACCGAGCCCGCAGCCAGCGCTGCAGCCAGAAGGCCCACGCGGCGGTTGTACAGCCGTTTTCCGATAAAATAGAGCAACAACACAGAGAGCGTATCGGCGACTGCCGAAACCACGCGGCCGACCAGATGAACCTGATCGTAGCCGGTACCTAACTCAAGAGATGACTCGAATCCCAAATCCGAAAGTTGTAATCCGGAATCGGCAATCCACTGTGCCAGATAGCGCACCAGAAAGATGGGTGCAGTTCCATACACAAAAAAGTTGTAGCCCTGATTGTGGGGATTGAGCGTGGAATTGCCGCTGTCGAAGTATTCCGGCCAACCGCCTTCCACCGGCCGGATGCCGGTTTCCACCATCGTCAAGAATCGCTCGTCAGGGTGCAGGTGCTGGAATTCGTCCCAGTTCAATCCGACGAAACGCAGATAGGCGGCCGCGGCCACGACTACCACCAGCAAGCATGTCCGCACCGCGCCCCCAACGAAGCCGCCCTCTGAGCGCGTGCGCACGGGCGGGCGCGCTCGCTCAGTCATCTCGGGGCCAAGAATGCTCTACGCCGGTCAACATTGAGACTCATTCAACGAAACGCCGGGCCACAATGAAAAGGTACGCACCTCGCGCGGGGAGCGGCTCTTCGAAAAATCGCCTCAACAGCCTCTCCGTTAGCCACAGGTTAGCATTCGTAGGTGCCAGAATCCACCGGCCGGTAAGCGACTTTGAGATTAACGCCGGGAACCCCAGATAATGCCCCCACTCCAGCGCGCGCAGCGCCCGCTCCGAGAAATAATAACGGTACCGTTCAACCGCGAAGCCGGCTTCCTCCAGAATTACGCGCCACTCATCCGGAGAATGGTAGTGATGATGGCGGGAGATTCGATCGAAAAAGCGTTCATATGCCCGCGCCATTGAGCCGAGACCCATCCCGGACAAGCCACGCCGAATGGAGAGAAACTCACGAAAACATTCGCTCGGCACAGAAAAAACGAACTGTGCACCCGGACGCATCACACGGCCTACTTCGCGCAGCGCGCACTGAACGCGCGGAATGTGTTCCAGCACAGAGTTGCTAATCCCGCTCCCAAAAGCCGCATCACCAAAGGGCAACCGCTCGCCCCCAGACTGCATCAGGCCGCGATAGACACCGGCTCGCGTGCGTGCCGCTCGCACAGCATCAAAGTCCGCATCCACGCCCACGGCCAGCGGGGCATCGAAAGCCGCCGAGGCGAAATGTCCGTCGCCACAGCCAAGGTCGAGCGTCGGTTCAGGTAGCTCGAGTCCGGCGTAAAGGCGTGTTTCCACCGCGCGCAGCAACGCCCGAAATGCGGGAAGCTCGCGGAGACTGCGTCTGAAGACGTCAGCGGATTCTGGCATTGGCGCTAGTGCGGCCATTCGGCATCACCCAACAGCGACACGATGACGCCCTACATTTCACCCCGTCACCTTGTCACCGCATCACCGTGTCACCCTGGCGCCTCGTCACCACGCCTTCAATTCTTCAAACAGATTTTCGTACCGCTCTGCCGTCACCTGCGGAGAGAACTGCGTCGCAATCGGGTCGCGCGGTCGTTGGAATTGCTCTGGGTTGGCGAGCACTTTCAACATCCCCGCTGCCAGCGCATCGGCATTGCGCGGCGGCACGGTCAGCCCCATGCCGGTCATCTGCGTGGGCACGCGCACACCCGGCAGCGCGCTTGCCACCGTCGGCGTGCCGCACAGCGCCGCTTCAATTTGCACCAGCCCAAAGGTCTCCGTGCTGTTGATGCTCGGCAATACATGCACGTCACAATTGCTGAAAAAGTGGGCCATCTTATCAGGCTCCAGCGTACCCAGAAAAGTATAGCAATCCGCGAAGCGCTGCAGTATGGGCGCAAGCCGCTGCCGGTAGCGCTCTTCTCCAATCACGTCCTCGACCGGCCCCGCGTGAATCACCTTCAGACGCGGGTGGACTGCAAGCACCGCTGGCATCGCCTCGAGCAGAAACTCGATGCCCTTATCGGCTGCCAGCCTGCCCGCCACCCCTATCACCGGGGTCCCGGAATCCAGTCCGTGGCGCGCTGCCCAGGCCGCAGCGGCAGCCGGTTCCACCATCGGCATCTCCACGGGCGGAAGAATGTAACGAACTTTGGAAAGGTACGCAGAGAGCAGGCGCGAATGGCGCGCGAAATCCTCGGTGTAAGCGCACAGTACGTCGCATAGCCGCGCCGCGACATGATTGCTGGCATCAACTACTCGATTCACCACGCCGCTAAGCGGCGACGCGGGAAGAGTCAGGTCAGAGTGGTAGGTAAGAACGGTCGGCTTGCGCAGCAATCGCCCCCGGAGCGCAATCCCGCTCGCATCCAGCTGGGGAAGGTGCAAGCTGAGCGCATCGTGAGCGGCCACCAGTTTGCTGGCGACCTGGCCGATCGTGGGCATCAGCACCCCTTTGCTCACCCGCGCCGCCACGGGCACGCGCACCACGCGCACTCCGTGCAGCTTCTCCCGGCGCGGCAGTCCACGGTCGTACTGCGAAGTCAGTACAGTCACCGTGTGACCCCGCATTACCAATGCGCGCGCCAATCGTTCCACGTAAATAGTCAGCCCGGAGACGTGCGGCCGATAATAAGTGAGCCCAAGCAATATTCTCACGCAGCTTCGCCCTGTTGATTACGCAGTCTCTGCATGAACCGCCGCGCCGCGCCGGCAAGATGATTCAGGTTTTCGCCCTCGAAGTGCATCCCCACCATGCCCAGAATTGCCACCTTCACAAAAATGGTGAGGTGCATGGCTACCGCGTACGCAAGTGCAATTTCTCTGCCCACACCGAAAACCGCCAGCGCCGCCACCGTGGCCGCTTCCCACAGCCCTACTCCGGCAGGAACCGATGGTAGCGCGATTCCGAGCGCCACAATCGCGGTCACGAAAACCCCTACAAACACCGGCTGTTCCGGCAAAAACCCCAACAACATGGAATAGCACGCCAACGCCGCAAGCAGCCAGACGAGCACACTCCACAGCACTGCTATCCCCAGCCGTCTGCCGCGAACATTGTCAATGCTCCCGAGGAAGTTGTCGGCCGCATCCGCGGCCGCGCCCCGCAAGCTTGGCGCAACCCGGCCGACAAAATCCCCGATAATCGCCACAAACCCGCTGCGCTTTCTCGCGAGGCCGAAGGCAGCCAGCATTGCCAGCAACACCGCGGCCACCACCCAGTAGGCAATCGCGGCTATTAGTCCCTGTTGCGGCACGAGTGGCAGCACCGCGAAAAGCAGCGCGAACACAGTGAGCACATCAATCATGCGCTCGAGCACCGCGGTCGAGAGCGCTTGCATACCGCTCACCTCGCTGCCACGCGTGGCCAGATACACGCGTGCCAACTCCCCTATGCGCAATGGCAGAACGTTGCTCAGGTAGTAACTGATGTTAGTTATCCAGAACAAACGCCCTCCCCCAATTTTCTCCTCCAGCAGCACTCGCCATCGCATTGCACGCGCCCATAACGACAACGTCTCGAACAGCACGAACGGCAGTAGCCACCAGTAATTGGCCTGAGCCATGGCCCGGCCAAGTTCGCCCCAGCGGATGCCGCGCAATATCGCCGCCAACGCCACGCAGCTCAGCAGCAATCCGAGGGACATCTGCCAGCGTTTGTTCATTAGTACAACATGCTCAAGGAGAAACTACGCGCGGTTGTGAGCGGAAACACTTCTTGCGGCTACCAAGATCAAGTACCACCAACGCATTATAGCAAAACTGGCCGTCAAAGCCCTATTCCGTTTTCCGGTCGCGCATCCCGACGGTGTGCAGCCCACACCATCCACGAATTCCATGACCATGAACAGGTTTCCTCAGCACGCACCAGCTCGTAGAAATGGACTATGCTGGGGTGGTCTACGTGGTCTAAGGCGTGTGCTTCCTTACGGAAGCGCCTTTCGAATTCGTGTTCCTCGGCAAAATCGGACCGCATGAATTTGAGTGCGACCGTGATCTGGCGTTGTTTTTCGAAGCCACGGTATACATCGGGCATACCACCGCGGTCTATGAAGGTATCGACGCGGTAGCGATTATTGAGGGTCTGGCCGGTTAGGTCTAGCATGGTAACTGAACCTATCGCCAGTATACAACGTACACCAACAGACGTAGTTTCCACAAACCCCGCAGGGATGTGAGCGGGTCATATAGTAGTAGGTAACAATAGAAAAGTGAACGCGGGGGTATCAATGTACGGGCAGTAAACGCGTCCCTGCCCACGTGCACCCCCACATCTTCGTTTGATCAAGCGGCCTTACCGGTGTACCGCGCACCGGCAGGGCCGCTATCATGCCAGGCGCTGCTTCCTTTTAGGAAGTTTCTAGGGCCGTTTTGTCTTCCACCAACACCAACACCGCCCCCTCCGCTTCCGGGTCAAAGCCTTCGGGCCACTTAGTCTCGGCGTTGTAGTTGGCCCCGTCCAGTTTGGCCCGACTCAGGTTGGCCCCGATCAGGTTGGCTGCGTACAGGTCAGCTCCGGTCAGGGTGGCTAAGCGCAGGTCGGCAACGCTCAGGTTGGCAGCGCTCAGGTTAGCCCCCCACAGGTAGGCCCTGCTCAGGTCCGCCCCCACTAGTTTAGAGACTATATCCTCGACTTCTTCACGCGTGAACTTAGCCATACCTCAACTATACACCCGCTCCTAGCGGGTCAACAAGCATCGCTTCCTCTCAACCATCTACCAATCCGCATTGTCCACGGGCGACGCCAGCAAATGCGCGCCCCAAGGTCATCTGTTACCAATTTGGTGTAGCGGATAAGCATCTGCAGGTCACTGTGGCCCATCAGTTCCTGCAGCCTGCGCAGGTCCATGCCGTTCCTCAGGCACTGCACTGCAAACAGGCGTCTGAAGCTGTGTAGCGCAGGGGGTTGAACACCGACCTTGTTTGCACGCCTGCGAATGATTTGCCCCAAACCTGAATAGGTGAGCCTATCGCCTCCGACCGTTACCCACAAGGCACGGTCAGCGTCTGCTGGCCGTTGACGCAGGTATTGTCTCAGGACTCGGCGCGTCTTCCTTCCCACGAACACAGTGCGGCCTTTCCTACCCTTACCATTGCGGATGACAACAGCCCCGGAAGAGACATGGTAGTCAGAGAGGTTTAGACCTGTGAATTCACTGGCACGGCAGCCTGTGTCGCAAAGGAAGAGAATGGCGGCTTTGTCTCTCGCACCTAGATAGCCCGTGGGACACGCAGCCATGAGTTGAGAGACGATTTCCGCATTCGCTGGTTCGAGTATTTTCTTCTCTAGACGTGGTGCTTTGACCTTTCTAACTGGGTTCTTCCAAGAAGATGGTTCATATTCCTCTTCCCACCAGCGCAGGAAGGCCCGCACAGCACGATAACATGCGTGAATACCGCCAGGATTATGGCCCTTTGTTTGGAGCAAGAGCAAGTACTCACGGATAGTGTTAGTCTTTATCTCTGTAAGATGTTGAACCCGCTGAGATTGGCAGAACCGGTTAAACAAATACAACATTTTTCGGTAGTATTCGATTGTATTAAGTGTCAGCTGCTGTGCTTGGCGGTCTACCAGAAACGACGCAATCTGAGTTTCCAGATGAATCTCCTCATCCAGAAACTCTATAGTCACTTGGTTTATTGCTCTAGAAAACATGGCCGCATCTCTCCTTTTGGAGAAACACCCGCCTACCAGAGCTATCTTGCTTAACTATCTAGGTAAGGAAAACTGTGCTATCAGGGGTGGCATTCAGCTTCGAGTGACCCACCCAGGACTCGAACCTGGAACCAATTGATTAAGAGTCAACTGCTCTGCCAATTGAGCTAGTGGGCCAAAATTACGCCCAGAATTATAACGCGGCGCACCACCCTGTCAACGCC